>OLSG01002128.1_pt1 | contig 17825 bp, 17 predicted proteins | sample 1673041 | NCBI WGS metagenome assembly OLSG01 (sample SAMEA3136749, study PRJEB25190) | human gut metagenome | reverse complement strand
AATAATGGAATTATATGAAATTAAAAATGGGCTTGATAAAGCCCATTTATTAATAAAGGAATATAGAAAATCAGCGCAAATTGACGAAAAATTAAGAGAAATAGAAGGCTTAACTTATCAAACCTTACAAGAAGGTTTTTGGGATCAACCAGATCATGCTAAAAAAATCTATGATCAACTTAACGATATGAAAAAAATTACAGATGAATATGAACGTCTTGAACAATCTTTAAGTTCTTTAGATGAAACTTATTCATTGGTTAAAGAAACAGAGGATCAAGAATTTCAAACAATTTTAGAAAGTGATTATCAAGATTTTGAAAAACATATGGAAGAATTTGAAAAAGTCCTACTTTTATCAAAAGAATATGATGGTTTAAATGCCATTGTTGAAATTCATCCAGGTGCTGGTGGAACAGAAAGTCAAGATTGGGCAGAAATGTTGTATCGTATGTATCAACGTTATTGTTCAAATAAAGGCTTTAAAATTGAAGTATTAGATTATTTAGATGGTGATGTGGCAGGAATTAAATCGGTAACTTTCTTAGTAAAAGGGAAATATGCTTATGGACATTTAAAGGCAGAAAAAGGAGTTCATCGTCTTGTAAGAATTTCACCATTTGATTCTTCTAAAAGAAGACATACATCTTTTGCTTCGGTAGATGTTATTCCAGAACTTGATGATACGATTGAAATTGATATTAAACCAGAAGATTTAAGAATTGATACTTACCGTGCAAGTGGTGCCGGAGGACAACATATTAATAAAACGGATTCAGCCGTTCGAATTACCCATATTCCAACGGGAACAATTGTTACATGTCAAAGTCAACGTAGTCAAATTCAAAATAGAGAACAAGCGATGATTATGTTGAAGAGTAAATTATTTGCTTTAATGGAAGAAAAGCAAGCAAAAGAATTAAAAGAAATTCAAGGAGAACAAAAAGAAATTGCTTGGGGTTCACAAATTCGTTCTTATGTTTTACATCCTTATTCTTTAGTAAAAGATAATCGATCTCTTTATGAATCAAATAATCCCAAGGATGTTTTAGATGGAAACCTTGATGATTTCATTTATGCTTATTTGAAATCTTCGTTAAAGGAGGGAAAGGATGAATAATAAATTATTTAAAAAAATAATAGAAATTATTATTATTGTTATTGGGAATGCTATTTTAGCTTTTGGTATTTGTGGTTTTATTACGCCTCATGGAATTATCGTTGGGGGAGCTTCAGGGATTGGTTTAATCGTTAAACAAATTACAGGAATTCCTTTATCCCTTGTTGTTTATGCTATCAATATCATTATGTTTATTATTGGTTATTATTATTTGGGAAAAGCCTTTGCTGCCAAGACCTTATTAAGTACTCTTATTTTCCCAACCTTTTTAACCTTCTTTGAAAATATGCCAAGTGTAACTCATTTAACAAGTGATTTACTTCTTTCATCTGTCTATGCAGGTATTTTTGTTGGTGGAGGATTAGGTTTGGTTTTAAGATTGGGAGCAAGTACGGGAGGAATGGATATTCCACCACTTGTTTTAAATAAAAAAACAGGCATTTCTACAACAATTTTAATTAATGGTTTTGATTGTGTTATTTTAGCTTTACAAGTTCCTTTTTCCAATGTTGAACAAATTCTTTATGGAATTCTTGTTGTTTTGATTACGGCTGTTGTTATGGATAAAATGATTTTATTAGGAGAATCAAAAATACAAGTTTTAGTAATTTCCCCTAAATGGAATGAAATCCAAGAAATGCTTTATGATCGTATTGATAGAGGATGTACACTTATGAATATTACCACAGGGTATAAAAAAGAAGAAATGTATGCGGTCATGTCTGTTGTTAGTCGTCGAGAGCTTGTTACACTCACTAATGAAATTTTGAAAATTGATGAAGCAGCATTTATTATTTCTAATGAAACCCATAATGTAAGAGGTCGAGGATTTACTTTACCAAATATTGATTTATAATAAAAAAATGCTTATTTTCTAAGCATTTTTTTTAATATTATTCTTTTTCTTAAAGCTTTTTTTCTTTTGCTTTTTTTGCTTTCTTTTATTTTTTCTTTTAAAAGTTTTTGTTCAAGTAATTGTTTTTGAAGCTGGATTTGAAGTTGTTCATCTTCTTGCTTTTTTTGTTCTATCTTTTTTTTGTAATCTCTTGCATATTGTTGAACAGTACGTTTTAAATGATTCAAATCATCATCATCATTATTATGATGTTTATTTGAATCATCAATGTCAACATAAAGTTCAACATAACCACATTTTGAACAATAACATGATTTGATTTCTTTATTTTCTTTTTGAAATTGCTCTTTTTTTATAATTAACTCTAAATAACTTAATGTATTAATTCCTTTATCTTTTACATAACAATTTGAAAATAAAGGTTCGTTACATCTAGGGCATATTCTCTTCATCTAGCCACTCCTTCAATAAACATATTATACCATGAAAAAACATAATTAATAGGGTCAATATACAAACAAATTCTACAAATTGTGTTATAATATCTAAGGGAGTTGAATAAAAATGATAAAACTTACAAATGTTACGAAAATCTATAAAACCGGTGTAAGAGCATTAAATGATGTAAATCTTACTATTGAGCCCGGTGAATTTGTATATGTCATCGGTACAACTGGTGCTGGTAAATCAACGTTTATTAAATTACTTTATCGTGAAGAAAAAGCAACTTCAGGTAAAGTTGAAGTTGTTGGTCAAGATGTTTCTAAAATTAGAAACAGCAAAGTTCCTTATTTTAGAAGAAATATTGGAGTTGTATTTCAAAACTTTAGATTATTACCTAAAAAAACAGTTTTTGAAAATGTGGCTTATGCTCTAGAAGTTATTGATACACCACGTGCAGAAATTAGAAGACGTGTACGTGCTACTTTAGAGCTAGTTGGTTTGGAGGATAAAGTTAATGCTTTCCCTCATGAACTTTCAGGTGGACAACAACAAAGAGTGGCAATTGCTAGAGCAATTGTTAACCGTCCAAAAGTATTGATTGCAGATGAACCAACAGGAAACCTGGATCCTGAAACATCTAAAGAAATTATCAATGTTTTATTACGTATTAATGAAGAACAAGGAACAACTGTCTTGGTTGTTACCCATGACCAAAAAATTGTACAAGAACATAAAAGACGTACAATTTTAATGGAAGATGGTTGCATTAATGCAGATACATCTCTAGGAGGTTATGATTTATAATGAAAGAATTAATAAGTTGTATTAAAAATTTACCCAAACATTTTAAAACATCTTTAGTAAACTTATGGCGTAATGGAGCAATGACTTTTTCATCTATTTTTGCTGTAACGATTACGTTATTACTTATTGGGGTTATTAGTGTTTTAGCGTTAAATGTTCAAGATATTTCAGCAAACATCGAAGAAGGTGTTCGTATTTATGTTAAACTTGAACGTTCTATTGATGAAAATGCAGAAAATGAAGTTGGCAAACAAATTAAACAATTAAAAGGAGTTGCCTCAGCTACATATTTTTCAAAAGATGAAGAGTTATCAAAATTAATAGATAAACAAGGGGAAGATGGAAAAGAATTATTTGAATCTTATCGTGATGATAACCCATTAGGAGCAGCTTATGAGGTTGAAGCTAAAGACCCAACAAAACTCGCTTCACTTGCGAAAAAAATCAAAGATATTCCTAATGTCAATTCAGTAAACTATGGTGGTGATTCTACACAATCAATGGTTTCTACCTTAAATACAATTCAAACAAGTGGAACAGTCTTTATTGTAGGACTTGTGATTGTTGCTTTATTTATGATTTCAAATACAATCAAGATTACTATTACAGCACGTTCTACAGAAATTTCAATCATGCGTATGGTTGGAGCAAGTAACTGGTATATTCGTATTCCATTTATGTTAGAAGGTATGCTTATTGGTTTATTTGGTGCGATTATTCCTATTTTCGTATTGGTTTATGGATATGGGGCTCTTTATAATTATACAGGTGGTTCTTTAATGTCATCAATGCTTGTATTAAAAGCGCCAATGCCATTTATCCGTGATTTCTCATTTATTTTAGCGGGCTTAGGTGCTGGTGTAGGTTTAATTGGAAGTTTTGTTTCAATTAGAAGATTCTTGAAATTCTAAAAGATTATCGTAGGATAATCTTTTTTCTTTATCTTTTTTTAGGTTTTCTATATAATAGTAAGAGAATTGTCGACAAAGGAGGCGATACCATGGCAAAAAATAGTTTTTTAAAGGAAGCGATGACTGAAAATCATCCTCAATATGAAAAAGCAATCCAAAGAAAAGAACCGCTTTATCAAAGAGAAAATGATTTAAGAAGCCCTTTTTCAAGAGATTATAATCGAATTATTTTTTCTTTAGCGTATCGACGTTTGAAACATAAAACACAAGTCTTTTTTGCGGTAGAAGATGATCATGTGTGTACAAGAAGTGAACATGTTAATCTTGTTGATTCTGTCAGTTATACCATTGCGAATTATTTAGGACTTAATACAGAACTTACACGCTCCATTGCAGTAGGGCATGATTTAGGACATGCACCTTTTGGCCATGGTGGAGAAAAAATCATTAATACACTTTGTAAAGAAAATGATTTACCCGCTTTTTGGCATGAAAAAAATAGCCTTTATTTTGTTGATGAAATTGACACGCTTGAAGATAATCACCACATTCGACGTAATTTAAATTTAACATATGCCATAAGAGATGGTATCATTTCCCATTGTGGTGAAATGAATCAAAAGTCTATTCAAAAAAGAAATGAATATATTGATTTAAAAGATTATCAATATCCAGGACAATACAATCCTTACACATGGGAAGGGTGTGTTGTTAAAATGTCGGATAAGATAGCTTATCTTGCACGCGATATTGAAGATGCATTAAGATTAAATATTATTGATGAAAAACAAGTTGAACAATTAAAAAAAGAAATCAATATGATTTCTAGTTATCATTTTGATGCAATAAATAATGGAACGATTGTTAATTATTTTATTTTAGATGTTTGTCAAAATTCTTCATTAGAGAAAGGAATTTGTTTATCAGATGAAGCTTTTGAAGTCATGAAGAAAATGATGTCATTTAATTATAAAAATATTTATTTAATTGATCGTATTGAAGTCCATACCAATTATGTTCAATTGATTTTAAATTCTATTTTTCAATTCTTGTATAAATATGAAACCATTGCGAAAGAACATCAAACAAATGTTATTGAAGCATTGAAAAAGGACCAAAAGAAATATCCAATAACGATTCAAGGATATATTCATTGGTTAGAAAAATATAGTCAAATGAGGGATTTTAAAAGAAATACCCATTATCAAAATCATATCATCTATGATTTTGATAATGATTCAAAAGCGATGGTCAAAAGTATTATTGATTACCTTTCAGGTATGTCAGATGCTTACATATTAAAAATATTTAATGAATTTATTTCATTTTCATAAAAGGAGAAGTTAAAATGCCAATTAAAATACCAAATGATTTACCAGCATCTAAGATATTAAAAGAAGAAAATATCTTCGTAATGGATGAAACAAGAGCACTTTCTCAAAGAATTAGACCTTTAAAATTAATTATTGTTAATATCATGCCTACTAAAATTGTGACAGAAACACAATTATTAAGACTTTTATCTAATACACCTTTACAAATAGAAGTGGATTGGTTATGTATGGAAAGTCATAATTCTAAAAATACACCACAAGAACATTTAATGGAATTCTATAAAACATTTAATGAAATTAAAGATAATAAATATGATGGTTTGATTGTTACAGGAGCACCTGTAGAAAAAATGAAATTTGAAGATGTTGATTATTGGGATGAACTTACAAAGATTTTTGATTGGGCCAATACACATGTCTTTTCATCATTTTTTATTTGTTGGGCTTCTCAAGCAGCACTTTATTATTATCATGGTGTCGAAAAATATGAACTTGAAGAAAAGTTAACAGGTGTTTATCAACATCATACCAATGAAAAGAAGATGAAAAGAAAGATTTTAAGAGGCTTTGATTTTCAATTCTACGCACCGCATTCAAGACATACAGCCGTTAGACAAGAAGATATTGAAAAGATTAATTCTTTAGATATTCTCGCAACTTCTAAAGATGCAGGGGTTTACTTAGTTGCTGAAAAAGATGGTTCGAGATTTTTTGTGACAGGACATCCGGAATATGATCCAGATACTTTAGATAAAGAATATCATCGTGATCTTGCTAAAGGGGATGAATGTGTCATGCCTAAAAATTATTATAAAAATAATGATGTAAATGATGAAATATTGGTAAAATGGCGTAGTCATGCTTATTTGTTATTTTCAAATTGGCTTAACTATTATGTATATCAAAGTACACCATATAACTTAGATGATCTTGAAAAAATGAAGACGCCACAATAGGCGTCTTGTTTTTACCTAAAAAATATGGTAAATTATAATATGTAGTTGCGGCCGTGGTGAAATTGGTATACACGTAGGTTTGAGGGACCTATGGCTTATGCCGTGCCGGTTCAAGTCCGGTCGGCCGCACCAATTAGTCATTAACTTATCGTCTGATAAGTTTTTTTATTTACTAAAAAAGGCGCCGAAGCGTCTTTTGTTTTATTCTTTAATTAAATCATATATTGCTTTTGCAAAGATTTCTGTTGATTTTAATAAAGAATCAACTTTAATATTTTCATTATTACCATGAATGGCATTATCTTCACCTTTAAATTCACACCCAAAGGCAACACAATTTGGCATTGATTTAGCGTAAGTTCCGCCACCAATAGCTTGAGGAGCACTTGTTGTATCTCCTGAAACTTCTACATAAGCTTTGTGAAGTTTTTGAATAAGTTCACTGTTTGGGTCAACATATAAAGGTTCGTGAATATCACTTTCTAAAGTTAAACCATAAGAATGACATAATTCTTCAACATCATCAGCCATTTTCTTTAAATCAATTTCATGAGGGCAACGTAAATCCAATTCAATTTCAGCTTTTTCTTTGACATAACGAACAACACCTAAGTTCATTGTTAATTTACCCATAAGTCCTTCGTGATTGATTTGTAAACCTTTTCCATTATAATCATTTAAGTAAGTTGCTATAAAGTGAACAAGTTTATTATTAATGATACCATCTAAGTAAGTTGCAAGTAAGCTTACTGCATTAATACCTTCTTCTGGTAAAGAAGCATGTGCACTTTTTCCTTTTAAGATAAGCTTAGTACAATTTCCTTCTTCTTCAATAACACCTGTTACATGATTCTTTTCTAAAAATTCTTTAAAAGAAGCTTCATATTGTTTATGATTCCCTTCAATGATTGCTTCACATTTTTCTGGAACGATATTTACACGATCTCCAGCGACCATTGCGACTAGACCATCCTTTTTAACATCACCTTTAATGTCAAAACGAACAATTCCTTTTTCTCCATAAACAACAGGAAATTCAGCATCTGGGGTAAATCCCATTGATGGGAATGGATTATTTTGGAAGTAATGGGCAACGCACGAAGAACCACGTTCTTCATCACAACCAAAGATGACACGAATTTTCTTTTTAACCGGTAAGTTTAAATCATGAATGATTTTTGCAGCATAGTACCCAGCAAGAAGCGGTCCTTTATCATCGGCTACACCACGACCATAAAGTTTATCATTGACTTGGACTACTTTAAATGGATCACTGTTCCATCCAACTTCATTAACAGGAACAACGTCTAAATGTCCTAGAATTCCAAAACTTTCTTCTTGATCACCGATATCGATATGTCCTGCATAGCCATGTTCATCGTAAGTAACAAAACCATCGCGTTTTCCGATTTCTAACATGGCATCAAGAGCATTACGGCAAGCTTTACCATAGGGTTGGTTTTCACCTGCTGTTTTTTCATCGTAAACAGAAGGGATAGCGCATAACGTTTCGATATCTTGAATTAGCTGATCCTTTCTTTTTTCAACTTCTTCTTTAAAGTTAATCATTTTAAAATCACCTCGAATAATATTATACATTTTTCGTAATAATTTTTAAACAATTTTGATAAAATAATGTTATGATAGAAACAGTATAGGGAGGAATGTTTATGGAAAATATAAGATTTCACATTACTGTTAAGGGAATTGTCGTTTATCATCAAAAAGTTTTATTGATGAAAAGGGTAAGACCTTCAACAGATGGACTCGGTTATTGGGAACTTCCTGGTGGTGGTTTGGAATATGGGGAAACACCAAACGACGCTTTAAAAAGAGAACTTAAGGAAGAAACGGGTTTATTAATCGATGTGGTTAAACCAGCGTATACATTTACTAAAATTAGGGAAGATTATCAGACTGTAGGAATTGGTTATTTAGCGTATAGTCATGATGATCAAGTAATGATTTCTTTTGAACATACGGATTATAAGTGGTGTTCAATAGATGAATTAAAAGAGTATTTGTGTGATGAAATCTATCAAGATATCGTTAATACATTAAAGGAATTTAAAAATATTTAAAGAGGTTAGTATGAATCAAGAAATTATTAAAACAATTAGTCAAGAATTAAATGTCGGTGTACATCAAATAGAAGCGGTATTATCTCTTTTAGAAGAAGGCAATACCGTTCCTTTTATTGCACGTTATCGTAAGGAAAAAACAGGAGCCCTTGATGAAGATCAAATACGTACAATTGATAAATATTATCAATATCAAGTAAATCTTTTAAAAAGAAAAGAAGATGTTATTCGTTTAATTGAAGAAAAAGGAATGCTTAATGAACAATTAAAACAAGATATTTTAAAAGCAACACAATTAAGTGAAGTAGAAGATCTTTATCGTCCTTATAAAGAAAAAAGAAAAACAAAAGCGACAGCTGCTAAGGCAAAAGGATTAGAACCTTTATCAAAATGGATTCTTTCTTATAAAACAGGTGATCTTTTAGTAGAAGCTAAAAAGTATTTAAATGAGGATGTTACAAGTGAAGAAGAAGCGATTCAAGGCGCTTTAGATATTATTGCTGAAGATATTGCGGATAACATCAAATATCGCAAATTCTTAAAAGATATGCTTTATAAAGGTGGTATTTTAACAACAAAAGAAAAGAAAAAACATGAAGATGAAAATAAAGTTTATGAAATGTATTATGATTATCATGAAAAAGTTAAAACTTTAGTATCTCATCGTATCCTTGCTATCAATCGTGCTGAAAAAGAAAAAGTCATCACAGTTAGTATTGAAGGAGATAAAGACTATTATCTTCAATATATTGTACGTGGTGTTACTAAAAATAAAGAAACAGCTATGTTGCCTTATATTCAAAAAGCAGTAGAAGATAGTTATCAAAGATTACTTTTCCCTTCTATTGAAAGAGAAATAAGAAAAGAACTCACAGAAAAAGCGAATGAACAAGCTTTAAAAGTTTTCTCGGTCAACTTAGAAAATCTTTTATTACAAGCACCTTTAAAAAATAAAATGGTTTTAGGTGTTGATCCCGCTTATCGTACAGGATGTAAACTCGCAGTCGTTGATCAAACAGGAAAAGTCTTGCATATAGATAAAGTCTTTATTACTTTACCTAAAGATAATTATGATAAAGATATTAAGATTTTATTAGATATTATTCAAAAATATCATATTGAAATCATTGCCATTGGTAATGGAACAGCTTCAAGAGAATCAGAAGCATTTATCGCTAAATTGATTCAAGAACATCATTTAAATGTTGAATTTGCGATTATTTCTGAAGCAGGAGCTTCAGTTTATTCAGCAAGTCAAATCGCTAAAGAAGAATTTCCAGATTATCACGTTGAAGAAAGATCAGCAGTTTCCATTGCTAGACGTTTACAAGATCCTTTAGCAGAACTTGTTAAAATTGAGCCAAAAGCAATTTCAGTGGGTCAATATCAACATGATATTCCTGAAAAAGATTTAGAAGAACAACTTGATTTCGTAGTAGAAAAAACAGTCAATAATGTTGGGGTTGATATTAATACAGCTTCAAAATCGCTTTTAAAATATGTATCAGGTTTAAATGCAGGTGTAGCTCAACAAATTGTTTTATATCGTAATGAATTTGGTAAGTTTAATAATCGTCAAGAAATTAAAAAAGTTAAAAAACTAGGTGAAAAAACATATACACAAGCTATTGGTTTTTTACGTATTTTAGATGGTAATCAACCTCTTGATGCCACAGCCATCCATCCTGAAAACTATCAACAAGCACTTGCTTTGCTTCAATCATGCCATTTATCGCTTAATGATTTAGGAACAGATGCTTTAAAAGAAAAAATATTAAAAATTAATAAAAAAGAAGTTATAGAAACATTAAAAATAGACCAATATACATTAGATGATATTATTGATTGTCTTATTAAACCAAATCGTTCAATTCGAGATCAATATCAAACACCATTATTAAAAAAAGATATTCTTCATATTGAAGATCTAAAACCAGGAATGGTTTTAGAAGGAACGGTAAGAAATGTTGTTGATTTTGGAGCGTTTATTGATATTGGTTTAAAGAATGATGGTTTAGTGCATATTTCTAAAATGTCAAAACAAAGAATTAAACATCCATTAGATGTTTTAAGTATTGGAGATATTGTAGAAGTTAATGTCATCGATGTTGACTTAAAGAAAAATAGAGTAAGTTTAAGTATGATCTAGGTGATGGAGTGGCAAGAATCATTACAGTTATTTTATGTTTATTATTAACAGGGTGTCAAAGACAAGAAACACAGGTTTCTACTAGTGAAGATAATTTTACTTATCAGGAAATTGAAAAGTACTTTAAAGAATTTCAAACAGGAGATCTTATTAATATTGAAAACAGTCATTATATTTCAAATCTTGCAATACCAGGAAGATGGAAACATACCCTTATTTATTTAGGAACAGAAGCTCAAGTTCAAAAAATGATTTCGAAAGAAAGTCGCTATTATCAAAAAATAATGGAAATGTATTTAGATAAAGATGAAGTCGTAGTTTTAGATGCCAATGTTGGTGGTGTGCAATTACGCTATTTTAAACAAATGGCCAATCTTAAAGATGAATCTTATCTTAAATCGATGGTGTGTTATCGTTTTGTAAAAGAAAAAGAATTTATTAACCAATTTATTGAAAATGCATTAAGTTATTTGCATACACCTTATGATTATGAAATGGATTCAACAAATGATCAAAAGCTTTATTGTAGTGAACTTGTTGTTTGGAGTTTAAAAAAAATGAATATTGAATTTTCGCAGAATACAAAGCTTTTTCAATATACAATTATTTCTCCAACAGATTTAATCACAGACTTAAAAAGACAAAAAATGATTAAAAAAGTATTAATTTTAGAACAATAATGTTGTCTAGATAAGTAAGTTGATGTAAAATAATAAGTAGATATAAAAAAGAAGGAGAAATTTTCATGGCTATTGGTATTGTAAAGAATTTTAACAAAGATAAAGGATTCGGATTTATTAATATGGAAGGAGAAGATCGTGACATTTTCTTCCATTATTCTCAAATCGTTCAAGAAGGATTTAAAACTGTTGATCCAGGACAAAAAGTAGAATTTGAACTAGTTGAAGGTGATCGTGGTCTTCAAGCACACCAAGTTGTTAAAATTACAGAATAAGGACTTAGTCCTTTTTCTTTTTGTTTTTTTTGGTATAATAGCTTTGGTGATTTTATGAACAATACAAAAAAAGGAATGTTTTGTATCCTTTGTGCGGCTTTTTTCTTTGCAAGTATGAATGTTTGTGTAAAACTTGCAGGAAACTTGCCTTCTATTCAAAAAAGCTTTTTTCGTAATTTAATTGCGGCTTTATTTGCACTTATCATTCTATTGAAAAATAAAGAAGAAATATCTTACCAAAAGAAAGATTTTCCAATGTTGCTGTTACGCTCTGTTTTTGGAACAATAGGAATTTTATGTAATTTCTATGCGGTCGACCATCTACTTGTTTCAGATGCTTCGATGCTTAACAAACTTTCACCTTTCTTTGTGATTATTTTTTCTTCCTTGTTTTTAAAGGAAAAAGCCAATTTTATTCAAAAATTGACAATTGTGATTGCTTTTATTGGAAGTTTATTTGTGATTAAGCCATCCATCAACTTTGTAAGTAATATGAACTCTTTTATTGGAGTCATGGGAGCGATGACGGCAGGAATTGCTTATACATGTGTTAGACAACTGGGAAAACAAGGTGTTGTAGGTGCCAAAATTGTCTTTTTCTTTTCTTGCTTTTCATGTTTATCGGTTGTGCCTTATTTGTTTTTTAATTATCAACCAATGTCTATGCAACAAGTTTTTTATTTATTAATGGCAGGACTTATGGCAGCGGGTGGACAATTTTCTATTACTAGTGCCTATACGTATGCCCCGGCTAAAGAAATTTCGGTTTATGATTATACACAGGTTCTCTTTGCAGCTGTTTTAGGATTTGTTTTCTTAAAGCAAGTTCCAGATGTTTATAGCTTGGTAGGATATGTTATTATTATTGGAGTTGCTTTTTGGAATTTTCAAAGACAAAAAAAGATACAAAATTAAAAAATGTCCGTGCTGGACATTTTTTCTATTTTTCCAAATGTTTACAACTGTAATAAGAAGGAATACCATCTTTATAAGTCACATGCACTTCTCCTTGAATAAGAGGATAGAGGTAATCATAAAGTTCTTGAGTAATATCATTTCCTTCTTTATTGATCCATTCTACAGGAATTTTTTGTTCATAATTGGCAACTTCTCTTACATCGGTAGAAATGTAATCAATTTCATATGGATGGTTTGATAAACGTTTAAATCCCATTACATGCCCAGAAATATTTTCTAGAGCTTTATCAATAGCTTTAGAGCCAATGACAAATGATTCATTTAAATCGGTTTTACTTCCAATATGCATAGCACATCTTTGTAAAACATTTAATTCAATACTTCTTACTTTACATCCAAATTCTTTAAAGACTAAAGATTCAAGTAATTTACCTGTTCCTGAATGAAGGACGTGTCCAAAAGCATCTTTTTTGGCGTATTTACTATCATCATCAAGGAAGTGTCCGTTTTCATCACGAATACCTTCAGATACCGCAATAACAACACAGCGTTTTCTTTTCATAACTTCATGGATATCCGCTAAAAATTTATCTTTATTGAAAACAACTTCAGGTAAATAAATTAAATCAGGGGCAACGTTATATTCGTTTCTCGCTAAAGCTGCAGCCGCTGTTAGCCAACCAGCATTTCTTCCCATGATTTCAATAATTGTAACGGATTGTAATTGATAAATTAAACTATCATGTACAACTTCTAAAATAGAAGCAGCAACATATTTAGCAGCAGAACCAAATCCAGGTGTATGATCTGTTCCCATTAAATCATTATCAATTGTTTTAGGAATACCGATGAAATGAATATCGCTATTAATATATTTAGCGTAATCATCTAATTTCATAACAGTATCCATAGAATCATTACCACCAATATAGAAAAAGTCAGTAATTTCTAATTCTTTTAAGATTTTAAATAATTTAACATAAGTATCTTCATCATCTTGAAAAGTAGGAAGTTTATAACGACAAGAACCTAAATACATGGCAGGTGTTTGTTTTAAAGCGTTGATTTTATCACCATCATCAAATTCTTCTAATAAGTTCATATATCTTCCTTCTAATAGACCTTTGATACCGTTAATCATCCCATAAACATTGTCAAATTCTTCGGATGATTTAGCACGATGAATAATCCCAGCAAGACTAGCATTAATTGCGATTGTGGGTCCTCCAGATTGTCCAATAATACAGTTTCTTTTCATATTCTTCTTTATCTCCTTTTAACGAATCTATTTTAACATTTAAAAACATTAAAAAAAAGAGCTAGCTCTTTTTTTGTCGAATTTTAAAGAAGATAAGATAAATGATTAAACATCCTAAAAGGAAAAGGGTAATAAAGTAAAGATAAAGTTGTTGATGATTCTTTTTAGAAATAACATGAAAAGATAAATCAACTTGATTGATAAAAACATCAAAGAGATTAATAGTAAGCGTGTTATTTAAATATTTTCCGTAATTGCTGTAAGTGATGGTTCCTGGCATAATGACTTTCATTTGACAAAGAGCATCACTTGAATCAAGGAGCTTTAAAGTGCTTTTATAATGATTGAGTTCACTGATATCTAAAAGAGAGGAATCAATTGAAATAGTTAAATCATATTGATTTTTTTTCTTTTTTAAGGTGGTGATTTCTTTAGTAAAAGAACTAGGGGCAATGAGTTGAAAACCGACATATTTTTGATTTTTTTGAGTTTTATTAAGATCATGAATTTCCCATTGTTTAAAAAGATCGTAGGAAGTAATTTGTTTTTTTATTTCTTTAATGTTCATATTGTATTTTTTAAGAGTATCTTCTTCAATACAAAATTCGGTTTCAAGTTTAGGTGAAGTTGTTTTTGAATAATCTAACAAAAGAGTACATTCAACACACCCTGTTAAAAAGAAAGAAAGGAAGCAAAGAATAAGTATTTTTGTAAATTTATGCATAGAAACCTCCAAGTAAGTCTTATTATTTAAAAATAGATTTGTTATAATTATTAACAGAAATAGAGTATTTAAATACATTTTTAGTTCATATTTCTATTATAAAATAAAAATGGTGGTAAAAATGAAAATTGATATTGTTTGTACAACAAAATCTAAATATATAAAATGTGTTGCTGATGAAATGGCACGCTGGGTAAAAACTTATGTGCATGATTTGAAAGATTATCATGAAAATGAGTGTGTTGATTTGTTAGTGATTGGTTTTGATGATACGTTGTTTGAAGATAAAGAACTTTTAAATTTTATTCAATCACTTAATCGTCAAAAGATAAAAAATGTTGCTTTAATCAATTGTTTTTATATCAATAATAAACAGCTTATGAAGATTATAAAACTCTGCCAGGATCAACAACTTCCATTGATGAGGGAACAATATACCTTTAAGATGTCTTTTGATCAAAGAAAAGAAATTAATCCTCTTATTATTGATAATGCTAGGCTTTATATAGAAGATATGGTAAATGTTATACGAAATTATTATTAGGAGCGAGGCTCCTTTTTTATTTTCTTACTGTAATAAAAAAATATTAAATTAATAAAATTATATTGACTATAATTTATCACTGTGATATATTCTTATCAAGATTTCTAAAAGGGAATGGAAATCAATTAAAAAGGGGGAAAACTTATGAAAAAACTTGAAATCATTATTAGACCAGAAAAGTTAGAAGATTTAAAAGATATTTTAACAGTTTCTGGGGTAACAGGGATGATGATTTCCAATATTATGGGGTTTGGAAATCAAATGGGTTATACACATCAATATCGAGGTGTCACATATTCTGTTAATCTTGTTTCAAAGTTAAGAGTTGAAACAGTTGTTAAAGATGAAATAGTTCAAGAGATTATTGATAAAGTAACAAAAACTTTATCAAGTGGAAACGTAGGAGATGGAAAAATCTTTGTTTATCCAGTCGAAGAAGCAATTCGTATTCGTACAGGAGAAACAGGAGAAAACGCATTATAAAAAATTGAGGGGGATTTTATTATGAGTGAGACATTTAGTGTATGGTTTCTAATTGGTGCAGCATTAGTGTTCTGGATGCAAGCTGGATTCGCCATGGTAGAAGCTGGATTTACAAGATCAAAAAATACAGGAAACATCATTATGAAAAACTTGATGGATTTTTGTATAGGAACATGTACTTTTATCTTAATTGGTTTTAGTTTATTGTTAGGAGAAGATTTACTTGGTTTTATTGGTAAACCAGGATTTGATATATTTACAAATTATGCAAATTTTGATTTTTCAAACTTTGTCTTTAACTTAGTGTTCTGTGCAACAACAGCCACTATTGTTTCAGGGGCAATGGCAGAAAGAACAAAATTCTTATCTTATTGTGTTTATTCAGGCGTTATTTCCGCCCTTATTTATCCAATTGAAGCGCATTGGATTTGGGGTGGTGGATGGTTATCACAACTTGGTTTCCATGATTTTGCAGGATCATGTGCAATCCATATGGTTGGTGGTATCTCCGCATTAATTGGTGCTAAAATCTTAGGACCACGTATTGGTAAATTTGATACAGATAAAAATGGAAAAGTGATTAAAGTTAATGCAATTCCAGGACATAACATTACAGCAGGGGCTTTAGGTGTCTTTATTCTTTGGCTTGGTTGGTATGGATTCAACGGGGCAGCGGCTACAACTGTAGCACAACTTGGTTCTATTTTCGTAACAACAACAGTAGCTCCAGCAATTGCAACAGTTTCTTGTTTAATTTTTACTTGGATCAAATATGGTAAACCTGATGTGGGTATGTGTTTAAATGCATCTCTTGCAGGGCTAGTTGCTATTACTGCTGGATGTGATGTAACAGATGTTTTAGGATCAATTATTATTGGTACTGTTGCAGGATTACTTGTTTGTTTTGGAGTTTGGTTTTTAGATTATAAATTACACATTGATGATCCAGTAGGTGCTGTTGCTGTACATTGTTGCAATGGTATTTGGGGAACAATTGCTGTTGGTTTATTCGCAACTACTTCAGCTCCAGAAAGCACTTTTACTGGTTTATTCTATGGTGGTGGATTTGATTTATTAATTAAACAATTAACAGGTGTTGTATCTGTCGGTATCTGGACAGCAATCACTATTACAATTACTTTCTTTATCATTAAAAAGATCTTTGGTTTACGTGTATCAGAAAGAGAAGAAATCATTGGTTTGGATATTGAAGAACATGGATGTGAAGCTTATCCAGAATATATTAAAAAATAATTTTTTAAGAGTCATTAAATTGACTCTTTTTTATTGTAGAAATAAACAAAGTAGATTATACTTTTCATGGGTGAGGGGAGTATATGAGTAAAAGATTAGAACAGTATTTTTATTTAGTTTTAGGTTCAACATTATTGACATTAGGGATTTGGTTATTTGTGACACCAAATCAAATTAACTTTGGGGGAATGATAGGGTTAGCTCAATTAATTGATTATTTTATACATAAGTTTTTGGTTTTACCAAAATCATTGAATACATTAGGAATGATTAATCTATTAATGAATATTCCATTATTTATCTTTGGTTATAAAATCATGAATAAAGAATTTTGTTTTAAAACGATTATTTCATTAATTATTCAAACGGTATTACTATCTATTCTTCCAGTAATTAAAGAACCTATTGTTGAAGATGCTTTATTAAATGTTGCTTTTGCAGCTATTATTTGTGGAATTGGCGTTGGTTTAGCACTTCGTAGTAGTGGTTGTTGTGGTGGTATTGATATCGCAACAGTTTGTATAGTTAAGAAAAATCCGGATTTTAAAGCAGGACAGCTTTCTATAATATTTAATGTTGTTTTATTTGGGGTATGTTTATTTATCTATGATATTAAAATTATTATGTATTCGATTGTCTTTGTCGCCATCCTTTATACAACAGCAGATAAGTTCCACTTACAAAATATCAATGTGGCGGTATTAATATTTACAAAAAATAAGGAAATAAAAGTAGCAATTATGAAACAAATGGGTAGAGGGGTTACCTATTGGATGGGTAAAGGTGCTTATACAGAATCAGAACAAGAAATTCTTTATGTGGCTATCAATAAATATGAAATCCAACAATTAAATAAAATTGTTTCATCACTTGATCCAAAAGCGTTTGTGACATTAGCACAAGGACCGATGGTTCATGGTGGCTTTGAAAAAAGATTATAAAAAAACGTTTCGAAAGAAACGTTTTTTAATACAAAATTTAAATAAAAAAATGGTGGTTCCGGGCGGAATCGAACCACCGACACGAGGATTTTC
>OLSG01002121.1_pt1 | contig 17877 bp, 16 predicted proteins | sample 1673041 | NCBI WGS metagenome assembly OLSG01 (sample SAMEA3136749, study PRJEB25190) | human gut metagenome | reverse complement strand
GCGCCGGGCCACACGGGTGACAGCCGTGAGGGTGACGAGGAGAGGAATCATCGAACGATTCGGCGGATGTTTCTCCGGTCGAACAGGCTATACCGATCGCAGCAAGGGGCAAAAAGCGGCAGCAATACCGTAACAGATCCCCTTTCACGCAAGCCATACAAGAACATAAACTGGAAGAGAAGCTGACAGCTGTTCTGTGCGCATGTTGAGCGCCGGGCTGTCGGTCTGGAGGTATTTTGTATGTGTGGCATTGTTGGTTATGTTGGCAAACGCAACGCGCAGAACGTTCTGCTGGATGGTCTGGAAAAGCTGGAGTACCGCGGCTATGACTCCGCCGGTGTCGCGCTGGCACTGGACGGCGGTATCCGCGTGGTCAAGAGCAAGGGCCGCCTGGCCGAGCTGCGCAAAAAGCTGGAATTGCAGGCCCTGGCCGAGAGCGGCTGCGGCATCGGCCATACCCGCTGGGCCACCCACGGCGAACCCAGCGATGTGAACAGCCATCCGCATTCGACGCCGCGTGTGAGCATCGTGCACAACGGCATCATTGAAAATTACGGCATCCTGAAGGAGCGGCTCATCGCGAAGGGCTACACCTTTGAGAGCGAGACCGACACCGAGGTGCTGGTCAAGCTCATCGACAGCTGCTACGAGGGCGAGCCGCTGCAGGCCATCCACGAGGCTCTGAGCATGGTGCGCGGCAGCTACGCGCTGGCCGTGCTCTTCCGGGATTTCCCGGATACCGTCTTTGCCGTCAAGCGGGAGAGCCCGCTCATCGTCGGCTGGGGCGAAGGGGAGAACTTCGTGGCGTCGGATATCCCGGCCCTGCTCAAGTATACCCGCCGGTACAGCGTTCTCGAAGAAGGCGACCTTGCCGTCGTGACGCGGGAGGGTATCCGCTTCTACAACGAGTTCGCCGAGCCGGTGGAGCGGGAGGTTCTGACCGCCGATTGGGACATGGAAGCGGCGGAAAAGGGCGGTTATCCGCACTTTATGCTCAAGGAGATCAACGAACAACCCGCCGCCATCACGGCAACGGTCAGCCCCCGCGTGGAGAACGGCCTGCCCGACCTGCGCATCCCGGAGCTGTCGGATGAAAAGCTGCGGGGCATCGGCACCATCCATCTGGTGGCCTGCGGCACGGCCATGCACGCGGGCATGGTGGGCAAGTCGGCCATCGAGACGTTGGCCCGCGTCCCCGCTGAAGTGGACATCGCCAGCGAGTTCCGTTACCGCGACCCCATCCTGAACAAAAACGATCTGGTCATCATCATCAGCCAGTCGGGTGAGACCAGCGACACGCTGGCGGCTCTCAAGCTGGCAAAGAGCCGGGGCGTACCGGTGCTGGCCATCGTCAACGTGGTGGGCAGCTCCATTGCCCGCGCGGCAGACTATGTGCTCTATACCTACGCCGGGCCGGAGATCGCGGTGGCCTCCACCAAGGCTTACATGGTGCAGATGTGTGTGCTGTACCTCTTTGCGCTGCGGCTGGCCTATGCGCGCGGTGCCCAGACCGAGGCTGAGACTCGCCGTCTGACCGCAGAGCTTCTCCGCGCCAGCGAGGTCATCAAGCCCCGCCTGGCCGACTGCGAACAGATCAAGTATCTGGCCAGCCGGTTCGTCAACACCCAGAGCTGCTTCTTCATCGGGCGTGGGTTCGATTACTCGCTCTCGCTGGAAGGCAGCCTGAAGCTGAAGGAGATCAGCTACGTCCACTCGGACGCCTACGCTGCCGGTGAGCTCAAGCACGGCACCATCAGCCTCATCACGGACGGTGTGCCGGTCATCGCGCTGGCCACCCAGAAAAAGGTCTACGAAAAGACCATCTCCAACGTCAAGGAGACCAAGAGCCGGGGCGCGAAGGTCCTGCTCTTCACGACGAAAGACGCCGTGGTGCCGGACGGTGTGGCAGACTATGTCGTCCGTCTGGATGATTACGACGACCTGCTCATGCCGCTGCAGCTCATCGTGCCGCTGCAGCTGTTCGCCTACTATATGGCTGTGCTGCGTGGCTGCGACGTGGATAAGCCCCGCAACCTGGCCAAGAGCGTGACCGTGGAATAAAGACAGACGCCTCCGGATGGAGTGTGCCCCTCCCATGGAACAGGGAAGGAGCGCAGACCGTCCGGAGGCGTTTTGAATGGACAGCAAACAAAGGCCGTTCCCGTGCATTGTGCAGGGGAGCGGCCTTGCGTGTTTCAGCCTATTTCCACCCTCTCGCAGTGGGGTCCAACATTTCGGCGGCGGAGTAGACCAGCGCGTTGCAGATGGCGGCGGCGACGTTGCTGCCGCCCTTGCGGCCCATGGCGGCGATGGCGGGGACGCCGTGGGCTTCGCAGGCGGCGAAGAGGATCTCTTTGCTTTCCACCACGTTCACAAAACCGACCGGCACCCCGATGACGAGCGCAGGCCGCAGCCCGGCCTCGATCTCTTCGGCGATGGTCAGAAGGGCTGTGGGGGCATTGCCGACGGCCAGGATGGCACCCGGATGCTCCTGCGCGGCCCGGTGCATGGAAGCCACGGCGCGGGTGGTCCCGGCGGCCTTGGCGGCGGCAGCGACCTCCGGGTCGGCCATGTAGCAGAGCGCCGCGCTGCCCACTTTGGCAAGGCCAGGCCGCGTGATGCCGGCCAGCGCCATGTTGGTGTCGGTGACGATGGGCGTCCCGGCCCGCAGGGCGGCGACTCCGGCAGCGACGGCACCCGGCGTGAAGCGCAGATTCCGGGCGTAATCGAAATCCGCCGTGGTGTGGATGACCCGCTTGACCACCGCAGCCGTTTCCGGCGGCGGGGTCAGGCCCAGCGTTTCCAGCTCGGCGGTGATGATGGAAAGGCTCGTCCGCTCGATGTCGGCGGGGAGATGATGCTGCGGTGTCATGTGCGGCTCCTTCCGTTCAGGCCCATTGCGGCGTAGAGGGCATCCAGATCCAGAGCGCTGCGTACCCCGTCGGCCAGCCGGTCGAACTGCTGCTGGCGGTATTGCTCCATCGGGATGAGCGCGGCACTTTCGGGGCGGATGCCCTTTCGTTTGCACAAAAATTCCACGAGTTTTTCGGTCAGTTCGCCGGTGTCAAAGAGGCCGTGCAGATAGGTGCCGAAAACATCGCCCTGCACACAGCCTTCGGGGTAGCCATCGGCCTGGGTGCAGAAGGGGAGACCCTGAACCTCGGTGCGGCCGGTGTGGATCTCATAGCCCGTCAGCGCGGCCCCGGCAAACGGCCCGGCCACGGCGGTGGCGCGGGTCTGGGTGCGGCGTTTTTGCGCAGTAAAGACGGTGCGGGTGGGCAGCAGACCCAGCCCGCGCAGGGTCTGCGGACGGCCGCTCTCGCTGCCCATGGGGTCGGCCAGCGTTTCGCCCAGCATCTGATACCCGCCGCAGACGCCGAAGACCGGGGTGCCCCGCGCAGCCAGCTTGAGCAGGGCCGGTTCCAGACCGGACTGCCGCAGCCAGAGCAGGTCGTCGATGGTGTTCTTGGTGCCGGGCAGCAGGATCAGGTCGGGTGTGCCGAGGGTGCGCGCGTTTTGTACATACCGCACACCGAGCAGCGGGTGCTGTTCCAGCGGCATGAAATCGGTGAAGTTCGAGATGTGGGGCAGCCGGACGATGGCGAGGTCCAGCGGCTTGACCGCTTTGTCGGCGTCCAGCCGTTCGGAGAGCGAATCCTCGTCCTCGATGTCCACCTTCAGATAGGGCACGACGCCCAGCACCGGCAGATGGGTCTTCTCTTCCAGCATGGCAAGGCCGGGGCGCAGGATCTCGACGTCGCCCCGGAATTTGTTGATGATGAGCCCCTTGATGCGGGCGCGTTCGTCCGGTTCCAGCAACGCTACGGTGCCGTACAGCTGGGCAAAAACGCCGCCCCGGTCGATGTCGCCCGCCAGAAGCACCGGTGCGTCCACGAGCCGGGCGAGGCCCATGTTCACGATGTCGTCGGCCTTCAGGTTGATCTCGGCGGGGCTGCCGGCCCCCTCGATGACGATGATGTCCACATCCTCAGCCAGGCTGTTGTAGGCGGCGAGGATGTCCGGGATGAGCGATTTTTTCATCTTGAAGTAGGCAGCGGCGGGCATCTGGCCCCGCACCTCGCCGTTCACGATGACCTGACTGCCCACATCGCTGCTGGGCTTGAGGAGGATGGGGTTCATCCGGACATCCGGCTCGATGCCGGCTGCCTGGGCCTGCACCACCTGCGCTCGGCCCATTTCAAGCCCGTCGCGGGTGACGAAGCTGTTCAGCGCCATGTTCTGGCTCTTGAAGGGGGCCACGCGGTAGCCGTCCTGTGCAAAAATGCGGCAGAGCGCCGCGCACAGCAGGCTTTTACCCGCGCCGCTCATCGTGCCCTGGACCATGATGCACCGGGCTTTGCTCATGAAAACACCTCCGAAAGGGTCTGGAGCAGCTGCTCGTTTTCCGCCGCCGTGCGCACGGCGGTGCGGTACCAGCTGCCGTCAAGGCCTGGATAATTTGCGCAGCTGCGCAGAACAACACCCTTCTGCCGCAGGGCCTCGCCCAGCGTTTCGGGGCCTTGGAACAACAGATAATTGGCGCGCCCATCCAACACCCGCAGCCCCAAAGCCCGCAGGCCGGAGGCCAGCAGGGGCCGCTGCGCCGCGATGAGGGCGCGGACCTGCTCCACGTAGGCGGTCTCGTCCAGCGCGGCCAGCCCCGCTGCCTGCGCCAGGCTGGAAACAGCCCAGGGCTGGCCGGTGTGCTGCATGGCGTCCAGCAGGGCCGTGTCCGCGCTCAGAGCGTACCCCAGCCGGACGCCTGCCATGCCATACAGTTTGGTGAAGGCTTTCAGGATCAGAAGATCGCCGCTGCCCAGCAGCGGCTTTGCGGTCAGCTGCGCATGGTCGGGCAGAAAATCGAGGAAACATTCGTCCAGCACGAGCAGCGCCCCGCAGGCGGTGCAGCGCTGCAGGATGCGGGCCACGAGATCCGGCGGGGTGAGCTGGCCGGTGGGGTTGTTGGGCTGGCAGAGGAAGACGAGGTCCACCCGGTCGTCGATGGCGGAGAGGAACGCTTCCGGCACCGTAAAATCGTCTGCCGCCTGCAAGATGAAGCGCTCCACCGTGCAGCCGACGGTTTCGAGTGCGGCGGCATATTCGGCGAACGTGGGGGCGGTGACCAGCGCCCGGCGGGGCTTTTTGGCCCACACCAGCCGGAAGATGAGGTCGGCCGCGCCGTTGCCGCAGAGGATGTGGTCTGCGGGCACGCCCTCGTCCAGGGCGAGCTTTGCCCGCAGTTCCCGGCAGAGCGGGTCCGGGTAGCGGTCTGCGGTGGGGAGTGCCGCCGTGATGGCCTTTGCCACCCCCTCCGGCAGGCCCAGCGGGCTCACGTTGGCCGAAAAGTCCAGCGCATCCCGCCCGAACTGCGCCCGGTATCCGGCCCAGTCGCCGCCGTGTACCAAGTTTTCCATGGGTCGTCTCCTTACATGAATCTACAGACCGCCAGCCGGATTGCCAGCCCGATGGCCAGTGCCAGCAGGCTTTCGGTATACATCATCCGGTTGGCGCGGCGGATGTCCTCCGGCTCAATGGGCCGCAGAGGGTCGCCGATGGTGGGTTTGTCATAATATTCGCCAAAGTAGCAGGCGGGCCCCGCCAGCTGGACGCCCAAAGCCCCGGCGCAGGCGCTTTCGGTCTGGGCGCTGTTGGGGCTGGCATGGTTCCGGCGGTCCCGCCGCCAGATCTTCCACGCGCCCGAAGCGCTGTTCCCGGTAAGCGCCGCCGCAGCGGCCCAGAGCAGCCCGGCGATCCGGCTGGGCAGATAGTTCGCCGCATCGTCCAGTTTGGCGGCGGCGCGGCCGAAATAAAGATACTTCTCGTTTTTGTAGCCGAGCATGCTGTCCATCGTGTTGATGGCCTTGTAGGTCAGGGCCAGCGGAGCACCGCCCAGCAGCATATAGAGCAGCGGCGCGATGACGCCGTCGCTGGCGTTTTCGGCCACGGTCTCCACGGCGGCTTTGGTCACGCCCTCCAGCGTCAAATTCTGGGTGTCCCGCCCCACGATGCGGCTCACGGCCCGGCGGGCGGCGGGCAGGTCCGGCTTGATGAGCTCCCGGTAGACGCGGGTACTCTCCTGTGCCAGCCCCTTTGCGGCCAGCGCCTGCCCGCACCAGAACATCTGCACGGCCAGCCCCAGCCAGGGGCTGAGCGCTGCGGCCCCCAGGCAGACGAGGCTCGTCAGCAGGAAGGTGCCCACCGGCAGGCAGAACGCCAGAATGGCACCGCCCAGCAGTTCGCCCTGCGGCGTCCGGGGCAGGCGGGCCCGCAGCCGCCGTTCCAGCGCCGAGATGGCCCTGCCCATGTACACCACGGGGTGGGGGAACCACGCCGGGTCGCCAAAGAGAAGATCCAGCACGAACCCGCCCAAAACGGCTGCTCCGATCATTCTGCCGCCTCCTTTGTGTATTGCACGGTGCGCACGAGGTGGAGCACCCGCTGTTCGGCCCAGTCGCAGGCATCCAGCATATAGCCGCCCGCATTCGGGGCGCACCAGTGGTAGTAATCTGCATGGGGCAGGGCATAGCGCTCCATCGCGGCCATCTGGGTGCCGCCGTGGGCCAGGATGACGAGGGACTCTTCGCCGTCGGCAAGGGCCCGGTCCACCAGTGCGGAGAACGCCTTGCAGACCCGCTCGGAGAAGATCGCCTTCGTCTCGCCGTCGGGGCAGGGGCTTTCGCAGTTGGCGTTCACCCAGGCGAGGTAATCCGGGTCGTGCTCCATCTCGATGAAATTCCGCCCCTCAAAGCTGCCAAAGCACATCTCCTGCAGGTCGCGCACCTCCACGAGGTCGGCGTCTGGGAAGAGCACCTCGGCGGTCTGGCGGGTGCGGCAGAGCGGGGTGATGTAGACCGTCCGGGGCCGGAGGTCGGCCTGGTGGAGCTGGGCCCGCCCTTCGGGCGAGAGCGGGATGTCCCGCTGGCCCTGATAGCGCTTTTCGGCATTGTAGGCGGTCAGGCCGTGGCGCAGAAGATAGATCAGCATGAGGGAAGTTCTCCTTTCAGGACGGTGGGCAGGCCGCAGAACATCTGGACCACGCAGTCGGCCCGCGCGGCCAGCAGGCAGGCCAGCCGCCCGGCGGCTTCTCGCGCGGCGCGTTCGGCTGCGTCCATGGGCACGACACCGCCGCCCACCTCGGTGGCGAGGACGAGGTCATATGCGGCGAGGCGATCTGCAAGGCTTTCCAGATCCTCCGCCGCTGCGGCCAGCTCCTGCACATCGGTGATGCGGGTGCCGGGGAAGTTCTGCGCAAAGGTGCGCTTGCCGCTGTACAGCGGCCCGGTGACGAAGATCATAACAGCCCTCCCCATTGGCAGGCGGCCAGTGCCGCCAGCATCCAAAGCTCCGCTTTCTGCAAAAACCATCCGGCCAGATCGCCGGTGATGCCGCCGAACTGCCGGTCAGAAACAACACGATAGCGCCAGAAAACAAGAAGCGCCGCAAGGACGAGCGCCCCGCCGCCCAACAGCACCAGCGCAGCGCAGAGCAGGCCCGCCAGCACCAGCAGGACGCTGCGGACGGCCTTGCGGTCTGCGGCAGAAGCGAACGTGTGGGCAAGGCCGGTGTTCCTGGCCAGCGGGAAGGAGGCGATGGCAAGGCCCGAAAACGCCCGCTCCAGCACCAGCGCCAGCGTCCAGCAGAGGCCGATGCGCGGCGTGAACTGCACGGCCGTGCACAGCGCGAAATAAGCCAGAAAATAACTGCACAGCCGGATGACGGCAAAGGCCCCGCAGTGGGGGTCCTTCAAAATTTCCAATTTTTTTTCTCTGTCGCCGTAGCTGGAAAGGGCGTCGCAGGTGTCGGCGTAGCCGTCCAGATGGATGCCGCCTGTGACCCAGACGGGGATGAGGCAGAACCCGCCCGCTCGGACGAGTGCCGGGAGCGGCAGTGCCCCGCATAGGTACCACAGGACTCCGCACACTGCGCCGATGAGCGGGAACGCACACATCGCGTAGCGCATGTTCTTTTCGTTCCAGTCGAACTGCGGCACCGGGATGGCTGAAAACATGGCAAATGCCACGGCAATGGTCTGCAAAACGATCATGACGGGCCTCCTTTATAATAGACTGGGATGCCGCACACCACCCGCACCACTGCATCGGCGCGGGCCGCAAGGGCGTTGTTGACCTGCGCCAGAGCCTTCAGATACCGGTCGGTGTCGCCCGCGTAGTTTGCCCCGCCGCTGAACACTTCGTTCGAAACGACGACGAGGTGTTCACATTGCGCGGCCAATTTGTCCAGACCGTCCAGAATGGCCGAAGCGGCGGCTTCGCCCGCCCCGGCGGGGTCGTAAAGTTCGTTGGCGGTCAGGTTGCCGAGGTCTTCCAGCAGGGCGGTGCCCCGCGCGGGCAGGCGCACCGTGCCCAGATGCAGGGGGCACTCCAGCGTCTCGAACTGCTTTTCCGCCCGCATCCGGCGGTGCTTTTCCACCCGCGCGGCGCACTCGGCGTCCCATACCTGCATCGTGGCAAGGTAATAGCGCGGGAGCGCGGTCTGCAGCACAAGGCGTTCGGCGTACGCGCTTTTTCCGCTGGCTGCGCCGCCGACCACCAGCATCAGCATTGGGGCGTATACGGCGGGATGCCGCCCTCCGTGAAGGAATAGCAGTGGTCGTAGACCGCCAGTGCCAGATCCCACAGCGGAAGCGAGGCCACAGCCCCGGTGCCCTCGCCGAGGTGGAGCCCCGCCGTCAGGAGCGGGGCCTTGCCCAGCGCTTCCAGCACCAGCCGGGCCGCAGGCTCGGTGGAACAGTGGCTGGCGAACACGGCCTTGGCGGCGGCGGGGCAGAGCCGCACCGCGCACAGGGCTGCCACCCCGCTGATGAAACCATCCATCAGGATGGGCAGGTCTTCCAGTGCGCCGCCAAGGAAGACCCCGCACAGCCCGGCGATGTCAAAGCCGCCCAGCTTGGACAGCACGTCCAGCGGGTCGGCAGCATCGGGCTGGTTGCGGGCGATGCCGCGCCGGATGGCGTCCAGCTTGCGGGTCAGCCCGGCGTCGGAAAGGCCCGCGCCCCGCCCGGTCATGACCTCGACGGGCTGGCCGAGCAGGACTGCCGCCACAGCGCTGGACGTGGTGGTGTTGCCGATGCCCATCTCGCCGGTGGCGAGCAGCTGGCACCCCTGCGCTTTCTGCGCCCGCACCAGTTCGATGCCCGCCGCGATGGCCTCCACAGCCTGGGCGCGGGTCATGGCGGGGCCTTGGGTGAAGTCTGCCGTTCCGGCGGCGATGCGGCGGGGGACGACGCCCGGCACCGGGGCGCCTGCCATGCCCATGTCCACCGGCACGACCTCGCAGCGGGCCGTTTTTGCCATCTGGCAGACGCTCGTCCGCCGCGCCGCAAGGTTTTCGGCCACGGCGCGGGTCACGCTCTGGTCGGTCTGGCTCACGCCCTGGGCCACGACGCCGTTGTCCGCGCAGAGCACGAGGACGACCCGGCGGTCAAAGGCAAGCTGCGCCGTGCCGGTCAGGGCGGCGGCATCTTCCAGCAGGGTCTCCAGTGCGCCCAACCCGCCCAGTGGCTTGGCCAGACTGGCCCAGTGGGCGTGTGCGGCTGCGCGGGCGGTCTCGCTGGGCGGGGTGATGGTGGTGAGAAGCTGTTTCAGTTCCGGTTCGGTCATGGGGTCTGCTCCTTCTGGTGATTGAGTACGGCGGCTTCCACGAACCGCCGGGGCAAGGGGGTGCCTGCCCAGTACAGATGCGGAAAACCCGCATAGAGATGTTCATTGGCAAAGCTGCAGGCCCAGCTGCGGCCATTGGCTTTTGCAGCGGTCAACGCTGTGCCGTTTGCGGTCGAGTCCCAGTGGTGGAACTCGTGGGCGGGGAAAGACTCTCCGGTGCGGAACAGCAGGCTGTCGGCGCGGGCGGTCAGCTCCGCGTACCCGAACCGCACCAGCCGCCCGACCGGGAAGCCGCTGCCCGGCAGGACGCCCGCCATGGGCCAGACGGCACCGTCGGCGTCTTCGAGCGTCTGCCCCAGATAGAGGAAGCCGCCGCACTCGGCCACAGTGGGCAGACCGTGCTCCACAGCCTGCCGCACAGAAGCCCGCATCGAGCGGTTCTCGCTCAGCGGCCCTGCGTACAGTTCCGGGTAGCCGCCCGGCAGATACAGCCCGCCAAGCTCCGGCGGAAGGGCCGCATCGTGCAGGGGGCTGAATGGGACAAGCTCGGCCCCGGCGGCGGTCAGGGCCTCCAGCGTTTCGGCATAGGCAAAGCAAAAGGCTTCGTCCTGCGCAACGGCGATGCGGGTGCGCGCCGGGGCGCGGGCGGCAGGCTGAGCCTGCGGTGCAGGCCGGTCGGTCAGGGCCTGGAACTGCACCCAGTCCAGCACCAGCGCATCCGCAAGAAGGGCGATCTTTTGCTGAAGCCCGGCGATCTCCCCGGCGGTCTTCAGCCCCAGATGACGGCTCTCGATGGACGCCTCCGACAGGCGGGGCAGATGCCCCAGCACCGGCAGGCCGGTCTCGCGTTCCAGCATCGGTTTGAGCATCTTGTACAAAGCAGAGGTGCAGTCGTTGAGCAGAACGCCGACGATGCGGCTGGGGGTGCGGAACGTTTTCAGCCCGTTGATCTGCGCGGCCAGGGTCAAACTGGCCCCTTTGACCGGGACGACCAGCAGCACCGGCAGGCCCAGCGTGTCGGCCAGATGCCAGGCGCTGGCCGTGTCGGTCACGCCGCCCAGACCGTCGTAAAAGCCCATGGCCCCCTCACACACCGCCGCCCCGTGCCCGGCGGCACCCTGTGCATAAAGGGCGCACACGGTATCCGGTGCGGAGAAAAAGAGGTCGAGGTTGTGGCTCTCGACCCCCAGCACGGCCCGGTGGAACATGGGGTCGATGTAGTCCGGCCCGCTCTTGAACGCGCAGGGGTCGGCCCCGCGCCGCTTGAGCGCGGTCAGCAGCGCACAGGTCAGGGTGGTCTTGCCGCTGCCGGAACAGGGCGCTGCGACGAGAAATTGCATCATTGGCGTTCACCTGTGATGAGGAAGATGGGGTTGTTGGCCATCAGCAGATGCAGCCGGCCCGCCGGTTTTGTGCGGCTGACGGCGATCTGGGTGACTTCGGCGGTGAGACCCCGCGCCGTCAGGGCCGCAACGGCGGCACTCAGCGTTTCCAGCGCGATGGCGGAGATGCAGAGGCGGGCCTGCGGGTTTTTGGCCAGCACAGCGTCCACCACGGCCTCCATGCTGCCCTTGGTGCCGCCGAGGAAAACGGCGTCCGGGGCGGGCAGAGCTTCCAGCGCCTGGGGGGCTTTCCCCTCGATGAGGGTCAGATTCCAGGCTGCGAAACGCTCCCGGTTCTTCCGGATAAGAGCGCAGGCCTCCGGGTCGCATTCCACGGCATAGACCCGCCCGCGCGGGGCGGCAAGGGCCAGTTCCACACTGACACTGCCGGTACCGGCCCCCACATCCCACAGCGTGTCCGTGGGGCGGACGGCCAGCTTTGCCAGCGCGGCAGCGCGGACTTCCTGCTTCGTCATGGGAACATCTCCCCGGAGAAAGGCTTCGTCCGGGAACCCGGCACAGCGCCGGGGCGGCTGGGGCAGATGTTCGATGAGCAGAACGCTCAGGGATGCCGTGCTTTTTTGCGAAACTTCCTGCGCGGTGCCGAAGAAGATCTTCTCCTCCGGTGTGCCGAGCTGTTCGCCGACCAGCGCATGGGCCTGCCCCAGCCCGGCGGCGGTCAGGGTGCGGCAGAGGGTGGCAGGGGTCTCGGAGCCGCCGGTCAGGAAGAAGACCGGTCGGCCATCCGCCGTCAGGCACTCGGCCACCGGGTCGCAGGCACAGCCGTGGGCGGAGACGAGTTTCCAGTCCTGCCAGGGGCGGCCGACCGCCGCCGCGAGCAGCTGGACGCTGGAGATGCCGGGCAGGACGCGGCAGGAGATGCCGGAGGCCCGCAGCATGGGCAGCAGCCCGGAAGCCCCGGAATAAAATCCGGTGTCACCGCTGTAAAGCAGGGCTGTGTCTCCCTCCGGATGCTCCGCAAGGCAGGTCAGGATCTCCTCCGGCTTGTACAGTGCCTTCCGGTGCTCGGTGCAGCCGTCCGGCAGGTGCTCCAGCAGCCGCCGGGCACCTAAAATGAGGTCGGCCTGTTGCAGGGCCGCAAGCCCTTCGGCGGTCAGGGAGCCGGGCAGCCCGGCCCCCATTCCAATCAGTGTGACCATGCCAGCACCTCCTTGCAGCGGGTCAGGATCTGCTCCGCCGTTTCGCCCTGCTCTGCGGGGCGGCGGAGGACGATGAGCTGTGCGCCGGTGTCCTGCGCGGCCTGTGCCTTCTCGGCAAAGCCGCCTGCTGCACCGCCGTCCTTCGTGACGAGGAAGCGGATGTGGAACTGTTCCAGCAGGGCCCGGTTCAGCGCATAGGAGAAGGGGCCCTGCATCGCAATGATGTTTTTGTGAGGGATGTGCGCGGCCTCGCAGGCTGCGATGCCCTCCGGGGTGGGCAGCACACGGGGAAACAGGCGGGCAGGCTCGATGCCGGAAAAGGCCGAAAGCTCCTTAGCCCCGGTGGCCAGCAGGAGATTGCCGCAGGTGTTTGCAAGAAACTCTGCCGCGTGTGCGGCCGACTGAAATACCATGCTCCCCGCCGGGAGCGGGCTTTCGGCCCGGAGCAGGCGGTGGTATTCGATGCAGGCGGTTTTACACGCAGACCGGATGTTTTTGGTGGCGTCTACCGCATAGGGATGGGTGGCGTCCACGCAGAGGGCGGCCCCCTGCAGCAGGGTGGTCATTTCCTCCGGCGTCAGCCGCCCGCAGTGGACGGTGACACCCTGCAAACGGCCCTGCTCTTCGGCTCCCAGCGGGGTCGCTACGCTGACGAGGACTTCGGCCCCCTGCGCGGCCAGCTGGCGGGAGAACAGACGGCCCTCGGTGGTGCCGCTGAACACGACGATCTTCATGCGCGATACCCCCTCGGTGTGACCATCTTTCCGCCTAGCTGCCGGGTGGCGGTGTTGCCGATGAAGACAGTGGTGAACATATCCACCGGGGCAGTTTCCAGTTCCGCCAGGGTCAGGATGCGGTGGGCCTGCCCCTCGCGCCCGATGTTCCGCACCAGCCCGCAGACGGTCTGCGGCGGTTTGCCGTGGGCCAGCAGGATGCGGACGGCTCTGGCCAGATAGTCCGGCCTGCCCTTGGAAGAAGGATTGTACAGTGCGGCGCAGAAATCGCCCATCGCTGCTGCCGCCAGCCGCCGCTCGATGACGGCCCAGGGGGTCAGCCGGTCCGACAGGGAGATGACGCAGAAATCGTGGGCCAGCGGGGCACCCAGCACGGCCCCGCCGCTGAGAGCCGCCGTCAGGCCGGGCACCACCTCCACGGCGACCTCCGGGAACTGCCCGGCCAGCTCCAGCAGGGGGCTTGCCATGCCGTAGACCCCGGCGTCGCCGGAGCAGACCAGCGCAACGACTTTGCCGCGCCGGGCCGTTTCCAGCGCCCAGCGGCAGCGGTCGATCTCCTGGGTCATGCCGGTGGAGTAATATTCTTTTTCCGGGAAATAGGGGCGCACAAGGTCCAGATAGACCGTATAGCCGCACAGCACCTCGGCTTGCGTTAAGGCGCTCTGCGCCTGTGCGGTCAGAAACTGCGGGCCGCCGGGGCCAAGCCCGACCACAAAAACGGTGTTCGTCATGAAGAAACCCTCCAATCTGGGGCAAAGGGGGAAAGGGCCAGCGCAAAGGTCACGCCGCCGCCCGCCTGTTTGGGGATGCGGATGCTCCCGCCGGACGCCAAAACGGCTGCCCGCTCGCAGACATTGTCCACACCGGTGACGTTCCGGACAAAGGCAGAAGGGGTAAAGCTGCCGGGGGCGGTCTGCAGCGCTTCGGCAGAGAAGAACGAGAGGCCCCACCGGTGCGCCGCGCAGAACGCAAGAAGCCCGGCCTCGTTCTGCTTCAGGTCGATGCTGGCGGCGGCCGCGATGCACTGCGGGGCCAGTGTGTGGGCGGCACAGAAGGCGGAAAAGGCGGCTTCCAGCTGCTCTGCCGTCGTCCCGCGCCGACACCCGATGCCCAGCACCCCGATGCGCGGGGTCAGATGCAGGGCATTTCCGGCGGGGGAGAGGGTCAGGGCGAAGTCGGCAGCTTCCGGCGTTGGTGCCGCGCGCACCCCGGCCGGGGCCGGGCCTGCGATGGGAAACTCCGACCAGAATAAGACCGGCTCCCCGGCCAGCAGTTTCCCGCTGACGGTCTTGATGCGTTCGGGTTCCAGCACCCGGCAGTTTTGATGCCTTGCCCACTCGTCCACGGCAAAGAGGCCGTGGGCATCGGTGGCCGTGGTGATGACCGGGACGGCCCCGCAGAGGGCCGCGATGGCCCGCGCCAGATCATTGGCACCGCCCAGATGGCCGGACAACAGCGGCACCGCAAAGTGTCCGCATTCGTCCACGACCACGACCGCCGGGTCGCTGGCCTTGCTGCGGCAAAACGGCGCGACGGCCCGCACCGCAATACCCACAGCCCCCACAAAGATCAGGGCCTCGTTTTGGGCAAACGCGGCGGCGGTCCACTCCGCCAGCGAAGGCCCGCCGTGCCCGCAGCGGGTCACAGGGCCGGGCAGCGCGCGCGCCAGTGTTTCTGCCAGCGCCAGCCCGGTCTCGGTAAAGGCGGCATAGGCGCGGCTCATGCGTCGGCTCCTTTGCGGAACTCCGTCGTGAAGGCGGGGTCGTAGAGCCGGCTGCGCTCATACCGGGTGCCGAGGAAGTCGCCCACCACGATGAGCGCGGTCTTGGTGATGCCTGCTGCATGGACGCTTTCGGCCAGCGTTCCCACGCTGCACCGCACGATCTTCTCTTCCGGCCAGGTGGCTTTGTAGACCACGGCGGCAGGCGTTCCGGGGGTGTAGGCCCCTTGCAGCAGAGCCTCCTGCACCTTGTCCACGAGGCCGATGGAGAGGAAGATGACCATCGTAGCCCCGTGGGAAGCAAGGCGGGCCAGCGTTTCCCGTTCGGGCACCGGGGTGCGGCCCTCCATCCGGGTGATGATGACCGTCTGGCTGACGGTGGGCAGGGTGTACTCGGCGTTCAGCGCGGCCGCCGCGCCGCAGAAGCTGGAAACGCCGGGCGTGTCATCGTAGGCGATCCCGTCGGCATCCAGCGCATCCATCTGCTCCCGGATGGCCCCGAACAGGCAGGGGTCGCCGGTGTGGAGCCGCACGGTGGTCTTGCCGGCGGCTTCCATCTGCCGCAGCACGCCGAGCACCTGCTCCAGCGTCATCTCGGCGCTGTTGTAGATGGCGCAGCCCGGCTTTGCCAGCCCCAGCAGGGCCGGATTGACAAGGCTGCCCGCATAAATGATGCAGTCGGCCCCCTGCAACAGGGCCGCGCCGCGCTGGGTGATGAGGTCCGGCGCGCCGGGCCCGGCACCAACAAAATGTACCATATTATCGCTCCTTCCAGTCGTTCAGGATCTGTGCCGCCGTTTCAGTCTGGCCCAGCGGGCCGTGCTGGTTCGAAAAGAGGATGGCACCCACCCGGAACGCCCCGGCGGCGCGGCGGTCCAGATGGAGCTGCACCGCCGCCAGCAGGCTTTCCAGCACCGGGGCGCGGAGGCCTGCCGCATCCAGAAGGTCGAGGCAGGCGTCGGTGGTGGCGGCTTCGAACAGGGCGCGGCAGGTCTCCCGGCTGGCCCCGCAGAGGGCGGCGTGGGTGCAGAACAACTCGGTGCGGCAGTCCGCCGTGTGGGAGTGGGTGTTCATGATGCCGCCCGCCAGCTTGCAGAGCTTGCCCACATGACCCACGAGCAGCACGTCCTCAAACCCGGCAGAAGCGGCCATATCCAGCGTGTCGCCGATGAAATTGGAGGTCTTGACGACCGGGATGGAAGCGAACTCCGGGTAGGCCGTGCCAAGGTAGTCCAGCCCATAGTTGCCGGGGGCCAGGATGAGCCGCCGTGGCCCGGCTTCGGTTTGGACGCGCAGCGCCGCCTGGTTCATTTCCAGCTGGATGGTGTCCAGAATGGCCTGCTGGCTCATGGGCTCCACGATGCCGCTGGTGCCGAGGATGGACAGCCCGCCTGCGACCCCGATGTGGGGGTTGAAGGTGCGCCGGGCCACCTCTTCGCCGCCCGGAATGGAGAGGGTCACGGCAAAGCCGCCGGTGTAGCAGGCCGTTTCGGCCTCCCGCTGCAGGGCCTCGGCGATCATCCGGCGGGGGACGTGGTTGATGGCGGCTTCGCCTACGGGCTGGTCCAGCCCCGGCCGGGTCACCCGGCCTACGCCCGGCCCGCCCGCGATGCGGACTTCAGTGGTGCCGGGCAGCAGCTCCACCGCAGCGACGATGGGCAGGCCGGTGGTCACATCCACATCGTCGCCGCCGTCCTTTTCGATGGCGCATTCGGCCCCCGGCCCGGTGCGGCGGCAGAACAGCGGGGCCACCTCCACGACGATACCCTTCGGTGTGCGCAGCGCCACCGTCTCCGGGGCCTTTCCGGTCAGCAGCAGCCGGGCCGCGCCCGCCGCGCCCAGCGCTGCACAGGTGCCGGTGGTATAGCCGCAGCGCAGCAGTTTCTGCCCGCTGCGGACGTAGTGCTCGAATCTTGGCTTCGCAGGCTTCGGGGGGCCGAACAGCGTTTCGTACTGCTCCAGGCTCAGGCGGTAGAGGGTCTGGATGTTCTCCGGCGCAAAAGCCTCCTGGGGCGTCAGAACGCCGGAGACGCCCTGGGGGGAGACGCAGACCACGGCATCCGCGATCTTCTGCGCCATGTCCAGCTCGTGCAGGCTGACGAGGACGGCAAGGTGCTGTGTGTGGGCCAGCGTTTGCAGAATGCTCAGCAGCTCGATCTTGCCCTTGATGTCCAGAAAAGACGTCGGCTCGTCCAACAGGATGACCTCCGGCTGCTGGCAGATGGCGCGGGCCAGCAGGATGCGCTGGCGCTGGCCGTCGCTGATGCGGTTAAAATTCCGGTCTGCCAGCTGCGCCGCACCCACCAGCTCCAAGGCTCTGTGCACCTGCTGCCTGTCCCCGGCAGACAAAATGCCCAGCCGTCCGGTGTAGGGATAGCGCCCCGCCGAAACAAAATCAAAGCAGGTGGTCAGCTCCATCCGGCGGCTGTGCGGGGCCATGAGGGCCAGCTTCTGCGCCCGCTGGGTACCGGTGTAACCGGCAAGGCTTCTGCCTTCCAGCAGCACCGTGCCGCCCATGGGGGCCAGCTGGCCCGCCAGCGTGCGCAGCAAGGTGGATTTGCCTGCGCCGTTGGGGCCAATGAGGGTCAGGATCTGACCCGGCTGCACCCCGAGGCAAATATCCGAGAGCAGCGGTGTCTTGCCGTAGCCGATGGCAAGACCCTGTGCTCCGCACAAAAAATGTTCCTTCATCGTGCCCCCTCCTGACTGCGCCGCACCAGCAGCCAAATGACCACCGGTGCGCCGAACACGGCCGTGACCGAGCTGATGGACAGCTCCGTGGGCGCAAACAGACTGCGGGCCAGCAGGTCGCAGAACAGGCAGAAGGCTGCACCGCCCAGACAGCACCCGGGCAGCACATGCAGCGGCTTTGCGCTGCCCAGCAGCTGCTTTACAAGGTGCGGCACCGCGATGCCCACAAAGGAGATCGGCCCCGCAAAGGCGGTGACGCAGGCGGCTAGCAGACTGGAAAGCAGCACCAGCACCGCCGAGAAAAGCCTGACGTTCACGCCAACACTGCGGGCGTACTCCTCGCCCATCTGGTAGGCCGCCATGGGTTTGGAGAGCAGAAAGGCTGCCGCCAGCACAGGCAGCGTTACCAGTGCCGCCGCCTGCACGTTGGCCCATGTCATGCCGGAAAAGCTGCCCTGCGACCAGTTGTGCAGGTTGACGATGTTGGAGTCCTGCGCAAAGGCCACCACGATGTCGGTGACAGCGGAACAGATGTAGCCGATCATCACACCGCAGATGACCAGAATGCTC
>OLSG01002110.1_pt1 | contig 17975 bp, 17 predicted proteins | sample 1673041 | NCBI WGS metagenome assembly OLSG01 (sample SAMEA3136749, study PRJEB25190) | human gut metagenome | reverse complement strand
TGTATAAAATTTTCAAAGTTCTTTCATTTTAGCCTTGACTTTTTATTTGCAGGCTGTGATTTTTTTAATTATGTGTGCGGAACGCACATTTTTGGTTTATCCAAGAAACCCAGCCTCCATAAAGAATGCGTGGAGCAGGTTCACAAAGACCTGCCTGAGCCCTGGATGAAGCATGGTCAAAAGCCCGATGGCTGCCAGAATACAGCACAGGGCCGTCCGCAGGATTCCGAGCACCGTCAGTATGGTCATGACCGGCCTTCGTTCCACGACCAGTTCTTCTTCCTGTTTCTTTTCGTAACGGTCTTTTAAGCTCAGTCCGCTTTTTTGCAGCGCGGAACTAATCTGTTTTTGTGCCATCGGCAATTCCTCCTTTGATCTCTTGATATTTTTTGTACATCACATACAGGCGTTTATTTTTATCGCTTCCGGTACAGGTGGACAGCACCAGGAGTTTATCATCCCAGGTGAAATCTTCTCGGATCGCCCCGTTTTCCATAATGTAAGTTTTCAGCTGATCAAATTCTTCCTGTGTATACGGAATGGTACACTTCATTAAATCCAGATCCCGCACGGAACCATCATATACAGCACATACCCGGTACATTCCCATACCATCCTTTGTGGTATACCGGACATTTTCATGGGAATTTGCGTATTCCGGGTCACGGTAGCGTTTTAAGCTTCCGAACATGGTACCGTTTTTCATGTTGTGTCCGTGCAGCAAAGTAACCGGCCCATTCTCATAACAGGCAGCGTCCACATAAATGCTGCCATAAACGGATCTGATACCGTCAAAATCACGGGTCAGATAATATCCGGGTTCATCTGAGCGCATGACCGGATAGGAAACGGCGGTGTCCGGAATCTGTAAATAAGCAACAACATCCGGATTTACCCGCTGCAGACCTGCGATGTCTACAAGGTTTTCTGTATCAACGGAATACTGTACCTCATCGGACGATATCGGAACCGTGTAGGTATATTCTGCAATGACGGAATCCGCGTGTTTTAGCCCTTTGTCCGCTTTGGTATATCGCAACATTCCAAATGTCAGGCCAGCCGCAGAGACCACGATCAGTGCAATGGAAGTTGCGGATAACAAAATTCGGTATTTTTTCTGCAAAATTCTTTTCTCCTTTATCCACCAAAAAAGACCGCACCTGCCAGAACAGATACGGTCAATACAGGTTTCCCTGCAATTATGGAAATTTTTCTTTTGCAATTTGCCTATGTTTTGTCATTAGAACTCCACGTGGCTGAAGCGGTCAATCGCACTGCGGGCTCCCTCCATGCCGGACTGCGGCGGCGCAGCCGGTTTTGTGGCTGTATGTCCCACAACGGTACTTTTTCTGGAACTGGATGAATTTCTTTTTGCGACAGAAGCAATACCGTTCTTCACAGTCGTGATCGTAGCGCCCTTCGCGAGGGTGCTTTCCTTATCATACGCCATGGACGCGGTCTGTGCGGCAATCTGTTTTGCCTTTTCTGCCTGTTCCTCCGGTGTTGGCGGTTTGGTTTCCGGACGGGTTTCCCGACCGACGATTGGTTTTGCCCCCGGACGTTTTTCCTGCTCCGCTTTCTTCACGGCAGCTTCCTGCTTTGCTTTCAGTTTCCGTTCTTTGTCTGCTACGTTTTCCGGTCTGGTGTTACACTGATCAAATTGATACAGACCCACTCCACTTCCCAGATCTCCTAATAATTTTGCCTTTGGGTGTTCAAAGGTGAAGTATTTTTCATCATAGAACGGATCCTCACCTTTAATTACCACGATGCAACAGCCCTTTTCCAGTCTTCTGATCTCATCCACAGTAAGCAGTTCTCGCTTGGTATACTTTATGGAATGGGAATCTGAACCGCCCTTGCCGCTCTTGGTATGGGAACTATCACGGACGCGGATCGTCTGCTGCCCGAGTTTCTTACTCAGGTCCTCCATGGAGGATAACTCGTTACCGCCGAGATAAACCAGTGTATCGCAGGCACCCATCAGGGTCTCCCAGTCATCCTCGTAGAGGTTTTTAATCTGGCCGACTGCCTGAATGAAGATCATAACGGAAAGACCATATTTTCTCATGGTGGTAAGTTTTACCTGGAAGTCCGGGATTACGCCGATGTTGGCAAACTCATCCAGGATGAAACGCACATCGTATTTCAGTCTCAGACCTTCACAGTCTGCTGCGGCATGGCTGTACAGGGAATCGAACATTTGGCTGTACATCATGTTAACCAGGAACGCATAAGGGTTATTACCCTGAGGCACGATGATATAAGTGATCGTTTTTTTGTCGCCAAGGCCGGACAAATCCATTTCATCCTTACATGTCAAGTCCTCCACGGCACTGACATTGAACGGCGCCAGTCTTACGGCTGCCGTGATCAGGATGGACTGCGCGGTTTTTTCGGAAGCCTGTTTGAAGATATCATACTGTTTCAGACAAATGTCATTCTTATTATAGGCACGTACCTCATCAAAAATCTTATCCAGCTGGGAGGAAGTTGCCTGTGGGTCTGTTTTTGCCTGACGCAGCAGTTTTGATACCATGGCAAAATTCTGCTTGTCTTTTTTCTGATAACGGATCAGGTAAAAGATGATCGCCTGTAAAAGCGCCGTCTCTGCTTTTTCCCAGAACGGATCCCCGCTCTTTCCCTTTCCCTCCGTGTTCTTAATCAGACAGGAAATCAGGGTCAGAACATCCTCTTCGCCGCGCAGATATTCAAACGGGTTATAGCAATTGGAATGCGGCATGTCGCACAGGTTGAAAACCTTGATCTCATATCCGGCATCTTCAAACATCCTTCCTGTGGTTGCCATCAGTTCTCCGGAAGGGTCCGTAATGACATAAGAACCATACATCTGCATCAGGTTCGGACGTACAATGTTTAATGATTTACCGGAGCCGGGGCCACCAATGATCATGGAGTTGTTATTCAGTCCGGTCTGTCGGGTATTCATTGTCACAAAACAATTCTTGGAGTAGATGGTATTCTCATCTCCATCAGCAATCGGTTTCCCATAAGGGGCATTAAACTTTCGATTAAACATTTTGATGGAACGCGGATTTTGCCACTTTGCCGTACCACACTGTTCTCCATCTTTGTAATGTGCGTTTAGGACTTTATGGTCGCGTGCCACCTGCGCGAGGATCACGATAACGATCAACCCAAGTCCAAACACACTGAAAAAAGTTTTGTTAAATGACAAAGCAAACGGATTTTCCGACAGAGTCGGAATAACATAAACCATGGCAAGGAACATACTGGTCTGTCCAGTGGCATCCATGTAGTACGCCGTCCTCGCACACAAATATGTAAAGAAAATGAATCCGATACCGATCATGATGTACTGCAATTTGCGGTCGGATTCCTCTTTTTTTACGTTAAGATGTACTGCCAAACAGTTTCCTCCTTTCAGAAAACGGCCGGTTTTCATGCCGGCCGCTTAATATTTCGTTATTTTAGATATCCGCAGAATTTTTCATCCAGTGTTGCTGGCATGTCCTTGATAAGTACCAGACACATACCTACTGGAAGTCGGCGGATCGTTTCCTGCATCAGCGGCTGTGTTATGGATGCGGATGCATCTTCCTCTTTCTCGGGCGTCTCTTCCGAAACAGATGTCTGCACACCTGCAATCGTGGTTTTGCCAAGCCATTTGCTGGCGTATTTCAGCGCATTCTCATCACTGGCAAGACAGGAACCGCCCATATAGACCACTGCTCCACAAGAAGCCAGAATGGTTTCCGTCTGTTCTCCATACATCTGTTTCATTTCCCCTACTGTCTGCGCAGCCATAATGGTGGAAATTCTGTATTTTCTGCAGGTTGCAAGACTGTGGTCCAGTCTCGGAATATAACCAAGGTTCGGGAGCTCATCCAACAGAATGGTGACGTGCTGGGGCAGCCTGTGCTCATCGCATTCATACGCGGCATGATGTATCAAGGCACGGAATGCCTGCATGCAGAACATCGGCACCAGAACCTTCTGCGCGGCGGGTTTATGAAAACCGGTCAGGAATACCGCTGTTTTTGTGTCTCCGATTGCATCCAATGCCACGGTATCCCGTTCACTGAGATCCATGTCCGGTTCTGCATGGAAGGCTGCCAGGCGTGTTGTAACTGTTGCACATACGGCTATCATCGTCTTTTCGGGTAACAACCGGAAAATATCATAATTTGCAATAGCTGGATCGTTTGCATCTGTTTCCTTTAATGTTTCAAACAGTGCGTCAAATTCACCATCGCGTTCCGGAGCAATGGTGGCCATACGATACGCTTCCCGCAGGTTACACTTTCCTTTCTCTGCATGATGCCACAAGTAGAAAAAGATGGCATTTAACAGGGCGATTTCGCTTTTTTCGAAAAACGGGTCTCCGATTCTTTCCGGCAGATTTGTATTTTCCATCAGACAACAGGTCAGTTCCTGTACGTTCTCCTCATTTTTCAGGTAGCAAAACGGATTATATCCATCCGATGTCTGCGGATTGGAAAAATCCAGCACCCGGATTGCGGTTCCGTTCCGTCTTAACTTTGCACGACAGGATTTTAACATTTCCCCATATGGGTCCACCACGATATAGGAACCTGCGGCTCTTTTCAGGTTCGGCAGCATGGCGCAGGTGGTTTTGCCGGATGCCGGTCCTCCCAGCACGGCAATATGAGGGTTACGGTGTGTCACCTTATCATTCCATGAAAGAAAAATGTTTCCGGATACAATCTGGTTGTCTTCGCCGGATGTATATTCTTCTCCAAACGGGGAATTGTGGGTACGGTTAAATTCTTTCTTTTCTTCCTCGGTCCAACAGAGACTTTCCACGGATCTGTTCATTTTTTTGATTTCTTTTGTCATATGCTTTTTGCGGGAAACAAGGTTCCCACACTCCTTTCTTTAGCTTATCGCTCCAAAAGATGGAACCGGCCAGTAACGCAATATTGCTTTGCCGGTAATGTTTTCTTCATATACGATTTTGTTTTCCCAGTATCTTGCATCAAAGGAATCGTTCCGGTTATCACCCATCATGAAATATCCTTCTTCCGGAACGGTAATGGAAAATGTTTCGTCTTTTCTCATTGGTTCCTTTAGGTAAGGTTCTTCAAGTGGAGTTCCGTTGACGGATACGGTTCCGTTTTTAATGGTTACGTTATCACCCGGCAGCCCGATGATACGCTTGATCAGATAATAGCCGCCGCCGTCCGGATCCGGGAAGATCACGATATCTCCCCGGTGGTACTGTCGGATCAGCCGCAGTCCGATGATACGGTCTCCGGTCATGATTGTGTTTTCCATGGATCCGGACGGAATGTAGGCGTTGATCAGGATGTCATTCATCAGTAACGTGGTTGTCAAAAAAACCAGCAACATCAAACGAAGTGATTTGAATTTTTTGTGTAACATGGCGGCTCCTCCCTATGATTCCAGGGAGGCTTTGCTTCCCTGTTCTCCGGTTTTGTTATTTTTCAGGCCGGATAACCCTTAACGTTCCTCTTCCATCTCGTGATCGTTGATCACTGCGGTGATGGTCTGTTCCTTTTCCAGATCCATCATGATATCTTTCGGACCCGCTTCTTCCAGCTCGTACTTGATCTGTCTGGTTTCTTCCACACTTTCCTCAATCTCATGAATGAAAGCAATTTTGACGGAACGGTCTTCCGCGGCAAGTGCGATCATGACCGGGTCCTTGTCCGCTTCTTCCAGCATGGCCTGCAGGGCTATCGGATCTTCCATGGTGGCGTATCCGAGTGCGCGCATACAGAATGCATGAATAAATTCCGAATCCCGCATATCCGCAAGATCCACTGTATTCACATCCCTCTTGCCGAACAGTGATTCCATATTGTCGCTGCGGTCGGATTTTAAACGCATCTCCAGATCGGAGTTGCCGGACTGGATCGCATGCCAGATGCTGTTATCCAGTCGTACCTGGTTATCTTTTGCCTGTGCTTTTTGTTCCAGATCCATGTTGTCCAGACGGAATTCCATGTGTGCTACAAGTTCACGCTTGTACATTTCAATCCGTTTCTCTGCATCCAGAACCGGGACTTCCTGTTTAAAGTTTTCAGGTTTCCCTGCTTCGCGGTTTTTTGTAAGATCATCAACCAGATGAATTTTTCCGTATCCACGGAGAATCTCATAAAGCCGGTCATCCCACCCCTGGTCCATGCGGGAGATCAGTTCCTCCTGTTTGCCAATGTGCAGATGGATTCCTTTTGAGTCGGAAGTGACATAGTGGTCCGGCGCATATGCGTCGTATACCACGCAGGACGCATGAGTATCCCCGAGCTTTGCAATGACATTTTCTATCTGTTTACCCCAGCTCTCGTCCCGTTCCATAATATTGGCACGTGCACTGGCGGAAAGGATTAAAGTCGCATACTTTAATTCACTCATTACCTTGTCCGCGTTGGCGGTTTCAAAATACAGCCTGCAGTTGTTGTTTTCCAGCGGAACACTACAATACGGCACCCGCAGGTCCCCGCGCTTTTCCATGTAGTCCAGTTTTTCCTGTTCCATGTCCACGGATGAAATACTGATGTTCTGCTCATTGCACCGGATGGCAAATGCCTTTGCATCCGTACGCATAATGGATTCCCGGGTGTTGAGTTTTTCCACGATTTCCCGGGCAAGTTCCTTATCCCTGGCGTCGATTACAAAATGACAAAGATTGGTCAAATGTCCATTCCGGTTGATACACTCTTCCGTCTGAACACGGCTGACCCGGTTGCGGTCAAGCTCTGCGATCACGCGGTCTTTCATGTAAGCACCGCAGGTAATCACCATACCGACGTTACGTTCCAGAATATCTTTGTTGATATGTCCGTCTTCCCCACGGGAGCGTTCCACAAAACTTAAACCACCAACATCTTCCAGCCGATCCTCAAATTTTACATCGTCATAGGACACACTGTATTTGCTCATGGCGTCATCCGCCATTTCAAACATGAGCTGTAATGTGCCCATCAGATACATGCCGACGTCTTTCATCGAAGCTTCCTGAGCCATAAAATGTTTACCTCCTTATTTTTTTCTCGTGGTAATTATGGAAAGGGAAGGCATGGTTCCAGCGGATACGGTTTAAGCAACAATTTAGGACGTGCCTGGCATCTGCCATATATATAGGGCAGATTAAAATATGGCATTTTTTGTTATCCGCAGAAATCCACTTGCAGATTTTCAGGACCATAATTATAATGAAAATAGATATCCGCAGAAACGAAGTGAAAATTTCAGTTCGGCTTTATCCGCAAAAAAAATGAAACCGCTGATGTTTCTCAATGGGAGGAAAATATATATGGAAGATAAAAGAAAAATTGCTGCCAAATCCGGACAGCTGCGTTATTATACAGAAAGAAAATATGAGGAGAGCCCGATCTTAAAGTCTATGGACCCATACCGTCAGGATCTGCCGATCGGTTATGCAAAGAACTGCACGCGCAGAATCGATGTTCGGGAAAGCACCAAGGATTGCAGGGATGATCTCGGTTTTGGTATCATTCATGCCAGATATCTGGATATGCCTGCTGTCATGGACGGTGTGGATCATTACAATGCTTTCGCACTTCTTGATCTGATGGCAAACGTCTATGATGAGAATGACGCAAAGGCTCCGCAGCACAGTACGGTTCTTGATGCACTTGCTTATCTGGAGACCAGACCTGGTTATACCGTGGAAATGCTGCGCCGTTTTTATCCGAGCAACGCAAACTGGATGGACAGCCAGAGCGGCGAGGGGCCGAACAACAACCGCATCCTGGATCCGGTACAGCATTCCGTTATGATGAAACACCTGCAGGAACGTCCGGAAGTAAGGCAATCCATCCTTTGCGGCTCCCGTCATCATCAGTATTATAAGGATTACGAAAAAGATACGACATCCCAGGGATATGAACCGGCGTTTGATGAATAACTATATGTAAATGGCCTACCTTATGTGTGGGTCTGTATAGAAACTTTGATAGAATTAATCGTCACATGCTTGTGACTTCAGTCGTGAGAGATGGTTTCATGAATAATTTAGTGTAAAACCAATTTTCTCTGTTTTTGTTCCATAATTACTGTGTCGATGAGGATGGCTCCGATACACTGTCCTTGGACAATTGCATTACAGGTATAAAAATCAGAAACGAAAAGGAGATACAAGTTATGAATGGAACAGTAAAGTGGTTTGACACTCGCAAGGGATACGGATTTATCGTTGGTGATGACGGACAGGATTATTTTGTCCATTACAGTCAGATCCAGGCAGATGGCTACAAGACCCTGCACACTGATGAGCGTGTAAGCTTTACCGCTGGCAGCGATGCTTCCGGTCGTCCGGTTGCTACCTGTGTATCCGCAATCTAATCACAAAAAGATCCGGAATACCCGTCCTGTTATCAGGGCGGGTCTTTTGGTATTGAGAGGAGAATGTTTATGACAAACGAAGAGCTTACGCAGCTGTTTTTAAAACAGCAGGCAGAAGAACTGGCGGAGATCAGGCAGATTCAAAAGATTGCCGAGGGTGTCCTGGATGCATATCACATTGCCATTCCGATCAAGGATATTGATTCCGTTGTTGAAATGCTTGGTGGAAAAATTGAAGAGGCGAAAGACGTTTTCGGTCATGGTGTCATCAAAACTGGAGATTATACCTTTATCCTGAATCTCTGGCAGTACAAAGTTCCCATGGATGATCCAGTTGCCTGCTACAACTATGCGGCCACTAAGCTGCTTGGGCTGTTATTTATCGGTATGGGATTCCAAACGGATGAGGACTTGTGGCGGAGGCAACCGCTTGGACAAATTATCCATTTTCATGACCTTGGTCCTGGAAGTGATCCGGAGTGCCGGGCGCAAGCCTTTGCCAGGGCATTCATGATGCCGCGCAAACAGTTTCTGGACTTTGCGAAGAAGTCCAAAAATCAGAAAAAGCACCGGCTTAACGGTATGTTTAAGATTGATCGCGGCTGCAAATATTTTCATGTACCACAGATTTGCGTTGAGCAACGATACGGTATTGACCGGATTGCAGAACCAAAACAAAGATCGCCAAAATAACCATGCATAGAATTTGGCACAAGAAAAGCTTCCCCGCAAATCGAGGAAGCTTTTTCTTGCTGCGATGTTTATTCGGTTCCGTAATACGCTCCGGCGCATAAAATACACGGTACAGCAGATCATACAGTTCCTCTTCCGTTTCTTTACGAATGGAAATTTGCCGCCCGTCCTGCAGAGTTGCGGCTACTACATAGTATTCTGGAAATGTTACACCAAATGCAACACACTGAGATTCGTTCTGCTTTTCTGCATAGTACAGAGTACCGCTCACACAACCGGGAAAATGCTCCGCCTGTTCTTTTGGGATCGGGGATGAACCGATTTCCATTCCTTTCTGTACCAGCGGTATGGTCTGAAACATGTTTTCGAATGTACTTTTAGTCATGTCAGAGCGCCCCTTCCTACTCTTTGATTTCATCCGGAATCATTTTCCGGTAAATGTCCGGTCGTTTCCCGAGCAGCTTTTTCACATCTTTCTTTTCCATTGTTACCAGTTCATCACTCCGCCCCATGATACTTAAGATCTTAAAGAAGTATCCAGTCGGCATCCGATAATAAAACACTTTCATTTTTCCATCCCGGATATCCTTCTCTTCCGTCAGATACTGTTCTGCCTTTTCCGTATCATAAAGAATATCATTCATGATGACGCTGATCTTCGGTACATGGGTGTTTAAATAATAGCGCTCCTTCTGTTGCTTGGAAGCAAAGCGGTTGAACCATGCTGTAAAACGCTTCGGATGATGTTCGAACATATAATCGATCCATTCATCGGAGAGCGCAGGCTTTCCCTTGACTTCTGCAAACATTTTCGGGGCCTTTTCCGGTTCCTGAGCAGTTTCCTCTTTGTCCTCTTCTTTCTGGCTGCCTTCGTCTTTGGTGTCTGTCTGATCCGGAGTGTCCTGAACTGATTTTTCCTTTTCTGATGCAGTGGTCTCTTCTTTTGAAATTTCCTGCTTTTTATTATCGTTTCTATACGTTTCGTTGTGTTTGGTTGGAACTTCATGCTCCGTCACACTCGAATTTTTGGGCTGCTTTGATTCTATTTCTTCCGCTGGTGCCTTTTTGTCAGGCTTATTCATACTTTCCTTTGAACCCTCTTTAGTGATTACCTCCTCTTTCTTCGGTTCGGATTTCTGATCATCCTCTTTCTGGAGCGCTACTTTCCCATGGTTTTTGGAATCATCTGAATTATCCGACTCCTTCTCCTCGTTCTCCTGTTTCGGGCGGAATTCCTGCAGTTCGCCAGATTCTGCGTTCAGATTTGCCGCGGTCTCCTCTTTTTCTGGTTCTGCTACATCGGCTTTATCAGGCTGTACGATTTTTTCTTCCGTTTCCTTTTCTTCTTTCTGTTCTCCTGCGACGCCCTGAAACGTCTTTTTTACTTTCCTTACTTGTGATGCTACGCGCGCAAAAAGGCTCTGTTTGTTATCCGCAGAATTGTTCTCTGGCTGTTCTTCTTTTACTTTTTCAGATTCTTCTGAAAGAAGACTGGGTGCATTGGGTCTTCCCGTTTCCTGATTGTCGGACACGGCCGGAGTGTCATCTTCCCAGAACTGTACCATGCAGGTTCCAAGTTTTTCGTAACCGCAGTACGGACAACGATATGATACTGCTTCTCCGTGGTAACGGTAAATACCCCACATAAATTCGTGAGGACCTTCCTCTTTAGTCATTTCAGCGCCGCAGATCTCACATAATTTTTTTTCAGTTTCTATGATGGTTTCCTCCCTTCTAAGGATTATATAATACACTCGAATGAAGTTTTGTAATTCATTGACTGTTTATCCTGGTAGGGTAATTATGGAAGGAGTAGTATCAGCTTTGACACACATCGAATCATTCCCAAACTCGTGGGATAACCCCCTTTCTGCATAGTCGCGAAAAACCTTTTCCGTGAATCATTCCCACGCCTGCGGGATAAACTGCGATATCTTCGGCATCCAGGGCATCATCGATGAATCATTCCCACGCCTGTGGGATGAACGCCGTGTCCCACTCATCCAGCTTGTCCAGGTACGAATCATTCCCACGCCTGTGGGATGAACTTTAGTAGGGCATACACGAGGTTTGTGTAGTGCGAATCATTCCCACGCCTGTGGGATGAACTTTTCATCTGCGAAAAAACGCCCTTCTATTGTCGAATCATTCCCACGCCTGTGGGATGAACGGCGGGATTAACTGACAAGATGAACCGAACGGCGAATCATTCCCACGCCTGTGGGATGAACCGTTGAAGTGTGAAAGTGAAAGGCGGAAAACCCGAATCATTCCCACGCCTGTGGGATGAACAAATTGGCGGCAGGGGCTGTGCCTTTTTGCGTCGAATCATTCCCACGCCTGTGGGATGAACAAGAACATAACAGGTTTGTTCGGGAACTTAAGCGAATCATTCCCACGCCTGTGGGATGAACCCATATCAGATTCGCCGGGCGCATGTACCGCACGAATCATTCCCACGCCTGTGGGATGAACCACCGCCCTATATACCGCTTATACATAGCTTCCGAATCATTCCCACGCCTGTGGGATGAACACGTAAGCTACTTTTAGTATCCAACTAAGCTACGAATCATTCCCACGCCTGTGGGATGAACTTTATTTGTGGATTCCGCACCGCTTACCACCTCGAATCATTCCCACGCCTGTGGGATGAACCAGAGGTCGAAGAACTGAGCGAAGCTATAAATCGAATCATTCCCACGCCTGTGGGATGAACTCCGGGTAATCATCAAACCCGCTTCGCTTACTCGAATCATTCCCACGCCTGTGGGATGAACCGCAGCTAGGGCTTCTGCAGCGGCGGAATTTACGAATCCTTCCCACGCCTGTGGGATGAACAATTGAATGAAAAACTCCTCCGCTTTCCATTGCGAATCATTCCCACGCCTGTGGGATGAACTCATAAAATGCCGTGTTGCTCTCCCTCACCAACGAATCATTCCCACGCCTGTGGGATGAACTGAAAACTACATCAAAATCGTCGTACTTGAAACGAATCATTCCCACGCCTGTGGGATGAACTTATGGAATTTGCTTGTACTGAAATCCTAACACGAATCATTCCCACGCCTGTGGGATGAACCAGTCAGCCGCGCGGGCTTCCATGATGGCTTTCGAATCATTCCCACGCCTGTGGGATGAACCCATATTTAGCAGATTTAAAACTGAGTTCCCCCGAATCATTCCCACGCCTGTGGGATGAACCGTGCAGACGAACTGCGGGAGGAAATCGACCACGAATCATTCCCACGCCTGTGGGATGAACCCTATAAATAGCACACATCATAATGTGAATAATACTATATATTGTGGATTTTCGGTTCTTGGGATTTTAAATTGTATTTTTCTGACCCCAGAGCGTTTTCGATTGGAATTCCTGATATGTAATCACGTTATCCCAAATGCCTGTAGATAAGGTTTCAGGCGCGTTATCTATTTCAAACATTTTATATAAATCTTTTGTTACGCATTTCAACAATTTATGCTCTTGCATCGCTGCTCGCACTGCTTGACGAATATCACTTCCTAAATCCACATGATAGCCATCAGACATGATTCGAAAAGCGGGCGTGATTGTGATGAATTCTTTGTAAAGATCTGCAATATCATATACGAATGAGCGCATGCTGCCAGAGTGGATAAACCCAATAGCAGGTGAGAATCCGAGCGTAATGATTGCCGCATGACACACATTATACAATAAATGGTTCCCATAGGTTAACGCTTTGTTGATATCATCCTGTGCGTCAAAATCCTGCGATTTATAATTGCGATTATTCCATTGCACGTTATACTCAGACGCCAGTTTTTGATATAACTTTTTCATGCGCGTACCCTCTGCGCCTCGCATTTGGTTCATATTCATTCCGGACATATCCAACCCTGGAAAACGGTTAGCATACATACGCCTTGCTACTTCCAAATGCTTATGCTTATTGCTGAAATAATCAATTTGACGCAATAAATTTTGTGAAGACTTGTTTTCATACATGCCAGAAGCATAGAATGTGCGCATCTGCTCTCCGGACCATACTAAAAGCGTCTGATTATCTCCGCATGCTTGAATTGCTCGATGCGTCACCGTCGTTCCTGGCCCGCAGATTAAACACGCTATAACGCCAATCGGAATAGGCGTTCTGGTTCCCTTCTGCAGCAGTACGATTGAAGAATCTTCCTGTTCAATACGGCAATGTTCCACATATAAATAACTAATTTTATCGCCTAAATGCGGAAATATCCTCGCATCGGCTGAGATATCCTGCTTGTACATACTGATTGTGGATACCAAACGATTGATTTGCAACATAACCACCCGATCATGCGCATTCACCATTTAACGCATCCGTATACCTCCTCCCCGGGTTATTTCCTGGATGTGCTATATTTTGAGCATCAGCATTCCGAATCCATAAGATTTATCCCGTCCGATACCGGTGATATATGCTTTTTTAAATGTTTCCGCATGATCAACAATCAATGTCCCCGTGTACCGCCACCCATCAATCCGGCCAGCTCTCGTCCCGGTATGATGGATACTTTTTTTGATTTGCGATAATTCATGAACCGTTCTTACTGTGAAACCGTATTTTGTTCCGAGTGCTTTTACCCAGTCCATCCTTGCGTCTTTTTCTCGAATTAAGGCTGATTTCCCCTCATGACGTTTTGCCGGGCGCAATAAAACATCAAATGCAATAATCATATTGTCCTTCACTTTTGCGACCCGTTCGTCCGCATTGACGCAGGTAATCACCTTAATATCCTCCGTACTTTTCGGAATTGCGTCGCTTTGTACGCAGATCACAGAACGACGCATATCTTTTGACGGTATCGTCCGGTACAGAACATTAGCGGTCTGTCGATCAAGGTTAAACATTGCCTGAATATTTCTATGCATGTCCTGCTCATTTACTAATGCCCGTGCGACGTTTACCTGACTAAAATCGGGCTGCACAATTGATAAATACATACTTTCACCTCACGAATCTTGCTTTAGTACTAAGTAACTATATGTCCACGAGCCCTCCAAAAACAGGTTGTGCCGGCGGACAGCATTTTCTTCCCAGATAGACAGGGAACACGGGACGCTGCAACGCCTCTGCAGCTTTTATGATTTCATCTTCTTCACCCGCAACATATACCGTAAAATTGCCATTTGTGATGTATTCCTTTTCAAACAATGGCAATGCTTCCTTATGACTGCCGCTTGCGGTCAGGAACAGTTTCTCCTTGCACACGCCTGCTAATTTACTTAATTTGCTGTTTTCAACCGGCCTAACGGTCTGAAAATCTGTTAACTTAGTCGAAATAGTCCCAGTGCTCTCAATTTTTGCGATATGTAATTTATTTTTTAAATTCTCTAATGCCCCAGCGTCATCTCTGAGGATGCCCTCAGCAGCCGCGATCATCCCAATGACCGCGCGCTGCGTCGGAACGGATTTCGTCTCTCTCTTAAAAATAAAGCGAGATTCCGAATATCCCTGCATCATTCCAGAGAGGTATAACCTAATTGCAAGCCCCATAAACATATGCCTCCAGCTCTGTTAAAACATCTTTTAAAGTTTTATCGGTCTGCGCATTCTTTGGTGCGGAATACTGATTATCGGATAACCAATAGCATTTATCGTACTGGTTGTCAAAAAATACATCTCTGTCGATATACTCTTTCAGTCTTTTCGCTGAAAGCTCAACCACGTCGTTCTCTCCGTTTGACATAACCGCTTTTGCAAAAGCATTTTCGTAGGAATGATTCTCCGGACGGACAGCTGCCCGAATATATACAACCGAAGGCCCAGGAAAACTTGCTTTACTATTCTGCATAGCCACTGGCGCAGTTAAAAGATACAGTTTAATAAACTCAGAGATGTTTTTTGCCATCGTGGACATCCGTTCTTTTAACGCTTCCTTATTATCAAAATCCATACCATCGAGCATATTCAGTGCGTAAATCATGGTACTGATACTGCAATACTGATAGAAGCACCCAGCGTTTAAGTCAATATCCCAAATGCCGGCTGCTCCCGCTGAGTCGTCACTTGTTGCTTCTCCAAAACCGAACGCTTTCAGTTCGTCTACAGCCGTACACATATCAGTATCTCCGTTATACTCATGTGTTGTGAACGCGTGACCCATTGCGACCGCCCCGTCCACCGTTTTAAGAATTTCAGATGTGCTCATCCGACCGAACATTGCTACTTCCGAAGAATTCTTTCTGTTTTTCGCTTCCTCTGTTAACTCCTTTAAAATCGCAGATGCTTTTGTGTCGCCTTCCTTCTTCTTTCCATTTTTAATCTCCCAATCCTTTTCATCAATCGGATTGGCCGGATCGATATGTTTGAGGATTGCTGCGGCTACGGAATTTGCATCCTCTGTCGTTACTTTGAAAGCGTGATCCTTTTTACTGGAGAGCAGAGATAATGTCAGAGCCTTTGCGTGAGCGATATACTCATCTGAAGTCGTGGGTTCCTTTGCCTTCAATGCACTTGCTACAAGACGATCAAATGCTACGGTGTACCAGGTATCACGATCATATTTCGCCTGACGAACTGCATATTTGATCGACTGCGAAGAAATTCTTCCGCGCTCTACACCACCAAATACGATTTTTTTTGCGAAGCCGTCACGATCGCGATTTAAAAGTGATGCACCATAGTTTGTCAGCGAATCGATCTCAATGGTCGGCAGAACGTCCTGCACCTGCTCAATGAAGCTTTTTTTGTCGACAACTAAATCCCAGTTAATCATAAGTTTTCTTCTCCTTTTTCTTTCTCTTCTTCCAATGCTTGCTCTACTTCTGTTCCAGTTTTTAACAGGGCTTTTACCCATTTTTCTTTACTCTGCTGATTCGCATAATTCCAGTACATAAGATCGGTCGCCAAGGCATACGGATTGAAATTTACGCCATTTCTTTGCCCACGCTTGATATATACAGACAAGTGCTTTAAAAAATTTCCTGTTACGGTAATATCTTCCGAAATCATAGCACGAATCCGGCTTTTCTCCGAATCAGTTGTATCAGGATGATTATAGACACTGCCGATATATTCATGAATCAATGTACTTCCTGTATTACGCTCTTGTGCGCACATAACGCAACAAACAAAATACAAAATGGTTTTTTCGTATTTTGAAGTACGCTCATATAATTCCGTTGGGAATAATGACATAAAAGTGAACACGGTGTTCCTGCCACGCGCCGACGTCATAGCAGAGCGCATATTTGCTCCGGCCATGCGTCCAAGCGCGATTCTCGCGCTATCCGGTAACGCTAAAGTTGCATTCAAAACGGAAGCAATCTCACTGCTTTTCATTTTTTTTACTCCCTTCTCTCTGATTTGCCTTTGTCATATTGTTCTTCTTGATGGTGAAGTCGTCTCTCATGACTGAAGTCACGAGCTTCCGGTATCCGGCTGGATCCCGTTCCTGAAAACCCTGCCATGAAAGTGTCCCGGTAGCCGGGTTTCCTGTCCGGTTGGAGCCTTTAGGGCTCCCGGGCTGCCCTTCCTCCATACAGGCTGAACTCAGCTGTCTTCTGGCACTATGCCGCAAGTGCCGCATTCAGCTTAATAAGCGAGGATAAGGTACATTTGCTTCTATGGGCCAGTTCCGGTACGTTTGCCGTAACTGCCTGCCCCGCCGTTACCGGAAGGGTCTTTAAGAGTTCCCGGATATAATACCGGGAGCCGATGTTATAGCTCGCGTTCAGGTCGCAGTTGTACTGCTTCCCGGTCGGAAACCGGCAGAGGCTGTAGCTTGGAAGATCTGCTTCTTTCCCTCTCATGACTCTGCCGCTTCCATCAAACGCAAGTCTGGATGTATTCCAGGCACAGACTCGGGTTGTCCGGATCATGTTCCGGTGTGCTTTGTCCGTTACCATGGTCTGTACATACTTTGCACGCCAGAGGTGGAGACGCTGCTTCTTGCTGCCGCGCTTCTTTCCGGCGAGATCCAGGTGTTCCATGACGATGCAGTCCACATCATATTTGACCGCTGTATCTACGATGAACTGTGCGGTCTTTACCGCAATGTCATCATTGATACCTTTAGCCTGTTTCCAGAGGCCGGGAGTCCGCCGGGCGCAAAGTTTCTGTGCATGTTTGATGTGGCTGATCGCATGCTCCAGAGAGTCGTATTCTCCCGGAAGGGAAAGAAATTCCCTTCCGAGGACCGCGCCCTCCGGAGTCATGACGCTGCACGTACACACACTGTTAAGTCCTAAGTCCACTGCCAGGATGCGTGTATCTTTGATAGAAACATCTGGAAGCTTCACGGCTGTCTGGAACACAAAATCCAGACGCATATAGACTGATCCTGACCGAACAAAACAGCGGTATCAATGATATTGCTGTTTTGACTGCTAGTTATCAGAATATTATTGGCATCATCTGATTATGCACGGTTGTTTCCTTCAAGATCCTTTGCGTTGTTGTCATTTGCTTCCGGTACGGTCTGGCCATTGTTCTGCTTGCCGTAGATATCATAGATCTTCTGCAGGTTCTCCTTGGTCAGGGTATCGGTCAGGTCGGTATCCTCGCCCTCCAGCACCTCGGCTGCCTGGATCGCGTAAGCGGTCACCTTGATATTCTCGGTATCGGTATCAATCTGTCCCTCGATGATATTCTGCAGCTGGATACTGTCAAACAGCGCCGTGGTCTTGGCATCCTTTGCCAGTTTCTCCTTGTAAGCATAAACATGTACATTTGTATCAGCACCGGTATCATCACCCTGAAGCTCTACCCAGTTCTTTCCAGCGGTACTGCCGTCAGTTGCCGGATCGATGTCGGTATTCAGCATGGTAAAGAGCTCGGTCACCGCAGTGGTCTTTCTTGTGCCGTCTTTTTCCGCCACAATTACGTCCTTCTTCGGCATCTCAACCTTTAAGAATACGATTGCATCGTTGACACCGGTATTCTCCACCTGCGGGTCCTTTGCCACGATCTGGTTCGGTA
>OLSG01002104.1_pt1 | contig 18024 bp, 16 predicted proteins | sample 1673041 | NCBI WGS metagenome assembly OLSG01 (sample SAMEA3136749, study PRJEB25190) | human gut metagenome | reverse complement strand
GAACAATATCCCGGCGGTGCTCGAGGTGATGAAGTTCATCTACGACAACATCATGTATGCCGAGCTCAACACCAAGAGCGACTACTGTCAGGTCTGCGGCTTTGACGGCGAGATCGAGATCGTCGAGCACGACGGCAAGCTCATCTGGCGCTGCCCGAACTGCGGCAACACGGATCAGGACAAGATGAACGTCGCCCGCCGCACCTGCGGCTACATCGGCACCCAGTTCTGGAATCAGGGCCGCACGCAGGAGATCAAGGAGCGCGTGCTGCACCTGTAAGGCGGCGCGCGGAGAAAAAAATATCCGGCGGGCGTGTCTGAAGCGGCGCGCCCGCTGTTTGTGAGGAATTGCTATGAATTACGGTCAGATCAAGACCTGCGACATTGCCAACGGCGTCGGCGTGCGCGTGACGCTGTTCGTCTCCGGCTGCACGAACCATTGCTACAATTGCTTCCAGCCGCAGACGTGGGACTTTCACTACGGCCAGCCCTTTGACGCGGCGGCCGAGCAGATCATCTTCAACGAGCTGGAAAAGCCCTTTATCCGCGGTCTGACGCTGCTCGGCGGCGACCCGTTCGAGCCGGAGAATCAGCGCGCGCTTGTGCCGTTTCTGCACCGGGTGCGCGAGCGCTACCCGGATAAGGATATCTGGGCATTTTCGGGCTTCGTGCTCGACAAGGAGCTCACCGTCGACGGCGCGCACCCGCGCTGCGAGGTCACGGACGAGATGCTCTCGCTCATCGACATCCTCGTCGACGGGCGCTATGTGGACGCGCAGCGCAACCTCAGCCTGCGCTTTCGCGGCTCGGAAAACCAGCGCATCATCGACATGAACCGCACCCGCGCGGCGGGGCACATCGTACTCTGGGAGGGCATGAACGGATGGAAGTGAAGATCCAGAAGCTGCGCCCCGGCGCCGTCACCCCGCGGCGCGGCAGCGCGGACGCGGCGGGCTATGATCTCTACGCCTGCCCGGCGGACGGGCAGAGCGTCACGATCGCGCCGCACGCGACGGCCATGATCGGCACGGGGCTCGCCCTTGCCATCCCGGCGGGGTATTTCGGCGGCGTGTTCGCGCGCAGCGGCCTTGCGTCCAGGCAGGGGCTGCGCCCGGCAAACTGCGTCGGCGTGATCGACGCCGACTACCGCGGCGAGTGCACCGTCGCGCTGCACAATGACACGGACGCGCCGCGCACCGTCGCCCCCGGCGACCGCATCGCCCAGCTTGTGATCCTGCCGTTTCTCGCGGCGGAATTTTCGGACGCCGACACGCTCGATGAGACCGGCCGCGGCGCGGGCGGCTTCGGCAGCACCGGCCGATAAAGCAGCAAAAAACGCAGCTCCCTTCGAGCATCTCGAAGGGGGCTGCGTTTTGCTTTATTCAGCGGCAGTCTGCGAACACGGACGAGAATTCGTCGAGCTTCTCGCACGTGTAGCGCCGGGTGTTGTCCTCGCACACGGGCAGCATCTGCTGCGTGAATGCGGCGCAGCGCGTCCATTCATCGGTGACGGCCTGACTGTGCGCGGTGTTCAGGTCGTAGTGCTGCGCGAGATAGTCGGCGAGGTAGGGCGTGAATTTCTCCGCGCCGAAAATGTTCAGATGCTCGGCGTTGGCGAAATCATTGAGCGGGTCGAGGCCGATGGCGTCCATCTGCGTGTCGAAGTTCGCAAAATCATACCCGTACTCGTGCACGACCGCCTCCAGCTCGGCAAACACGGCGTCATAGTTTTCAATGACGGTGCGGTGCGGGAAGCGGGCAAAGAGCACGTTTTTGATTCCCTGTGCCTTGGCCGTCTCGCAGAAGGTGCGCAGGCTCTGCTCGTTGAAATCGTCGAGCGATTGCTGGCGCACGGGGATCTCATCCGTCTCCGTGAGGAACATGGAGATGGACAGAAACGGCTTGGTGTACGAATAGCCTGCGTCGCGCGCCTGCTGCTGCAGTGACAGCGAATTGCGGATGAGGTCCGGCTTTCTCCAGTTGTCGTGGTATTTGAGCAGCGGTACATAGTACGACAGGCGCTTGCCCTGCACGCACTCATTGATGGCCTGCACCTTGTTGTGTGAGAGCGGCAGCGTGTCGAGCCACTCGCGCGTTGCGGCCTTGCCGAGCTCCTTGCGCTCGTCCTCCGTGTAGAGAAAGCCGTTGACCTCGACCACGTAGACCGCGGGGCTCTGCCGCTTGGCGGCCTCACGCAGCATGGAGGGGTACATGGTCCCCTGTGCGGCCGACACGGCCAGCGGATAGCTCGTAAAGCCCGCGTGCTGCCATGCCAGCGGTGCGCAGTAGTCCGTGAACGTCTCGCTCGCACCGAGGATCATGACGTCGAGCGAGTTTTTCGGCTCCAGATAGAAGCTGCGGATGTACTGCTGCTCGGTGGCGTTGTTGACGGTCAGCAGCCGCGTGAGCGCGCCGTAGACCAGCGCCACGATGAGCAGAAACGCGATCACGCGCAGGACGGTATTTCTTTTTGCGTGTTGTTTTGGATTCATTGATGTTCTCCACATGCTGTGTTAGCGCCACGCGGCAAATTGCGGCGAAAACTCGTTGAGATTCTGCTCCGTGTTCGCAGCGGCCAGCTCCTTGCACAGCGGCAGCGTCTGCGTCACGAAGGCGGCGCAGCGGTCCCACATGGCGGTGAGCTCGGCGCTGTACGTGCCCGTCAGGTCATAATGCGCGGTGAGATACTGCCCGAGCCACGCGGTGAAGATCTCCATGCCGGCGGTGTTGAGGTGGTCGGAGTCGATAAAATCCGCGCAGCGGTCAAGACCGATGGTGTCAAATGCGTCGTGCAGGTCGAGCAGGTCGTAGCCGTATTCGCCCACGACGGCGGCCACGTCGTCAAAGACGCCGGGGTCGGTCGTCTGCGTGCGGTGCGGCGTGCGCAGAAAGAGCGTCTGCACGCCGAGACTCTGCGCCTGCGCGCAGAACGCGCGCAGATACTGTTCGTTCGCCGCGCTGAGCGTCAGCGGCCGGACATCGGGCTCAAAATCCGCGGACAGGGACTTGCACACCGTCTCCACGCCCTTGGTCAGCGAGCAGCCGGTCTCATCCATGATGTGCAGACGCCGCTGCACCGGCACCCATTTCCCCACCTGATACCAGTTGGCGTGGTACTTGGCGATGTTGAAGTAAAACGAGGTCTGCAGCTCTCGCGGCACACAGGTGCGGATGGTCTCGAGCCGGTTGCGCGACCAGGGGATGTTGTCGATCCACTTGCGGAGGTTGGCCTCCAGCGTTTCCGGGTTCTCGTCGTTGATGAAGCCGTCGATGTCCACGACGATCAGCTTCGGGTGCTGGCGATCCACGGCCTCCGTGAGCAGGGAGCCGTAGAGCCGTGCCGGGATGTTCGAGACCGTCAGCGGATAGCTCGTGTAGCCGTACTGCTGCCACGCGAGCGGGGCGCTGTAGCCCGTGTAGAGCTGGCTCGCGCCGATGAGCACCACGTCGAGGCTGTCCTCCGGCTCGAGGAAGAAGCCGTGCACGTGGCGCTTGTCCCAGTCGTTATTCGCGACGAGCATCGGGGAGATGAGCCCGATGCCCAGCACGGCGATGAGCACGAAAACGATCGCGCGTACCGCTGTGCGGGATTTGGAGATCGGTCGTTTTGTCATAGCTTAAAACTGCATATACACGAATTCGGATGCCTGCACGCCGGGGCCGTAAACGCCCATGAGCACGACGGCGAAGATGCCGGCAAGCAGCACGGCCCAGCGCAGGGCGAGACACTTCTCGTCGAGGATCTCGCGGATGGTGCGCTGCGAGCGCTCCTGAATGACGGAGGCGGTGAAGATCACAATCGTGCCGAACAGCAGCACAGCCCAGTCATACCGCGTCAGCGGCAGCGCCTCGAGCACGGCGCCCGGCCGCAGCTGCGACAGGTGCAGGTCGGTCACGGACTTGACCATCATGCCCATCGCGGCGCGGAAGCCGTCGGCAATGTCAAAGTAATAGCCGATGAGCACGACCACGAACGTGCGCAGCATGGAAAACACCTGATACCACGCGCTTTTTCGCTCAATGTGCAGCGCGGCGACGACCTTGTCCGACACCGGCTGCAGCAGCGTGGACACAAGGATGACCATGCCGTTCCAGAAGCCGAAGGCGACATATTTCCAGCTCGCGCCGTGCCAGATGCCGATGATGAGAAACGTGATCAGCGAGGCCACGGCCGTCGGCAGGACCTTGCCGATGTGGCTGCCGAGGTGCTGCTTGGCGTGGCGGCCCCAGTTGAGAAACGCCTTCGAGATCGACAGCGGGTAGAACAGGTAGTTGCGCAGCCAGTCGCCGAGCGAGATGTGCCAGCGGTGCCAGTACTCGGTGAGCGTGCGCGAGAAGTACGGACGGCGGAAGTTTTCGCCCATGGTGATGCCGAACATCTGCGCCACGCCGCGCGAGATGTCGATGCCGCCGGAGAAGTCGGCATAGAGCTGCAGCGCGTACACGATCGCCGCCAGCAGCACGTACGTGCCGGCGTAGTCGGTGTATGCCCCGGCGACGGTGTGGATCATGCCCACGGCGCGGTCGGCGATGACGAGCTTTTTAAAAAAGCCCCAGAGGATCAGCCCCGCGCCGAAGCGGATGTTGTCAAAGTTATATTTGTGCTCGTCATAGAGCTGGTGCGCCAGCTGGTCGTACACGCCGATCGGACCCTGAATGATCTGCGGGAAGAAGGACACGAACAGCGCGAGCTTGCCGACGTTGCGCTCGGCGGGCACTTTTTCGCGGTAGACATCGAGCACGTAGCCCATGGACTGGAACGTGTAAAACGAGATGCCCAGCGGCAGCAGCAGCCCGATGTGGCCGAGCGAGACCGTCAGCCCCACGGACGCAAAGAGCGCCTGCACGGACTCGGCAAAGAAGTTATAGTATTTGAGCACGGCGAGGATGCCGAAGTTCAGCAGCAGGATGGCGATCATGAGCGCCTTGCGGCGGGACTTGCAGCGCTTTTTGTACGCCTTGCGCTCCTCGCGCTCCCAGTCCTGCTTGTGCGCGGCGACGGTCTGCTCCATGCGCGCGGTCATGGCGTCCATGCCGCGGGCGCCAAAGTAGGTCGTGAGCGTCGTCACGACGATAAAGCCCATGTACCGCAGGCACACGAACGCGTAAAACGCGTAGCTGCCGATCAGCAGCACCACCCACTGGAACCGCTTCGGCACGAGGTAGTACAGCACCAGCAGCGCGAGCACCAGCAGGTAAAACGGCAGCGATGTCAGCGTCATGCTTCGTCCTCCGGCGTCCGGCAGGTGTTGAGCACGTCGGTCGCAAACCGGTCGCGCACGAGCGTGAAGTCCCCGCCGCGGCAGAGCGCCACGCGCGGCATGTCACGCGAGAGGAACACGGCCACGCCCTCCGTCACGGAGTAGGCGCCGCAGCGTCCGAAGGCGATCACGTCGCCCACGCGCAGGGGCGGCAGCTGCGCCTCGCGCACCAGCACGTCCGCTGTTGTGCACAGGCTGCCGCAGAGCATCCACGGCCCGGCGGCGTCCGCGCTCTCGCGCAGAAGCGTCAGCGGCGGGGACTGCATACCCATGAGCTGACCGTCATACTTCACCTGATGCATGCCGCCGTCGCACACGGCATAGTTCACGCCGAGGTTGCACTTGGCGTCGGCTACGCCGGTGAGAAACGTGCCGCACGGCGCGGCGAAAAAGCGCCCCATCTCGATCGTGAGTGGGTACTTTTCGCCGAAGGCGCGGATGTGCTCCGCCGCCGCGTCGAGCAGCGCGCTGTCGCGCGCCTCGGCATCGTCGCGCAGGCACTCGGCGTTCAGCCCCGGACCGTATTCCACGTGCTGCGCCGTGAAGCCGTACTTGTCGTGCAGCATCGTGAGGTATTCGTCCAGATGCGCAAGCTCCTTTGCGATCACGGCGTCCTTGCGCTTTTGCGTGCCGGAAAAATAGTGGATGCCCGCGATCGTCACGTTCGGGAACTCCGCGCGGCGCGCAACGAGATCCTCCAGCGCGGCGGGATCCATGCCGAACTGGCTGCCGGCGGTCAGACGCGGCAGCACGCGCACGTGCTTTCCCTGCGCGGCCGCGGCGGCGCAGATGAGATCAAAATGCAGCGTGCTCTCGGCCGTGAGCAGGTCTGCGCCCAGCGCGACGGCGCGCGCGACATCGTCCGCGCCCTTGTTCACGCCGGAATAGAGGATGCGCTCGGGCGCGATGCCGAGCTTTTCGCAGATCGTCAGCTCGCCCGGGGAGCAGACCTCCACCCAGCGGAACACGTCCGGCAGGCCGCGCAGCACGAAGGGGTTGGCCTTCATGGAGTAGCAAAGCTGCACGTGAGAGCCGAACGCGGCGCGCACTTTTTCAGCGCGCGCCGTGAAAGCATCCAGATCAAACAGATACAGCGGCGTGCCGTATTTCGCGGCCGCCGTTTTCAGAGCAGTCCTGTCCATCAGTCCTCGTCCTGCAGGCGCTGCACCATGGCCAGCAGACTCTTGGCGGAGTTGAAGTTCTCCGGCACGAGATCCTTTGCGCCGATCTCGATGTCGAACGCGTCGTTGAGCGCCGCGACGAGCGACACGATGTCGAACGATTCGAGAATGTGGTCGTCGATGAGCGCGGTCTCGGTCTCAAAATCCACGTCCGGGCGCAGATCGGTCAGAATGTCCATCAGTTCCTGTTCCATAATAAAATACCTCCTGAAATGTGAGTAATGTAAGCGATTATCGGTGGGCGTCGGCGATGCGCCCGGCCAGCGCGCGCATATCCGTCTTGCCGTTGTCGAGCCGGGGCATGGCCTCCAGCTGCTCGATCTTGCGCGGCACCATAAAGCCCGGCAGGTCGGCGCGCAGCGCCACGGCGATGTCGCGCTTGGTCACGTCCGCGCCGGTGTAAAACAGCCAGATCTGCTCGTGCTCCTGATCGTAGAGCGCGCAGGCCTCCTCCACGCCGGACACCTTCGCCGCGGCGAGGTCGATCTCGCCGAGCTCCACGCGGTGACCGAGGTGCTTGACCTGCCGGTCCTTGCGGCCGTGGAACATGAGGTTGCCGTCGGGCGCGAAGTGCCCGAGGTCGCCGGTCTTGTAGATGCGCTCGTCGTAAGCGTGGTTGAGCGGGTTTTGCAGGAAGCTCTCGGCGGTCTTTTCGCGGCTGTTGTAGTAGCCGAGCGCGAGGATGGGCCCCTTGACGCAGATCTCGCCGATCTCGCCGTCGGGCACGGCCTCGTTTTGCTCCGAGAGCAGAAACACCTCGTAGTGCGGGTACGGCTTGCCGATCGGCAGCACGTCGGTGTCCTCGACCAGACCGGGCACGACGTAATACGTGCATGAGGCGGTCGCCTCCGTCGGGCCGTACTGATTGACGAAGCGCGCCTGCGGCAGCGCGAGCTGCCACTGGCGCAGGCAGCTGCACGGCATCACCGAGCCGGAGAAGCACACCTTGCGCAGGTGCTGCGGCACGCTGCACTCGAACGCGCCCAGCGCGGCCGGTACCGTCAGCGCCGAGACGCTCCAGCCCACGGCCGTGACGCCCTTGTCGTTCATGTATTCGAACAGACGCTCCGGCGACATGAAAAGTTCCTTCGGGATGATGGCCGTCGTCGCGCCGAAGCGCAGCGGCAGGTAAATGTCGCGCACAGCGGCGATGTAGTCCAGCGGCGACTGGTTGCCGAGCACGTCCTCGCGCACGATGCCCATCACGCCGGCGTAGTCCTCGATGTAGCACATGAGCGAGTGCTGCGCCGTGATGACGCCCTTGGGCGTACCGGTCGAGCCGGAGGTGAAGATGATGTACAGCGGGTCGAGCTCACGCGCGCGCGCGCGGCAGTCAGCCAGCAGCGCCGCGTCCTCGCAGCCCTCGAGCAGATCCTCCGCGATGAGGATCTCGCCGCTGAATTCCAGCGTCCTGGCCTTGTCGTAAAACGCGCGCTGCACGATCATCAGATCGGTGTCGAGCGTATTTAAAATAGAGTTGAGCCGGTGCACGGGCATCGTCCCGTCCATCGGCGCGTAGCAGCAGCCGGCGTATACCGCGCCGAGAAACACGGCCGGGGTGTGTGCGTTGCGCCCGCTCATCACGGCGATGGGCGCCTTGCGTCCGGCGCGCAGCCTTGCCGCCGCCGTGCCGATGATGCGCGCCTCGCGCCGCACGTCGGCAAAGGTCACCGCGCCGTCCTCGTCAAGAAAGGCGGGCTTGTCCGGACAGGCTGCGGCGGTGACTTCCAGCCAGTCGAGCACGTTTGTATCCATGCGTGCAGCTCCTTCCTGTTATCTATCCATAATCGGCAATTATCCTATCATGTTTCCCCGCTAAAAACAAGCAAAACCGCGACAGTTTTAAGAAAAGGTAAGATTCCCGCGCGCCCGCGCTCCGCACTTGACGCACCCGCAGCCAAAACGTACAATGGGTGTTGGATAACTGTACAGCTTTTTGGACAACAAAAGGAAAAGCTGTTTGATTTTTACAACAATATCGCTGGAAGTTTGTGTATAATACCCCTATCGGTGTGCAATAAAACGTGGTATCCTTTTGGTTAGTAAGCGTGACGGCTGAAGTGGGGCGGGAAACTCCGAAGCGTTCCCGCCCCGCCCCGCCGTGCGCGTTTCCGGTTCGGACAGGCTGCGCTTCGGAGGTCTGCCCTCCGGCCGGGATCAACAGGGGGGATGCCCGCGAAGGGAAAGGAAGAACGAAGATGTCAAAACAGGTTCAGAAAGTGTGCAATGCCATCTCCACCGCTGCGGTGGTGCTGGTGGTCATTCTGGCGCTGCTTCTGGTGGGTGTGCGGCTGGTCGGTCTGCGGCCGATGTGCGTCCTGTCCGGCAGCATGGAGCCGACGTATCACACCGGCTCGCTGATCTATGTCAAGCCCTGTGCGCCCGAGGACGTGCAGGTCGGTGACGCGATCACGTTCGTACTCAATGAGGACTTGGATGTCGTCACACACCGCGTGATCTCCATCGATGCGGAAAACGAGCATTTCTACACGCAGGGAGACGCGAACGACGCGCCCGACGGCGCACCTGTCTATTTCAAGAACCTCATCGGCCGCCCGGTGTTCACCATCCCGTATCTGGGCTATGTTTCGCACTGGGTCTCGAACCCGCCGGGGATGTATCTGGCCATTGCGATCGCGATCGTGCTCATCGTTCTGGCGTTCCTGCCGGACATGCTGCGCAAGGCGGCTGAGGCCGATGCCCGCGATGCGGCGCGCCGAGCAGAGGCAGAAAACGCGGCAAAATGCACAGAAAATGGCGGCGAAAACCGTCAGATTTAAACATTTTCACGGGAGCATGAACTATTTTCAAATCTCCGTGCATTAACTCAATGAACGCTGACAGCGCACGTTGGACGCTGTTGGGACATGGTAAGTTCGGAACATGATGCTTTTGTAAGGGAGGATAACACGAAATGAAGAAGAAAACTTTGACAATCGCCATCGCGCTCGTGCTTGTCGTGGCGCTGGCGGTTGGCGCGACGTGGGCGTATCTGACGGCGCAGAGCGGCCCGGTTGTGAACACGTTCACGGTCGGCAAGCTGTTTGATCAGGGCGGCGCGTTGACGCTGAAAGAGCACAAGGCGGTTGCGCAGACTTCCGGCGAGTATTCTTACAAGGTCACCACTGAAGAGGCGACGGGCAATGAGTACAATCTGCTCCCCGGCACGAAGATCGAAAAAGACCCGTTTGTTAAGGTCACCGGCCTGAAAGCCGGCGCTTCCTGCTATCTTTATGTTGAGGTCGTGGCTTCGGACGCGAGTAGCGTTCTGAATTATAGTGTGGCCGATACGTGGGAGCAGCTTGCTGGTGTTACGGGCAAGAACGGCGGCGCGGTTTACGTTTACAAGACGAACGATGGCAACAGAGTGACTGCAGATGTCACTGCGACCAACATTCTGGCGAACAACCTTGTCGAGGTTAACGATTTTGACGTGAATTCGGATGCGACTGCCAGCCTGACGTTCTATGGCTATCTGTGCCAGTCCGCTGGTTTTGCGGATGCTGCGGCCGCGTTTAACGAGTGCTTTTAAGTAACTCCCTCGCAGCTTTCCCTGAGCAGATCCCTTGAATACCTTGTACAGAGAGCTGTACATAAAAAAGAAAAGGAGAACGCTACTTATGAAGAAGAAATCCATTTTGATGGCTGCGATTGCAGTCATGCTCGTCGCGGTGCTGGTCGTCGGCGGCACGCTGGCGTACTTCACCGACACGAAGTCCGCGACCAATACGTTCACCATGGGCAATGTCAAGATTGCTCTGGATGAGCAGCAGAAGGGCGAAAACGGTCTTGAGGCCTTTGAACAGAACAAGACCCTTGTCCCCGGCAAGTCCAACGACGGCAATGCCGTTTCCAAGATCGTTACGGTTAAGAACACGGGCGCGAATGATGCTTGGGTTTGGGTTGAGCTGAAGATTCCCAAGTACCTTGTGAGCAAGGAATATCCCACCAACGAGAGCAAGAACGCACTGCACTGGAACAGCTACGGCTGCTTCAACGTGGAGTACAACTCCGGAAATTATTGGGGCCTCGCGACCAACGACGGCATCGTTGATGCAAACCACAAAGTTACCGACCCCAAAATGGTTGCTGTTGAAGATGGCCTCTGGAACGACTACAAGTATGTTGGCACTGAAACAATCGGTGGCATCGAGTATGTTGTAATCCGCACGACCATGGCAAAGACCCTGCCCGCTGGCAAGACCTCTCTGCCCTGCCTCGCTCAGGTCTACATGGATTGGCGCGTGACCACGAATGAAGATGGCACTCAGTACATCCTGCCCGCTGGCGATCCGATCTCTGCGGATGCTTCTTGGAAAGTCATCGTGACCGCTTACGCGATCCAGGCGGATGGCTTTAACGCGGTGGATGAGGCTGTTGCTGCTTATAACAACAACGGCAAGTAATTCCCCAACATTTTGACCCCAAAGGGGCGGCGAAATCGCCGCCCCCATCGGGGACTCTGGCTCGGCTTCAATCCGGGCGCGGGCGGCGGGACTGCCGCTGTCCGCGCGCAGACTGAAAGAGAGAATCCCGCAGAAACAGTCCCGGCGCGCCTTCGGGCGCGGAAGAGAATCCCTGCGCACAGCGCAGAATAACCCCCGGCAAGGAGAAAGGTGGTTTGTGCATGAAGAAGAAGTGGACCATCGCGACGGTGCTCCTCCTGGCAGTGGCACTGCTGGCGGTCGGTACGTGGGCGTACTTTTCGGCCGTCGGCACGGCGGACAACGTCATCACGATGGGCTCGGTCAAGCTCGCGCTGCACGACGAGGACGGTAACGGCAATCCGTTCACGACCGTGCGCGTCATGCCCGGCAGCGTCGTGAACAAAGTGGTGTATGTGGAGAACGTCGGCACGGGTGCGTTTTACACCCGCGTGAAGATCACGCCCGAGATCCTCAACGCTGACAGTGAGCGCATGCCGCTCGACCCGAGCGAGCACCTGCTGGTGCTGGATCTGAACGATACCGACTGGATCGCCGGAGCGGACGGGTACTATTATTATAATGGTGCGGTCGATCCGAAGACGGCCACGACGCAGTTGTTCAGCCGCGTCACGTTCAGCACCAAAATGGGCAACGAATACCAGAATTCCACGGTGCACATCTATGTAACGGCGGAGGCCGTGCAGACGGCGAACCTTGAGCAGTACGCCGCCAATGATGTCAGAGATGTATGGAAGCACGTCGGAGCGGTCGAGGCGAGCACCTCGAGCACGCAGATCGACCCGATCCCGACGCCCTGAGAAAGGAGGACGAAACCATGAAAAAACGCATTCTCTCGCTCGTCCTCTGTGCAGCCCTGCTCCTGAGCCTGTGCCTGTTCATGGGCGCCGGCGTGGTCGGGGATGCGGCTGCGGATATGGCTGAGACCGCAGGAACGGTCGAGGACACGCAGTCGTCTCCGGCGGTGGGGCCGATTCTTCCGCTCGTGGTGACGCGGCCGCAGACGTCTCCTTACCGCGCCGCGCGCGCGCCGTCGCTTGCCGATACCGGTGAGACGCAGGATGATGGTCTGAAGCTGACTAAGACGGTTACGCCGAAAGCCGACGGCGGCTATACGGTGCATCTGGAAGCGTACACGACCGGCACGGTCACGACGAGCACCACAACGAAACCCTGTGACATTGTCCTTGTGCTCGACCAGTCCGGCTCGATGGCGGACAATTTCAGCGGGGAAGAGACGGACAATGAAGCGGATACTCGCCAGTACGCAATGAAGCAGGCCGTCAACACTTTCATTGACAATGTGGCAAAAAAAGCCAAGGATGAAGACGTGGAACACCGGATCGCGATCGTTAAGTTTGCGGGAGATTCCACGGACGATGTCGGCGATGATACGTATAAGGATGGCAGATATCGTTATAATTATTCTCAGGTCGTGAAAGAACTGACCGCGGTCAATGATGCCAACGGAGCAAATGCGACCACGCTGAAAACGGCGGTTAACCAGCTGCAGGCTAAGGGCGGCACGCAGACGCAAAACGGCTTGAACCATGCGCAGAGGCTTCTGAACGGTGTCGATTCGGTGCGTGACAGCAGTAAAGTCGTGATTGTGTTCACGGATGGTATGCCGGGTGACGGCGACTTTGACGCAAGTGTTGCGACCAGCGCTATTGCAAGCGCAAAGTCGATGAAGGATGCCGGTGTGACCGTGTACACGGTTGGCATTTTCACCGGGGCGAACGTTGACCAGCTGTATGGCAACACCGGGTTCTCAAAAAACTCGAACGGAAGCGTTGGGAGTTATTGGGCCAACAAGAACACAAGCAATGGTATCGATGTTCCGGCTGGGAACCGCTTTTTGAACTATGTGTCCAGCAACTTCAAGGCTGCCTCGGAGATAGGGTTAAAGGTTTATGAAGATGAACACTGGTTCTCCGCCAGTTATTACGGCTGGGAAGTGACGCGAAACTTCACCCGCGACAAAACCGGCTATTATATGACGGCGAGCAACTCGACGGCGTTGAATAACATCTTTACCTCCATCAGCCAGACGATCGGCAGCGCCAATATTGACCTTGGCAGCGAGACGGTCATCAAAGACATCGTGACGCCATACTTTACGGTGCCGCAAAATGCCGGTGCTATTCGTCTCTCCACTGCAGCCTATAACGGCAGCGCATTTGGGGCTCCGGTCGCAGCCGATCCTTCTTTTCTGCGTAGGCGGAATAGTTTCCGCTGTACATACGGACGTGACCGGCTTCGATTTCAACCAGAACTATGTCTCCACAAACGCTAAGGCGGATGGCACGTTCGGAAAGAAACTGATCATCGAGTTTGACGTCTCTGTGGAAGCTGGCTTCCTCGGCGGCAATCAGGTGCCAACGAATGATGGGCAGTCCGGCATCTATGCGAAGGGAACCATGATCAAGGCGTTCGATGTGCCGACGCAGGACGTGGAAGTAAAAAGCATCACGCCGACGGCGGATGACAAGACGATCTACCTTGGCGATTCTGCCAATTTGCAGGAGCTTGTGCACCAGAATGCCACATTTGACGGCACAAATAACGCTTTTGTGAACGTGACCTACACGGTCAAGGATGAAAACGGCGGAACGGTCGGCACGTACACGGTTCCTGCCGGAAGCAGCAGCGGAATATGGGAGTGGAGCGATGCGGCAAGCGGCGGCACCGTCGCCCCGGAGCAGACCACGACCTACACGGTGACGTGCACGGTTTCGCCTACGCAAAGTGGAACGTATGAGAGCGTTTCTAAAGATGCTGCGTTCACCATCACGGTCAACACCTGCAGCCTGACGATCTCCAAGGCCGTCACCGGCGACGGCGCGAACCCGAACCAGACGTTCGTGTTCGATGTCAAGGACAGCACCGGTAAGCTCGTGACCACCATCGTGCTCAAGGACGGCGGCGAAAAGACCATCACCGGTCTGGCCGTCGGCACGTACACGGTCACTGAGGATACAAACTGGTCGTGGAGCTACAGCATCGTTGGCGACAACAACAAGACGGCTACGCTCAGCGGCACGACGCCCAGCGCCACGGTCGCTGTCACCAACCATTACAATTCGCACAACTGGCTCACGAGCATTGCCGACGTGATCAACACTTGGATCAGCGGCAGCGCCGCGCAGAAAAACTGAACAGGAGGGATGACATATGAAACGTATCTTTAACGGTTCAGGCGGGAGAAAGACCGCGCTCATCCTCTCCCTGTGCCTGATCTTCGCACTGGCCGTCGGCACGACGTTCGCCCTGCTCAAGGCGAACACCGACCCCGTGACGAACACCTTCACGGCGGCCAAGTCCGGAACGGACATCGTCGAGAAATTGGATGGCAGCCAGAAAACGAGCATCAAGGTTCAAAATACCGGCACGGCCGTGTCCTATGTCCGCGTCAAGCTGGTCATGAACTGGGTCAGCGGAGATGGAAAGACTATCTCCGGCGAGCCCGTGAACATTGACGTCACATACGACACGACCAAGTGGTTCGAGCAGGACGGCATCTACTACTACAAGATGCCGGTCGCGGCAAAGGATTTCACGACCAACCTGCTGAAAACGCCCATCACGCAGGACGCTGCACCCGAGGGTTACCACCTTGAGGTGACGGTGCTGGCCGAGAGCATTCAGGCCGCACCGAGCAAGGCTGTGACAGAAAGCTGGGGCGTGGGCGTTGACAGCAACGGCTATCTGACGCAGCCGACCACGACACCATAAGGAGGGCAGCGGTATGAAACACAAAAAGTTTACCATGATCGTCGCCCTCGTGCTGGTGGTCGCGCTGGCTGCGGGGCTGGGCATCTGGGCGACGGGCGAGGAAAAGCTCCCCACCGTCACCTACTATGACGGCAACGACGGCAACAACGCGCGCTTTGTCTTTACCAACACCGGCAAGGGCTCGGCGACGGACCTGTTTGCCAACTTCTCCAACTGCATGCCCGGCGACAGCCTCACGCAGACCATCTGCGTCAAGGCCGACAGCGCCAACGGCGCGCAGGGCGCGAAGGTTTACCTCCGCGCCGAGATCGACGGCGACACCTCTGCCAAGGAGGGCACCGCCATCAAGTACGACGATGTGCTCAGCCACATCCACATGACCGTGTCGCAGGACGGCAAGGTGCTCGCGACCAACAAGAACGCGAGCCTCTTCGACCAGCTCGACGCGGCCGACGGACTCAAGAGCGACGTCCTCGTGGCCGAGGTCTTCCCGAAGGCAGACCCGATCAAGCTGGACGTGACCGTTGAGATCGACCCCGCGATGGGCAACGCCTTCCAGGAAGCGGCCGCGCACATCAAGTTCGTCTTCTCCGCAGAGGACAACGAGCTGCCGCCTCCGCCGCTGGAGCGCGATAACCACGACTCGTACATCGCCGGTTATCCAGATGGTACGGTCGCACCGGGCAGACCGATCACGCGCGCCGAGGTCGCCGCGATCTTCTACCGCATCCTGAGAGATGACGGCCGTGAGGAGATCTGGACCACCAAGTGCTCGTACTCGGATGTCCCGGCTCAGAGCTGGTACACCAGTCAGGTCGCCACGCTCACCAACGGCGGTATCCTCGCCGGCTACAAGGACGGCACATTCCGCCCGCAGCAGTACATCACCCGCGCAGAGTTCGCGACGATCGCGGCGCTGTTCTTCCATGCGCCGGAGGTCGAGGACGATGCCTTCACCGATATCTCCGACAGCTGGGCGCGCGACTACATCAACCGCGCGGCGAAGCTCGGTCTGGTCAGCGGCTATGAGGACGGCACGTTCCGCCCGCAGAACCAGATCACCCGTGCCGAGGTCATGGAGATCATCAACAACGTCCTCTTCCGTACCCCGGATAAGGATCATCTGCTGCCGGACATGATCGTCTGGCCGGACAACAGCAACAAGACAGCGTGGTACTACGCAGCCGTGCAGGAGGCCACCAACGGCCACGAGTACGAGCGCGTGGACAACACCTCGCCCGAGACGTGGACGGAGCTCAGACCGCCGCGCGACTGGGATGCGCTGGAGGCAGAGCTGTCGCAGAAGTATCCCGACCGGTAAGCGCGCTGCGCTGACGGTTAGAAAAACACCATAGCGGACACCCCCTGTGCTGCAGCACAGGGGGTGTTGCGTCTGTCAAAAAGTAATACTTTTTGACAAAGAATTTGCGGCCTGACTGCAGCGCACGCGCCGTCCGCCGGAGGCAAACGGCGCGCACGTTTGCAGACCGAGAAGTATTTTCTTCGCCGCACATGTCGCCGAAGAAAATGATCGGACTTTCTTTGCGCCTGCGGGCGCAAACTCTATGAGATTCTTTGACAAACTGCCCCCCTGTGCTGCAGCACAGGGGGTGTTTTGTGCCGACAAAAATATTGCCTTTTTGCCATGAGAGCGGCCGGCTGCGCGCAATATCTGCGCGCGGAGGTAGAATTGTTCACAATTTCTGCGGTATAACTTGCATGCACAAAAAGAGTGTTATCAGAATTTGCCGCGTCTCGCCTTGCGGCAGCGCAAAAGCTGCAGAGCAGAAGGCGAATGAGGTTTTTTGGCGGCAGAGGCAGTACAGAAGGAGCAACCATGTTAAAGCTGGGGAAAAAATCTTCGGTCGACCTGCTTTCCGGCGACGAAGGATGGGTGATTTTCAAGTTTTCCGTACCGATCATTCTCTCGTATTTGCTGCAGCAGATCTATACGATCAGCGATGCTGCGATCTGCGGGCAGACGCTCGGCGTCGATGACATTGCGGGCGTGAACGATGTGTTTCCGATCCTGTTCATCTTCCTGCAGTTCGCGGTCGGCTGCACCGCCGGATTTTCGGTCATCACATCCATCGCGGCGGGGCGCGGCGATCAGGCCAGAGTCCGCAGATCCTTTGCGGCGCAGCTCGTTCTCGGCGGTGTCCTGTCGCTCGTGCTGACCGGTGTCGCCGTGCTGACGCTCAAGCCCCTGCTCCGGTTCATCGGCCTGTCCGAGGCAAACCCCGGCGTCTGGAGGGCGGCATATCAGTACTCGCTGGTCATTTTCCTCGGGATCTTCGCGCAGCTCTACTACAATTTGATCTGCTCCGTTTTGCGCAGTCTGGGCGATTCGACCACGCCGCTCATCTTCCTGCTGTTTTCCACCGTGCTGAACATCGGGCTCGACCTGCTGTTCATCCTTGCGTTCCGGCTCGGGGTCATCGGCGCGGCGGCTGCCACCGTGCTGGCGCAGGCGGTGAGCGCGCTCCTGTGCCTGATCTACGCCTTCGGCAAATATCCGGAGCTCCACCTCTCCGGACAGGATTTTCGCGCGGAGCTCTCCGTGTATGCGCAGCACCTGAGTCAGGGGCTGCCGATGGGACTTCAGTTTTCGGTGCTGGCGATCGGCATCATCGTGATGCAGCGCGCGCTCGTCGGCTTCGACATCGGGCCGGACGGCATCATGGCGGCCGGAAACCCCGCGCAGAACGGCTTCGGCGCCGCCAACAAGCTCAACAACTTCCTGATGTGCCCGATGAATGCGCTCAGCACCGCGATCGTCAGCTTCAACGCGCAGAATCTGGGCGCGGGCAGACACGACAGGATCCGGCGCGGAACGGTCAAGAGCCTGCTGATCGGGCTCGCTATGTATCTGATCCTCGGCGGCGTCGGTATGCTCCTGACGGTCCGGGGCGCATATCAGTATCTGTTTATGAGCGCGGATAAGATCACGGCGGCCACGATCCGCTACGGCAACCTGTATCTGTATGTGGATCTGTCCATGTATTTTGCGCTGATGGTCCTGTTCGTCTTTCGCTCCGGCGTGCAGGGTGTGGGTCATGCGGAGTTTACGCTGGTCGCCGGCTGCGCCGAGCTGATCGCGCGTGTTTTGATCTGCGCCTTCCTGCCGAGGCTCGTCAACGGCGGGGCGATCGACGCGTCGGCCTCCGTGGGCGCGTACATTGCGCTGTGCTTCGCAGATCCGGGCGCGTGGATCCTGGCGGTCGTTTCGCTGCTCTATCCGGCCGCGCGGTATCTGTTCGGCGGCGAGCGCAAAAAGCCGGGCGAGCACGCCGCCTGAAAACCGGTGCAGCTGCGCAGGCCGGATGCACAGATGCCCGCAAGCGCCGATCCCGTTGACAGGCGATCCTCGGCTGCGTATAATACAAACGGTGCGTACCTGCC
>OLSG01002080.1_pt1 | contig 18213 bp, 19 predicted proteins | sample 1673041 | NCBI WGS metagenome assembly OLSG01 (sample SAMEA3136749, study PRJEB25190) | human gut metagenome | reverse complement strand
CTATTGCGGGGCTATTAAATGACAATTCTCGGGACATTTTCAAAAATGCTTGACATAGATTGTATTCAATTTACATAAAAATTAGGACTTGCGTAATACCTGAAAGAAAAACTTAAATATATACTCACTGAAAATTAATATGATTTTTGTGTTTATCATAGAAAACACTTGAATTCATATAATCTCATGGTATGATGTTCATAGGATAGTGCGATTTCAGGAGTGCTGTCTCAGCTGCGTAATAAAAATAAAAATAATAAAAATAATAGTAATAATCCTGATCTTAATACCATAACAACAATAATAATAAGTAAAGGGGCAGCGTTTTTTTGGAGGTATTATAATGAGAAATTGTGTATTGATTATTGAACATGATCCCAATGTAAGCCATTTTATGCAACTTAAACTGAAAGAAGCAGGTTTTACCTGTCTGATTGACAATACCGGAGAGTCTGCTGTAGATCTTGCCGGACAGAGACAGGCTGATATTATTGTACTTGATCCTGATGAACCATTGAGAGATGGACATGAAATTCTGGGAAAGGTCAGAGAAATAAGTCCGATCCCTGTTATTTATCTCTCATCTGATAATAGCGTAGATGCCAAAGTGAATGCATTAAATGCCGGTGCTGATGACTATATTACAAAACCCTATGCAACAAAAGAACTGATTGCCCGGCTTCATGCTGCTCTCAGACGCCACGAGGAACCGCAGATTGTGGTAGATCCTTCACTGTCTATTGGAGATCTGTATATTTATCCGGACAGACATGAGGTAAGGGCAGGAGATGAAGTGATTGATCTGACGAAAAAAGAATTTGATCTGCTTCTTTTTATGGCGAAGAATAAGAATCGCGTAATTAAGAGAGAAGAAATTCTTGAAAAAGTATGGGGTTACGGATATGCAGGGAAAACAAATATTGTTGATGTGTATATCCGCTATTTAAGAAGCAAAATTGATGAAAAGGTAGGTAAGAAGTATATCCATACTGTTCGTGGTATTGGTTATGCTGCCAGAGACTGATTTTATGATAAAACAGGTTATTATAGTAGAAGGAAAGTCTGATATAGCAAGAGTTCGGATGGCTGTGGATGCTGATCTGATTGCAACTCACGGGTTTGCACTGGGTCAGAACACCATAGATAAAATTCGTTATGCATATGAGAAACGGGGCATTATTATTCTTACAGATCCTGATGGACCGGGAGAGCGGATTCGTCAGCGTCTTTCTCGATTATTCCCGGAAGCGCTTCACGCGTTCATTCCAAAGTCTGAAGCATCAACCAGTGATGATGTGGGAATCGAAGATGCTTCTCCTGAATCGATAAAAAAAGCATTACAGAAACTTCGAGTTCTGTATCAGGAAGATTCCGGTATTTTTTCCATAAATGACTTATTTGATGCCGGGCTGACAGGGAGGGAAGATTCTTCTGCCAGAAGAGCTTTTGTAGGTGCTGTTCTTGGCATTGGCTATGGGAACAGCAAGCAGTTTGTCAAGCGATTAAACCACTATGGTATTACAAGAGATGAATGGAATGACGCTTTAATGCGGTATCAGGAGGAACAGTCATGATAGAGGCGAATCTTGCCGATAGACAGGTCGTTCAATATGTTATTAAACGATTTGGGATTCATGCCAAGCATAAATTAGGACAGAATTTTCTGATCCGCCCGGATGTGGTAGCTGCTATTGCAGAAGCTGCTGAACTGGAAGAGGGAAAATCTGTTATGGAGATTGGGCCGGGGATTGGTACCCTGACACAGGCTCTGGCTGAAACAGGAGCGGATGTCACAGCATTTGAACTTGATCACAGTCTGGAAAGAGTGCTGACCCATACGCTGGAACAGTATAAGAATGTTAAAATCATTTACGAAGACGTTTTGAAAGCAGATCTGAAATCGATTTTGGGGGATAAGGAGTGGAGCTGTGCTGCCAATCTGCCTTATTACATTACTACACCGATTCTGCTTGCGCTGATTCAATCAGAGCTCCCTATTTCACTTTTCGTGTTTATGATGCAGAAGGAAGTGGCTGACCGTATCCTAGCCGAGCCGGGATCTAAGGATTATGGTGCATTAACTATTGCTGTTAATTTTGACTGCACAGCAGAAAGAGTTATTGATATTCCGCCGTCAGCTTTTATTCCTCGTCCACAGGTTATGTCTACGGTTCTTAAAATAAGAAGGAGAAAAGAACCGGCTGTATCTGTAAAGGACAGAAAGCTCTTTTTCCGCCTTGTTAAAATGGGCTTTGGACAGAGAAGAAAAGTATTTACCAATGCAATGAAATCCGGCGGCATTCCGCAGGATGATATTCCTGTTATTTTAGAAAGCGCAGGAATTGACGGTAAAAGAAGAGGAGAAACCTTCTCTATGGAAGAATATGCCAGAATTGCAGATGCCTGGTATGATGTGATTCATGATAAGAATGAATAACAGCAAAAGACTCCCAGGGCTGTAAACAGCCCCGGGAGTCTTTTGCTGTTATTCTTGTATTCTAAAAGTTTGCAGTAACCATTTAATCGGTATACTTGTCCGGTAATATGATTATGGAGGCTTTTTACTTCAGCTGTATAAAATGTGGAAAGACAGTACTACCTTTAAGAGATATTTCCTCTTATATGGAATAGATAAAATAACAGACAGCATTTTACATGCTATAGTCTGTATCCCCATGACTTTACAAAAAATGAAGAGAGATATATAATAATATCAACGCGAGGAAAGAAATTATCTTTTTCAGAAACCTTCAGAGAAAAGACGGTTGGTGCGAGTCTTGGCCTATGAAAAAGTTTCCACTCAGGAGCGGTCGACGAAGAGCCGAACGGTTGGTTACCGATATCAACTGTGAGCAGGCTTATGCAAGTTGGGTGGTACCGCGATAACTTCGTCCCATAGTGGGAGGAAGTTTTTTTATTTTCTTGGCTTTCCATGCCGTGTGGAGGCAGCAAATTTTATACAGGGAGAGATTATCATGTTAGACATTAAGTTTATCAGAGAACACACCGAAGAAGTCAAAAAGAATCTGAGCAACCGTCATAATTCTTTTGATCTGTCCAAAGTTCTTGATCTGGATGAAAGAAGAAGACAGCTCTTAAAGGAAACAGAAGCATTAAAGAGTGAAAAGAATGCAGAATCCAAAAAGATTGCTCAGGCAAAAAAGAATGGTGAAGATGCATCCGGCGCCATTGCAGCAATGAGAGAAGTAGGCAGGAAGATTTCTGATATTGACAAAGAATTGGGAGAAGTTGAAAATACCCTGAAAGAACTGCTCCTTCACATTCCAAATATGACTGATGCTTCTGTACCGGTAGGTAAAGATGATTCTGAAAATCCGGAAGTCCGCCGCTGGGGTGAAATTCCAGAATTTGATTTTCCAATCAAAGCACATTATGAATTAGGTGATGACCTTGGAATCCTTGATGCAGAAAGAGCAGGCAAGGTGTCTGGTGCACGGTTCTATTTCTATCTTTCCGGTGCGGCACGTCTGGAAAGAGCGGTATATAATTTCATGCTCGATGTACATACACAGCAGAACGATTATACAGAAGTAATTCCTCCTTATATTATTAATGCAAATTCTATGCAGGGTACAGGACAGCTTCCGAAATTTGCAGACGATATGTACAAAGTTGAAGGCGAAAATATGTATATGACTCCTACTGCAGAAGTACCACTGACCAATTATTTTGCCGGTGAAATAATCGATGGAAATATGCTGCCTGTCCATCTGACTGCTCTGACACCATGTTTTAGAAAAGAAGCAGGTTCTGCAGGCAAAGATACAAGAGGACTTATTCGCCAGCATCAGTTTCATAAAGTGGAAATGGTTAAATACTGCAAGCCGGAAGACAGCTGGGATGAATTGGAATCTCTTACAGCTGAAGCAGAAAAAGTTCTGCAGCTTTTAAAGATTCCTTATCATGTTGTATGTCTCTGCACTGGTGATATTGGATTCTCTTCTGCAAAGACTTATGATATTGAAGTCTGGATGCCTTCACAGAATAAATACAGAGAAATCTCCTCCTGCTCCAACTGCCTCGATTTCCAGGCAAGAAGAGCCAATATCCGGTTCCGCAGAGCTCCTGGTGCAAAACCTGAATTTGTTCATACCCTTAATGGTTCCGGTCTGGCTGTAGGCAGAACTGTAGCAGCCATTATGGAAAATTACCAGCAGGCTGATGGAACCATCAGAATTCCAGATGTACTCGTACCTTATATGAATGGACAGACTGTTATCGGAAAGAGAAATGGATTCCCCAGCTCTAAGCCGGTTGAAACAAAATAATTCATGAGAATGTTAAATGGATGTTTCCTTTATGAAAGAAACATCCATTTTTCATATTTTTTTAAATTTAAAGAATATTTTATCTTCAGGAGCCGGTCCAGGTGGTTACACTCTGTCAATCCCTATGTTATAATGGACGAAAGTAAAAGAGAGGGGGAAGTACTATGCCAGACAAACCACGCCGGTTTATTATTTTGACGGCAAGCATAGGGACAGGTCATAGTCAGGCGGCCAGAGCGATTGCAGAATCCATACAGCTGAGCCATCCCTCTGATTCAGTCAGCGTTCTTGATTTTGTATCGAATAACAGGCTCTCTGTTGATCATATTATCAAAGATACATATCTGAAGATGATTGACGTCTTTCCAGGTATGTATGACCATTTGTACAGTAATTCTCAGAAAAGCCGCTTTGGCCAGCTATCCCAATACATGCTATCCCTTACGTTTAAGAACAGGATGAGGAAACTGGTAAATACATTAAAACCGGATGCTTTGATCTTTACTCATCCCTTTCCGGCAGGAGCAGCAGATTTATTAAAGGAAGAAGGAAAAATCAATATTCCTCTGTTAGGGGTAATTACGGATTTTGATATACACCAGTTGTGGGTGGATCAGTACCTTGATGCTTTCTGCGTAGCTACACCGGATCTAAAATCACTGATGGCATCCTATGGTATCTCGGAAAAACGTATTCATGCTACCGGTATCCCTGTAAGAAAGTCTTTTTGTGACAATGCAGTGAAGAAAAAGACTTTTGAAAAAGGAACTGTCCTTGTGATGGGCGGTGGATTAGGCCTGGGAAATGTGGTAGATAATATCATACGGCTGGATCAGGTCGCGGAAATCAGTAAATTTATTGTTATTACCGGAAAGAACATAGATCTGTACGAGAAAATAGCTGTCCTTTCTGAAAAACTGCATCATCCTGTTGAGCTGCACAGCTATACAAATAAAGTAGCTGAGATCATGGCAAGAAGTGAGATTCTGGTTACAAAACCAGGAGCTCTGACCTGCACGGAAGCCATGGTTATGCATCTGCCTATGGTTCTGGTGAATACTCTTCCAGGACAGGAAAGAGCCAATGCTTTATATATGAAGAAAAAAGGATGTGCAGAATGGGTCAAACGGGGAGAGCTTGCTGAAACAGTTCGAACCATTCTTAAGAATCCTGACTCCAGAACTAAAATGGCAGAGGCCTGTGGACAGGATCATCCAGACAGCGCACGGGATGTGACTCGTGTATTATATGAGATGTTATCTTAAGGCAGGTTAACTGGAATCACAGATTTTGATATTTTCGATTATCTGTGGTCCTGTGAATCTTACGTTATAAAGTAAGGGCTAAAGATACAGATATTAACTTTTCATCGTATCTGCATGCTGTAAAAAAATACGAAACCACCGGCAGGACAGGTGGATAATTCTTTATGCTGATTGTATGATCAGTAGTGTTTATACAATAAAAATGACAGTACAAACTTATGGCATAGAAGGAGAATATGTTTTATGCATGAAATTTTAGATTGGATCTATTCTATTGTAGTAGCTCTTTTCCTTGCAGTTCTGATTCATGTTTTTATCTTTGTTCCTACAAAGGTTTCTGGTGAATCTATGTATCCTACATTAAATGACGGGCAGTACCTGATTGTTTCTAAAATAGGACATGTGCTCAGAAAAGAGCCTGATTATGGAGATATTGTTATTATTGACAGCCGTACACACAGACCACGCTCCTGGATTGATGATCTGTCTGAACCTGTACAGAACTATATTGCTCTCTTTGATCATTCCTCTCAGGGACACAATGTGTGGGTAAAGCGGATCATTGGAAAAGGCGGTGATGTACTCGCTTTTAAAAATGGTCATGTATATCGAAATGGCAAAGAGCTGGATGAACCCTATATCCATGAACCTATGGAATTTTCCATGGATGGCACCTATACTGTCCCTGAAGGTACGGTCTTTGTCATGGGGGATAATCGTAATCACAGCTCTGACAGCCGGTTTATAGGACCTGTACCGATTGACCATGTCTTAGGGACTGTGGTATTTAAGATTTAAAAGATTTTTCCAGTTTAATACTTCAAAACATGAAGGTGCGTCTGCTAAAGACGCACTTTTTATATTGGAAGCATATCATTATTTATGCATTTATGGAGAAAAAATTAACATATGACCACAATAAAATTTCGTACATATAATGGCCTCGATATGGTAAAATAAAAAAGTACATTGCGATGTGCGTAATTGCTTTAATAGATTTGAAGCTTATAGTATTGATGGATTCTTATCTATCAGAGTTGGAGGAAAACTATGGCAAAAGATTATTCTTTCGATGTGGTTTGCCGAACTAATCTGCAGGAAGCTGCTAATGCAGTAAATCAGGCGGCTCGTGAAATTACAACCCGGTATGATTTTAAGGGGAGTAAGAGCAGGGTAAGTCTTGAAGAAAATCAAATTACCATGATCGGCGATGATGATTTCAAACTTCGTCTGGTCCGGGATATTTTAAATACCAAGCTGGTAAAGCGGGGTATTTCTCTTAAGAATATTAAAGAACAGAAAAAAGAACCGGCATCCGGTGGAACAGTGCGTCAGGTTCTGGAACTTCAGAATGGCATTTCATCTGAAATGGCTAAAGATATTGTTAAAAGAATCAAAGGTTCTAAAATCAAAGTCTCTGCTAAAATCAATGGAGACGAAGTAAGAGTCAGTGGAAAAGATAAAGATGACCTGCAGGCCTGCATCGCATTCTTAAAGCAGCAGGAGCTGGAGGCAGATCTCCAGTTTGTCAACTACAGATAAAAGGAGTGAATTAGTGAATGAAACCGGAGGATATGATAGGGAAAGTGCTGCGTGAGGGTCATACTACCGGTGCCACTGCAACTGGTGCTATGAAAGCAGCTATCCTTGCTGTAAGAGGAGAGTTTCCTGAATCAGTAACCGTTTTATCACCGCAGAGGCAGGAAATTGTCATTCCAGTAGAAACAGCCTCCGCAGAAGGAAATGTGGGAACCGCTACCTGTCTGAAAGATGCGGGGGATGATCTGGATTGTACCAATGGAACTCCTATTGTAGTTACTGTAGAACTGGTAGATAAACCGGGAATGGTATTAAAGGCCGGAAAAGGTGTGGGAACAGTTACCCGTCCCGGTCTGCAGGTTCCTGTAGGAAGACCTGCCATTAATCCGGGACCGCAGATCATGCTTCGTTATGTATACGAAGATCTGGTAGGACGAGATAAAGGCTGCATTGTGACAGTCAGCATTCCGAAGGGCGAAGAGCTGGCAAAGCAGACTTTGAATCCTTCCATTGGTGTAGAAGGCGGTATTTCCGTTTTAGGAACGACCGGCATTGTTAAGCCAATGAGTGAAGATGCTTACAAAAGGTCTCTTGCACCTCAGGTACCGGTGGTGTGGGCATCCGGATTCCGTACAGCTGTACTCTGTCCTGGAAGAATAGGGGAAAATGCTGCTGAAATCATGGGAATCCCTAGGGAAGCAATGATTGAAACCAGTAATTTTATTGGTTTCATGATGGAACAGTGCATCGCACAGGGGTTTGACAAAATGCTTCTTGTAGGCCATATGGGAAAACTGGTGAAGGTCGCTTCAGGCAGTTTCCATACCTATAATAGAAACAGCGACGGAAGAATGGAGACAATGGCTGCTTATGCAGCTTTGAATGGAGCCTCTTCTGCGGTAGTAAAAGAAATTCTGGAATGTAACACCACTGATGGTGCTGCTATTATCATAGCCCGGGAACATCTTGATATGATTTACGGGCAGATGGCAGAGAGAGCACAGGTGCGTGCTGAAAGGTATATCTTTGGTAAATCTAAGGTTGGTATTATTTTCGCCGGCATGGATGGTACAATTCAGGCTATGAGCAGTCATGCAAAGGAGATTCTGAAAGAAAACCAATGGATCATAAAATAATAATCGCTGGGATTGGACCAGGAAATAAAGACTATATTCTGCCTAAGGCATTACATGCTATTACCAGTGCCCGCTATTTAGTGGGCGGAAGAAGAGCTCTTGACGATTTTGCAGGAAAGGGACAGGAAACCTGCTCTGTTAATGGCAAACTCTCACTTCTTGCAGAATGGATGGAAAAGGCTCTTTTGAAAGATGATATTGTTGTTATGGTAAGTGGAGATCCGGGGTTCTACAGCCTGCTTCCCTGGCTTAAGAAAAAATTTTCTGATGTTTCAATGGAAGTAATTCCCGGTATATCTTCTGTCCAGGCCGCATTCTGTTTGATTAATGAACCCTGGCAGGGAGCTTTATGGCTTTCTTTCCATGGCCGTGTTCCAAGTGAAAATGACACCATCTACCAGGAAGGCAGGAAACTTGCCTTTCTGACAGATCATGAACATAATCCTGCGTTTATAGCCAGATATCTCATTGAACTTGGGTGGCCGGCTGATACCCGTGCTTATGCCTGTGAACATATTTCTTACGATAGTCAGAATATTTCCGAATCCACTTTGAAGGATATGACTGCTTTAGAGGGATTTGGGGAATCAGTAATGGTGGTGATAGGATAAATGCAAAAATTTGGTATTTCTGATGAGGAGTTTATTAGGGGAAAGGTACCAATGACGAAAGCTGAAATTCGTGCCATGGTTATGGTCAAGGCAGGAATTGAAAAGAACAGCAGAGTAGCAGATATTGGTGCAGGAACAGGATCCATCTCCATTGAAGCGGCTTTGGCCGCTTCTGAAGGGGAAGTATATTCTATTGAAAGAAATCCGGAAGGCATTCATCTCATTGAGGAAAATGCAAAAAAATTTGGATGCCATAATATTCATGCAATCAGGGGAACAGCCCCGGAAGCTATGGATCAGCTCCCCGAAAAGCTGGATGTGATTATCATTGGAGGATCCAGTGGCAATATGCATGAGATTCTGAATCGTTCAGAAGAGCTGCTTACTGATAAGGGGCGTATAGTTTTAACCGCAGTTACAGCAGAAACCAGTGCTGAAATTGTAAAAGAATTTGCAGACCGGCCATTTAAACTGGATGGTTTTCAGATGCAGATTAACAGACTGAGAAAACTGGGGCGGTATCATTTGTATAATCCTATCAGTCCTGTTTTCATATTTACCGCAGAAAGAATTTGAGGAGGTTATCATGGGGAAACTGTATTTTATTGGTGCTGGCCCGGGAGACCCGGAACTTATCACCCTTAAGGGGAAAAGACTTATTGAAGAATCAGACGTAATCATTTATGCCGGTTCTTTAGTTAATCCCGAAATCTTAAAATATGGAAAAAAAGATGCAGAAATCTATAACAGCGCTACTATGAATCTTGATGAAGTGCTGGAAATAGAAATCAAGGCATTAAAAGAAGGAAAGTCAGTTGCCCGTGTACATACGGGAGATCCGGCTATTTATGGCGCTATTCAGGAACAGATGGATGGACTGAGAGCAGCCGGGATTTCTGAAGACGATTTTGAAGTTGTTCCAGGAGTCAGCTCATTCCTTGCAACAGCAGCGGCATTAAAGCAGGAATATACACTGCCGAGCATCTCTCAGACAGTTATCATCACCCGTATGGAAGGCCGCACGCCGGTACCGGAAAAAGAAAAGCTGTCCCTACTGGCTTCCCATCAGGCAACCATGTGCATTTTCCTTTCTGTCCATGCTATTGAAAAAGTTATGGACACTTTAAAAGAAGGCGGCTACTCCGGAGATACTCCGGTGGCTATTGTAGCAAGAGCTACATGGCCGGATCAGCGTATCTTCAGAGGTACTATTGATACTATTGCTGATATCCTTCATAAGGCCGGTGTTGTCCGTCAGGCCATGATTGTCGTCGGCAAAGTACTGGATACAGATTACGAACTGTCCAAACTCTATGACAGCAAATTTACAACCATGTTCCGTAAAGGGACTGATGAAGCATGAAATATGCAGTGATTTCAGTCTCTAAGGAAGGGGCCAGACTGGGAAGCCGGGTTAAGGAACTGATTTCCGGAGATGGGACACTGTATGAAAGAAAAGGCTCAGAAAGTGGAAGTCAGGCAGAATACTTTACTCGTACACTGGCTTTGACTTCAGAAATATTTACACAGTACGACGGCCTTTTATTTATCATGGCGTCTGGTATTGCTGTCAGAGCGGTAGCTCCTCATGTAGTCAGCAAGGCGTCGGATCCAGCAGTTCTGGTTATGGATGAATGCGGCAAACACTGCATATCCCTTTTATCAGGACATCTTGGCGGTGCAAATGCCTGGGCGAGAGAAGTGGCTTCTGTTGCAGGAGCTGATCCGGTTATTACGACAGCAACTGATGTTCATGGGAGACTGGCACCTGATGATATAGCCAGAATGCTTATGATGAAAGTAGAACCTCTGGGAGCTCTAAAGCCGGTCAACAGCCTTATCGCAGAAGGTAAAAAGGTCCTCTGGTTCATGGATATGACTGTCGAAGGTGCAGAATCCATAAAGGCAAGACTGGTAGAAAAGGGAATTGAAACGATTCCTCTTGATGCGGCAGACAAGGAAGACCTTGAAGGAGCCGTTGTCATATCAGAAAATTCTGTGAAAATAGATAAGCCTTTTGTCTGTCTTCGTCCGAAAAACCTGTATATCGGCATCGGTTGCAAGAGAGGGACGAAGGAAGAACTGATAGAGGATGCTTTCCAGAAAGCATTGAAGAAATGTGGAGCCTATGAATATCAGGTTGTTTCTTTAGCCAGTGTAGATGTGAAATCTGATGAAAAGGGACTTCTGGATTTTGCAGAACATCATAAGCTTCCGATTCATTTTTATAGAGCTGAAGAGCTGAAAAAAATAACAGATATTTATAATATGGAAATCTCAACATTTGTTGAAAATACGATAGGAGTGGGTAATGTATGTCAATCAGCAGCGTTAATGGAATCAAAGAAGGGGAAAATACTACTGCCGAAAACAAAATTTGTCAGTGCGACAGTCTCCATAGCCATGGGATTATCCGGGTCATCGGAATCGGACCTGGGGAAGAACTCCAGATGACGCCTCAGGCAGTGAATGCCCTGAATGATTCTGATATTATTGTGGGTTACAATACCTATATCGCATTGATTAAAGACCTTATAAATGATAAAGAAGTTGTTGGCAATGGCATGCGTCAGGAAGTAGACCGCTGTCAGAAAGCGGTAGATCTTGCAGCTGAAGGTCATAAAGTGGCTGTAGTTTCTTCCGGGGATCCAGGTGTATATGGAATGGCTGGTCTGGTATTAGAATTACTTCAGAAAATACCGGCTGATAAAAGACCGGGGTGTGAAGTAATTCCTGGTCTCACTGCAGCCAATACTTCTGCAGCAGCACTTGGTGCACCTCTTATGCACGACTATGCAGTCATCAGTCTCTCTGACCTGATGACTCCATGGGATCAGATCAAGAAGAGAGCAAAGCTGGCGGCAGAAGGCGATTTTGTCATTGCCATCTATAATCCGAAGAGCCGCGGCCGCGCTACATATCTGGATCAGATTCGTGATATTGTTCTTCAGTACCGTAAGCCTGAAACTCCGGTAGGCATTGTAAGAAAAGCAGGAAGACCAGGTATGAATACTACGATTTCTACACTGGAGAAACTTCCTGAGGAACAGGTGGATATGCAGTCTACTGTTATTATTGGTAACAGCAATACCTATGTATCTGATGGCAAGATGATTACTCCAAGGGGGTATAAGATTTGATCTGGATTATTTCAGGTACACAGGATGGCAGAGAACTTGGGGCTGAACTTGCTGACAGGGAATTGAATCAGCCAGAGGAAAAACGTCATGGAATCATGATGTCTGTGGTCAGCCAGTATGGAAAAGTATTGGCTGCCCATGAAGGACTGGATATTGCAGTTGGTCGATTCACTAAGGATGATATGGTAAGAATCATCAGAGAAAAGGGGATTACCCTCATTCTTGATGCCAGCCATCCTTATGCAGCAATTGTTTCAGAAACAGCCAGTGCTGCCTGCAGGGAGACGGGAATCAATTATATCCGTTATGAACGGGCAGAAATTGAACTCCCGGATTATGACAAGCTCTATCATGCAAAAGATGAATTTGAAGCAGCTGATATTGCCGGTAAACTGGGGAATAGTATCCTTCTTACCACTGGCTCCAAAACACTGGCGACATTTGTTCATGCCCCGCTTCTGCAGGGGAAAACCCTTTGGGCCAGAGTGCTTCCTACTTCAAATGTCATTAAAATGTGTGAAGACCTTGGCCTAAAGGCACGAAATATCATTGCCGTGCAGGGACCATTCTCTTATGAAATGAATCTGGCTATGATATCAGATTACAAAGTCGATGTTATGGTAACTAAGAACAGCGGATTAATCGGTGGAAGTGATACCAAATTAAAAGCTGCTATGGATAAAGGAATAAACGTAGTAGTTATTGATAAGCCAAAATCAAAAATTACTGATTTTACCGTTTTTAATTCCACAGATGATGTTCTGAATTATATGGAGGAAAATTATGGATTTTATAAAAAACCCAAGAGCAATTGAAGAAAAGAGTATGGATCTGATTGATCCATTTATCAGTGATATTGACCTTACACCAGAAGAAGTTACTGTATATTCCCGGATGATCCATGCTTCCGGGGACGTAGATTACGGACATCTGATTCAGACCAGCAAGGGAGCTGTTGAAGCCGGTATCAAAGCCCTTGAAAAAGGATGCAATATCTATTGTGATGTTAATATGGTTAAGGCAGGAATCAATAAGAATGCACTGGCTGCATTGGGCGGTGAAGTGTTCTGCCGTGTTGCAGATCCGGAAATTGCAAAAATTGCAAAGGAAAAGAATATTGCCCGTTCCATGGCAGCTATGAATTCCTTTGGCAAAGATCTTAATGGTGCTATTATTGCAGTAGGCAATGCACCGACTGCTTTATATGAAGCTATGCGTATGGTGGAAGAAGACGGAATTAAACCGGCTCTCATTATCGGCATTCCGGTTGGTTTCGTTGGTGCAGCAGACTCCAAGGAACAGCTCGTAAGAAGAGCTCCATGTCCTTTTATTACCGTACGTGGTACCAAAGGAGGAAGCTCCATCGTAGCATCCTGCGTAAATGCTCTTATGTATAACCTGGTTAAGAGAGACAATATGCTCTATGTTCAGGGCAAGAAGTAAATACTTCTGAAAAGAGAAATCCCTCAATCGTGTTACGCTGATGATTGAGGGATTTCTTGATAATAAGAGGTTAAAACCGGTAAATGAGAGGAATTTGAATATCAATTAACCCTTTCGCAGAAATTACTTATGAAGAAATGATTGAGGGATATGTAAGTTCAGAAGAGGATTCTGATGATGCTTATAAAATCATGGAATCAGAAGTAGTATTTCCGTATAAGATAATATGTGATCTGAAAATTAACAGTTACATCAGGGAAATAATTATATGGAATAGGGAAATGTTATTATATTCATTATTCCACTGAAACACAACAGTTTCAGTATTGGGCAGAGGAGAACCAATTATTATGCAAACGAAAGAAAACCAGGGAAAAAGTAAAGTATTACGAATAACTATCATTTTTGTATTTGCCTTATTTACCTTCTCAGCAATGATTTTCAGTCTGATTTTCGGATCTGCCGATATATCATTTGAAACAGTTGTTTCCACTTTAATGGGAAATGTGGAATCAACAGATTCAATGGTTATCTGGAATATAAGATTTCCGCGAAATATTGTAGGCGCTCTGGTTGGTGCCAATCTGGCAGTATCGGGGGCCATTCTGCAGTCAGTAATGAAAAATTCCCTTGCTGATCCAGGCATTGTAGGAGTTTCCAGTGGAGCTGGTATTTCTGGTATTATTATGCTTATATTCTTTCCGGAGGAATCTCTACTCTTAACACCGGTAGCGTTCATTGGAGCCATGTTTTCTGCTGTGGCTGTATATGCGCTTGCATGGAAAAATGGAATACGGCCCAATCGGATTATTCTGGCAGGAGTTGCGGTCAATGCATTTTTAGGAAGTGGAATTTCTGCTCTTCTTATTTTCTATTCTGATAAAGTGCAGGGAGCTTTGCTCTGGATGATAGGCGGATTATCAGCCAGAAGCTGGCCGCAGGTAGAAGCGCTTTTTCCTTATACAGTCCTGGGACTTCTTCTTGCTCTGGCAGGAAGCAAAGCGCTTACTATTCTGAGCCTTGGTGATGAAACAGCCAGAGGACTTGGAGTACCTGTTGAGAAAGTACGTTTTTCCATGACTGCCGTTGCTGCACTTCTTGCAGCAGGATCAGTCAGCATAGCGGGACTTATAGGATTTGTAGGGCTTGTTATTCCACATATAGTCAGTTTAATGATTGGTACAGATTATAAGTATGTCATTCCGGGATCCGCTGTTTTAGGTGCAGGGATTTTAGTTTTCTGTGACACTGTCGGCAGAATCATTTTTGCCCCTGTTGAAATTCCTGCAGGAATTATTATGGCTTCCCTTGGTGCACCATTCTTTTTATATCTGCTGAGGAGGAATACATGATGGACGAAAATGATACAGCGATCAGGATTTCAGATATTCATGTAACTTTTGATGATCATAAAGTCCTTTCCGGTGCAGGAAGCATAATCAAAAAAGGAAGTGTAGTGACTTTTCTAGGCAGAAATGGATGCGGGAAATCTACGCTCTTGAAAGTTATCACCGGAAACCTGAAGGCCCAGAAAGGTTCTGTCGAAATTAACGGAATACCATTGAATTCTTATTCTTCCAGTCAACTTGCAAAAGTGATTGCCTTTCTGCCGCAGGTTCATGAGGTTCCTAAGGATATGACCGCCAGAGAGCTGGTATCCTGCGGCAGATATCCCTATCAGCACTGGTGGAGCGGCATCTCAACGAGAGATGAACAGGTCATTGATGAAGTCATGGAAAAGACCAATACCATACATTTGAAAGATCGTCTGGCAGCCAATTTATCCGGCGGTGAGCGTCAGAGGGTGTGGATTGCTATGGCATTGGCACAGGAGCCGGAAATACTCATCCTTGACGAGCCGACGACCTATCTTGACATCTGTCATCAGCTGGAAGTTATGGAACTGGTTGCCAAATTAAATAAAGAAGAACATTTAACAGTAGTCATGGTCCTTCATGAGATAAATCAGGCGATCCGTTATTCTACCCATGTTCTCATATTGGAAGATGGTATCATTAAACGGCATGGTCCACCTGTGGAAGTGATGAATCACGATGTGATTGCCGAAGTATTTAATGTAGATGCAGATGTGGAAGTTCGAAAGGGCGCCCCCACTGTGCTGATTAATGGACTACTGAAATAATATTTTCAGAATAAAAAACATCTAAAACCATGTTATTTCATGGATTTAGATGTTTTTTATGGATAATCACTGGCTGTTTTCATAGGCAAGCTGATAGAGCTTATTCATGGCTTCCGGAGTATGGACACCTGGATTCATCAGATAAAGCTCCGGCTCCAAGAAATATACCTTTCCTGCCTTCACTGCCTTAAGATGAGACCAAGCCGGATTGCTCCGCATGGTTTCATCCAGTTTCTTATTGATTTCCTTCTGTTTTCCCATAGTAACGATAAATATAATATCCGGATCATCGGAGGATAACTGCTCAAGGGAATAGGGAACTGTCTTACTGCTAATATTTATCTTCTCATGACTGGTAACGACATTCTGCATTTTCAGCATTTCCACCATTGATGCACAGATGGATTTTGATGTTTCCGCTGTTACATCCTTTCCAGTCGCTCTGAGAACAGCAACTTTTGCAGGTGTATGTCCTTCGATCTTCGTTAAGATTTCTTTCATACTGTTCTCATATGTTCTTATGACTTCTTCCGCCTTGTCCTCCTTGTTGTAGATCTGTCCCATAAAACGAAGGAGTGGGATGTTGTCATTAATTCCATCATACTGAACAAGCAGGTATGGGATACCATTACTTTTTAAAAGAGATTCCAGTTTGCCGTTCTGATTCCTTTCTCCTAAAACCAGATCTGGCTTTAATCCAATCAAAGTCTCCATATTAATATTCTGTACATGGCCAAGGGTGGGAAGAGATGCTGCCGCATCCGGAATGGGACTGGAAGTATCAGGCCGGGCGATGGAAGTACCTCCAGCAGCGTAGGCCATATTCAGCAGGGGAGCGGATAATTCTACAATCCTCTTGGGTGCTGCCTTTACTGAAATCGTCTGGGATTTATAAGTATAGGTAATGCTGGCTGCTTTTTCAGTATCAGGGGTGAATCCACAGGCTGAAATGGACAGACACAATAATGCAGTACTGATAAAGGTAAATATTTTTCTCATTAGTCATCTCCTGAAAAACTGGTAAGGGATTTATTGATTGCTGATGCTACAACATTATATTGACATTACTGGAAAGATAAAAGGGGAACTGTGGAAAGATCTCACAGTCCCCTGTATATGTCTAAGAGACTACAGAGCTCTTAGGGAAGATTTATTTTACTTCTGGAGTTCAGCAACTGCCTCATCAGCACGATTCACATAAATACTGCGGATATTTTCATTTTCACCTAGTCCGTGGAGGTAAGCATCCACTTTAAAGCCTGCAGCTTCCAGCTGGCTCTTATGAGAATCTGGATCACTGCCAGCCATATCATTAGTTGCATGATCACCAGCTACCATCATAACAGGCATAAGAATTACGTGAGTATATCCACCTGCCTGGAGTTTCGGAATGACATCTTCCAGATTTGGGCGGCCTTCAACAGAGTATACGAATACATTATTCATATCCAGCTGGTGGAGCCGATCCTGGATGACACTGTAATAAGCATTGGCGGGATGGGGAGTACCATGAGCCATAAGTAAGGTAGCATCCTCTTTACCCATTTTCGGCAGCTGGGTAGAAAGAGCCTTCAGGAAATCCATTACCTGATCAGGCTCTCCTTCTGTTCCCTGATAGTACATTAATGGAGTAGCAATGGTAATTTTTTTGAAATTATCTTTCTGCATTCTGGATGCAATAGAATTATAGTCAAATTCCATACCTGGAATAATATTCAGTGATACTACTGCAATGCGGGTATATCCTTCCTTCTTCAGCTTTTCAAAAGCTTCTTCCGGCGTTAATTTAGTAATTCCTTCCTTAGCTTTAACGCGTTTAATGATGATATGGGAAGTATAGGCTTCAAAAACGGGTATATCAGGATGAGCGGACTGAATTGCCTTTTCTACAGCATCAATCGTTTTATTCCTGGTCTCTGTGTAAGTGGTTCCAAAGGTCATTACAAGAATGGCATCTTTATCCGGTACATTTTTCATTGCCGGATTTTCGTAAGACCACACACCAATCGTAGATGCTTCACGAAGTGCGGGTGTTACAGATTTTACCTCTGAACTTAATTCATAGGCATTAGCGGTCATGCCTGTACCAATTACAGAAAGAGCTGCCATAGACGTAATTACCACCTTTTTAAAAAAATTTTTCATTTGAATCACTCCTTTTGAAACAAAAAGAATTCAAAGAGTGCACAAAATGAAACAAGATTTTCCCTGAGTCCTGTTTCTGATCCTGTACGTAAATAGTTTAACATAAAATAATAGAAAATGCTAAATTTTAGAACAAAATATTATATATAAATTAATTATATATTAGTATAGTATAAATTGATTATAATTTTAAACATTTATCAGGAATTGGAATTTATAACAGAAAAAATAAGGCGAAAATCAGACAGTTGAAATAAGGTCCTTTTTATCTGCTTTGAATCTTAATGAAAGAGGAGTCCTCTTTTAAAATAACTATGAACATAGCAGCTGTCCCGCATATAATGCAGTGTGAGAGTTTGCGGTCTAAGTGTAAAATTTTTCTCGGTAAGTAAAAATTATTATAAATTGGACAAGAAAAAAGAAGAACCCTTATAATTGAATTGCCAAAAAAAAACAAAGAAAGGATTCTTCTTTATGCCAAATAGTATAACAGAAACACTTA
>OLSG01002074.1_pt1 | contig 18229 bp, 15 predicted proteins | sample 1673041 | NCBI WGS metagenome assembly OLSG01 (sample SAMEA3136749, study PRJEB25190) | human gut metagenome | reverse complement strand
CGCAGCCGCCGAAGCGGTGCTTAAGCCGCTAGGCGGGAATTGTGCGGTGTTGCCCTAAGTGTGGCGCTGGGATTTACAATCCATCAGGATCGGAGTTTCAGTATGATGAAAAATACAATGTTGGAAATGTCCCGTTATGCAGCGCTGGCTCGCCAGGCTGTGGCAGAGGGTATTGTTCTGCTGAAAAATGAGGCTGTCTTACCACTGGCTTCCGGCGGCAGAGCGGCTTTATTTGGGTACGCGCAATTTCACTACTACCAAAGCGGCACAGGGTCCGGCGGGCTGGTGAACACCGCCCATGTGCCGAACCTGCCCGAAGTGCTGGGCGGTCCGGACGGCTACCAGCTGGATGCCGAGGTGCAGGCCCGCTATGCAGCATGGCTGGCGGAACACCCTTACGAGATGGGAACCGGCTGGGCACAGGAACCGTGGTTTCAGCCGGAAATGCCGCTGGATGAAGACTTTGTCCGCGCTGCGGCCCAGCGTGCCGAAACGGCGTTTATTGTCATCGGTCGCACGGCAGGGGAAGACCAGGACAATAGCAATACTCCCGGCAGCTTTCTGCTGACCGAGGGCGAGGAAAATATGCTGGCGCTGGTTTGCCGTCATTTCAAAAAATCTGTGGTGCTGCTGAATGTTGGCAATATCATTGATATGCAGTGGGTCATGCGATACAACCCCGGCGCGGTGGCGTACATCTGGCAGGGCGGGCAGGAAGGCTGCCGCGGTGTGCTGGATGTGCTGAACGGTACCGTCAACCCCTGCGGCAAACTGCCCGATACCATCGCCTGCACCCCGGCAGATTATCCGGCGGCTGACCATTACGGGGCGGATGACCGCAACATCTATGCCGAAGATATTTACGTCGGCTACCGCTATTTTGAAACGTTTGCACCGGAAAAGGTGCTTTATCCCTTTGGCTTTGGCCTTTCCTATACAAAATTTGAAGTTCGGCTGTTGAGCGCAGATGAAACAGCCGATGGCATTACCGCCTTTGCTGCCGTCCAAAATACCGGCAGCTGCCCCGGCAAGGAAGTTGTGCAGCTCTACTGCACCGCGCCGCAGGGGCGGCTGGGGAAACCGTCCAAAGTGCTGTGCGCCTTTGCAAAAACCAGAACGCTGGCCCATGGGGAGAGCCAGACCCTGACACTGAAAGCCCCGTGGCGTAACTTTGCCAGCTATGATGACAGCGGTGTGACCGGGCACAAGTCTGCCTTTGTGCTGGAAGCAGGCGAGTATCGCTTCAGCCTTGGCACCGATGTGCGAAGTGCGGAAGAAGCTTTTACGGTCACACTACCGTTGATGGTGGTGGAACAGTTGGAATCTGCAGCTGCTCCGGCTGTAGCCTTTGAACGCCTGCGCCCTGGTGCGGATGGAACTCCAGCATGGGAACCCGTGCCCACCGAGGAAGAACGGCCCGAGCCCCGCCGCGCCGCCCGCCTGCCGCGGGAATGGCTCCAGACTGGCGACAAAGGCATCCGCCTGCGGGATGTGGCCGATGGTACCACTGCGATGGCAGACTTTGTGGCACAGTTCAGCGATGAGGAGCTTTGCACCATTGTCCGGGGCGAGGGGATGAACTCTCCGCGCGTTACGCCGGGAACAGCTGGGGCAATCGGAGGCGTCAGCGATGCTTTGCAGCGCTATGGGCTGCCTGCCGCCTGCTGTTCGGACGGGCCGAGCGGTATCCGTATGGACTGCGGCACCGTTGCTTTTGCCATGCCTAATGGCACCTGCCTGGCCGCGACTTTCAACGAGGGATTAAGCGAGGAACTCTACTCGATGGAAGGGCTGGAGCTGCGCAAAAACCATGTGGATACGCTGCTTGGCCCTGGCATCAACATTCACCGCCATCCGCTGAACGGCCGCAACTTCGAGTATTTCTCGGAAGATCCGCTGCTGACCGGCAAAATGGCCTGTGCTCAGCTGCGCGGGATGCACCGCTGGGGTGTAACCGGAACCATCAAACATTTTGCAACGAACAATCAGGAGCACCGGCGTCACTTCGTTGAATCGGTTGTATCGGAACGTGCTTTGCGGGAAATCTATCTGCGCGGCTTTGAAATTGCCGTCAAAGAGGGGCATGCCCGCTCCATTATGACATCCTATAACCCGCTGAACGGTTACTGGACGGCCAGCAATTATGACCTTGTTACAACAATTTTGCGCGGCCAATGGTGTTACACCGGCATTGTGATGAGTGACTGGTGGGCCGATGGCAATGACCGCGACGGCGCAGGCAGCACCAAGCATGTGGCTGCGATGGTTCGCGCCCAGAATGATGTGTTCATGGTTGTGACGGACCCGGAGCATAACTCCGGCAGCGATGATCTGGCCGTTGCTTTGACAGAGGGACGGCTGATCCGGGGCGAGCTGCAGCGCAGCGCGGCGAATATCTGCCGCTTTTTGCTGCAAACACCTGCGTTCCGCCGCAGCATTGGCCGCACCACGGCGTTGGATGCCCAGTTGGAAGCGATGGCCGAGCAGGATATGCAGCAGGCGGCGCAGAACGGCCACCCCCTGACATTACATGGATACGTAAGCATTGACCCGGCCGCGATTGATAATGGTTACCGCCGCACCACTGCGTTTTGTGTGATGGTTGAGCAGGGCGGCGCATACACGCTGCATCTGCGCTGCCGCGCAATGCCGGGCAACAGCCCACTGGCCCAGATTCCGGTTTCGATTTTTGCGGGACGGGTGTTTGTGAAAACCATTACCATCACGGGCGCACAGACCGACTGGTGCGAGTTTACGGCGGCGCTGCCTGCCGTTGACGCGGGGGAAGTTTTCTGCCTGCGTTTCTACTTCGGTCAAAGCGGTATGGAGTTGGACGCCGTGACGCTGGATCTGCTGTCATGACATTGACAAAAAATCTCGAATATATCAGGTATACGGAGTAATTGTACGTACATCAAAAAGGACAAAAAATGGAAACAACACTGTTTTATGCCCGCGCCGCCTGCGATACAATGATGCGCAAGTTTGCTGCTGCCGACCTGCCGCCGAAAGGCCATTTCTATTATCACCAGGGCGTTTTTCTTTCCGGGGTGCTGAAAACCTGGCAGCTGACCGGGGAACAGAAGTACCTGGACTATGCCGCAATGAACAACACCCCACTTGTTAGATAGTATACCATACTGTCTAACAAATGGGGTGCAGTTCAACTGTGTACCATACCGGGATTTCATTATAGGAACAAGTTTTTACAGCGCACCGTCAGAACGGACATTGTCATAGTTCAGCACACCCGCGAAGAACGCAAGCGCCAATCCCTGGCCCCAGCCCTGAATCCAGTCGCGGCTGATGCTGCGGTAACCGTCGGCATCTTTCATAACCGCGGTGCCGCCGGAAACATTCAGCACGCGGCCATCCGGGCTGACGTTTGCCAGCATACCGGGGATAGATTTATTGATGTACTTGATGTGCAGCGGGTTGCCCTTGGCGATCATGGCGGCAGCGATGCCGGCGCTGGCGCTGACTTCCTCATAAGAAGTTTCATCGTCCACAATGGTGCGCCACAGACCGTTTTCGGTCTGGTAAAGCTTAAGTGCGGCAAGCTGGTCGTTCAGGCTGCCGACAACATCCAAAAACTTGGGGTACAGGTAGCACTGCGGCAGGCGAATGCCCACCTGAGACATGGTATACGCGGCCCAGGCATTGGCGCGGCCCCACTTGATGCCGGACATGTGGTCCCCGGTAATATTGTTATAGCCGTGGTAGTACAGCCCGCTTTCAGGGTCCTGCAAATATTTGATATGCCAGTAATACTGGTTCAGCGCGTCATCAATCAGCTGTTCATCTTTCAGCAGCACACCCATACCCGGCAGTGTGCAGAATGTGCGCTAGTTGGACGGGGGTATGTTTGCCGTAGTCATGGGCACGGCAGCCGATACGGATCATTGTGCAAACCTCCTATTCGTGGGTACCTGCACAGCGGGGGAGATAAACAAAATTTGGAGCATCCGGCCCCTGCTGTTCTTTGGCAAAATGCTCAAAGTGACTTTCTGGGTCAACAGCAAGCCATTCTTGCAGCTCGGCGCTTGGTACACCGGGTTGGTGGCGGATATTTACATGGGTACGCGGTTCTTCCAAATAAGAAAACAGCAGGTTTTCCTGTACACTGATCAGATGCCAGCGATCCCCCTCCAGCAAGCCCTCGCTCACCAGCTTTAGATGATACTCCATGTAGCTGCACCATTTATCCGGTTTCAAAACGGCAATGCGCCCATGCTGTGCACCGGAATGGCGCTCACGCAGCCAATCGCCGGCAGTGGTGGGGATATCGTGGTAAAAATACGGCTGCATTGCTACCCAGCGGCGGGGCAGGGCTTCGCCCACGGCAGCGGGCCATGGGCAAAGCAGTGCATCCAGCAGGGGCGACAACCCATCCGGCGCAAGCGCTGTGCCGACAGATTCAAGGTACAGGAACAAGTGCGCCTGATACCGAAACAGCGAAGCTGTCAGCAGCTGGTGTGCTTGGCGCAGCCCCTCAACGGTTTGGGAAAATTCCTGCATGGCAGCAGCAAGAGATACCGCATCGATTCCACTGTGCAGCACAGCATGGAATGATGCGCGAACCACGGGACAAAGCTGCCATGTAAGGCTTTCTGACGGCATTTGCCTACCCCCAATACGACTTATTTATTTTATTGTAAGCCGCCCAGCCGGGAAAATGCAACTTGTATAATGCACGGATTCTTTGTGATAATTGAAGTTTACAGACAATAAAAACTGTGTTATGATGGGCACAAGTTAGGCAGAGTTCCTGCCGGAAGGAGCAGAACAATGGAATACAACATTCTTTCCTGCGGTGCGGTGGCGGACGGAAGGACAAACTGCGCAACTGCTATCCAAAACGCTGTGGATACGGCCTCGGCGGCAGGCGGCGGGCGTGTCATCATCCCGGCCGGGCAGTATCTGAGTGGGTCGGTATTGCTGAAAGATAATGTGGAACTTTACCTGGAAAGCGGCGCGGTCCTTATCAGCAGCCTGGACCCTGTAGATATCAAACCGTTCCCCCAAGGGGGAAACGGCGTGAACCCTGACGATACGGCCGATGGCTGGCAGAGCGGCTTCTTTTTGGGTGCATCCCACGCCAAAAATGTGACCATCAGCGGTATGGGTACGATTTACGGCCAGGGTGACCAGGTGTTTTTGGACAAAAACGAAGATAACGGTTTCCATGAATGCCCCAAAACCTGCGAAGCGTTCCGCCCGCGCATGATGCTGTTTGAAGATGTGGAAAACTTTACCGTGCGCGATGTAACGCTGAAAGATGCCGCTTTTTGGACACTGCATATGGCAGGCTGCCAGAATGTGCGCATTGACGGAATAAAAATCCTGAACGATGACCGCGGAGCCAATAACGACGGCATTGACCCGGACTGCTGCCGCAATGTGGTAATTGCCAACTGCATTGTCTCAACGGGTGATGACGCCATTGTGGTAAAATCCACCGGCCCCATGTCGCGCCGGTATGGTGTGTGTGAGAATATCACCATCACGAACTGCGTGCTGCATTCCCGCGATTCCGCCTTGAAAATTGGCACCGAGACCCACGGAACGATCCGCAACGTAACTTTAAGCGACTGCATTATTGACCGCTGCTCCCGTGCGGTGGGAATCTGGGTACGCGATGGAGGAACGGTGGAGGATATCCATATTCACCACTTGACCGGATCCACCCTGCGCTATGCAGACCGCTATGCCGAGCCGGGTGCACCGGGCTGGTGGGGAAAGGGCGAACCGATTTTCATCAGTGCGACCCCCAGGAAAAACAGCCGGACAAAGACAGGAACCATCCGGAACGTTACATTCGATAACCTGTCCATTACCTGCGAAAGCTGTGCGTTCCTGGCCGGTGAGCCGGAAAGCTGCCTGCGGGATATCCGCATCCGGGACCTGCACATGACTTTTAAGCGACAGGGAACCCAGCCGGGAGGCTTGTTTGATGAACAGCCATCGGTGCGGCATGTGTACTCCCATGCGATCCCCGCATTGTATGCCCGCAATGTGAAACAGCTGACCGTGCAGGACAGCACCGTGCGCTATGCGGATAAAAGCGAAGCGTGGGCGAGCGAAGTTACAACACTGGAGGACTGTACGGAAAGTACAGTTGACCTTAAAAAAATTCAATAATCCTTGTAAGGAGGCAGATATTTATGTACCAGGCTGCACAAAACCGTTACAACACCCTGCCAACCCGCCGCTGCGGAAACAGCGGCCTGCTGCTGCCCGCTGTTTCGCTGGGGCTGTGGCATAATTTTGGCGATACCTCCCCGTATGAGAACATGCGTGCGCTCTGCCGTACGGCGTTTGATAACGGCATTACACACTTTGACCTTGCCAATAACTATGGCCCAGAACCGGGTGCTGCCGAGCGCAATTTTGGCCGGATCCTACACGATGACCTTGGCGTTTACCGCGATGAGCTGATTATTTCCACCAAAGCAGGCCATGAAATGTGGGACGGCCCTTACGGCAACTGGGGCAGCCGCAAATACCTGCTGGCCAGCCTGGATCAAAGCCTGCGCCGCATGGGGCTGGACTATGTGGATATTTTTTACCACCACCGCATGGATCCTAACACCCCGTTGGAAGAAACAATGGGCGCGCTGGCCCAGGCGGTGCGCAGCGGCAAGGCGCTGTATGTCGGCCTATCCAACTATGACGGCCCCACGCTGGAAAAAGCCACTGCGATTTTGGACGAACTGCATGTGCCGTTTATCATCAATCAGAACCGCTACTCGATTTTTGACCGCACGATTGAAAATAACGGCCTGAAAGCGATGGCTGCCCGGTTGCATAAGGGAATTATCACCTTCAGTCCGCTGGCACAAGGACTGTTGACCAACCGATATCTGCAGGGGATTCCGGCTGACAGCCGGGTACACACAGACGGGCGATTTTTGAAAGAAAAGGATATTACGCCGGAAAAAATCGCTCAGATCAATGCCCTGAACGATATTGCCCAGGCCCGCGGACAGACGCTGGCTGAAATGGCCCTGGCCTGGCTGCTGAGCCATGATGAGATTACGACCGTGCTGATCGGTGCATCGAAAACCAGCCAGATCCTGGATAACATCAAAGCAGTGCAGAACACGAGCTTTACGGCAGAGGAACTGGAAGCGATCGACAGAATCAGCAAATAAGCCGCAATCGATAATTTGAAAGGGAAGCCGTTTGCAGAGAACGGCTTCCCTTTTTGTTTCGGGAGTTATGGGGTTGGCGGGCGCAGCCAGCCGCTGTATTTCAAGATAGAAGTACCAATGCCGGTGCCTGTGGCCCGCCGCCAGTCCGATGGGGCGGTGCCCATCACCTCATAAAAATGGCGGTTGAAGCTGGACATGGAGCCAAAGTCGACTTTTTCACTGATGGTCAGGATCGAATCATCGGTCATGCGCAAAAGGCTGCAAGCTTTTGCAATGCGCGTCCGGTTCAGGTAGTCCAGCGGCCCCATGCCGACAAGCTCCCGGAACACCCTGCGAAAATGGGATTCGCTCATGCTGCACGCATCGGCAAGGTCGCGGATGCTGAAATTCTCCATATAGAATTCATCAATATAGGTCAATGCAGGTGCAATGACCATGCGGTTTGCTGAGGCAGAATCATTTTGCTCGGTGGAAAGCCGCATGACTTCGGTAATCAGGGCAACAAACAGCCCGCGCACGCTGATCTCATAGTTCAGGGAACGTGTTTGCATTTCCTGCAGGATCATCTTGACATAATTTGCCAGCGCGGGGTGGTCGGCAGAGGAAAAAATGCCGCTCCAGCCATGCAGTACCTGGGCCAGCAGGCGGCTGTTCGGCAGGGCTGCTGGGTCAAAAAAGGGGCGCAGCAGCTCCTCTGCATCGGTAAAAATATAACTCCATTTACACGGGGCAGAATATGGGAAAACACGATATAGACCGCGTGTGCCAGGGCCTGCGTGATTCGCTGAAAGCGCTTTGCGTGATCTGCCTGGTGTTGGCCGTCGCGGTGTTTGCATCGCGCCGGCTGCTGCTGTCGATTTTCCTTGACCCAGCCACCGATGCTGCCAGCATTGCACAAGGGGCGGATTTTCTCAGTGTAATGGGGTTTGCCTATATTATTGCCGCGGTAATGAACAGTTATCTGAACGTGCTGCGCGGTGCAGGGGATGTAAATGTCAGCCTGGTTGCAGGCCTGTTTGAGATGGGGCCCGGCTGGCGTTTGCCTCTTTGCTGGCGCCGCACCTGGGTGTGTGGGGCATCTGGCTTGCCACCCCGTTAAGCTGGGCTTCCGGCTGTATCATCCCGGTGGTGCGATATTACAGCAAAGAATGGATGAAGCGAACGCTGATCTGAACCGGTGAGAAATAAAAGAAAGCACGGCTCTGCGATAGAAAAATCATCATGAGACCGTGCTTTGTCTTGTGTTTATGAATTTTGGGCAAAAGGCTTCAGTGCGCTTTTGCGGTATTGCTGCGGGCTTTGGCCTGTCATGGAAGAAAAGCGGGTGGAAAAATTGCTTTCATCCTCAAAGCCAACCTGGCGGGCAACCTCGCCGACAGGGAAATCTGTCAGGACCAGCAGTTCTTTTGCGCGGGTAATACGGGTGGATAACAAAAAATTGTACGGTGTTGTGCCCATATATTGCCGGAAAAGCCGCAAAAACCAGCTTTTGCTGACAGGGATCTGCGCCAGCAGCATATCCAGATTGATGGGCTCCGCATAATGTGCACGGATATAATCTGCAATCAGCTTGATCATGGTCCGGTTGGAACGACTTTCGTCCCCGGAAAGCTGCTGGTGGGCAAGCAGTGCCAGCATTTTGTGCAGTGTCAGCCCAATTTCGATCTGGGCGGTGGTGGTTTCCTTTTTCCACTCGGCAAACAGTGTTTCAAACAAAGGCTGCATCTCCATGCGGCTGACATGCGCAGCGGTAAGCCGCCCCTGCGACTGTACGGAATCGGCTAACGTTTTAACCCCAACACCGTCAAGGTGTACCCAGTAGTGCTCCCATACATCATAGCCGGGGGCCGTGCAGTAACTTTGCGGTGTGCGGCAGTTCATCAGCAGTGCGGCACCTTGCGGCAGCTCAATGTGCTGTTCGTTCTGCTCAATCAAGCCAGCCCCGGCCAGGGTATAAAAAAGGATGTAACTTTCCTTGTCTGTACGGGCTGTGGCAAAGTGGGAACGCCCATAAAACAGTCCGGCTTCCGTTGCATAAAACGGCTGTGCCAACACGGCGTTATTTGGCGTTGCACGCAGCCACACACTGCGCTCTTCCACGTCCATATTATAGGTCAACATAAGGGATCACCTCAGTAGAATTATCACAAAATAAACAGTGCTTTGTGGTGTGAAATAGATCAAAAAAAGCAATATAATGTAAATGAAAAGAATAGTAACACTACAGTAATTTTACCAAAAATAAGGTGCGGATGCAACCTTGTTTTTTGACTTTGGTTTTAACGTAATACAAAATAAAAATGTTTGTACGGAAAGGAAATCAACATGGAACATATGGCATGGAAAGGCCGCATCAAACCCGGTTGCAAGGCAGAATATCAGCGCCGCCACGCAGAGATCTGGCCGGATATGGTCAAGGTTTTGAAAGAGGCAGGTATCTGCAATTACAGCATTTTTTATTGCAAAGATGAACTTTTTGGCTACTATGAATGCGAAAAAGGCGTTGCCTATGCTGAAAAAGTGCAGGCAGAAAGCCCCATTGTGGACCGCTGGAATGAGTATATGAAAGATATTCTGGAGCTGGAAATGGACCCCGTGACCGGTGCCCAGCCCAAGCTGGAGCAGGTGTTCCGGCTGGATTAACAAACAAAGCAGAGAAGCGAACCTTGCCAGAGAAAAAATGGTAAAGCTCGTTTTTTATTTGCTTTATGCGTGAAAACCGTATGGAGTACGAAGCCAACATTTTTGTTTCACAAGCTTCGCTCCCAGGCGATACCATTTTAGAGTATATTGAGAATGGCTATGACATTCAACAAATAGCACGGGCAATGAGTTCTGACATCAATTTAGTCGCTTTGAAAGTTGATACTCTTATAGCACAAGGTTATCAACTACGAAAACAAGAACACCGGAGCGATTTCCTTAAGGCAATACCGCATAATTCTAAGTGCCGCAGCCGCCGAAGCGGTGCTTAAGCCGTAAGGCGGGAATTGTGCGGTGTTGCCTTAAATACAATCATAAAATATAAGACCGTCAAGTCTCATTTGAGATCTGACGGTCTTTACTATTATGCTGTTGTTGCGATATAGAGATTATCCTTATCTACCAACAATTTAACCGGCTTATTGCAAAGTTCATTTACTGTGTCAATATTTTCAATAAATGGTCTAACAGCATCTTGTATCATCGAAATAAGCTCAGACAGGTTCTTCTTTCCGTACTTAAATTCAGCAGCACAGTTCGGACATAGACAAAGAGAATCCCAACCTTCTGAAATGCTATGTTTGTATCTGTCCGGAATAGCATTGGTTGGGAGAATATTACAAGCTTCAAAATATGGCTTTCCATTAAAAATGGAATTAGCCGAAGCGAAAGTGGCAAAAACAAGAGCTGCTCACGAAAAGGCTGTTGGCGAATTGAAAAAACTCTACGACATTCGCAAGGAACAACAGCAGGAGCAGCTTTTAAAGGCAATGATGTCCGACAAACGGTCTTTTGAGGAAATTTTGAAATTCATTTCTGACGATACCGCTTTCAAATGCGGAAGTATTTTTGCTTTTTGAAAGTGATGACGATGAATCATGCTCACTCGTCTGTGCGGACGCAGCGCAGCGCATATCGTGCCTGACCGGTCGTGGTACAGGTAAACAATGTCAGATCCCAATTGCTATCGGGCGTTTTGACCGCCATCTCCTCGATTTGGGTTGGCTGCAGAACCTCTGTATCCGAGACCGCATAATGCCATGTGTTGTCATTCATGTCAACAAAAAGCACTTCTGTCCCCACCGTAAGATGCGTCAGAGGGCTGAAGTGACGCGCATAGTTATGTCCCGCGATTACCAAGTCATCTGTATATAGCGAGCCGGAATACCGCCCCGGCGCGATCTTTAGCCCCGGATAGCTCCACTGCTGCATCACGGGCAGTGCCAGCCCGATGGACGGAATAGAGAGATACCCAATATAGTCGTAGCCGTCAATGGTGCCAACAGGCATCTCCGTGTCCGCTGTGGGTTCTGCTGCATCACCGGGATAGATGGTGCGTGGCTCTGCGATCGATTCCTCCAGCTGGGTCAGCACACTGTCGGCTGCTTTTTCTGCGCGGGTACTGTCCCACTGGTTGTAGCCCATAAGCAGCACAGCTGCCAGCAATGCCAGAACCCCAAGCGCAATCAGGGCGTTCCCCAGCTTATTTCTCATTCTGACCACTGCGCTTTTTGAGTACGACACCTGCCGCCACCAGTACAGCGCCAGTCACCGCCAGCACGGGGACTGGCCAATTCAACTGTCCGGTCTGCGGCAGTGCAGAAAGCACTTCCTGCGTGGGCGGCGTCTGCGTTGTTTTCCGGCTTGAAGTACCCGCTTTGGGGTGGGCGTCCACATCGTAGACATACTGCCCGTTTTCCATGATTGGAACCGTCACAAGAAAAGGCTGTATGGCGTCATACCCTTCGGCTGCCTGCTTCTGCACAATAAGGTAAAGCCCGGCCTTCAGATCACCAAACACGGCGATTCCGCTGTCGTTGACGGTCTTGGTGACTGCCTGTGCATTTTGTGTCACCTTTTCTGCCAATCGGCTCGCCAGTGCGCTTTCGGATACATTGTCCAGCGCGATTCCGCAATTCTCGAAACCGTTTGCATAGGTAAAGCTCATATCTGCGCCGTTTTTAGAGACACTCGCCACACGGTACAGCGTCAGCTCACCGCCCTGCAGCGGTGCTGCGGTTTCGGTATCACAGAGCAATACCTTGATGGAGCCGATGCGCGTTTCATCAACCGTTTCTGCGGCAAGAGCCGGAACAGCGCCCCACACCAGCAGGCACAGCATAAGCAGCACTGCCAACCGATCACGGATGCTTTTCATAATGTTATTTCCTCCTTCTCTTGCTGCGCTTGCGCAGATGTGGGGCAACCAGCACACCGACCAGTGCCGCAAGTAGCATCGGGATGGCCAAAATCGGGGCCACGATGATGGGTTCAATGCGGAAGGCATCTGCCGCCACACGGATATGCTTTTGGCTTTCCGTAGTTTCGACCCGCTTGCCGCGCACCAATAGGCGGTGCGTGTTGATGCCGTAGGGGGTGCAGGTCATCAGGGTGACATAATCCATCCCCTCGGTGGGAAGCAACTGGTCGATCTCAGTAGGCAGCACAATGGAGATTTGATCGACCTCATAGGTCAGCACCCGATTCAACACTGTGATGGTAAAGCGGTCGCCCACCTCCAGCTCGTCCAGATTGGTGAACAGCTTTGCGCTGGGCAGGCCGCGGTGCGCTGATATGACCGCATGGGTCCCGGCACCGCCCACGGGCAGGCTGCTGCCTTCCAGATGGCCTGCTGCCACCTGCAGCACGCCCTCATCGGTGCCGTGGTATATGGGCAGCTCAACGCTGATTTTGGGGATCGTGATATACCCCATAATGCCCGTGCCGGAGATGTCGAGCGTCTGCGCATAGCCGCTGACCAGATCCGGTTTATAAAAGGCATTGGGGGTGGTGTTTAACTGCCGGTTGTACGCATCGGCAGCATCGAAATAGGTCTGATAATCTGCATCTGACAGCTGTTCTACCTCCTCGGCATAGCCAGCCACTGCGCGGGACTGATGCTTCCGGTTGACAGCGTCGCTGACGGAGGGATATAACATCACGGATAGACCCACGAGGAAGATCAATATTAAAATAATTGTGCTGAGGTTCTTTCTCATGGGCTACTCCCTAATGTTATAAGGATTGGTATATGACGGCAAATGCGCCTTTACTTGTTATTCATCCGCTTTTTGGTGACCAGCAGAACGGCAGCCACGGCCATCAGCCCGCCGCCGATCACATAGAAAAGGGTAGTGCCGATGCCGCCGGTGGAGGGCAGCTGTGTTCCGGCTTTGTTCAAAACCTTAACAGTTGCATCTGTTGCTGGTGTATAAGAGGTTTCGCTTGAATTCTTATATTGAACAGTTTCACTCCCACTTGTGACGCTGGTCGTTGCGGTGATTTCAACTTCAATGGGTTCGGTCAGCTTATTATACCCTGCGGGCGCTTCGGTTTCTTCCAGATAATAGATTCCCTCGTTGAGACCTTCAATCAAAATATCACCTGTGCCGGAAGTTTCCAAAGTTGTTGCACCGCCCTTATCGGTTACCCAACCGTCGATTTTATTGTTAGTCAGCGTTGCATACTTTTTGACGCCATTGTCCATGCGGTACAGTACAAACTTTGCACCACTCAGCGCTACTTCATGGTTTGTACTGTCCAGCGCATATTTGTGCACATTCAGTTTCCAAACATAGGTTGTTGTCTCTTCTTTAGTGCTGTCTTTCCCATTATACACCAGCTTTGCCGTGTTTTTGTTGCCTGCGCCCGCAATCGTAGCGTCTGCCGCAACCGTCGCCGAATAGGTAACAACGACCACATCGTTCGTTTTGAGCTTGCCATCCTTAAATTTTACATCAAAGGAATCCCCATCTGCGGGGTTTGTTTCCAAGGTATAGTCAGTATTTGCAGTAAGCTTTGTTGTTCCGACTTTAACTTCAAGTGAATCAGGATCAAATGTCAGACCGGAGAGCTTATCGTGCAGAACATAGTCCTTCGGGGCACCATCCTTTACCGTAATGGTTATGCTAAAGTTTACGGTATCACCAATGCCTGCACTGTTGCTATCAACCTTCTCATCACCAGTAATCACGATTTTCTTTTCGATTGTTGTATCACTGTTCTTTTCTTTTATGGTAACACTCGGCGCCGTTGTGTTCAGACTGCACAGAGACCCCAGGCTGGTATCTACCAGATAGTAACCCAGTGTCAAATTTGTAAAGGTCACTGTAGTGCTCGATGCGGTTTCGGTCCTATCCCATTCAATATTTTTTTCAACCACAAAAGCCTTTGCCAGCTTTGCAAAATCCGCTCCGGCATCTTTTTTCGCATCTTTCCACTCAATATAACCTGCCGAATTTACGCTAAAAAAGTCTGCTGCGCTCACTGTATTGCTATCAATGGTTGTGCTATATGTAGAAAAATCGTTCCACTTCGTATTCAGCTTATAAGAATACACATCTTTGTTTGTATCATAGCTTTCCAAGTCAAAAATACGATAAGCCTTGTAGGTCGTGCCCGTCACGGCATTATCAATGGTTATCGTTCCTGTGCTGCTTGCTGTACCGCTTGCTGCAAACGCTGGGACGGCCATGGCCAGTGCAAGCGTCAGCACGGCAAGCAGTGTTATGAGTTTTTTCATGTACTTCATTGGTTTTATGTCTCCTTGCTCAAATATTTTGGTCTGCTTTTATCCACACCAGTGGAGGGGTTATTTCTAATTTTTACCCCCTCCCCCCGAATGGCTGCGTTTGTTGATGAGATATCCTAACATCAGCGCGATGCCCATGATCAGGGCGCCTGCTGCTGTATACGGGGGTGTGCCGGCCGCGCCGGTGGCGGGCAGCTCATAGCTGGGCTTTTGCTTGTTCGTGATGGTAATGGTGCCGCCGCCGGTGACACCGGTGTCGTTGCTTTCACTGTACTTTACTTCATAGAAGATAAGCGCGCCACTGCCTGTTCCTAGCTCTTCTACATAGTAGTGATAACCGCTCTCCAAGGAAGAAATTTTCTTGGTCCAGCCGTCAGCTTTTGTCAAGGTGACCGGCGTTCCGACCGCCACTGCGTCCGCCTTGTCTTTTCCATCCTCGTAACGGTACAGCTGCACCTGGATCTCGTCCACCGGTGCTTCTATCGTGTCGTTCCCGATGCCGTACCAGATTTTGCGCAGGGTCAGGCAGTTTTGCTTGTTGGGGATGGCCATTGTGGCGCGGTCTCCGTTCACGCCCAAAAAGCTGATGTTTGCAGTGGTAACCCCCTCCGGGACAGTAGCTCCGGTTGCAGCTGTAAGCGCAGCTGCTTTTTTGTCATCATCCGTTGCGTTGTTGTTCCAGATAAAATAGCGCGGGGTTTCATCCAGTGCATAGTCTGCCGGGGCCGCTGTTTCCACAAGCTTATACAGGTCCCCGGTGACCAGCTGCGGGCTGCCTGTTGCAGGGGATTGCGCAAATGTCAGGTCAAAGCTGCCGTTCGAACCTGTATTCTCCGACCTAATAAAATCCCACCCTGTGCTGATTTTATTATAGTGGTATATCGCAAAGGTTGCCGGGCTTGCCGTGATGGCTAAGTTTGTAGCAGAATCCGTCTTGGAAACAGTCAGAACGGCATTGTGTACAGTTGCCGATGCACTGTCGCTTTTCACCGAAACCTGATTGCCTACAATTTTTCCCGCCAGCGTAGCCGTATTTTTTACCGCCATGTCGCTTGCGAGATTACCCGGATTCATTTTATAAGAGTACTCCAGTACCAGGGCTTTCTCGTCCGGCAGAACGAACTTGTACTTCCGTGTCGATGCGGTTTCTTCAACCTTTTCAACGCGAACGCTGTCTTTGACTTCGTTGCCCTTTACCCAGTCGCCGTCCTGCAGGATGTATTCATATACCTTGATAGAATCCAGCATCAGCTCCATGCCGGTTTTGCCGAAGTATTCGCTTTCCATCGTGTCCGTAAGCTCGAGCGTGTCACTGCCCGGTGCGAGATCCTTTGCCTGGGGGTTGATGCAAAGGGTGTAATTGGCTTGATGGTTTTTTGCATCATAATTGCCGGTCTTTTCCAGAAGCTCCTTTTTCGGGCGCGTGATGGTCATGCCGGACGATGTCGATGCACCGTTCCATGTGGCAGTATTCGTATAGGTTTTTTCCTCGAGAGTACGCTCGTTCCAGGCTGCCGCATCATCCAACCGGAGCGCATAGCGGATCTCCACAGTATGATCCGTTGTTTTGTTTGAGTCGATCAGACTTTGCAGCGTAATAGGAAGCACCTTAATAGTCAGCTGCCCCGAAACAGAAGTGTCAATCGACCAATAGGTAACCCCGTTAAGCACAAGGCTGTATATGTTTTCGCTCGGGCTTTTGATGTTTCCCGTATATTTATTGCCCGGCTTTGCATCCAAATCCGCCGCAATCCTATAGCTGCTAAGAGAATTATTGTCCGTAGCCAGCTTCATGCCGTCCGGGATCTTATCTACCACCGTCAGCGTATGGGTCTTGTCTACATCACCGCTACCCAGATTCAGTTTGATGCAATACCAGATGACCTTGTTTTTGGCATAGGTAGTGCTGTTGTTCTGCTTGTACCCATCGCCGCTCTTGTCAGATGTTTCCTTGGTGATAGAACCGATCTTTGTATAATCGTAAGTTCCTTTCCAGCCTTCGCGCCCGGCGTTATCCGAGTAAATTTCCACACGGTTCTCAAAATGCCTTTTGGTATTGTTCGCCATATCAGACGTTTTTGCCACCGTTGGAATGTCGCTGATGGTGCATCTCAAAATGCGCAGCTTCTTGCCGTCCGTCCGGCTAAACTGTAATCGGATGCGATGCACCGCGGTTGCATCATCGGAAACCGAAATGCCGTTGTCGGGATCGTCCCAGTCATTCGAACCGTTGGAAAAAAAGGAAAGCTGAATCTGTATGCCTTCATCTACCGCTTGCGCCCATGTCAGCGTTGTGCCGCCTTCCATCGTCAAGCGCAGATTGTTTCGAATGGCGGTTTCCAGCTGGGTTTTGACGCCGTACAGCGGTTCGCGGATGTTATCCACGATTTTGAAACTGTTAACGCCCGCGGGAACCGTTCCGGTTATATTCCACATGACCTTTTGGTCACCGTTTTCCAGCGGCGTGACAGTGCCCGGATACTTTCGAATATCCACTTTGCCTACACCGGTGGAAACATTGGCTGTCGCGGTATAGGAACGTGAACCTTTTTCCAGCGTTGCCTGGTTGGTTGCAGAAACGGTGCCATTCACCGGGTCCGGTGCAACCGTTTGATAGGTAAATGTATAGGAGCTCGCATTGGAACCTGCCGGGAAGGTATAGCCGTTGGTCAGAAAATCGTTGCCAGTGATGGTTGTTACAACTGTTTCGTCAGCCCTCTTCAGCGTTACATCACCAACAATGTCCAGCTGTGTGACCTGTGTATCGGTCACCGTATAGCCTGCCAAATCACCGCCCGGATTTTTTACCGTGATGACCCAGTTGATGCGGTGGGTCGCAGCGTCATAGGTGCCTGCTTTGGTAATGCTGCTCTCCTTCACGGTGACGGTATCCTTGGCCTCGTTGCTCTGCAGCGTATTGGTTGTGCTCTTGGCTGTGTTGACGAGCGTACCGGAACCGTCTGCGCCTGTCACAGCACCCACAGTTACGTCATAGGTCAGCTCATACGACTGGTTATATCCGAGAGGCGGCAGCCCTGTGATCGTAAAGCCCTTGCCGTCTGCGTTGTAGATAATGGCGGCATCTGTATACTCAGAGAGCGGCTTCCCATCGATTTTGATGCTGCTCGTATCATAGCTGCCGCTTGCGGTATTCTCTGCGGCCAGCCGGTCCGTAATGGTGACCGTCTGGTTATGCGTACCATTTGGGGCATTGACTGTGACGGTGTAGCTTACCTTACTGTTGTCTTCCGAAAGGGTGTGCTCTTTCTTCGTGTTCAGCGAATACTCCGGCTCAATGGTGTAGGTTTTCTCGCCCAGATGTATCTGGCCGTCGCCACCGGTCTCTGCGTAATTGATCGGGGTCTCAAACTTGAAGGTACCGTGGAACTCATGGTTCGTATTGTTATTAAATGTAAATGTGACCGTAGGAGAATTTTTTGTAAGCGTAAAGGTACCAATTATCTCATCGTTTGAATCGGTGATGTTTCCTGTCAGATCTTTCTTGGGATAGACGCCCTTCGGCAGGGTATAGGTCGCGGTGTTTTTGTCATTTTGGAGTGCACCTGCCGGTACCTTGTAGGCAATCTCCACCCGAACCGGGGTGCCGTCCTTAATAGATGCATCGTTATCCAGCGGTTCCCAGACATTACCTTGTTTGATGGAAATAGCTGTACTTGTCAGCAGATTATCCAGCTTTAGGTTGCCCTCGCTGTCATACTGAGGGGTTGCTGCCGCTGCGGTCAGTGTATCATCGTCTTCCGCAGCCGGCATTATGGGATCCGGCCATTGCCAAACAATATACGCCACCGCGCCATCTCTTGCCAAAATGGCGTCCGCATCA
>OLSG01002068.1_pt1 | contig 18304 bp, 13 predicted proteins | sample 1673041 | NCBI WGS metagenome assembly OLSG01 (sample SAMEA3136749, study PRJEB25190) | human gut metagenome | reverse complement strand
GGGATGTGCAGGATGGAAGTGTATCGGTAGACGGTACAGATGTCCGCAAGATTCCGACCAAGCATTTGAGAGATATGGAAAGTTATGTCACACAGGAAACGCACCTGTTCCATGATTCGATTGCAAACAATATCGCAATCGCAAAGCCGGGAGCATCCAGAGAAGAGATTATGGAAGCTGCAAAGAAAGCGTCTATCCACGATTTCATAATGACACTTCCGAAAGGATATGATACAGAAGTCGGAGAACTGGGTGATACGCTGTCCGGTGGTGAAAAACAGAGAATCGGAATTGCAAGAGCATTTCTCCATGAATGCCCCCTCATTCTACTCGATGAGCCTACATCGAACCTCGACTCTTTAAATGAGGGAATTATCTTAAAATCATTGAAAGAATCGGCTGAGAAGAAAACAGTTGTCTTGGTATCCCACAGAGTATCCACAATGAATGTGGCAGATGTGGTATATGAAATGGAGAACGGCAGAATTTCTTAACAGCAGGAATGGAGAAGAAATACTTTCCGAAAGGGGAGAAGGTAGTAGATGAAACTTGGAAAATCTAGAGAAGATTATCTGGAAGCGATGTACATCTTGAAACGTCAGAAAGGATATGTCCGTAATTTTCTGCTTTGTAATTATCTGAACTATTCCAAAGCAAGTGTTTCAGTTGCGATACGTGGATTGGTGGCAGAAGGATACGTAATAAAAGATGAACATGGCTATGTTGAACTGACGGCGGAAGGGAAAAAGATTGCTAAAAAGGTTTATGCAAGGCATTTGCTTTTGGAAGAATTCTTAGAACTGATAGGAGTATCTCCGGAAACTGCAAATCACGATGCATGCCGGATGGAACATACAATCAGCGAAGAATCTTATAAAAAGATTCAAGAATTGGTACGGAAGATGAAGGAAGAGAATACGTTAAACGAAGAAATGAAATTAACGAATTAAATCAAAAACAGGAAAGGCGGTGGAGAGATTTCACTGCCTTTTCTGCTTTAAAAATGAAGTAACATAAGAAAAGGGATACAAATGAAAAAAGTATTGATTGCTGCGGATGAGGTAGATAAGTGGAGTCAACTTTGTGAAGGGTTAAAAAATGAGTGGGAATGTACGACCGTTAATCTGGATGTGTTTGAAAAATTCCATACCATAGCGGTCTATGACGCAGTATTGATGCTTGTGAGAAATGATAACGGAAAGCTGGGCAGGCTGATTTGGGAAGTCCGGCAGTACAGCAGGGCTCCGATTATTGTAGTGATACCGGGGATTCAGGCGGTAAAAAAGTATATCGAATGGGGTGCAGACCTGGTATTTCCACATCCTTCGGTCAGCTTGATCAACACGTACCTGTATGCATTACTCAGACGTTCCGATATCACATGGAACACTGGAAGAAAAAGAGAAAAGCAGGAGATCATAAGGAAAGGGAAACTTCTAATTGACTGCCGTTATCATACTGTTTACTGGGGGAAGCATGAGCTTGCAACCCTAAATGAGCGAGAAAAGGCATTCCTGTATCTGTTGGCAGATGCCTCCAGACAGGTAGTTACCCATGAGATTATCTTTGAACAGTTATGGAAAGAACCATATGGAGATGACTCTGCCAACATGATCTGGTGTTTTGTACGCAGACTCCGCAAAAAAATGGAAAAGACAGAACCGGAGGCTGCAAAGATAATTCAGAGTATACGAAAGGTGGGATATTATTTAGATATAGACAGACATTGAGCAAAATGTAGAAAAATGTCGAATTATGCGAAAAGTGACTGGCAGATGACTGTTACATTACACAGTTCTGACAGTCTTTTTCTATATACTTCTTTTTGTGGTGTTTTAGTAAGGCATGACAAGGAGAAGAGTTATATTTGCATCAATGGAAGTCCTTAAAAAAACAAAAGAGTAAGGGAAAAAGAAGTGCTGTAATCGAAGAGGTTGCAGCATTTTTTTATTCGACATTTTTCGAACATTATAACGTACATATCCGGTCACCGCCATGCTCCGATTTGATTTCTATACCAAAAATCAGATCGGAGGAAAGATAAATGGCTTATAACAAAGCAAGTGAAGAACGAAAATGGCACTATTGGAAAGAACAGGAAGAAAAGAAACTGCGTGAACTGGGAATGGACGAAGAGAAGATTCAGAAATTAAGACAGATGGACTGGGAAGATTTTCTGGAAGAACGCAGATACCGGGAACGGCTGGAAGAATCGATGCAGGAGATTGATTCAGGCAATCCAGAGGAAGGTGAACAGTTTGCAATGGATGTCCGGGAACTTTTAGATCATGTGGGAGACAGACGATTGTATGAACTGTTAAAGGATACGGAGCATCAGACACTGGAGATACTTTTACTTAGTACCTGGGGATATTCGATTAAGGAAATCGCAAGTATTATGGGACTTCCGAAGGATACCGTTTATACGAAAAGAAAGATTTTGCGGAAAAAATTGAAAAAGTTTTAATTTTTGAGACAAAAATGACGAATTTCGTCGGCTATTTAATAGGCAGGTAAATTTTGCCAGTGTACTTTGACAATCCTATACCAGCATTACAGGTACGTTCCCGTAAGTAGAAGCGTGTTAGGAAGGCGCGAGGACAAATGAAAATGACAGGAAAGAATATAAAAAATTCTTTGCTGGTGTTTTTGTTTCGAGCGAATCACCTTTAACTGAAACAGGACCGTGGCGGTCTTTTGCGAGGATCACTTACGAGGGGATAATGATACATAGGAACTGCCAGTGAGCAGAGGATGGACTTTGGGTTGTAATCAGCAAGACCTTTAGAAAATCCATGAGTGGTGCAATGCCAAGCATCCGCCTGTAATGTTCCCGTAAGGCAATGGGGGAGTCGAGGACAAATACAACGCCAAAAAACAAAAGTATAAGAAATCAAGGAAGAATGTGTCGTTGATATCAGATACATGCGGCTGTAGGGAGAAATCTTTTACAGCCGTATTGATGTGGTATCAGCACGCATATCAGGTAACAAATTATGTATTACACAAGAGAATATCTCAATAGAGCGCATCGAGAAATTGATACTATCTTCCGAGTGCTGTTCCCGGAGCATGGAATGGCAGTAAGGGAAGAACAGATTATGTTATGCCACGAAATGCTGGATAACTTGCTGGGAAGAAACATAGCACTGTGTGACGCGGGTGTCGGTATCGGCAAGACGTATGCCTATCTGGTGGCCTGTGTTCTGATGAGAAAATATTCTCTCCTTGCAGAAGGATGTTCCCCTTATGAGCAGCGTCCGGTCGTGATATCCACTTCCAGCATTGCACTCCAGAAAGCAATTCTTACAGAATATATCCCTTTTCTCTCCCGGATTCTTCAGGAGAACGGGACGATTCAGGCCCCTATTAAAGCTGTGATACGAAAAGGGAAAGAGCATTTTGTCTGCGATGAGAGGTTGGAGCAACGAATCGTTGCAATCGAAGAAAAAAACAAAAATGCGTTGCAGAAAGAAGCTCTGCTGTCGTTGAAAGAACATTATGATATGGACGAAGTGTCCAACTTAAGTGGGTTTGACAGAAGGATGGTGAGTGTACCGAAGTTCTGTTCGGGAGACTGCCCGAAAAGAGGCTCATGCAGGTATCAGCAGTATCTGGAGCGTTCCAGAGATCATGAAATGTTCATTCAGATCTGTAATCACAATTATCTGCTGGCTGATGGTTATCACAGGCTGCAGGATTACCGCCCGTTATTAAAAGACTACCGGGCATTGATTGTCGATGAAGCACATAAGCTGCCGGATGCGGCAAAGCAGATGTTCGGGAAGAGCCTCTGTTATGACGATATCCGGGAAATCTGCTTTTATCTTGGGAAAGAGTACCAAGGCCCGGAGATAAGAAAACTGTCTGGGACGATCCGTATGGTGCTGGACATCATAGGAGAAAACCACAGAACCAGATATGGGATAAAAGAAGAATTCCACATGACAGAAGAGTGTGCAATGTATTTATGTGAGGGGATACAGACCATGAATAAGATCATAGAAAAATTAGAAAAGAAGATTCCGAAGTGGATCAGAAACAAGCTGGAAGAAACCAGAAGTGTGTTGGAATACTTTTTCCATCAGGATAAGAAGTATGTACTGCATCTGAAGCAGGACCATGATCACAGGATTATATTGTGTGCATCCAGCAGACGGATTCCACAGTATCTGGACCAGATGTTATGGAGCAGAGGAATGGGAGCGATTCTTACAAGCGGAACTTTAAAAACCGGACAGGGATTTTCCCACATTCGGAAAATGACAGGTTTACAGAGAGTGCGGAGAGTCCGGGAATATGTGGCAGACTCCCCGTTTGAATATCAGAAGAACTGTCTTTTATATCTGCCCAAGAATTTGAAAAAATGCAGAAGAGGAAGTCAGGAAGAGGCAGAGATGATAGCAGGCCATATCCATTCACTGATCTGTTCGACTTACGGGCATACGCTGGTGCTGTTCACATCTTATCATTTGATGGGAAACGTTTACCAGATGTTAAGGGATGAAATTCCGTTCCCGATGATAGAGGTGTGGAGACATTCACCGGAAGAGATCACAAGATTTAAACAGATGGACAATGCTGTCCTTTTTGCAGCCGGCTCCTGTTGGGAAGGAGTAGACTTCCCTGGAGATATGGTATCTTCGCTGATTATAGTAAAACTGCCCTTTGCTGTTCCTGATCCCATCAGCGAAGCACAGAAGAAGGAATATGCCAGCCTGAAAGATTATATTCAGGCAGTGATTGTTCCAGACATGCAGAAAAAACTAAGACAGGGATTCGGACGGGCGCTCCGCACCGAGACAGATACTTGTGTCGTGTCCATTTTAGACGAGCGTGCAGGAGAAGGCGGCAGGTATCATGAGGAAGTGATGTGTGCGCTTCCAAGCTGCAAGATGGCAAAAGACATCAAGGATATCCAGCACTTTATCCGAAACCGGAAAGGCGTGGAATACTACCTGTAACCGTTCGTGGTTCTGCTACAGGAAAAGCAGATTTTGCACGAAAAGTTTGGTGGTATTTCAAGGGCGTTTTCGGTGGGATTGTTGGTATTGATGAATAGCTATTTCGGCATGAAGTGGGTATACTGTGTATAGCGTTAGAGGAAAGGAGGCAGCTTATGATATACAAGGTGGAAACGATAAAAGATGGAACAGAAAAATATTTTTTCATCAGAAATCTGGAAACAATGAGTATTGAAGAACTGCCAAGTAAATATCTAATGCATAAGATTAAATGTAAACGTTCACCAAATACAGTGAAACGCACAGCATTTTCAATCTGCTATTATATGAAATATATGGCAGAGAAAGAAATGGAACTCACAGAAGTCTATCAGTTAGATTATGAAAAACAGACAGAACACTTTGTGGAATTTTTATACTGGCTTAAAGCCGGAAACCATACAGAGCAAACGGCTGGAGAAAAGAAGTGTCCGAATGAAGGAACCTGCAACGCATACTTAAAAGATGTGTTCAGGTTCTATTTATTTATAGAGGCAGAATATGAACAGTACGGAAGTCTCAAAACCTTATCGTATAACCAGATTATAGCGGTTAATCAGGTGGGAGTAAAAAAGGTACTGCGGAATCATTCTTTTAAAGCCTATCTGAAGGAAGAGGAACATCGTGGGAGAACAGCAAAAGAAAATCAGATTATTACAATTTTACAGGCCTGTACGAACCGAAGAGATCAGCTTCTGTTACTTATGTTAGCAGAAACCGGATACAGAATTGGGGAACTACTGGGAGTAAAATATGTCAAAGATATTGATTATAGGAATCACATGATAAGGGTATGCTTCCGGGAAGATAATGAAAATGAAGCGAGAGCCAAAAATGCGGAATACAGAAGTGCCAAGATAAGTAATGATACGTTTGAATTTCTCATGGATTATCTGGCAAAATATCGGAAAATCCTGCAACATCAGGATTACCTGTTTGTGAATATCATGGGTGAGAACATTGGAAAGCCATTAAGAGTGGACAGTGTATATGATATGTTGGACCGAATGGAAAAGAAAACCGGAGTTAAAATCACACCCCACATGTTACGTCACTATTTTGCAAATATGCGAAAGCAGGCAGGATGGGAACTGGAAATGATCAGTCAGGCATTGGGGCATAAACATTTGGATACGACTATAAAGTATCTGGACTGGCTGGATGATGAACTGATAGAAGCAAGTAATGAGTTTTATGCACAACACACTGCTATTTATGGGGCGGAACGTCTGCTGGAGTAGGGAGGTGTGAGAAATACCTATATATTTATTGCAACAGGCAGAACACATAACAGAATCTGAAGTAGATATTGAGAAGAAAAAGCAGGAACTATATTCAGAAATTGATGCACTTGGAATAAAAAGCGATTCAAGAATTAACAAATTGAAAAAGTTCTTGGCAGATAGAAAAATCTGGCATCTGGAAGAAATGGATTATCCTTTGCGAAATTCGTATGAACAATATTTAAGAGGACAGATACGATCACAAATTGTATCTTTCTATTTGAAAATATATGATACGGTAAAACAACAACATATCTATCAACAGATGCAGACGCTAAATGGAAAGCGGATATATGAATGGAAATATCAAAATAAAATTTATTTTCTGAAGTATTATCCGGAAAAGGAAATAGCTGAGACCTTTGAAACTTCTTATAAAACAAACCTATTGGTGTGGGATTTTACACAAAATTGTTCAGAAGTTTTAAAGAAACAAATTTTTTATACGTTGAGTCGTATCATTGCAAATACTTCAATGTCTAAGGCTTATAGAAATGTCAGGTTAAAATCCTTAAAACTTCTTTATGATTCTTGTGTTCAGTTAAATATTACGGATATTGGATTGCTGGAAATGGAACAAGTGGAAACTATTTTAAAGAATTTTCCCGAAACGAGTCAACGAAGTATTTTAGGTGAATGCAGAAGAGATGCGTTTATGCAGCAGGAACAGATCCAATGGGAAGCAAATCTATGGTATCTGGAACGATTACATCTTGGAAAACATCGGATAGACGAAAGTAAATCCTTAATTAGCATTTCTTTTATGGAAGTCAAGGAAATACAGAATCGAGAAATTTTACAGGCATACATGAAATATGAACTGGGAATTACTGGACAGGCAGTCAGCACGATTGTACGAAGATTTGTATGTATTAGAAATTTTATTGAACTGCTGGAACAAGAAAAGATACTGGCGATTCATGCAACTGTCGCAGAAGTAAAAAAGTATGCAGACGGCTTGCGAGAACGGGGAATACAGGCAAAGGGATTTAATGAAAGAATTTTCGGTATCGGTCATTTTTATAAATTCATGGAAGTTAAACAGTATATTACAAGAATGCCATTCCGAATTGAATATTTCCAACAAAAAGAAGTAGTAGTACATCATGATCGTAGCGTTGAGGAAACAGTATATATGGAAATTTTGAAAAAATTATATCTTTTTCCAGAGCGATTACGATGTATGTTCCTACATCTGTGGTGTCTAGGATTACGGGCGAGTGAAGTGTGTACATTGAAAGGAAATGCTTATTATCAGCAGGGCGAGGATTATTGGATTCAGGTGTATCAGGTCAAAATGAAGAATTATAAAAGGATTCCAATCCCACAGGCACTTTATCAGATTATGAAAGTATACTTGAAAAAACATGAAATTCAGCCTGAAGAATTAAAGGAAGAGTTTCGAGGTTATATTATGTATCGCTGCAAAAACGGAACGTTTAGAGCATTGATTCAGGATCGAACAGCTTATAATCATATTGCAAAGTTTTTGAACAGCAGAATAAATCGGAGAATCAAAAGCCTTGGAGATAGAAATCCAGAAAAATGGATATCACTTTTAAAAGGCTGGATGTTAGAACAGGGAATAACTATTGTAAAAGAAAAGAAGAGTGTGTATGGTACAGTAAGCTATGGCGAAGCAGTGACGATATTATATTTCAGAAACGTACTGAAATTTTTAGGGCCAGAAGATTTACGGGATGAGATAGAAAAAGATGTTTGGGAACTAAAAAATCTGGATATTAAAATCAGATCCAATCCAATTTATAATGTAAAAACACTGGATTTCAGAAAAATATATCAGCCAGATATCCGGGAAGAATGTAAGAAAGCTGTTTATATGAATCTGCAGTATGAAGCAATAGGAACTGTACAGGGAGAATTGACAATAATGAGGATATTCTCAGAATATCTCCAAAAAGAGTATTCCAAAATAAAAAGCTGCAGTGAAATAGACAGAGAAGTGTTGGAAGAATTTTTGATACATCTGTCAACAAAAGATACTTCCCATAGTGCGAATAGTTCTTATGTAATTTCATTAAGACGACAGTTAGAGACAATCGGAAAAATTTACAGCTATGAAAGATTGGAGCATTTATTTATTAATACGGATATTCCACCGGAAGTAAATGCAGAATTTAGAGTGTATTCTGATGATGAAATGAAACGACTGAATGCGGAAATTACACAGATGGATGTACAGATTGCAAGATGTCTTCTGATACATCAGATGCTTGGAACTAGGATATCAGATACCCTTACACTGAGACCAGATTGTCTGACGAGAGAAAATGGCCAAGATATGATTGAAATATATCAAGTTAAAACTAAAAGATATAAAAAGCCGATCAGTAAAGAACTTGCAAAACTGTTACAGAGTTCTATTGAATATACACAGGAAAAGTTCGGTGATACAGAATACATATTTGTTAATGAAAAAGAACCTGACCGCCCGATGCAGTATATGGCTATAAAAACAAAAGTCATGTCCATGATACAGGAAAAGCAGTTGAAAGATGATCATGGCGAATTATTCGGGTTTGGAACGCACATGTTCCGGCACTACTATGGCGTCAAACTTACAGAAATGCATCTGGATGACTGGACGATAGCGAGACTGCTAGGGCATAAGAGATTGAATAATGTACAGCATTACCGGAAAATGAGCAATCAAAGAATGGCAGATGAAACCAGAGAAGTAAGGCAGATGATGAGTGACATCATATATATGAGTCTGGCAGGATGGGGTGAAGAATATGAGCAAATACGACAAGATGATTGAGGAAAATCAGAGAAAAAGTAAAGAGAAAATTGAACTGGCATTGCAGGCAATACAAGATATGCAGGCAAATAAAGAACGTATCAGCGTTCCAAAGCTGATGAAGAAAACTGGATTGTCGAGAGGATTCTTTTATAAAAATCCAACCGTCCGGGATACATTGAACCAAGCAGTAGAGCAACAGGCCGGAATGATAGATCCAAGAAGAGAAATTCTGAACATGGCGATGGAAAAACAGATTGAACTGTTGAACCAGAAGGTGGCAGCTCTGAGCAGAGAAAATAAGGAACTGAAGAGAAAGAACGAAAAGTTACAGAAGGTATTACGGAAACAGGATTTGAATTTTATTAAGAACTTATAACATTGAAAATAATAAGATGGAAGAGATGTGTGCAGACACATCTTTTCATCGTTGAGGATAAAATATATAGAATGAGAATGGGATTGTTTTATGGTATACTAAAAGTGAAATGCTAACTTTGATATGAGGTATAAAACAATATGACAGAAATACAAATTAAAAATTTAATTAAAGAATATGAAAAAGAATATATTGAGTTTATGGAAATTGAAAAATTACCACAGTATAAGATAGATTTTTTTGAAATTAATGTTGAGGAAAGCGATGCAGCAGGATTCGCTTCAGCCGCCCAAGCTCACTATAATACGAAAACAGATGAACATATATTGAGGATATGCAAAAGTTCGGAAATACCAAAGTATATTGTATTTCATGAATTTACGCATATTTTAGATACGGAAATGTATGCAAAGCAAGATTCTTGGAGATATATGGCTTTGTCTGGTTATACAGAATATCATGTAGCACAAGTTGAATTGATGATAATGTTAGGAGCAGATAGTATACAAACTCAAGATTTTTCATTTACAGTTGATGTTGAAATAGGTAATAGTACAGTTAGGAATTACCTAAACTCAAGACATCAATTAGTAGTGAATATGATGAATAGAACAGATTTTCCAAGAGATATTGAAGCATTAAAAACAACGGTAGGTGTGCTATATAATTATTTTGGAGTGCGTTCTATATGTAAAATGTATGCGAAAGATTATACTGAAGAAGTGGATAACACAATTATTATTCAGAAACTTTCAAAAGTATTATTTGAAGAGATAAATAGCTTTATGGTTGGATGGTTTAATGAAGCACAAGTAGAGCTGAGCTTTGTGTCATATATGAAAATAATGTGGCCTATGCTTCAAAGCTATTTTGGAAAAGAATGAAAGATAGTAACAGTAAACACAGTTTTGTATACCGTTAAACCCAGTAAAATCGACGCATGAGGGGAACTGGCTACATTTTAATACTCTTTCTGGTGGGCAACAGCAGCGGGTTGCTATTGCAAGAGCGTTGGCATCCCGCCCGGCGATTATTTTAGCAGATGAACCAACAGGAAATTTGGATTCCAAGACGGAGTTAGAAGTGATTTCTATGTTGAAATCCTGTGTTTCAGAATATGGGCAGACACTGGTTATGATCACGCATGATGAGACCATTGCGCAGATGGCTGACCGTATGATTGTCATTGAAGACGGTAAGGTGGTGAGAGCATGAAAACAGTAACAAAAACAGCGCTTGCCAATGTAAAACAGAACAAAGGAAGAAACTTTTTATGTGGATGCGCCATTGCACTGACTACGTTTCTGATATTTGTTGTTTTAACGGTGGGATATGGAATGATCCGCGTACAGCTTGCATCGGTGGATGCTTATTATCCATCTTACCATATTATGTTCCGCCAAGTTTCCGAGAAAAACACCAAAGCACTTCAGGTGCATAATGATATAGAAGAAATCGGTCTGAGAATGGATTTGGGACAGATTATAGATGATGATGCCACAATCATTATGACCGCTATGGATAATAATGGGATTCGGTTGAACAAAGCGGAGTTAGAAGAAGGAACTTTCCCAAAAAATGAAAAAGATATTGTTGTTTCCAAGGGAGTTTTAGAGGAACTGGGAATTCAGGGGAAATTGGGTGATGAAATCACGATTCCATACCAAATTTACGAAAAAGACGGTATGGGATATGCGAAAGAAGACACTTTCCGCATCTGTGGTTTTATGGAATCTTCTGATTTGAATAAAGAAAAGAAAATGTATTTTGTGATGAATTCCATGGAATATGCGAAACAGATGATACCGGAAGCAGACAGAGAATATCGTGTGATGTTCCGTCTGGCAGATGCAGAGCATATGACAACAGATGAAATCGTAGAGAGGGGAAAAGAAATCGGAGAGGATTTTGGTGTACCTGAGGGAAATGTGGTAGAAAACAGAGAGTATTTGGCTGCAAATTATACGGATCCGTCATTTGTAAAAGGAATGATCGTGGTAATCGTTATGGTTGTTTTAGCAGGAATCCTGACTATTTACAGTATTTATTATGTGTCTATGATACCAAAAGTACAGGAATATGGAAAATTAAAAGCCATAGGCTCCACCAAAAGACAGATTCGGCAGATGGTATTCCGTGAAGGAATGCTGGTTACGGCGCTTGCCCTCCCGGTAGGATTGCTTATCAGTAGTTTCCTGTCTAGATGGATTATGAAACAGATGATTACTTTTATGGCAGGCGAAGACCCTCTAATGCAGGTAGCAGCAGAACTTGTAAAAAATGGTGAGGTATCTTTGTTGCACTGGTGGATTTATGCGATTACCATTATGGCGGTGCTCTTTACTTCCGCAGTTTCTTTGGCAAAACCGATGCGAATTGCTGCTAAAGTTTCGCCCATTGAGGCTATGCGTTATCAGGGGTTAGAAAAACGTGGGAAAAAAGTACGGAAAGGCTATCAGAATCTCACGATTTTTCGTTTGACAAAAGCAAATATGGCAAGAAATAAAAAGAGGACTGGGATTACGATTGTTACATTAGGAGCAACTGGTATTCTGTTCATGGTTGTGGCAACTATTTTATCTTGCGCGGCACCGAAAGAAATTGCAAGAAAGGATATTGAATCTGATTATAAAATTGAATTGGAAACATGGGGTGGGGACAAAATGAATCCGGACAGAGACTGGAGACAGGTTCAGCAGAATAACCCCTTGACGAAAGCGTTTATTGATCAGGTTCGTGATGTAGACGGTGTGGAAGAGGTAAAGGTAAAAACATTTATGAATGGCGAAATTCCGAAACTATCTATGGATGGTGAAATTTGGGGCGCGGATATTATTGGACTGGATGCATCTTATGCAGAAACGCTGGAAAAAGGAGAGATACAAGGACATGTGACATATGAAGAATTGGAAAAAGGAGATAAAATCCTCATGTCTGCTAATATGCTATACTGGTTCCCGGAACTGAAAGTGGGAGATTCCTTGAAGATGGTTTTGAATATGGGAGATGATCAGGTAGAAAAGACTTTTGAGATAGGAGCCATCGGAGATTACTATGAAAGCCTTGGCGGAAGTTCATTTTATCTGCCCCAATCAGTGTTGGAAAAAATGAATCCCAATAATCTGAACTACACACTGGAAATCACAGTGAATGATCAGAAAAAGAACAGTGCATATCAGGAACTTCAGGCACTTGCCGACAACAGTGAATACCTGGTGACAGGAAGTTATGAAGAGCAACTTCAGAAGTGGGAAAAGAATATGCGGTTGATGAGCGTTTTGTGTTATGCATTTCTGATTATTCTGGGTGGAATTGGAATCATGAATCTTGTGAACACTATGATGAACAGTATTTACACAAGAAGGCGGGAGCTTGGAATGATACAGGCGATAGGAATGTCTGAAAAACAGTTGATCCGTATGCTGCAACTGGAAGGAATCATCTATACTTTGGGAACATTGGCAGTTTCTGTGGGCATTGGAAGTCTTGTAGGATATGGTGCATTTCTTTATGCAAAAACCAAACACATCTTTCAGATCAGTGAGTATCATTTTCCAGTGGTCCCAGCAGTGCTTTTGATTTGTGTGGTTGCCTTTTTACAGGTACTGCTCACATATGGAGTATCTGCAAATTTCCGAAAATTGAGTTTGATTGATCGGATACGATATGCAGAGTAATATATTAAAAACATCATATATACAAAGGGAACCGTCCGATGTATTTCAGACATTGCAACAGAGCTCCGCAGAAGTCAGCAAGGAAAAGATTGCACAGGGAATGAAAGAAACAGATCCGGGTGTATTTGCATCTGTTTTAACGGAAAGCGTGCAGAAGAGCATTGACAAGAACAGCTATGGAGAACCGGTGACAGTAACTGTAAAAGTGGAAAAGAATCATTCCGGGACGTATGAACTGTCTGAAACCGAAAGAAACAAGCTGGAGACAGCGATGTTTCCAACAGAATAACTGAATATGGAAAAAGTGGACTGCCGGGGTAAAATCCTGGCAGTTTTTATATCAAAGCATGCAAGAGAAGCTGCCAGTGGCAGGGTCTCTGTATCGCCATGCATTCGGAAGGAGCTGCCAGTGACAGCTCCTGTAGATGAAGGCTCTGAAAATGATTCAGAGAATGCAAGATAATTCCGAAGGGACGAAAGAAGGTGAGAAAGTATTTGAATATTAACGGACTCGGAAGAAATGTCGAAAGATGTCGGATAATGCGAAAAATGACTGTTAAGTGACTGGTATATAACACGGTTTTGACAGCCTTTTTTTATATACTTTTCTTTGTGGTGTTTTAAGGAAAGGTATAACAAGGAGAAGAATTATATTTGCATCAAAGAAAGTGCTTAAGACAACAAAATGGGAATAAAAAGCAAAGTGTTGTGATCGAACTGGTTGCAGCACTTTTTTATTCGACATTTTTCGAGAATTGTGGGACACCACATATCCGGTCACCGCCATGCTCCGATTTGATTTTTATACGAAAAATCAGATCGGAGGAAAGATAAATGGCTTATAACAAGACAAGTGAAGAACGAAAGTGGAATTATTGGAAAGAACAGGAAGAAAAGAAACTGCGTGAACTGGGAATGGAAGAAGAGAAGATCCAAAAGCTGCGTCAGATGGACCGGGAAGATTTTCTGGAAGAGCGCAGATACCGGGAACATCTGGATGAAGCGATGCAGGATATGGATTCCATAAAAGAAAAGGACAGCGAGCTGTTTGCAAGGGATGTAAAGGAGCTTCTGGATCACATAGGTGATAAGCGAATCTATGAACTATTGAAAGAAACGGAGCATCAGACACTGGAAATCCTCTTACTCAGTACATGGGGATATTCTGGAAGAGAAGTTGCTAAGATTATGGGAATGGCAGAACAGACGATTTATACCAAAAGAAACCGTTTGAGAAAAAAATTAAAAAATTTATCAAAAATTGAATAATTATGGCGTTTTTCGTCGGCTATTTAATAGGCAGGTAAATTTTGCCAGTGTACTTTGACAACCTCATACCAGCATTACAGGTACGTTCCCGTAAGTAGAAGCGTGGCAGGAAGACGCGAGGACAGATGAAAAGGGCATGGAAGAAATCAGACCAGAAAGTGAGAGGCAGAGTTCTTTTGTGGCGTTTTCGTTTCGAGCGAATCATCTTTAACTAAAACAAGATCATGGCGGTCTTTTGCGAAGATCACTTACGAGGGGATAATGATACATAGGAACTGCCAGTGAGCAGGGGATGGACTTTGGGTTGTAATCAGCAAGACATTTAGAAAATCCATGAGCGGTGCGATGCCAAGCATCCGCCTGTAATGTTCCCGTAAGGCAAAGGGGGGAGTCGAGGACAAATACAATGCCAAAAATCAAAAGTATAAGAAATCAAGGAAGAATGTGTCGTTGATATCAGATACATGCGGCTGTAGGGAGTATTTCTTTACAGCCGTATTGATGTGGTATCAGCAGACATATCAGGTAACAAACTATGTATTACAGAAAAGAGTATTTGAAAAGAGCGCATCGGGAGATCGATACGATCTTCCGGGTGCTGTTCCCGGAACATTGCTTATGGACATCGTCATATTCAGACAACAATTAACTATTTGGATATAGTAGATGATGAATTACTGGAAGCAAGTCAGGAGTTTTATAAGAAGAACACTGCATTGTACGGGATTGACGAACTACTATAGGAGGTGATTGGAATGCCTGCAGTTCTACAACAATGGATAGAAAAATCAGAGGAACGAAACAGGCGAATACAGCAGCTACGGAACGAAGTGACTGAAATAATGGAACTTAATGTTATGGATGTCACATATAGAATGTTGGTAGAATTTCTGGCAGATGAAGAAATTGAACATATTTCTGAGATGGATTATATCTTGAGAAAAAGATATGAAGTTTATATGTCTGAACTGATAAAAGAAAAAAGTGTTTCAAGATATCTAAGAATATTTGATAAAGTCAAACAAGAGTATATTCGAAAACGGATCGAAACTCCGATGGGAAGGCTGGAATGTCAGTGGACGTATAAGAATACTATTTTATTTATTCCTTATCATTCGGATCAAAAGATTGTTCTGTCAGTGGAGCGGGTCAAAAATCGCAGTAATATGGTATGGGATTTCCAGATAGATTCCAGTGAAAAGATGAAACGTCAAATTTTTGATGTTTTAGAATTTATTTTAGAAAATTACGAACCGTCCAGAGTGAGAGAACAAAAGCTGACAGGATTACATATATTTTATGAATTTTGCAGACTTCGCAAAATAGAAGATATTAACTGTCTGGAACAAGTACAGGAAGAGGATTTCCAGATATTTCTGGAACGGAAAATTGAAAATGAACAGAGAAGAAATAGGCTGCGGAGTATTGTTGGCCTTGCCTGTAGGATCACATTTTTACAAACAAAAGAAATTCGCTGGGATGCAACGATATGGTATTTGGAAAAGTTTAAAATTCCGAAAGAAAGATTAAATCCGAGTGATCCGGTGGAAAGAATATCATTTAGAGAAGTGCTACATCCGGAAAATCGAAAACTACTTCAGGAATATATGAAGTATGAAATAGGAATTGGAGAGATGGCAATAAGTACTGTCTATGAGAAATTCCGGATCATTCGTAATTTTTTAAAAGAGATAAGCGATGAGCAACAGAAAGTAATTACCTGTGACGCAGAAAGAATTGATCAATATTTAAAAAAGCGGCAGGAAGATGCTAATGAGGCGAAAACTTTTAATACTCAAGTAACGAGTATACAATACTTTTTCAAATTTCTTGAGGTAAGAGGATATGTAGATAAAGTACCATTTCGTGCAGAATACTATTGGGAAAAACAGATACTGGTACATCATGACAGATGCGTAGAAGAAGATGTATATATGGAGATTATCCAAAAATTATCTAATTTTCCAGAACATCTGAGAATGATGTTTTTACATTTATGGTGTATTGGTCTGAGAATCAGCGAAGTGTGTACGCTGAAAGGAGATGCATACTATCGTCAAAAAGGCGATTATTGGATGAAAATATACCAGGTCAAAATGAAGAATTATAAAAGAGTTCCAATACCGGAAGCGTTATATGATCTTATGCAGGTATACCTTAATAAGAATAGAATCGCAAAAGAAGATTATATTTTCCAGAATCGAAAGGGTGGAGCGTTTTCAAAATCTACCTTTAATGAACAAATGAAAAAGTATTGTGCAGCGTGCGACATACAAAATGGTGAATACCTGTTTAAGTCGCATGATTATCGACATACGGTAGCGACCAATCTTTATGATCATGGAGTGTCACGACAGGGAATCCGGGATTATCTGGGGCATAATTATGAAGAAATGACAATGCAGTATATTGATTATATGCCAAAAAAAATAGCAAGAAGGAATGTGGAATATTTTTCAGATGAGAAGAATAGCTTACTGTCCTATGTGCAGAAAGGAGAGAAGGATGAACGAAAGAGTTGAATATTCACAATTAGATTGTTATAAGTGTGCTACAGATGAACAGAAGAGAAAATTAAATCAAGAACAATATTTTGATTTAGGAAAACTGCCAGAGGAAACATTGAGAAAAGAATTTGAAAACTACATCCGATATAGGGGAACAAAAGTATCTATTTTAACAATTAAGACAGAACGAAATTATTTTAATAGTTTATGCGAGTTCCTGCAAAAGCCATCAAATCAGGTAAAGAGCCTGATGGAAAGAGATGAGAATGTTTGGATTAAACAGTTAAAAGCATGGATGTTACAGAAAGGCAGAGCATTAACCAAAGCGAAAAAAAGAGTATATCAGAATGAATCTGTGGAAAAAGTAGCTTTAATAAGATATTTTGAAAATATTATACAATTTACAGTTGATTTGTCGGAAACAAATGAACTGACAAAAGATATTTGGTATTTGGAGAGGCTTCCGATTATAATCAGGTCTAATCCGATTGTAAATCATAAAACAATCAATTTTAGAAAAATTGAACAGCCAGACATTCGGGAAGAAATGAAGAAGGCAATTTACTATCATTTACAATATGAAGCAATTGCGACTGTTACGCGAGAAGTATCAGTAATGAATAAGTTTTCAAAGTATCTAAAAGAGAAATATCCTCAAGTGGATTCCTGCGAAGAAATTGATAGAAATATCATAGAAAAATTTTTGATTTATTTGAAAATAGAAGTGGAAACTGTGAAAGGGAAGAAGACTTCCCGTGAAGGATTAGTGGTGGTCAATCCGTTGGCTGATGACCCTCAATCTAAAGAAGTAGCTTTTGAGAGAATTGTATCTCCCAGTAAGACTGCCCGTTTATATGGCAGTAATTTACAGAACGTAACAGCCATCCTCTTGGGAGGAAACACAATCACCGATCCTACTTATGTTGAATCGGCAGATGAGAGTTATCTGGAATACACCGTTCCGACAGGCGTAAGCGAAGGCGATTACCGCATCGTTCTGCAAGATGCCGACGGCAATCAATATGGAGCCGACATGGTGAAAGTGACCAATGCTTCCCTTGTCATTTCGGGGGCTAACCGGGCTACTGCCAACGTGGACTGGACCATTTCCGGTATCAATCTTGAAAACATCGCTTCTCTAACTATCGGCGGACAGACGGTGTCTCAATTCAGCAATCAATCTTCTACGGAAGTTACGCTGACTTGTCCGGATTTGTCTGATGGAAGCTATACGATGACAGGCAAAACCCGTAGCGGAGAGGCTGTGCAGTTCTTGAACGACAATGCTACGACTACCGAACAGACTGTGACCGTATCTACCGAAATAACGCTTTGGTCAGGACACCATTACGTTTCGTGGGATAAGCCGGACGGTGACCCCAACAAGAGTTTCGGTCTGATTCCAAAAGATGTGTTTGCCGGTAT
>OLSG01002024.1_pt1 | contig 18636 bp, 20 predicted proteins | sample 1673041 | NCBI WGS metagenome assembly OLSG01 (sample SAMEA3136749, study PRJEB25190) | human gut metagenome | reverse complement strand
GCGACCGCTTGCTGAAGGGCGACCGTGTGCGTATCACGTCCGGTTATTTTACCGGAATGGAGGCGGAGGTGGTGATCCAGCCGGGTGGCGGTCATAAAGATGTCATGGCGCGTATCCTCGATTGCATGTGGGTCCCCTTGTTGGAGGTGAAGCCGGGCGAGTACGAGCTGATCGAGCTGAACACCAAGGGCAAGCACGTCTATACCCATCTGGACAACGACCGCCTGCGGGAAGGCTTGCACGATGCCTTGGGACGTTACCATGCCTCCGGCAACGTATCAGAGGAGGATACTCGTTTGGCCCGTGAGGTGTTGAGATCCTACGGTTCGCTCCGTGCGGAGACGGACGTGATGCGTTGCAAGATCTACTCATTGCTTCTTTCTGCCTACAAGTTGTTGGGCGATGAGGAGGAGTTCACACGTTTGCATGACACGATGCGTGGTATGCTCCCGGTGGTGAAAGCTCCGCAATCCCGTGCCTTGTTGCTGGTGACGCTCTACGGTTGCACGGACAGCGCCCTTTACCGGCAGATGGCGCATGAGGTGGTGGATCCGTGGCGGGGTGAGTCCTCGCCCAAGAAAAGCAAGTTATCCTTGATCCGCCGGCTGGACGATTGCGATCGGTGGCTCAACCATGAAATAAGTTAACAGTAGACAAGTGACAGTTGACAGTTTAAATCATAAATCAAAAATCAAAATGTCTTCCCTTCCTTCCGGCGTTCGTTTGGTGCGGTTGCTGAACGAGCATTTTAGTGAGATCATGAGCCGCGAGCGTACGAATATCGCTTCCATCCACCTGTATTGCACGGGTCCTTACTGGGTGGCGTTCGAGTACTCAGCCTATCAGTTGCGCCGTGCGTTCCCGGACAGCGAGGTTACGCCGATGCGCTTGTTCGGCTACCCGTTTCCTGTGGTGATGGTTTCCGTGACGGATCGTTCGCTCCGTGCGTATGCTCGCAGGCACATCTTGAGAAAGGACGACAAAGATTACAAACAATTGACCGTCCCCGAGTTTTCCTTGGCCGATTACCGTGGCTGGCATAAGAGAGAGGTGGAAGGATTGCCATTGCTGAGCGAGACCGTATGATTGTAGATACATATAAGCGTACCGTCTTGTGCGTATATCGGCATCGCCCCACACGTATATCGGCGTTGGCCTCTGCGAACGTAGGCGTGAGCCGCTGCCGGTATACGTGCGGGATGGAACTGGCACCGGGGGGAAAACAGGTGCAAGTAATGCAAGTAATGCAGCACCTGTTTCCCACACACGCACGTGTACATTATATACGTCGAATCAAACTTTCATACGGCTATCCGGTGTTTCTCATCCGGATCGTTCCATGCCTTTTTTGCGATCGTTTAGTGTAAAATTCTTGTTCTATATTAATGTACGCACGTGTGTGGGAAACAGGTGCTGCATTACTTGCATTACTTGCATTACTTGGGGCCTCCATAAGGACATAGATGTATAAAAATAATAACAGACCAGATATGTATCACAGACAATCATTTCCCCGTTTGGGCGATTACATCGCCACGGTTTTACAAGTCACCAGACTGACCAAGTCCATTATCCGCGTAAGCGGAGGCATTGGCAGTGACACTTACAATTCTTTTAAAAAGGCAAGGACATGCACTTTAGCGTTTACTATCGTTTGGTAGATCTCCTTTGGGACCATCTGTCGGACGAGGAACTTTTCCGCCGTCTGGCACGTGAGGCCTTGGAGCGGTATATCGATTACAAGAAAGAGGGGGAGAAAAATAGAGGAAAGAAATAAATTAAGGGTGGGCTATGCGAATGAGATTCGTTTTTGACTTCGTGCCCGCCTTTATAGACAGACAAACAAGCCATGCTTATAAAAGAGAGTGTTGATAAATCTACTGATTTTATCCCGGATGGGATGACCGCCTTCGAGCGTAACGTGAAGCGTATAGGGGATTGTCTTTTGGCCTTTATCGCCTTGGTCGTATTCTCCCCCTTGTTCTTGATCTGCTACATCGCCGTGAGGCGCGAGGATGGCGGCCCTGCCATTTTCAGGCAGGAGCGGATTGGCCGTTTCGGCCGTCCGTTTCATATCTATAAGTTCCGCAGCATGCGTTTGGACGCAGAGAAGTTCGGCCCCGCCCTTTACAAGGGAGGCACTGATCCCCGTATGACGCATGTGGGCAAGTTCCTGCGCGAGCATCATTTGGACGAGCTTCCCCAATTATGGAATGTCTTCATCGGTGATATGGCCTTCATCGGCCCCCGTCCGGAACGGAAGTTCTACATCGACCAGATCATGGAACATGATCCCCGCTATCGTTTTTTGTACCAGATCCGTCCGGGGGTGACCTCTTACGCCACGCTCTACAACGGCTATACGGATACGCTGGAGAAGATGCTTCGCCGCTTACGCTATGACTTGTTCTATCTGGAGCACCGCTCGTGGTGGTTCGATTTCAAGATATTGGTGAAGACTTTCTTGAACATTGCGTTCGGGAAGAAATTCTAGACAAAGAAAGCAGGGAATGGTGATTCCATTAAAATATCATGAAGGAAGTTCTGAAAGGCTGGCTCATTGACAATGCGGTGGTGACAGTGAAGGTCCGGATGAGATCTGACGGACTTGGTAAGTCACTATTACCTGATTGGGTAAATGGCTTGGAAATGTACCGTATTCCATGCCTTGGGACAAATTGAACGTAGTAATAAATCAAACAACAATATGTCGAAAGAAATCAAGATCGCTGTGGCCGGAACCGGTTACGTGGGATTGAGTATCGCCACTTTGCTGGCGCAGCATCATCCGGTTATGGCGGTGGACGTGGTACCGGAGAAGGTGGAGCAACTGAACCGTAGGCAGTCTCCCATCCAAGATGAGTATATCGAGAAATACTTGGCAGAGAAGGAATTGCGATTGACAGCTACATTGGATGGTGCCTCCGCATACCGTGATGCCGATTTCATTGTCATTGCGGCTCCCACAAACTACGACCCGGTAAGGAATTATTTCGATACGCACCACATAGAGGATGTGATCGACTTGGTGTTGAGTGTCAATCCCCATGCCGTGATGGTGATCAAGTCCACCATTCCTGTAGGCTATTGCCGGAGCCTTTACCTAAAATATGTCAATAAGGGGATTGAGAGTTTCAACCTGCTGTTCTCCCCGGAGTTCCTGCGCGAGAGCAAGGCTCTATACGATAATCTCTATCCCAGCCGTATCATCGTTGGTTATCCGAAGCTGATCGCCGACGAGCGGTTCAAGGAAGAGAACGAGGCCATCCGTCGCATCGCCGATATTTCGGCCTTAGAAGAGGCTGCGCATACCTTTGCCGCCTTGTTGCGGGAGGGGGCCATCAAGCAGGACATCCCCACCCTGTTCATGGGCATGAAAGAGGCGGAGGCGGTGAAGCTGTTCGCCAATACCTATCTGGCTTTGCGTGTCAGCTATTTCAATGAGTTGGACACCTACGCTGAGGTGAAGGGATTGGATTCGCAAGCCATCATCCAAGGGGTAGGCTTGGATCCCCGTATCGGTACGCATTACAACAACCCCAGCTTCGGTTATGGGGGCTACTGCCTACCTAAGGATACGAAGCAACTGTTGGCCAATTACCAAGACATACCCCAGAACATGATGACCGCCATCGTGGAGAGTAATCGTACCCGCAAGGACTTCATCGCCGATCAGGTATTGCGCAAGGCCGGCTATTACGGTTACAGCGACCGGAACGACTTTCAACACTCGGAAGAGAAGGATTGCGTGATCGGAATCTATCGCCTGACGATGAAATCGAACAGCGACAACTTCCGTCAGTCTTCTATCCAAGGCGTGATGAAGCGTATCAAGGCGAAAGGTGCCCGTGTGATTGTCTATGAGCCAACACTGGAGGACTGTAGCTCGTTTTTTGGCAGTACCGTGGTGAACGACCTCGCCCGGTTTAAGGAGATGAGCCACGCTATCATAGCCAACCGCTATGACAGCTGTCTGGATGACGTGGCGGGGAAGGTTTATACGAGGGATATTTTTAGGAGGGATTAATCCGTAGCTAATAAGATGTTTTTTTTTCAAGACAAACTGAGTAGGAATAAGACCGTATTGGCCAATTTCTCCTACTTGAGCCTATTGCAGGTATTTACGATCCTATTCCCCTTGCTGACCTATCCCTATTTGCTACGGGTCATAGGGTTGGAATTGTATGGAGTGATCGTATTTGCCCAGACGATTATCAACTATGTATCGTTGGTGATAAATTTCGGATTCAATATGTCCGGAGCGAGGGACGTGGCGGTTCATAAGGAGGATAAGGTACGATTATCCCGGATCGTATCATCCACTTATTTATGTAAATTCATCTTATGGATTGTTTGCCTTATAGTCTATTTATCGGTTATAAGCATCGTCCCGTTTTTCCGGGATTATTATTGGGTTTATCTCCTCTCTTTCTTGCTTACATTAAATGAGCTTTTGCTTCCCATCTGGTTCTTTCAAGGGATCGAGAAGATGAAGTATATCACGATCGTGAACCTGTCAGCCCGCCTATTGTTCGTGGCGGCTATATTCTTGTTTGTTCGAGAGCGGGAGGATTACTTACTGGTTCCGTTCTTGAATGGTATAGGCACAATATTGGCAGGTGGCCTGTCTTTGTATATCGTGTTGGGAAAGGAGAAGATAAATTTATTTGTGATACCCATAAAGGATTTAAAATCGGCTTATAAAGAGAGTTTTCCTTTATTCGTTTCAAGCTTGTCTACACAGATCTATGTGAATGTGAATAAGTTGGTGATCGGTTCATTCTTGGGGATGTCAGAGGTCTCTATTTATGATATGGCGGATAAGGTATTGCATTTGATGAAGCTCCCCATCTCTATGATGGCGCAAGCTGTTTTCCCGAAGATTTCCCGGGAGCGTAATATCCGTTTCGTGAATCGGGTAATGTTCTTGGTGGCGGGAACCGTGCTGCTGGCTTATATCTGTGTGTTTATCGGTAGCGACTGGATCGTGTATCTTTTTACCGGGGAATATATGGAGGAAGCCTCCATTATCATGCGGTTATTGGGTGTATCTGCGATCTTGGTTTCTTTCAATGGCTTTTTGGGAGGGAATCGGCTGGTTCCTTTCGGATATTCATCGGTCTATATGAAGACTATGGTCGGAAATTGTCTGTTTTTCCTAGCTGGGACAGGCTTGCTTTTGCTGACGCATACTATAAATATGTACACGGTTACAGTGATGGCGGTAGCGGTAGAGGTATTTTGTTTTGTATCGTTGATTTATAGGAATTGGCGGTTGGGGCTGTTAGGGATGAAATATTTTTTCATGTCATAATAATGAATAGCCAATATAGAAATGAGATTGTTCGTAATAATTTGCGTTATATCGACTGGACAGACAGAGGGCGAGGTGAAGGTCTGCCTTTAGTGCTTATTGAAGATGATTTTGAACGTATAATGACTATGGAGAATTGTTTTTTTGTAGGAAAAATTCAACCGGGAATATCAGATGAACTGATTAATATGATTTTAAGTAATGGATGATAGGATTAATTATAGTATAATAATACCTCATCGAAATATCCCATTATTACTTCGGCGCTGTTTAGATTCTATACCGCGACGTATGGATATTCAAATTATCGTAGTGGATGATAATAGTGATCCGGGTCAGGTGGATTTTGAACATTTCCCGGGACTTGATGAGCCATGTGTAGAGGTGTATTTCACAAAAGAAGGAAAGGGAGCTGGATATGCTAGAAATATAGGTCTTAAGCATGCTAAAGGGAAATGGTTGCTTTTTGCTGATGCTGATGATTTTTACAAAGAGTCTTTGCTACTTTCCCTTGATCCTTATATAGATGCTACTTTTGACATAGTGTATTTTGGAGCGGATTCTGTGAATTCGGAAACATTAGCTTTTTCGGATAGGAGTGTTGTATTGAATCAAGTTATAGATATGTATAATACATCTGATGTTCATTCTGTAGATTTGCTTAAGTATACTAATTGGGTTCCATGGAATAAGATGTTTAAACATGATTTTGTAAGGAAGTATTGTTTGAGCTATGAAGAGATAAAAACAGGGAATGATGCGTTTTTTGTTGTAAAAGCAGGGTGGTTGGCGAAAAATATTTCGGTTATTAAAAAGAAATTGTATTGTGTTACGTATCGTACTGATAGTTTAACGTTCTCTGTGAGTAAAGAATCCTTTTTTTGTTCTATTGATATGCGTCTTCGGTTAAATGAATTCTTTCAGTCTATAGGTAAGTCTGATTTTCGTGACCCTTTATATGGAGCAGCATATTTTGCCTATTCAAATTTCGGATTTGTTGTAATCCTTGATTTTTTGAAACAAGTGAAGAAACATAATCAATTATTGTTTTTAATGAAGAGTTTGATGAGAAAAATATTTAGTTATGCCTTTGCGAAGAAATAAACTGTTAGCCCTTCTTAGTTTGTTTACAGTCCCTTTGTTTGCTTTTCCTTTTTTATTTGTAGAGATCTATAACAAGCGAAAATATGCGATGTTTGCATTATCCTTTTTGATGGGATTGTTAGCAATGCAGGTTATGCCTGTAGCTGATTTATACAGACATACTCTTGTGTACTATGAGTTGAAAGAGGCGAGTTTATCCGAGTTCTTTGATTTTTTGAAATGGCATGTTGATTACGTATTTTATATAATATTATATGTTGCTGGAAGGCTGGAGATTGATTTCTCTATTGTTAGATTGCTATGGGTATCTGTTGCTTATGGTATTTACTTTTATATTTTTAATGATGTTGTCTCACGAAAGACTTCGTTATCCCGTAAGCATTATATGCTTGTATTCTTGTTTTTTTATTTTTTTGAGAATTATATCACATTATTACATATTTCCGATTTTTATTTTTTTATTCCTCTTGTGGATTTGGCGGCAGGCATGCGATTCTATTTTGCCAATCCTTTGATGGTATTGGCCTTTTATGAGTTGTATATAAAGAAGCGAAAGGTGGCTTATTTCATTATGTTTATATCTTGTATGATTCATTTTGCTATGTTACCATTGGTGCTAATTCTTATTCTCTTTAATAATATTGCTTTGTCGCAGTTTAAAATGTTTATACTTATTTTATCATTGTTTTTTTATTTTATTCAAGAAAGTGTATGGAACTTGTTGATGAATATTATACCTTTTGGGGAAAACTATGTGCGAGTACTCAGTGGATATATGGAAAATCCTGTTGAGGTTGTGAATAATTCGGTGTATACAAGAGTTTTTCAATTTACTTCATATCTTCCATTTATATTATCATTTTTAATGTTGTTGTTTTCGAAGGATGTTTCTCGGGTATCGAATATGTTAATCTCTCTATTCACTTTTATAATGCTGTTTTCTTTATTGCCAATATCACAGAGGTATTATTCTTTTTTTGTTATAGTAACGTTTATTGATTATTGGGATACAGGAGATGTTTGTCGACAAAAATGGTATTTTATTTTGATTTTTATTTTGGCTTTATTTCTATTTGTAATGCGTTTTTATTATTGGAGAATGCTTTTACCTATCCCATATATCTTAGAATATTTGTATACTCCTACCTGTTTGCTATTATCTCATCATTTCAATGAGATAGATATATTGCTGAATGTAGATACAGATGGTACGTTAATTAAACAATTTTGATATGAAGAGAATTTTGTTCCTTGTTAGCAATTTGGATTGTGGTGGTGTTCAAAAGAGCTTTGTGAACTTGATAAATGCCATGGATAGAAAAAGGTATGAGATAGATGTCTTCTTGTTTGTTCATGGAGGTGCATTTATGAGATTCATGCCTGCGGATGTGAATTTGATTCGATCGGATTATACGGAATATTTGTTCTATTATTTTCCTAAATCTATAAAAGCCTTGATATCTCATGGATATTACGGTTTGGCTGTTAAGCGATTGTTTCAGTTCCTTGTATCTCGATTTAGTCGTTCTTATGGTGGTTTTCTTATGTCTAGGATGATAAAGCCTTTAGATAAATATTATGATGTGGCTATAGACGAGGGTGGGCAGGCTTTATTGTATTATATGGTTGATAAAGTAAATGCGGATAAAAGGTATTCATTTTTCCATAGTGATTATGCTCAATGGGATTATTATTATAGAATGGATAAGAAGTATTATCCCTTGATAGATGGCGTGTTGACGATCTCGGAACAATGTGTTAATTCTATCAAGAAATATTTTCCTTTTGTTTCCGATAAAACCTATTTAATGGAAAATATATCATCGGTTGATTTTATCAAAAGTCTATCTTTAGACGTAGTCTCTGATATACCTTTCTCTAGAGATCATCGGATTTTGATGACATTAGGTAGGCTCTGTGAGGAAAAAGGGGTGGATCTTGCCCTTGATGTCGCCAAGGAATTAAAAAACAAAGGGCTTAAATATCGCTGGTATTTCATAGGGGATGGTCCTAAAAGAGCATTGTATGAAAAGAAAGCCCATTCTTTAGGATTAGATGATGAGGTCTTCTTTTTGGGCATGAGAATAAATCCATATGCTTATATAAAATTGGCAAACCTTATAGTTCACCCTAGCCTATATGAGGGGAAGTCTATTGCATTGGATGAGGTTAAGATTTTGTGTAAGCCATTGGTCATCACAAACTTTTCTACAGTGAAAGACCAATTTGAAGACAGAGTAAATGCTTCAATCTGTGATTTCACGGTGGAATCTATTTCGGATGCAATTGTTGAGCTTTTGGATAATGAATCTTTGCGGAATACTTATATAAGAAATCTGCGGAATAATATTTATGATAATACAGATCAAGTCAATGTCCTTTATGATTTGATTGATAAATGATAAAGAAACTTGTTTAATTGTTGATTTATGAACAACGATCAAAAGGTAACTATCACGGTTTTTACACCTCTGTATAATAGGGAAAAGACTATTTATAAAGTATATGAAAGCTTGTGTAAACAAAGTTGTTGGGATTTTGAATGGCTTGTTATAAATGATGGAAGTAGTGATGGAAGTGGTGTTATAATGGAGAATATCTTGAAAGATCATCACTGTCCATTTCATATTACATATCTATCTAAAGAAAATGAGGGGCTAATGCGGACTATAAACAAGGCTATTGATTTATCTAGGGGGATTTTATTGTTTAGGTTAGATAGTGATGATTTTGCTTTGCCTGAAGCTATTCAAACTGTATTAATGAATTACCGATTGATAAAAGAAGATGATAGCATTTGTAGTATTACTTTCTTATCAGAGAAATATAATGGGAAAATAAATGGTTTTCACCCGTTTAAAGAGGTGAGAATAAGTAATTTTAGTGCCTATAGAGATAAATACAAAGCTACAGGAGACAGGGCTGAGGTCATGAAGGTGGATGTGTTTAGGAAATTTAAATTTCCGGAAATCGAAGGTGAAAAGTTTTGTCCGGAGGGATTGATATGGAATAGAATTGCAAGACAATATGATACTGTATACATACCAAAACCTATATATGTAAAAGGTGATTGCGATGATAGCATTACATCTAATGTGTACCAATATTTGAAGTGTAATAGTAGAGGTACTTCGTTATATTATAAAGAAATAGCATTGAATACAAATTTTTCTTATCGTTATAGGGTAGTTAATGCTATTAAATATTATCGTTATGCATTCTTTGCAGGGGAATCAATATTTGGAGTTATGCGATTCTCTGTTTTTTTAGTTGCATTTCCTTTAGGAATGATTGTCTTTATTTTTGATTGGATTAAAAATATGCGATATGGTGATTGGTTTAGTGCCTGTTATTGCCTTTTCAACTTCAACTAGGCCATGAAGTAATGGTGGTTCGCTTGACTACAGGTGAATTTGACGTTGTTAAGCGATTGGAAAAAGCGGGAATTATAGTAGTGTCATTGGACAGGAATGAAAATGATTTGTATAATCCTTTATTCTTCGTTAAATTATCCAAGTATATTGAAGGGTATGATATCGTGCATGTACATCTTTTCCCTTGCCAATATTGGGTGGTTTTAGCGGCAGTATTTACTTGTTCTGAAGTAAGATTAGTAACAACTGAACATAATACGGATAACCGTAGAAGGAATATAAGAGGCTTCAAGTAGATGGATAAAATGATATACAAACGTTATGATGCGATCATTGCTATTTCTGATAAAACTAGCAGTAGACTATCTGGATATTTTGGTTCTAAAGATCGTGTATAAACAGTTTGAAATAGTATTGATATATCGCAAATTAGAAGGGATAATCCTATAGATAAAAGGATTTTACACTTTTTGTAGGGAGTTGTGACAATATAAATAACCTTCTTTTTATCTGGATAATATTAAGGCATTTGTTAGGATGATTTAATGTCTTTATTTCAGTTTTATCAATAATCGTTAGTTAAGATGATTCCTAAAATAATTCATTATTGCTGGTTTGGTAGAAATCCTTTGCCTTCCTTGGCTATTAAGTGTATAGCCTCATGGAAAAAGTACCTTCCTGATTACGAGATTAAGGAATGGAATGAGGATAATTTTGATGTGGATGTTATTCCTTTCACTAAAGAGGCATATGCCGCAAAGAAATATGCGTTTGTGAGTGATTATGCCCGTTTTAAGATTTTATATGAGGAGGGTGGTCTTTATTTTGATACAGATGTGGAAGTAATAAGGCCCTTGGATGATATTATATCCAAGGGAGCATTCATGGGGTGCGAATGTGATGCAAACGACACGAGCGTAGCGAGTGTCGCTCCCGGCCTCGGCCTAGGGGTAAACCCCGGCCTCGGCCTATATAAAGAATTATTGGATTTATATGTGACATTACGTTTCTTCAACCCGGATGGATCCTATAATCAAAAGACCGTGGTGCAATATACGACTGAATTATTATGTAGGCATGGTTTGGAAAATATCAAGGAAATACAAGAATGCGCAGAGATATGGATTTATCCCCGTGAGTATTTTTGTCCTATATCGGTGGAAGATGGTAAGCTAAGGCTTACAAATAACACGCGGTCTATACATCATTATAACCAAAGTTGGCAATCACCTATGCGTAAATATGGACGCAAATTAATTTTAGCAGTCGGTGGTGTAAAGCTGAAAAACTTTCTAAAGAAAATACTATTTAGATAATCTAACCAATGCGAATACTTCAACTAATAACTCTCTCCGAACTTGGAGGGGCTCAATCCGTTATCGCTAATTTGGCGAATCAATTGAGTGAGATCGGCCATGAAGTGATTGTTGCCGCCGGTGAAGGTGATGGGAAAATGTGGTCTATGTTAAGACCGGAAATAGAGCAGGTGCGGTGCAAGCATCTGAGACGAGCGTTATCTCCGTTGAATGATTTCCTTACGATCATTGACTTCTTGAAGATTTATTATCAATATAAACCCGATATTATCCATTTGCATTCCTCAAAGGCGGGGATGTTAGGACGTGTGGCTTTCCCTTCTGGAAAAGTGATTTATACAGTTCATGGTTTTGATTCTATTCGTCTTGCTTATCGTAAGTTCTTGCCGATTGAGAGGTTTATGCAACGGGCGTGTAAGGCGATTGTAGGGGTAAGCCGATATGATGAGCGACATTTGAGGGAAGAAAGGATAACGTATAATGTAAGTACGATCTATAATGGGATCAAAAAGCCTCATCCTTTACTTGTGGATCCATTTGCTCGTATAGTGGGCTATAAGGCTAAAGTGTTGTGTATCGCCCGGTTGTCTTTCCCAAAAAGAAGTGACTTGTTTGTGGAGATCGCTCGGAGTCTTCCGGAATACGCTTTTATCTGGATCGGGAATCAGCATGAGGTAGATGGTGGTTTGTCGGGAAATGTCTTTTTCATGGGAAATCTACCGAATGCGGGTGCTTATAATCAATTTGTGGATTTATTTATACTGCCAAGTAATTATGAGGGGCTTCCGATGGTGATTATTGAGGCGATGAGTTTTGGATGTCCTGTGGTAGCCTCTGATGTAGGAGGTATTAGCGAGATCGTGGTTAATGATTGGAACGGATATACCGTAGAGAATAATGTACGATCATTCGCTGATAAAATAAAGTGTATTTTGGAAAATAGAGCCGTTTGCGAACGGTTCTCAAGGAATGCCAAGGAGCAATTTGAGAAAAAGTTAACCGTTGAGAAAATGGCCTCTGCTTATATTATGATTTATCGTTCATAGACAAATCGTCTTGTAAAATAGAGGGGCGATATTCTACTTTCCATAAACGGGAAGAAGAATATCGCCCTTTTTTTGTTAAAACCTATCCGTAAGAATCTCGGTCAATTCTGCCGTGATCAAAGACATTATTATCTGAAAAAAATCGAGTATTCTTGATTGACGAATATGATAAACCTCTTTTGCAAACGATTCATAACGAACCCTTGCAAGAGGCGTATCGACATATCATGAAAGCGTTTTATGGAGTGCTCAAGAGTGCGGATCGTTATTTACGTTTTGTCTTTCTTACCGGAGTTACCAAATTTGCGCAGGTGAGTGTTTTCAGTGATTTGAACCAACTCAATGATATAAGTTTAGACTATGACTATGCGACCCTTTGCGGGATTACCCATGCGGAGTTGGTCGATAATCTAACACCGGAATTAGAGCAGTTGGGACAGATGCAGTCCTTATCAAGGGAAGAGACCGTGGAGACAATGGTGCGGCAATATGACGGATATCATTTTCATCCGAGCCGAGAAGGTGTCTTTAATCCATTCAGCGCATTGAGTGCCTTGCGGAAGAGAGAGTTTGGCGATTATTGGTTTCAGACCGGTACGCCTACGTTTCTTGTCGAATTATTAAAGAAAAGCGAGTTTGATCTGCGTATCCTGATTGATGGCGTAGAGACACAAGCTTCGGCCTTTACCGAATACCGTGCGGAACGGAATAATCCGATCCCCCTTCTTTATCAGAGTGGATATTTGACCATAAAGGAGTATGATCCCCGTTTTAAACTTTATAAACTCGAATTTCCCAATGAAGAGGTTCGCTATGGTTTTCTGAACTTTATAACTCCTTTTTATTCATCTATATCTGATGAGGAAAGAGGCGTACGCTGAAAAACTGGAGGCTAAATGCGAGGAGAAAGATTAGGAGCGTCTTTTATGTCAAATCCTATCCGTATATGAGCGAGTTTTCCTATATTTGTGTTGACTTTAAATGTAAATAGATTATATGGAAAAACAAAAACAGCAACCCCAGCGGTTGCAATCATTGGATGCCCTTAGGGGTTTTGACATGCTCTTTATTATGGGCGGTGCTTCTTTATTTGTCTCTTTGGCGACATTGTTTCCGAATCCTTTTTTTCAGGCGATAGCCGGGCAGATGGAACATGTGGAATGGAACGGGTTGGCGCATCACGACACGATCTTTCCATTGTTTCTCTTTATTGCGGGTATCTCGTTTCCGTTCTCACTAGAGAAGCAACGAGGAAAAGGTATGACGGAAGGGGCGATTTACAAGAAGATCGTCCGTCGGGGGATTACCTTGGTTTTCTTGGGATTGGTATATAACGGACTATTGTCGTTTGAATTTGACCACCTGCGTTGCGCAAGCGTGCTGGCGCGTATTGGGTTGGGATGGATGTTTGCGGCCTTGTTGTTTGTCCGTTTCGGTTGGAAAGTGCGTGCGGGGATAACGGTTCTTATCTTGGTTGGCTATTGGCTGGCGATGGCTTTTGTGCCTGTGCCGGACGCCGGTGGAGCGGGGCCGTTCACGCTCGAGGGAAACTTGGTGGGGTATATTGACCGCCTGTTTCTTCCCGGACGTTTGCACGAGACTGTTTTTGATCCGGAGGGTTTATTCTCCACCGTCCCCGCAATTGCCACGGCAATGTTGGGTATGTTCACCGGTGAATGGATTAAGTTACGGAAAGAGGGGCTGACCGACCGAAAGAAAGTGCTTTGTTTAGTAGGAGCGGGAGCTGTATTGTTGATCGTCGGCTTGTTATGGAGCTTGGTCTTCCCGATCAACAAGAAGCTATGGACAAGTTCCTTTGTCTGTGTGGTAGGTGCTTATTCCGTTTGGATGTTTGCTTTGTTCTTCTATATCATAGATGTATTGGGGTGGCGTAAATGGACCTTGTTTTTTACCGTGATCGGCATGAACTCTATTACGATCTATTTGGCGCAGCGTTTCATCCGTTTCTCCTATACTTCCGAGGCTATATTCGGAGGGTTGGCGAAGTTGATGCCCGAGACCGCCCAGCCTTTGGTTAGCGCTATCGCATATATCGCTGTTTGTTGGGGATTCTTGTATTTCTTATATCGCCAACGTATTTTCTTGAAAGTATAATAAACGGATGGAGAAGAAGAAATTAAATCGGTTGGAGTCATTGGACGTACTCCGTGGCTTCGACCTTTTTTGCTTAGTGGTGTTGGAGATGGTGTTGCATCCGCTGGCCCATGCGATTGATATGCCTTGGTTTAATTCTTTTATGTGGGGATTCTCGCATGTGGAATGGGAGGGATTTTCTACGTGGGATCTCGTGATGCCCTTATTTTTATTCATGGCGGGAGTTTCCATGCCTTTCTCTTTGTCTCGTTATAAGGATATGCCCGATAAGATGGCGGTATATCGGCGGATCGGGAAACGGGGGCTACTGCTTTGGGTCTTCGGTATGATGTGCCAAGGTAATTTATTGGCTTTGGACCCGGACCGGGTTTATTTGTATTCAAATACTTTGCAGTCGATCGCTATGGGGTATTTGATTGCTTCTTTGTTATTCTTGCATGTAAGGATACGGGTACAGATCGGTATAGCGGCGGCTCTTATTAATCTTTTGGGGAGCGATGGAGTTTATTACAGTCGGTAACTATGGGGGAGGTTCGTACACACCGGATAGTAATTTGGCCGAATGGATCGACCGCACCGTACTGGGACGTTTCCGGGATGGGGCGACGGTGGAGAACGGGGAGGTGATCTTCGCTACTTGGTATCGTTATACATGGATACTGAGCAGCTTGAATTTCGGGGTAACCGTGTTGACCGGGTTGTTCGCCGGATATATCCTAAAGAACAAATTATATTCCGAGCGGCTCAAATTACGGATGTTATTCGGAATAGGTCTGGGTATGGTTATTACCGGATGGCTTTGGGGGATCGAGCTTCCCGTTATTAAGAAACTGTGGACCAGTTCGATGGTATTGGTGAGCAGTGGGTTCTGTTTCTTGCTTATGGGGTTGTTCTATTATTGGATCGACTATAAAGGGCATCGAAAGTATACGACTTGGCTGAAAGTGTATGGCATGAATTCAATACTGGCTTATATGCTTACTAATGTGGTAAGTTTCAGGTGTATCGGCGAATCCTTGTTTTTCGGAACCCAGCAATATTTAGGAAATTATTATCCGATGCTCATTGCCATGTGCAATGTATCGGTAATTTATGTACTTTTGTATGCGTTTTATAAACATAATATTTTCCTTAAAGTATAGAAACAAGAAAACTTAGATCGAAGAAAGATGGAATCAATCAAACAAATATACCGGATTGGTCATGGCCCTTCAAGCAGTCATACCATGGGGCCGATGCGTGCGGCACAAATGTTCTTGGAACGTAACCGGGGCGCTGTTCGTTTTAACGTAACCTTATATGGTAGCCTAGCGGCTACGGGAAAAGGCCATATGACGGATGCCGCTATTCTTGAGGTATTACAGCCGGTAGCGAAGACAAATATTACTTGGGAACCCAAGACTTTCTTGCCGTTTCACCCGAACGGGATGTTGTTCGAGTCGTATAATGAGAGTGGCGAGGAGCTGGATACGTGGACCGTATATAGTATCGGCGGCGGTACCTTGGCGAACGAGTCTTTCAATGAGTTGAGGACGGAGCAAGTATACGATATGCATACGATCAAGGAGATACAGGCTTGGTGTGAGAAGACTGGCCATTCCTATTGGGAATATGTCGAGCAGCACGAAGGCCCTTCTATCTGGGATTATCTGGCTGAGGTATGGGAAGTGATGCAGGATGCGGTTCGTCGTGGTCTGGAAGCGGAAGGCATCTTGCCGGGAGGTTTGGGCATTCGTCGTAAGGCTTCCGATTATATGATTCGTGCGAAAGGCTATGGCAGCAGTATCAAGAGCCGGGGAATGGTGTATGCCTATGCCTTGGCGGTGTCAGAGGAGAACGCGTGCGGTGGGAAGATCGTGACCGCTCCGACTTGTGGTTCTTGCGGTGTAATGCCTGCGGTCCTTTATCACTTGAAGGAGACGCGTGAGTTCCGTGATTCCCGTATATTGCGTGCGTTGGCTACGGCAGGCTTGTTTGGAAATGTGGTGCGTACGAATGCCTCCGTATCGGGGGCAGAGGTAGGTTGCCAAGGTGAGGTTGGCGTGGCTTGCGCTATGGCTGCCGCTGCCGCCAGTCAGTTGTTTGGTGGTACGCCCGCACAGATCGAGTATGCCGCCGAGATGGGATTGGAGCATCACTTGGGATTGACTTGCGATCCTGTTTGTGGCTTGGTACAAATCCCTTGTATCGAGCGAAACGCTTTTGCCGCCGCCCGTGCACTTGACGCGAATACGTTCTCGAACTTCTCCGACGGAAAACACCGGGTAAGTTTTGATCAGGTGGTTGAGGTGATGCGCCAGACAGGTAATGATTTGCCCAGTCTTTATAAGGAGACCTCGGAAGGTGGTTTGGCGAAGAACATGGAGAACTCGAATAATTAAAAGATACTATTTGATTTACTAATAAATAATCTACTATTGATGATAAACGGAAAGAAAAGCCTGTTTTACACGGTATTGATGGCCGGTGCCTTGATGTCCTGCGGGGGCCCTAAACAGGCTCCAAGCGAAGAGGTAGCGAAGAGTGGTAATCCTGTATTCGAGGGTTGGTACGCCGATCCGGAGGGAATTATTTACGGGGATACCTATTGGATTTACCCGACTACGAGTGATTTATATGAGAAGCAAACCTTCTTCGATTGCTTCTCTTCCAAGGATTTGGTGAATTGGACCAAGCATACCGCCATTCTTGATACGGCAGAGGTGAAATGGGCGAAGATCGCTATGTGGGCTCCTTCGGTAATCAACAAGGATGGCAAGTATTATCTTTTCTTCGGGGCGAATGACGTGCATGAGGGAGAGATCGGAGGCATCGGTGTTGCCGTGAGCGATCGTCCGGAAGGGCCTTATAAGGATTTGCTGGGTAAGCCGCTGATCAACGAGATCGTGAACGGGGCGCAGCCGATCGATCAGTTTGTTTTCCACGACGCTGACAATGATGAGTATTATATGTATTACGGTGGTTGGAAGCACTGCAACATGGTACGCTTGAACAAAGACTTTACCGGACTTATACCGTTTGAGGACGGAACGATTTATAAAGAGGTAACTCCCAAGGATTACGTGGAAGGCCCGTTTATGTTTAAGAAGAATGGTAAATATTACTTCATGTGGAGTGAGGGTGGTTGGACCGGACCGGATTACAAGGTCGCTTACGCCATCTCCGATTCTCCTTTTGGCCCGTTCAATCGTATCGGGGAGGTCTTGCGGCAAAATTTCGATATGGCAAACGGAGCGGGTCACCACTCGATCATGCATGTGCCGAATTCGGAAGATTACTACATCGTGTACCATCGCCGGCCGGCCGGGGTCAAGACACGTGACCACCGGGAGACTTGTATCGAGAAGATGACGTTCAACGAGGAGGGATTGATCAATCCCGTGGAGATTACGACCGAAGGAGTTGAGGCTCGCACGATCCAATAATTACTTCCGATAGAAATGAAAGGCGGGTTCGAAGGGAATCCGCCTTCCTCTCGAAAGGAATCGTATTTCCTCTCGAATGAAAAAAAGAAGGATTACATAGCAAGAAAACTTAGGTTTTACTTGCTATGTAATTTTTTTATACTACTTTTGACGCATATGTCAAACTATAATGACAAACGATAGTGACAAAACAAAAAATAATATTTTATTATGGAAGCGAAAGATATGAATGAGATGGAGCCTCGCATCATAGAAGCGGCGAAGCGAGTGTTTGTCCGAAAGGGGTACGAGGCGGCTACCATGAGTGACGTGGCGGCAGAAGTGGGTATTGGCAGGACGGCCTTACATTATTATTATAGGACGAAAGAGATTCTGTTCGACGCTATTTTCGGGCAATTGCTTTCTTCATTGTTGCCGAACATCGATCGGGTTTTGGATGAGAAGAGTACGATGCTGGAGAAAATGCCGGTGATCGTTGATCTGTATATGGGAATTGTTCGTGCGAACCCGATGTTCCCGAATTTTGTGGTGGGCGAGTTAAATAGAGATCCGGAACGTTTATTCCAGACCGTGCTGAAAGATCCGAAAAAAATACAGCCCATCTTGCGTCTTCGTCGTCAGATAGAGGAGGAGATGGACAAGGGGCTTCTACGGAAGATACCGGTCATAGATTTGGTTTCGACCTTGGTGAGCCTAGTGGTCTTCCCGTTGTTGATCCGCAAGCCACTAGCGGCGGCTTTTTTGGATAACGATATGGGGCGGTTTGAGGAATATATGGATAGGCGCAGGGATTTGATCGTCGAGGTAATAACCCAGCTGATGGTCCCGGATGCCAGATGATGGATTTGTTCAATTTAATAAACATATCATAGAGTATATGAGAGGTGTATATGTATTATTGTTAATTAGCCTGTTGGGTTATACCGGAAGGGTTAGCGGACA
>OLSG01002017.1_pt1 | contig 18691 bp, 21 predicted proteins | sample 1673041 | NCBI WGS metagenome assembly OLSG01 (sample SAMEA3136749, study PRJEB25190) | human gut metagenome | reverse complement strand
TCTCCGTCAAGGTCGTCTTTCCAGCGTCTACATGGGCAAGAATTCCAATATTGATAATGTTCATGTCTATCCTCCATACAAGGCCCAAATGGGCGCAAAAATCCCCAGCGGCTAATACTTTTACCGCTGGGGATCATGACTTCGGACAAACAGAAGTATGACGGCTTACATGAGCCGCTGTCCGTCACGATATTTACTAAAAAGGCAAAAGTATTCTTAAATTGGGTACAAAAACCAAGCCCCTGCAAGGGGCAATCATTTTTGCGCCCATTATCAAATTTTATTTAAGAATACCTTGCCGCATATTTGGTAGACTCCTCAAATCAGGATAATAGCAGTATATCATAGTACACTCTAAAAAACAAGAAATTATTTTACCCGATTCCCCAAATAAATCAGGAGGGCATTCACTGGAACACCCTCCGTTTTTGGTGATTATCGTGCGCCTAATCTTGCTTTTTGCCTTGCGTCCCGTTTCCGTTCCTTTTCAGCCTGTTCCTGCTGGTAAGCGGCCTCTAATATTCTGTCCGCCTGTTCCGGGCCAATGGCCCGCCTGACCCGCTCATAGTCCCTGACCTTTCCCTTTAGACTGTCCCTCTCGGCGCAGACCTCGTAAATCCTTTCTGATAAGGAACTATTTTTGCTGACCTCCCGGCCATAGTCCGCTTGCAGCCGCTCAAATTTGGATTTGAGGTCGCAGTAGGCCCGGTAGACAGACCGCAGCACCTTGACGATCTTCGCCCATAAGGGCTTGGCCTTTTTCTCCCGGTAGGCCCTGGCCGATTCCAGCGGTCCCGCTTCTGGCAAGACCTGTTCCGGGTCGCTGGAAAATTCCTCCGCCAGCTTCTCCATGCCTTTCAGCATGTGGGCCACATCGTTTAGTTTGGCCTTGGCCTGGGCCGCTTCCTTTTCGGCAGCTGCCGCCTCCCTGTTCCTTCGGTCAACCTCGGCCTGGGCCAGCACAGCCGCCTCCTGAAGCTGTGCAAGCCGCTCCTGTTCACACTTCACCTTGAACTGCGTGACCGTCAGATGTTCCTCGGAACTGCCACGCTCTCCACGCTCCAAGTCCGTGTAGCCAGCGGAGCGCATCTGCTGAAAGAAATCATCCTGCAAGACGCTGTACGACTTTCTCAGCACAGGCTTGCCCTTTGCTGTTCGTAATGGCTCCCCGGTGGCCTCGTCTACTGCGGGCTGGGATGCCCACTTTTTGCTCATGCTGACCTGCATAACGGTTTCTTTGACCTTGCCCACCAGGGATTTGTCCTTGCACCGCTTTGTCCATCGTATCTCCTTCTCCACCACCGGGATATAGACCACATGGAGGTGGTAGTGGTACACGTCCTCTCCCAGCGCCTCGGACATAGCCCGGTTGCGTTCGTCGGCGTGCATGACCGCCGACAAAATATACTGCTCTCCACCTACGATTTTGATTGCGGATTTGTATGCGTCGGTGTAAAATTGTTTTGCGAAGTCATAGCCGCCGTGATTGTAGAAGTAGGCGGAGTTCACATCAAAGACCAACTCACCGTATCGAAATGCGTCCGCCTTAATGCCACGGGTGGAGATCACACCATCGGCCTCCATTTGGGAGAACATCTCCTGATACCCTGCGGATGGGACCTTGAAATGGACATTGAGCGACGTCCGCTCTGGTACAATGTCCTGGTTGACATAGGAATCCTTCTCGCGTTCGTTGTGCTGCTGGGTGTTGCCGATTTTAGCAGCGGTCAGCCTCATATTTCTTGCGTTGGTGCGGTCAATGCCGTCGCCTCTCGCCATAGGCAAAAATCCTCCCATTTCAGATGTTTGGTTGTTGAAAATGGACGGGGGTTCGGGGAAGGCACTTCCTGCGGGAAGTGTAATAACCCACTATGACACTTTCGCCCCGTTGGTGCGAAAGTGCCGTGGGCTCTCCGAGGGGGTGCCCCGGCAACTGCGGTTGCCTCCCCCAGCAGGGCCGCCCTTTGAAAAGGGCGCCCTGCACCCCGCCTAAACTTTTCCACTCGCCGTTGGGCAGGTGGAAAGGCACAGCCTTTCCACCACCCGGCAAGTGTCCTCCGTGGGCCAAATATCAAGGGGTTCGGGTTGTATTGCCTTGCGGCAATCTCCACCCACAGGTATGCCCCCTTGACATTTGACCCCGCTCCCCGTGACAGCCGTGACGACCGTGACGATGTTTTGGACACCGCCCCCGCTCTCAAAAAAGCCGTCACAGCCGTCACGGTCGTCACGCTTGGGGAGGATCCAGGGTCAGGCTGATACTTCTCCCGGCGTGGGTGCGGGTGTTCTCATAGCGGATATGATAGTCCGTTGCCAGTTTCCCGGCCCGGACGTTCAGCCGCATCGCCAGGGCATTGGGCTTCATATCCACTTGCAGGGCTGCCGCCAACTCCGTGGCCGTACCGCCCCAGGACGGCCTCTCCGCCGTGATAAAGGCGGCTACGGCCTCCAGCACCGGGTCGGGGGGTTCTACCCACAACTCCGTTTCCATCCGCTCCAGTGTCCATGTCAGGTGTTCCTTGTCCTTAATGAGATAGAGCCGCTGGTCTTGCTGGTCACGTCCTACCACATCCAAGGTGGCGGTGCCGTCCGTCCGCTTCTCCTTCTGAAGAAGAAAGGCCCCGTCTGCTGCCCCCGACAGGCCGTTGGTGCCGGAGATCATATCAAACTTGTCGTCGGCCTGCTGCTTCCGAGTGTGATGTACCAGTAGGAGGCAGACGCCGCAAGCGTCAGCAAGGCGTTTCAGCTTTCCTACCACCTCATAATCGTTGGCGTAGCTGTACTTATCCCCGCCAGCCTCCCGAATCTTCTGAAGGGTGTCAATGATAATCAGTTTGGTGTCTGGGTGTTCCTGCACGAATCGCTTTAGCTGTTCCTCCAGCCCGTTGCCGACCTGCTTTGCGCAGATGGAAAAGAGGAGGTCGTTGGTGCCGTCCATGCCGAACATCCGGTAAAGCCGCTCCTGCAAGCGACGGTGATCGTCCTCCAGCGCCAGATAGAGGACAGTCCCCTTGTGAACGGGATAGTCCCACAGGGGGAGGCCCATGCTGACGTGGTAGGCAAGCTGGGCCATCAGAAACGACTTGCCTACCTTGGGCGCTCCCGCAAAGAGGTACGTCCCCGGATAGAGCAGACCGTCAATGACGGGCGGTCTGCTCTGATAGACGTTCTCGTACAACTCGTTCATGGAAATCGTGGGGAGATACGCCGGGTCGTTCATGCGCTGCATTTTCCGCAGCAGTTCCGCATAATTTTTTTCAGGGGGATTGTTTTCTGTCGTTTCCTCTGTTATACTTGCGGTAGGTGTTTGTGAAATGGGCTGTTCCCCGTCTGCGCCAACAGACGGAACCGGGACAGTCCTTTTCGTTTCTCTGGAATCCATCAATCTATCAATCCTCCTTCATGCCGCCCATGATAGCGGCGATCATCTGAATGGTGTCCAGCAGTTCATCGTCCACGCCAGCCCCGTCCTCGGCCCGCCGCAGTTCGTCCAGAACGGCGGCAAGCTGGTCACGCAGGGCTTTGTAGACCTTGGGATTACCCTGTACCACTACGTCCCGGCACAGGAGGCGTCTTGTGATGTAGTCCTGCTTTGTCAGGCCGGAGAGCCGCACAGCGGCCTCGATCTGTTCATCTTCCTCCGGGGACACCCGGAAGGCCACGGTCTTGTTCCTCCAGCGATTTTTGTTGTCTCGGTTTTTCAGTGACATGGTTACGTTCCCATCCTTTCAAAGTCCAGTTTGTCCGCCATCTCCGTCTGCCTTGTAGGAAACAGATGGGCGTAGCGGTAGGTGATATCGATACTCTCATGCCCCACCCGGTCAGCGATTGCCAGGGCGGTGAAGCCCATATCAATCAGCAGGGAAATGTGTGAATGTCGGAGGTCGTGAATTCTGATCCGCTTCACTCCCGCCGCTTTCGCACCTCTGTCCATTTCATGGTGGAGATAGTGCTTGCTGACAGGGAAAATCCGTTCATTTGCCCCGGTGCTGTAAAACATCTTTAAGTAGTCCTCCATCTCTCCACAGAGGAATTTGGGCATCTTAATGACACGGTTGCTCTTTTTCGTCTTAGGAGTGGTAATCACGTCCTTGCCCTTGAGCCGCTGATAGGATTTGCTGATGGACACTGTACCCGCCTCAAAGTCGAAGTCTGTTGGGGTGAGGGCCAGCAGTTCCCCCTCCCGGATACCGCACCAGTAGAGCATTTCAAAGGCATAGTAGGAGAGGGGCTTGTCCATCATGGCGTCGGCAAATTTCAGATACTCTTCCTTCGTCCAGAACAGCATTTCACGCCGTTCCTCCACCCCCATGTTCCCGGCCTTGGCCGCAGGATTGACCTGGAGGCCGTAGTAGCGGACAGCATGGTTAAAGAGGGCACTTAACTGATTGTGGACGGTTTTGAGATAGGTAGGGGAATAGGGTTTTCCCTTGGCGTCCGTTAACCCTCGGATCGCGTTCTGCCAGTCCATCACGTCCTTGGCGGTGATTTCCGACAATTTCCGTTTTCCAAAATACGGCAGGATTTTCTTCTGGATGATGCTTTCTTTTGTCAGCCAGGTGTTCAGTTTCAGCTTGGGCTTCATATCCTTCTCATAGAGCTGGGCGAAGCTCTCAAAGGTCATGTTCACATCGGCCTGCTTTTGCATCAGAAACTCCCGTTCCCACGCCTGGGCCTCTTTCTTGGTGGCAAAGCCACGCTTTAACTTCTGCTGGCGCTCTCCTTTCCAGTCCGTATAGCGGAATTGGACGTACCAAGTGCCGTTGGCCTTGTTCTTAAACGCCGCCATAGGTTAATCACTCCTTTCGCTCTGGCTTCTTGTGCCATAAAATTTTTCGTGGAAGAATTTGCGGTCGATGCGGCCTGAAATGGTAATACAGCCCGTCTTTTTCAACTCCGCATTCATAGAACGAATCAGCTTATAGGCATAGGGGACAGAAACCCCTAATTCCTCCGCTACCTCGTCCACCCGCATGAACATGGTGCTTGCCATTGTGCGCTCACCTCCTTTCATGGCCCCAGAACTAAGCCTTTATGCTTAACCTATTATAACTAAGCAAATTTGCTTTGTCAAGTGGCTTGCGGAATAATTTTTAACTTTTTTGTTTAAGATACTCTTGACTGTTACTAAGCGAATATGTTATACTACTTTCGACAGAAACCACCAGATAGGAGTTGGCATTTATGGCAATAGGAGAGCGCATCCATTTTTTCCGCACCCTCCGGGGTATGACACAGAAGTATCTTGGTATGGCGGTGGGCTTTCCAGAGCGTTCCGCCGATGTTCGTCTGGCACAGTACGAAACAGGCACCCGGACGCCGAAGGCCGACTTGACCGCTGCCCTGGCGCATACATTAGATGTATCGCCCCAGGCGTTGAGCGTCCCGGACATAGACAACTACATAGGTTTGGCCCATACGCTGTTCGCCTTGGAGGATGTTTACAGTCTGAAAGTGGTAGAGGCGGATGGACGTGCCTGCCTGCAAGCAGATATTTTTCAGGGAGGCCGTCAAGCCAGTGAGCTGAACAAAATCTTGATTGCGTGGCGGGAACAGGCGGCGAAGTTGGAGGCCGGGGAGATCACCAAGGAGGACTATGACCGCTGGCGCTACAACTACCCGAAGTACGACACCACCCAGCGGTGGGCCAAAGTCCCCTCGAAGGAATTAAGCGATGCTCTGATAAAAGGATTGAAGAAACAGAGAAAAGACAAATAACAAAAAAGGTCTTGCCGACTGGTGAAAGTCAGCAAGACCTTTTTCTTAGGATATGGAGGATTTACCCGCAAGCCACCCGTTATACGGGAGTGAACAAAGTAAATCCGGTTTTGGTATCTGCTATCAATTTGCTATCAAATGCCCCGTTTCCGCTTCAAAAACCCAGTGTTTTCAAGGCTTTGCGGGTTTTGTCAGTTATTCCCATTCGATAGTCGCGGGGGGTTTGCTGGTGATGTCGTAAACGATGCGGTTGATGTTGGGCACTTCGTTTACGATCCGTACGCTCACCCGGTCCAGCACCTCGTAAGGGATGCGGGTCCAGTCCGCGGTCATAAAGTCCGTGGTGGTGACGGAACGCAGGGCCAGGGTGTAGTCATAGGTCCGGCCATCGCCCTGAACGCCCACAGAGCGCATGTTGGTCAGTACCGCGAAATACTGGTTCATGGTGCCCTCCAGATGGGCCTTAGCGATCTCGTCCCGGAAAATGAAGTCTGCCAGGCGCAGAGTGTCCAGTTTGTCCTTCGTCACCTCGCCGATGACCCGGATGGCAAGGCCCGGACCCGGGAAGGGCTGGCGCATCACCAGATACTCGGGCAGGCCCAGCTCCCGGCCCAGCTGACGGACCTCATCCTTGAAGAGCATCCGCAAAGGCTCGATGATCTCCTTGAAGTCTACATAGTCGGGCAGGCCGCCCACGTTATGGTGGCTCTTGATGACAGCGGCGTTGCCGGCACCGGATTCGATGACGTCGGGGTAGATGGTGCCCTGCACCAGATAGTCCACCCGGCCGATCTTCTTGGCCTCCTCCTCAAAGACCCGGATGAACTCCTCGCCGATGATCTTCCGCTTGTGCTCCGGCTCAGATACCCCGGCCAGCTTGATGAGGAAGCGCTGCTCCGCGTCCACGCGGACGAAGTTGATGTCCCACTTGGAGAAGGCGGCCTCCACCTCGTCTCCCTCATTTTTCCGCATGAGGCCGTGGTCCACAAACACGCAGGTGAGCTGACTGCCCACCGCCTCGGCCAGCAGGGCCGCGGCTACGGAGGAGTCCACTCCGCCGGACAGGGCCAGCAGCACTTTCCCGCCGCCGATCTTCTCCCGGATCTGAGCAATGGCGGTCCGGCAGTAGTCCTCCATAGTCCAGTCGCCCTTGGCGCGGCACACCTCATAGAGGAAGTTGTGGATCATGTCGATGCCGTGCTGGGTGTGGTTGACCTCGGGGTGGAACTGGACCCCATAGAAGCCCCGGGCCTCGTCCGCAATGGCCACATTGGGGCAGCTGTCGCTGTGGGCGGTGAGAGCGAAGCCGTCAGGCACCTTGGCCATGTAGTCCCCGTGGCTCATCCAGGAGATACCCTCCTGAGGCAGGCCCTTGAAGAGGGGAGAGGTGGTGTCGTAGTAGGTCTGGGTCTTGCCGTATTCCCGAGCGGAATCGTCCTGGGCCTCGGTGACCTGGCCGCCCAGGGTGTGGGCCATGAGCTGGCAGCCGTAGCAGATGCCCAGGATGGGCACTCCCCAGGTGAAGATCTCCGGGTCCACGTGGGGGGAGGAATCCAGATACACACTGTTGGGGCCGCCGGTGAAGATGATGCCGATGGGGTCCATGGCTTTCAGTTGGGAAAGGGGCGTGGTGCAGGGCATGACCTCGCAGTACACATTGCACTCCCGGACCCGGCGGGCGATCAGCTGATTGTACTGGCCGCCGAAGTCCAGAACAATGACGGTCTGATGGGACATAGACTCATCCTTTCTTCAGTGAGTAGATTTTACAGAAATTTCACCAAACTTCCCTTGTATCCCCGGGAAAAGAGGAGTATGCTGAAGGCAGACAGAGGGAAAGGAGATGATCATATGATGCAATTCCAGGAAAACAGCCGGATCGACCTGGAGGACCTGCTCTACGACGGACAGGAGCCTGCGGTCAGCGAGCGGTAAAGGGGGCCCCCTGCAAGGAACCACACCACTTTGGTGTGGGTTTTTTGTTTTCAGCAGACAGACCTATGATATATCCGGACAGAAAAACAGGCTGTCCTGTATCTGAAATTCTGCCGCAGAAAATCCGGCATCCTGATATGTATCGGTTTTACGGTCATAGATGTGGTAATGAAATACGATGCGGTAACGGCCATCCGGAAAGCCGCCTCCGTAATGCTGGGGCAGCTGGGATATGGAGGTCCGGCCGCCCGGTTCTAAAGTGTAGGACTCTGCGGTGACACCGTAGTTCAAATCTGTTTTCCACGGAACGCCATACCACAGACCATCCAAAAGGACTTCTAGACCCGCGCTGCCGGAATTCCCGTGTAAAAGGGCGTCATTGCTTTGATTGGAGACGCTCCATTCCAGCGTATGGCCCGCAGGGGAAGAGAGAATCATGGGGACGTCTGCTCTGGGCGTCCCCAGGGAACCCTCCGGCAAAAACCGGCAGTCCCACTGACCTGACAGAAGGGCAAGCTCACGAAGGCAGGGGAGAGAGGACATGCCCTCCCTGGTATGGGTGTCAACAGAAAGCTGCTCCCAAAGAGAGGAAAGGTCCAAATCAGTGGAGAGGACCCGGCCGCTGTTATCGATCCAGAGACCATCCCATACAACGGCATCAAAGTCTTTGCGGACACCAGCGACAGAGAGACCATACACGGGCTGGGAAGCATCAGCATGCTGCTGAAGCTGAGCGGGCCGAGCCCCGGCTGTCAAGAGTGTAAAATGAAATTTCAGCATGTCCTGCCATGTATAGATCAATTTCTGCTGGGTCGTTTCACCGTTGTAGGCAGTAAGAGTGACACTCTGGCCGGGCCAAATAAAGGGAAGCGCGAAAAAATGCCTCCAAATCAGAAGACTGGCCAGCAGGAGCAAGACGATTGCGGAACGAAACCGGCGCGCAGACTGAAAGAACTTCATGGCAGGCACCTCCGTTTTTGTGTTCTGTCTTATGAGACGATCCAAAAACAAAAAAGTTCCATAGGAGGCGGGGAGGTCCGTCAGGGCATCTCCCCGGGCCCAAACGGGCCCGGGGAGATGATGGTCAGATCTGCGTGATGTCGATGGGAGTAAGATCCTCGCTGCGGCTCTGCTGACGGACAGTGAGGATGGCCCGGGCGGTGTCGATGGCGGTGATGCAGCCCACGGAGTGCTCCACCGCAGAGCGGCGGATGCGGAAGCCGTCGGTGTCGTGCTTGCGGCCCTTGGTGGGAGTGTTGATGATCAGGTCCACGGTGCCGGAGGCGATCATATCCAGAATGTTGGGGTGGGCCTGAGAGACGCGGTTGACCCGCTTGCACTCGATGCCCGCCTCCTGGAGCACGTCGCAGGTGCCGGAGGTGGCAAAGAGCTCGATGCCCATCTCCTCAAAGCCCCGGGCGATGCCCACGATCTCCTGTTTGTCCTCGTCCTTGACAGTGATGATGATACGGCCGCCACGCTTGGGCGCCTTCAGACCGGCCCCCTTGAAGGCCTTCAGCAGGGCCTGAGGGAAGGTCTCGGCCAGGCCCAGCACCTCGCCGGTGGACTTCATCTCCGGGCCCAGGCCGGTGTCCACGTCAGTGAGCTTTTCAAAGGAGAAAACCGGGGCTTTGACGGCGTAGTAGTCGGCTTCCCTGTAGATGCCGGTGCCGTACTCCAGGTCCTTCAGCTTCTGGCCCAGCATCACTTTAGTGGCCAGATCGATGATGGGCACGCCGGTGACCTTGGAGATATAGGGGATGGTGCGGGAGGAGCGGGGATTGACCTCGATAACATAGATGTCGTCGTTATAGAGGATGTACTGGGCGTTGATCAGTCCAATGACGCCCAAGTGCTTGGCCATGTTCTTGGTGTGCTTCAGGATCAGCTCCCGATGCTTGTCCTCCAGGTGGAGGGGGGGATAGACCGCGATGGAGTCGCCGGAGTGGACGCCGGCCCGCTCCACATGCTCCATGATGCCGGGGATGAGGATGTCCTCCCCATCGAACACGCCGTCCACCTCCAGCTCCCGGCCCATAAGGTACTTGTCGATGAGGATGGGATGCTCCTGAACGGTCAGGTTGATGATCCGCATGAACTCCTCGATGTTCCGGTCGGAGTAGGCGATCTCCATACCCTGCCCGCCCAGTACGTAGGAGGGCCGGACCAGCACGGGGTAGCCCAGCTCATTGGCCGCCTGAAGGGCCTCCTGGGTGGTAAAGACGGTGCGGCCCTTGGCCCGGGGGATGGCGCACTTCTCCAAAATCTCGTCAAAACGCTCCCGGTCCTCGGCGGCGTCCACGCCGTCGGCAGAGGTGCCCAGGATCTGCACCCCCATCTCAGTCAGCGCCTTGGCCAGCTTGATGGCGGTCTGTCCGCCGAACTGGACCACGGCGCCCCAGGGCTTCTCCAGCTCCACGATGTTCTGCACATCCTCGGCGGTCAGCGGCTCGAAGTACAGCTTGTCCGCCACATCGAAGTCAGTGGAGACGGTCTCGGGGTTGTTGTTGATGATGATGGTCTCATAGCCCATGCGGCGGAAGGCCCACACAGAGTGGACAGAGCAGTAGTCGAATTCGATGCCCTGGCCGATGCGGATGGGGCCGGAGCCCAGCACCAGCACCTTCTTCTTGCCGGAGCCGTTGTCCACCGCCTCGTTCTCTCCGTCATAGGTGGAGTAGTAATAGGGGGTCTCGGCGTCGAACTCGGCGGCGCAGGTGTCCACCATCTTGAAGGAGGGGATGATGCCGTACCGCTCCCGCAGGGCCTTCACCTGGGCCTGGGTCATGCCGCACAAGGTGCCGATATAGCTGTCGGCGAAGCACATCTCCTTGGCCCGCTTCAGGGTGTCCATATCGGGCTCACCCTTGCAGCGGGACAGCTCGTTCTCCATGTCGATGATCCGCTGGAAGCCGTCCAGGAACCAGATGTCCATTTTGGTGATGTGGTTGATCTTCTGGGGGGAGAAGCCGCGGCGCAGGGCCTCGGCCACCACAAAGAGACGCTCGTCGGTGACCTGGACCAGCAGGTCCTCGATCTCGTCGGTGTACAGGCCCTCCAGCTTGTCCAGCTTCAGGGCCCGCACGTTCAGCTCCAGGGAGCGGATGGCCTTCATCAGCGCGCCCTCGAAGGAGTTGGCGATGGCCATGACCTCGCCGGTGGCCTTCATCTGAGTGCCCAGGGTACGGCTGGCGGTGGTGAACTTGTCAAAGGGCAGGCGGGGGATCTTCAGCACGCAGTAGTCGATGGTGGGCTCGAAACAGGCGGTGGTCTTGCCGGTCACCGCGTTGGGGATCTCGTCCAGGGTGTAGCCCAAGGCCACCTTGGCGGCCACCTTGGCGATGGGGTAGCCAGTGGCCTTGGAGGCCAGGGCAGAAGAGCGGGACACACGGGGATTGACCTCGATGACTGCATACTCGAAGGAGTCCGGGTTCAGGGCGAACTGCACGTTGCAGCCGCCCTCGATCTCCAGGGCGGAGATGATGTCCAGGGCGGCGGAGCGGAGCATCTGGAACTCCCGGTTGGCCAGGGTCTGGGTGGGGGCCACCACGATGGAGTCGCCGGTGTGGACGCCCACGGGATCGATGTTCTCCATGGAGCAGATGGTGATGACGTTGCCGGCGGAGTCCCGCATGACCTCGAACTCGATCTCCTTCCAGCCGGCGATGCACCGCTCGATGAGCACCTCGTGGACCCGGGACAGGTTCAGGCCGCGGTCGCAGATCTCCCGCAGGGAGACCTCGTCGTAGGCGATGCCGCCGCCGGTGCCGCCCAGGGTATAGGCGGGGCGGACGATCACAGGGTAGCCGATCTCGTTGGTGAAGGAGACGGCATCCTCCACGGTGTTGACCACCTTGGAGGTGACGCAGGGCTGGCCGATGGACTCCATGCAGTCCTTGAAGCCCTGGCGGTCCTCCGCCTTGTGGATGGAGGCGGGGCTAGTGCCCAGCAGGCGCACGCCGTACTTCTCCAGGGTGCCGTTCTCATACAGCGCCATGGCCAGATTCAGGCCGGTCTGGCCGCCCATGTTGGGCAGAAGGGCGTCAGGGCGCTCCTTCTCAATGATCTGAGTGATGGAGGGCAGGTTCATGGGCTCGATATAGACGTGGTCGGCGATGTCCTTGTCCGTCATAATGGTGGCGGGGTTGGAGTTGATCAGGACGACCTCCAGGCCCTCCTCCTTCAGCGCGCGGCAGGCCTGGGTGCCGGCATAGTCGAATTCGGCGGCCTGGCCGATGACGATGGGGCCGGAACCCAGCACCAGGACCTTCTTGATATCGGTGTACTTCGGCATTACTTGGCACCTCCCATGGAGTCGATAAAGCGGTTGAAGAGGTATTCCGTATCCTTGGGGCCGGCGTTGGCCTCGGGATGGAACTGAGTGGTAAAGCAGTTGGGGCGCTTGTACTTCAGTCCCTCGCAGGTGCCGTCGTTGACGTTGATGTGGGATACCTCGGCCACGGCAGGGTCCACCGTGTCAGAGAGGACCATATAGCCGTGGTTCTGGCTGGTGATGAACACACGTTCCTTCTCCAGGTCACGGACGGGGTGGTTGCCGCCCCGGTGGCCATAGGCCAGCCGGCCTGTCTTGGCGCCGGTGGCCAGGGCCAGAAGCTGGTGGCCCATGCACACGCCGAAGATGGGGATGGTGCTGTCATAGAGCTTGCGCAGCTCTGCGATGATCTCAGTGTTCTCAGCGGGATCGCCGGGGCCGTTGGAGAGCATCACGCCGTCAAAGCCGCTGGAGAGCACCTCGCTGGCGGGGGTGTAGGCGGGCAGGGCCACGACCTTACAGCCGCGGCGGCGCAGGCACTCGATGATGTTCTGCTTCACGCCGTAGTCCATCACGGCCACCAGGTGCGTTTCCTCGCCATAGGCGTCAAACACCTCGGGCTCGGTCCGGGTCACCCTGCGGATGGTATCTTTCACCTCATAGGAGCGCAGCCGCTCCATGACCTCGGCCACATTAAAATGCTCCGCACAGGTGAGCATACCGTTCATGCTCCCCTGACTGCGGAGTATTTTCGTCAGTGCCCGGGTATCCACGCCCTGGATGCCGGTAATGTCGTATTGTTTCAGATAGCTGTCCAGTGTGTCCTCACAGCGGAAATTACTCCCCTGGGGAGACAGATGGCGGACAACAAGGGCCTCCACCCAAGGGCGGCGGGACTCGTTGTCCTCGTGGTTGACGCCGTAATTGCCAATGAGGGGATAGGACATCACCACGCCCTGTCCAGCATAGGAGGGGTCGGTCAGGATCTCCTGATAGCCGGTCATGGAGGTGTTGAACACCATCTCACAGATCCGGTCGGAGGTGCCGCCGATGCTGGTCCCGGAAAAAACGCTTCCGTTGGCCAGGATCAAAGTCGCTTTCATCAATTCTCTCACACGCCTTCCGTTCCAGGTTCTCATACGCATTGCTTCAGGAGGGCATGACCCTCCAGTTTGCTTCTTAATATTTTATCGGAAAACGACCCGCAATGCAAGATGTCGTTTCTCCTTTTTTCGAAAAAAAACACCGGCGGCTTTTGGAGAAAACGCACCGAAGAATTAAAGAATAATAGGGCCGGAGAAGGGCAAGAATGAGAGGGATGGAACGAAGCGCCCGGCGGGCCGGGGGCGGACAGGAGGAAGCCATGTTCACCGCGCTGATCCGTACCGTGATCCTATACATCCTCATCATCGCCGGGGTGCGGCTGATGGGCAAGCGCCAGGTGGGGGAGCTGGAGCCCTCGGAGCTGGTGCTCTCCCTGCTCATCGCGGACCTGGCCTCGGTGCCCATGCAGGACCTGGGCATCCCCCTCCATGCCGGGGTGGTGCCCATCCTGGCCCTGCTGTCCCTGACCATGATCCTCTCGGTGCTGACCATGAAGAGCATCCGCTTCCGCACCCTGATGTGCGGCCGGCCCAGCATCGTGGTTCGGGACGGAAAAGTGGACCAGGGGGAGATGCGCCGCAACCGGCTGACGGTGGATGAGCTTCTGGAGGAGCTGCGGGGGCAGGGCTACACCGATCTGGCTGGGGTGAAATACGGCATCCTGGAGACCAACGGCCGGCTGTCCGTCCTGCCCTACGCCGAGCAGAGGCCGGCCACCGCCCGGCAGCTGGGGCTGGAGAGCCGGGAGACTGGGCTGCCCGTGGTCATCATCAGCGACGGGCGCATTTTGCAGGACAACCTGAAGCGGCGGGGGCTGGACCTGTCCTGGCTGGACAAGCAGCTGGCGGAGCACGGGTATCCCGACTTCCGGGACGTGTTCCTGCTGACAGTGGACGAGGCCGGGGGCGTGTATTTCGTCCCCAGGGAGGGAAAGTAGGGGATGGGAGAGATGAAGCGCCTTTGGGCGGCGGTGAGCATCCTGGCCGCTCTGCTGGCCGCCGCCCTGGGTACCGGCTGGTGGGTGGACGGACTGACTGCAGATTATGTTTCCCGGCTGGAGCAGGCCCAGGCCATGAGTGAGAGGGGCGACTGGGAGCGGGCTGCCCAGGTGACGGGAGGGGTGTACCGGAACTGGCAGGAGAGGAGCTTCTGGCTCCATGCCCTGCTGCGACACAGCGACACGGACCAGGTGCTGCTCCTGTTCCGCTCGGTGGAAGAGTACCTGAAGCTGGAAGAGATGGACCAGTACGCAGCCGCCAACGCCCAGCTCATCGCCCAGCTGGAGCTGCTGGCGGAGATGGAGGACCCGGAGTTCACCGACTTCTGGCAGCTGCTGGGGTACCGGGATGCCATCGCCCCGGAGATCCAGCGGGCGGCACTGGCCGCAGAGGTGTTCTGGCCCTGTGAGATCTATTATCATGCTCCCGCCGATGTGCGGGATGGTCTGATCCATGCGCTGTTGTCCGCAGAATATTCCAGCGCGGCCTCCAACCTGATGAGTTGCCTTGCTATGCAAGGAGATGACAAGGCAATGGAGACTCTGCTGGAGCTGGAGCGAAATCCCCGGCCCTGGCGCAAGGGCCTCTATGTAGACCCATCCAGCTATGCGCAGATCGGAGGCTGGACCTTCGACAAGGAGGGCCAGAAAATCCAGCTCAACTTCGATACCTGCTATCCTATGGTCAAAGGAACCACCAGCGAGAAATCTCCCGTCCGCATTGGCCGGGCACGGGAGGACACATGCCCCCACTGTGGCGGACGCATGGTGGACATGCTGGTGCTGGATGGCCGGGATGAGCGGCTGAAATTTCTGGGGTTGGATGGTATTCTGACTGCCACCTGCTGCCCCAACTGTGTGGGATTCTTGAAAGGTCCAGCCTTTAACAGTTTTACCCTGGATGGCGGCGTGGAAGTCTTTCCCTCCGAGCTCTTTGACGGGGCGGAGAAAACGGATTGCTATGTCAGTCCCGAGGACTACAAGGCCCTCACGGAAAATCCCTTTGTGCTGGGCGAAGCGCCCGTGCCCCTGTTTTACGGTGCGGCCTGCCAGGATGTGAACACGGTGGGTGGCTTTGCCAACTGGGTACAGGACGCGGAATATACGACCTGCCCCCACTGCGGGAAACCTATGAAATATCTGGCCCAGATTCAGTGGGATACGGTGTTTGACTGTGCGGAGGGCACGCTCTATGTGGAATTCTGCCCGGACTGCCATATCGTGTCCATGCAGCACCAGCAGACCTGAAAAAGTCGCACAGTATGAAAAGAGAAATACCAGCAGGTATTTGCGTAAGGAGGCGTCCACTATGTGCGAGCACTGCCGAAACATTCAAACATGGAGAAAATTTGACGCCCCAAAGGACTATCTGGCCTGTATTGCTTACATTCAGCAGTTGGTGTCGGAGGGGGAATTTGAACTGATGCAAGAGGAATCCACCTGCCCACTGGAGAAGGTAAAGACAGAGGATGGCTGGGCGGATGAAATCATGGCCCACATGATCCGGTGCAAGCACTGCGGCCAGATCTTCACCTGTGTGGTCAACACCTGGCGAGGCAGCGGACACTTCAAAAAAGGCAAAGGATGACACAGAAAAGGCGGTGAAATGATGAATCAGACAGAAGAAACAAAACTGCTGGAGCAGACTGAGGAGTGGAATGATGCGGACGAGTTCTCACGATGTATTGAGGCCATCGAGGCTATCCCGGAGCAGGAGCGAGATTATTTGCTAACCGTCAAGTTGAGTCGGGCTTACAGCAATCTGGCGGTCCTGGGAGATCATGGAGAGCACGGAACCGACAGTGAAGTGGACGGAAATCTCATCCAGCACGCCATCCGACTGCTGGAGTCCGTTCGCACCCAGGGAGAAAACGACCCTTACTGGAACTCCCGGATGGGCTATTCCTGCCTGATGGCATACAGCTCCGCAGCCATCGCCTATGAATACGCAAAACGCTGGCTGTCCCTGGTCCCGGATGACCCAGCCGCCCAAAAACTGGTTCGGGACTGCGAGGAATATCTGGAGGAGGAAAAAGCCTTGGAAATAGATTTGAAAGAACGGGAGGAATTTATTCGGCGGGAAACTCCCGATGATGAAAAGGGGGTTATATGTAAATGAACAGCGAACAGATCACAACATTTTTGCAAGAGTATTGGTGCATTGCCTCGGTGCTCATCGGGGCCGTGATTTTAATTGGGGCGATCCGCAACTGGAACTGGCTCTGCGACCCCACTGGTACGCGGGATGCCCACCGCCACAGCAGAGGATACCGGCGGGTGGTGTTCTTCCTGCTGGGTGTCCTCCTGATCGTAGTGAGCATCTGGGGATTTGTACTGAAATTGAAATAGGAGTAGAAAGACTATGATGACTGAGAAATATCCCACCTGGCTTACCGGCCATGTGAAAGAGTGGGCGGAGAAGCGTCTGCCCACCGTGACACTCTGTTCCACCACCGGCAATGAACTGCTGGAGGTCTGGTATTACGGAGATCTGCTCACGGTGAAGGGAGAGCCCCAATCCTATATTGTAGATGGCGATGCGGCCCCCGGACTGGTGGCAGCCCGCGACCCAGAGAGCGGCGAGGAATTCGTCATCTTTGACGGTGGACGGCATGGCTACGACAATCTATTCTGCGATGAACATGATCCAGCTGAACTGAAGGATCGTCCCCTCAAGCGGTACGAGATACCAGCCTCCAAGTTGGTGCTGGAGCTGGGTTACAGCATTGACTATGAGGATGAAAAAGCAACATTTGAACCGGATGAGGCAGATACCGTGGAACTGATCAACGGTGAGCGTATGCCCTGGGAGCAGGTCAAGCGGGACGGCATCGACTATATCGCCCTTTATTATGTGAACGAGAAAGGAAAACCAGTCCAGATTTTGGACGCAGAGCTGGCATAGGTACAGCCATTCCATCCTTTGATGATTCGAGGAGGTGCCCCATGACCCAAGAAGAACAGATCCGCCTCTATCGGCTGATGGAAAAGCTCAACTGGTTTTTCCACCAAGAGATGCACTACCTGGATCGGGAAACGGCGGAAAAGACCGCGCGAGAGTGTTACCCGGAAATTCGAGATTTTACATACGACATTTTATGGAACGACCTGCCCAAAGAGGTCCAGGAGAAGCTCATGGACGAGGAGGAATCACTATGAGTACGCTGATTTGCCCTTTTGATGGTCTTCACGACAACAGAGTCCTCTGCTACTGCGCTGACTTTGAATCCCATACTCTGCACATGGATACCCAGACCGAGGCCGGAGAGAAAGTATCCATTCGCTTCACCGGACTGCTGGCCCACTGGTTTGAAAATGTGATCCAGGACAACATCCTCTTCGGCATGGACGAGATCACCGTGGACGGGTTTTTCCAGCAGTACAAAGACCTGCTGGGTGAGACCATCTCTTATGGCTTTCCCGCCTGCTGCAGCATCGAGGAACTGCGGGAGCGCATGGATCGGGAGCACATCCGGGTATTTGTCATCGACGCTTCCCTTGGGCTATGCGGCTTTGTACTGGCTCAGGAGGTGGAATTGCAATGTCCATAACTGCCTATAAAGTGGAAGCCGTCGGTCATGACCGAACCGGCGAAGACTATGGCTATGTGAATATCATGTACCGCTATGGCAACAAGCAATCCTGCCCCCGACCGGATCAGTGCGAAAAGATGGAAGTCATGTGGGCGGATGAGAGCGTCTACGGACCTCCTGCCCCTGGCAGTAAGGTGGGCGACTTTATAAAGACATGGCTGATGGGCTCCTGGGACTGTGGGGTATTTACCCACCGGGAGATCGCCCAGCGGCTGATGGATACCTTCACCGGACTGAAATTCAAGGAACTGGCGTGGTTTGAGAACCCCAGGGAGAAAACGCTGAAAAACGGCAAGCCCCGTGCGCGCCGGGCCAAGTGGCTGCCGGACCGGGAGGTGGATCTGGTGTATCTCTACTCCGACCACTATCTTGACGCCAGAGATCCGACTCCTGCCGAAACTGACTTTTTCACCGTCACAAGGATGGATGCCTGGGGTGTGAGCACCTGGTTTATGTGTACCCCACAGGCCGCCGAGAAACTGCTCGCCATGGATTATGACAATCTGGTCGTCAAGGAGACCACCATTGTGGGATAGGAGCAATACAGCATGATCGGGACAGATGAAAATCGGGCTGTGCTCCATGTAGAGGTCATCTTCTGGAGCGGCAAGCGAAAGACTCCCCCCAGCCTGGTCAGCGGAAGGTATTGCCCCCATTTTGTTGTCACAAGGACCACGGAATATCTGGGAGTATGCTTTCTGGACGGAGACGAGTGTGCATTTGATGAACCGGCTTTGGGAAATGCCCAGCCTCTCTATCCGGATACTGTGGACTACGCCCCGCTGGAAAACAATGCGGAATTTTTAATCTATGAGGGAGCCAATGCCGTTGGCAAGGGCCGGGTGCTGGGCCGGACGATACCATATCGAGTGAAACAACAACGAAAGTAGGTGCCTCATGTACCAAATTGCATATCTTGGCCGCTGGGAAACTCTCCCGGAAACGGCCGCCGCTATTTATGAACACGATATTCCCAAGCTGGATGCAATGCTTCAAGGCGGGCTGGATCTGGGTACTCCCATCCAGCTCAGCGAATACATCAAGCTGATGCCATTGGAGATCGCGGTTTTT
>OLSG01002016.1_pt1 | contig 18702 bp, 20 predicted proteins | sample 1673041 | NCBI WGS metagenome assembly OLSG01 (sample SAMEA3136749, study PRJEB25190) | human gut metagenome | reverse complement strand
TGGTCGGCTTTCACGACGCCGCCTCCGCCCCCGGAAATCCCACGTCCCACACGATGGTAAGCTCCCGCATTTTCCGCCTTACGGTCAATGGCGCGCTGTGGGGAGAATTCGAGATGTACGCCCATGCCGCCGCTTACCGGGGCGTTCCTACCCTATTCGCCAGCGGCGACGAGGGGATGTGTGCGGCTGCGGCGAACACCGTACCCGGCCTGCTGACCGTACCAACCAAATCCGGCCACGGCTACGGCGTTCTGACAAAGACCCCGGAGCTTGTCCGCGAGGAGATCGAGGGCATGATGGCCGAGGCTGTGGCGGCGGCAAAGACAGCCACACCTCCGGCGCTTCCCGAGCACTTCCACGTGGAGGTCACCTATGTACATCATTATGACGCCTATGGATGCTCCCACTATCCCGGCGCCAGCCTCATCTCTCCCACCACCGTGGCCTTTGATGCCGATGATTACGGCGCTTTTTCTACTTTGTGATCTAAGAAACGGAGGTATATGCTATGGCTGTTATTGCCTATCAATACCGCGGTGATCTGGTGGATCAGATCCACCGGGGACATATCGCGGTAACGGATCACACAGGCCGGATCCTTTGGAAGCTCGGTGATCCGGAGCGTCTTACGTTTGCCCGCTCCTCCGCCAAGCCCCTTCAGGCGATCCCCGTGGCAGAGAGCGGTGCGCTGGAGCATTATGGCATTACCCCGCAGGAGCTGGCCGTCATCTGCTCCTCACAACGGAGAGCCCTTTCATGTAAAGGCCGTGGAGAGCATCCTGCACAAGGCAGGTCTCTCCCCCGACCAGCTGTGCTGCGGGTCGGAATACCCCATGTATGTCCCCGCCGAGGACGCCTTGAAGATCGCCGGCATCCCCCGGGCGCCCATCTACTGCGACTGCTCCGGAAAGCACGCCGGTATGCTCATCACCGCCCGCCATTTAGGGGAGTCTTTGGAAGGCTATACTGCTTTGGAGCACCCCGTCCAGCAGCGTATCCTCTCGGTGTTCGCTGAAATGTGCGGCGTAGAGACCTCCGAAGTCCAGTTGGCCGTGGACGGCTGCGGCGTTCCGGTCCACGCGCTGCCCCTTTACCGGCTGGCACAGGGCTACGCCCGCATGTCCCTCCCCACGCTTTTCGCCCCCACCCGGGCCGCTACCCTCCGGCGCATCACATCCGCCATGACAGCCCATCCGGACAGTTCCACGTTGATGGCCTTATGCCCCAGCTCCACTTGGGCTATCAGGTCGGGCAGGGACAAATAAGCGTCGGGGCCTGCCACTACATCCACATGGTGATTCTCTATCAACTCTTCCTTCACCCGTTCGGCCATACAGCCCAACACGCCGATAATCAGATGCCGACCCTTCCGTCTCAAAGCATGCAAAGCCTCCAGCCGGTTGATGATTTTCTGTTCGGCATTATCCCGTACGGAACAAGTATTCAGGAAAACGGCATCCGCCTCATCCAAGGTTTCGCACGTCTCGTATCCAGCCATACGCATCACCGAAGCCACTACTTCGCTGTCGGCCACGTTCATCTGGCAACCGTAAGTCTCTATAAAAAGCTTTTTCATGCTGTTCTTTCAAATTCAGGCTGCAAAGATAACGAAAGGCGAGCGCAGTTGCAAGCCAAAAGCTTGCTTTTGAGCGAAAAACTGCCGAGCCGCATCCTATCTTCGTAAAACAAAGATAGTCAAAATCACACATATATATACCATTTACTTCTGCAAAGAAACAAAAGAAGGTACAGACCTTCTTAAAAAAGACTAAAAACAAAGTTAAATTAGCGCACAAGCCATTATTATCACAGAGATAATTCCGATATTTGTCCTCGAATGAAAACATTAGATTTTTTCATAGTTAAGGTTTAGTTGAGTAAGCGGGAGTTGTGAAACCCCCGCTTATTTTTTTAGACTGCCATTTGGCAAAAAGACAACCGTTTCCGAATTTTCATAGCAAACAGCAAGGAAAAAGTTCTTTTTAGGGAAGCACGGGTTCCGCTAAAAGCACAAAACAGAGGTAAACAAAAGCATCTTTGGATACACTTTTTTAAGGTTTTGCCCGTTTTTTCAGTCCCGTTAACCCGAATTTAAGCCCGATTAAGGATTGCTCTCATGAGAAAAATTTTCCGTTTGGCTGAAAAAACACTTTTTTTCTCAGCAGAAAAAAAGATGAACGACCACAGGTTACCGGAAAACGGCCTGAAAGCGGGAAAACAGATTGCTGAAAACACCGTTTTTTCTCTATTTGGCAAGAAAAGGCATGCAAGGATGCGCTGTCCTTTTGCAAAAGGTATGCATTCCCGGACTTACTCCTCCTTCGCCAACCAGCGCAGGATGCACCTTTCCGGCAGGCCTTTGGAAAGCAAAATTCCTTTTCCACTGACATTCCGCTTCCTCCCGACGGCGCGAGACTCGCGTATTTGCAATGACGGCTCGGTAAAGGCACGAATACGCGAACCATGCAGGACCGGGATTAACATTTTGACAGTATGCACCCTGAATTTTACCCAATGCTCCCTGCCCAAGGTCTTCTTTCCCTACCGTTGGAGTTCCGCAACGTTCCCATACAATGGGACGTGGACCCGGAAGAATAAGAGTGGAAAAACCATGTCCTTTATGATATTTTTCATAACTTTGACTGCCGAAGAGGTTTAATACCTTTTTTCTTTCCGGCAGCAAAATGGACGGCAATATTGTTTATATACAACTCATGCAGTACACGGCAGGAGCAAGCTTCATGTTCCTGCTGTGGCTGTGCGTGTACTTCCTCCGGAACGGAAGCGGTAACCGACTCCGCCAAATCACTGGTTGGGTCCTGCTCGTATGGGTCATACAGTCGGTCAAGGATATGGCACTGATATGGTATCCCACCGTCCGGTTCGAGTTCCTGCACCATGTTTTCGTACTCATCGACATGACAGCCGTCCCCACCTGCGCCTTCCTGCTGTTTGAACTCACGCGTCCCGGTTCCATGACGCTCCCACGGGCCGTGCTGCATGAAATACCGTTCCTTCTCTTTATACTCGTCTACGTGCTCCATCCCATGGAAACGCTATACGAAAGTGCCATCGCCTGCGCCGTGGCATACGGTACGGTCGTGATGCTTTATGTCTTGTTCGAAATACCGGCTTATCACAAGCGGCTGAAACAAAGTTATTCTTACCACGAACGCATCGACCTGCGGTGGTTGTATATCATACTTCTCTCTTTCGTGGCGTTCCTGGCGGTATGGAGCCTGTCTTCCACCTACTATTCCGAACTCAACGACACGTTGTACTATCTGCTCACTTGTGTCATTTGGTCACTCATCAGCTACTTCATCAACCGGCAGGAGCAAGTGCTCGGTTCATTGACGACCCGTTCGCACCAGGACGTTGAGACGGCACCGGAAAACGAAGAGAATCCACATCAATTCACCCTCCAACTGCATCGGATTTTCGAGGAAGAGCATCTCTACCTCAATCCCAAGCTGACCATCATGGACTTGGCCCAAGCCATCGGCACGAACCGCACCTATATTTCTAATTATCTGAACAATGTACTGGGCACAACGTTCTTCGATTACGTCAACCAGTACCGCCTGTCATACGCCGAACAACTTCTTCGCCAAACCAAAATGTCTATCGAAGAAATAGCTGACCGTTCCGGCTTTAACTCACGGAGTACCTTCCGGCGTGCCTTCCTCAAAAGGTTCGGTTGCGCCCCGAGCCATTACCGCCTTCAGCACTTACCAAAAGAAATAGAAAAGGAAATAAGCCTGACACAGTAACACCTTTCAAAAAAAATAGCTAACTTTGCGCCATATTAATTAAGGTATAACTATTAAGCAATCAACTCTATGGGATTCAACAAAATCACAGCAGCCGAAGCTGCTGCTCTTATCCAAAACGGAGATACCATCGGACTGAGCGGTTTCACACCGGCTGGCGTGCCTAAAAGCGTACCGGCTGAGATAGCCCGAAAAGCCGAGAAAGAACACGCGGAGGGCAAAGAATTTAAGATCAACATCCTTACCGGAGCATCCACGGGACAAAGTTGCGACGGCATGCTGGCCAACGCTCATGCCATTAAATTCCGCGCCCCTTACACCACGAACAAAGACTTCCGTACGCATGTCAACAATAATGAGATTTCGTATTCCGACCTCAACCTTTCCAATATGGCCACTCAAATCCGCCAAGGTTATCTCGGACAAGTAGACTGGGCCATCATCGAGGCTTGCGAAGTCGAACAAACAGGCGGCAAGGCACGTATTTACCTGACGGCCGCAGGAGGTATCAGCCCCACCGTCTGCCGTCTGGCACGCAAAGGCATCATCATCGAAGTCAATGCTTTCCACAGCAAAAAGTGCATGGGCATCCATGACGTGTACGAAATAGAAGACCATCCCTATCGCACGCCCATCATGATCATGAAGGCGAGCGACCGCATCGGTAAACCCTATGTGGAAGTGGACGCCGACCGCATCAAAGGCATCATCGAATGCAACATCCCCGACGAGGCACGTGCATTCAAAGCCCCCGACGCCATCACCACACAAATCGGAAACAATGTGGCCGATTTCCTGTTAGCCAACCTGAAAAGCGGGAAAATACCGCCTACTTTCCTTAATCTGCAAAGCGGTGTAGGCAGCGGAGCCAACGCCGTATTGGGCGCATTAGGCCAATGTCCGGACGTCCCGAATTTCAGTATTTACACCGAAGTGCTTCAGGATGCCCCCGTACAACTGATGCGCGAAGGCCGCGTACTCTCGGCATCAGCCTGTTCGCTCACCGTGACGAACGAATGTCTGCAAGGCATTTACAACGACATGGACTTCTTCAAAGACAAGCTCGTGCTCCGTCCTTCCGAAATTTCAAACAGCCCCGAAGTCATCGCCCGCATCGGCGTATGCTCTCTGAATACGGCCATCGAGGTGGACATCTACGGACATGTAAACTCTACCAAGATCTGCGGTACGAAGATGATGAACGGTATCGGCGGTTCGGCAGACTTCACCAACAATGCTTATTTGAGCATTTTCACTTGCGGTTCCACCACCAAAGGCGGAGCCATCAGCAGTATCGTGCCGTTCTGTTCCCATATCGACCATACGAGCCATTTCGTAGATGCCGTCATCACGGAATACGGCGTGGCCGACCTGCGTGGAAAATGCGCCATGGAGAAAGCAGCAGAGCTTGTCAAGGTGGCCCATCCCGACTATCGTCCGCTTTTGCTCGACTACATGAAGTACGCAGCCCAAAACGGAGGACACACCCACCACTGCCTGTCGGCTGCATTCGCCATGCACGACACTTATCTGCGCAAGGGAGACATGCGACTGACCGACTGGGCCGAATACGTAAAATAACACCAGGAATTTATGAAAAAAACATCATTATTATTATATCTGGCCTTTTCGTTCTGCGGCAGCATTTCTTTCGCCCAACAGGCACTCACCCCCGAAGTCCTGCAGACCTTGAAAGAGAGCTACTCGCACGACGATGCCCACAAAGCCATCCGGAATGCCGTAAATGCCAACTCCATCAAAAAGCTCACGGCCAACAGTGAACAGGCGGCTACGCCCGACACGTGGTTCAGCCACAAGGTGAAAAGCTCCGGCATCAGCGACCAGAAAAGCAGCGGGCGCTGCTGGCTGTTTACGGGTACCAACGTGATTCGTGCACAAGTCATGGCCCGCACGGGTATGAAAAATTTCTTTTTCTCGCAGGCCTACAACTTCTTCTACGACCAACTGGAAAAGAGCAACCTTTTTCTTCAAGGCATCATCGACACGCGCAAAAAGCCCATCGACGACAAAATGGTGGAATGGTTGTTCCGTAACCCGCTGAGCGACGGTGGGCAATTCACCGGTGTTTCGGATCTGATTGAAAAATATGGGCTTGTACCCAAAGAGGTCATGGCCGAAACTTACAGCAGCGACAACACCAATGAATTTTCAGCCCTCTTGAAAAGAAAATTGCGCGAAGACGGCATGTTACTGCGCGAAGCATCCGAGAAGGGCGCCTCCGAAAAGGAATTGGAACAACAGAAGATAGACATGATGAAAACGGTTTACCGTATGTTGGTCTATGCCTACGGAGAGCCTCCGACTTCTTTTACTTGGGCACCGAAAATCGACGGGAAATATACCGAGAAGCCCAAGACTTACACGCCCCAAAGTTTCTACAAGGAAGTATGCGGCGGAGAAGACTTGAACGCCAATTACGTCATGCTGATGAACGACCCTTCGCGTCCGTTCAACCAAGTATACGAAATTGATTATGACCGTCACACTTACGACGGACACAATTGGCTGTACATCAATCTGCCTATCGAGGACATCAAAGAAATGGCCATTGCCAGCCTGAAAGACAGCACCATGATGTACTTCAGTTGCGACGTGGGTAAGTTCCTGGATTCCAAGAAAGGTACGCTCGACTTGAACAACTACGACTACGGCAGTCTCTTCGGCACGACGTTCGGCATGAACAAGAAACAACGCATCCAGAGCTTCGACAGCGGCAGCACCCACGCCATGACGCTGATGGCCGTCGACCTCGACGATAACGGCAAGCCCAAGAAATGGATGGTGGAAAACAGTTGGGGCAAAGATGCCGGCTATCAGGGCCATCTCATCATGACGGACGAGTGGTTCGACGAATACATGTTCCGTGTGGTCGTCAACAAGAAGTACTGCCCGCAAAACGTTCTGGACATGCTGAAACAAAAGCCCGTCCGTTTGCCGGCATGGGATCCCATGTTCCAAAAAGAACAATAACATACACACAAACCCAATAATAAGACAACGAAAATGAAAAAGATCAGAGCAGCCGTAGTAGGTTACGGCAACATAGGACACTATGCCTTACAGGCTCTCGAAGCCGCACCCGACTTCGAAGTGGCAGGCATCGTACGCCGGAACGGAGCTGAAAACAAGCCCGAAGAACTGGCACGTTATGACGTAGTCAAGGATATCCGCGAATTGCAGGACGTAGACGTAGCCATTCTGGCTACCCCGACCCGCAGCGTGGAGAAGTACGCCAAAGAAATTCTTGCACTCGGCATCAATACAGTGGACAGTTTCGACATCCACACCCAAATCACTTCCCTTCGCCGCTCGCTCGACAAAAGCGCAAAAGCGGGAAAAGCCGTATCCGTCATCTCCGCAGGGTGGGATCCGGGTAGCGACTCCGTCGTACGCGCCATGTTACAGGCCATTGCCCCCAAAGGCATCACCTACACGAATTTCGGACCGGGCATGAGCATGGGACATACCGTAGCCGTAAAAGCCGTGGAAGGAGTGAAAGCCGCGCTCTCCATGACCATCCCCACCGGTACGGGTATTCACCGCCGCATGGTATATATAGAGGTAAAGGAAGGATACGAGTTTTCGAAAGTAGCCGCAGCCATCAAAGCCGATCCCTATTTCGTCAACGATGAAACCCACGTCATAGAAGTACCTTGTGTAGACGAGCTGCTGGACATGGGACACGGCGTCAACCTGACACGCAAAGGCGTATCCGGAAAAACCCAGAACCAGTTGTTCGAGTTCAACATGCATATCAACAATCCGGCGCTGACGGGACAAGTATTGGTTTGCGTGGCCCGTGCCTCGATGAAACAACAACCCGGTTGCTACACGATGATAGAAATACCTGTCATCGACCTGCTTCCGGGCGAGCACGAAGAACTGATTGCCCATTTAGTATAAGTTTGTTTCTTGTGAAAATCCTTGTATTTTTAGGAAATAGAATAAAAAGAGGCCGAAAAAGCCTCTTTTTTAATTTTAATAACATAAAAACACAGACAAGATTACCAAATATGCGTATCTTTGTCATAGTATGTATGAACATATTTATTAATTTCAATTAAAACGATTATGAAAAAGTCTCTACTGTTATTAGCGGGTGCATTAAGCTTGGGAAGCTTAAACGCTCAAACGACTGAGGAACAAACTACAAAGTTCCGTGACAATTGGTCAATTGGTTTGAATGGTGGTATTGTGACTCCGCTCAGCCATAGTGCATTCTTCAAGAATGCCCGTGCCACCGTGGGCATCGACCTCAACAAGCAACTCTCACCGATTTATGGTTTGACATTTGAAAATATGTGGAGCATCAATACGTTCGAGAGCAGTGCAGCTTTTGATGCAAGCAATCTGATGTTGTTGCACCGCATCAATTTAAATAATGTATTCTGCCGTTACAAAGGCAAACCCAGCTTGTTTGAAGTAGAAGCATTGGCCGGTTTCGGTTGGCTTCACGTGAACGATGCCTATTACACGAACGACGGAGAAAAGGACGGAAACTGGATTTCTTCCAAGGTGGGCTTGAACCTCAACTTCAACCTGGGCGAAAAGAAAGCATGGACCATAGCTGTTAAACCGGCAATCTTATGGAATGTGACCCAGTTTGGAGAAGACAATATCAATTTCCATTCCGACCAAGCAGCTTGGGAAATCACCGCAGGTGTTGTTTATCACTTCAAGAACAGCAACGGTAAGCACTACTACTCCAACGGTTGCAGCCACGCAGACCAGATTGCAGCCCTGAACGCCACCATCAGTTCGATGGAAGCCGAAGCCGCAGGCAAGGATCGCGCACTGCAAAACGCACAGAAGACCATCAGCGACTTGCAGAAGGATTTGAACGACTGCAAGAATAAGAAAGTGCCCACCACGACTACACAGGCTGTAGAAAAGAGTGAATATGTAGTCATCTTCCGTCAGAGCAGCAGCAAGGTAGACGCTCTCCAGATGCCGAACATCGACCGTCTGGCAAGTTATTTGAAGAAGAATAGCAGTGCCAAGGTTTCCATTTCAGGTTACGCTTCTCCGGAAGGCAACGCCAAATTCAACCAGAAGTTGTCTGAGAAACGTGCAGAAGCCGTGAAGAACATTCTGGTGAAAGAATACGGCATCAGCGCCAACAGAATCGAAACTCAAGGTAAGGGTGTGGGTAACATCTTCGGCAAACCGGCTTATAACCGTGCAAGCATTTGCGTGACCGAGTAATCACACAACAATCCTTAATTACATCACAAAAAGAGGGCAACCGGAGAGGTTGCCCTCTTTATATTTACTAAAAAAGGTTACTTTCAAATAATATTACCGTTATTATTTTGAAACCAATATAAATTTTACTACATTTGTAATGTATTACTAAACGAATAAATTATGAAAAAGTCTTTAATTGTATTATTAAGCGCTTTATGTGTAAGCGGCTTAAATGCCCAAGATTATAATTTGGGTGGAAACAAATTCGGTGACAACTGGTCGATAGGCCTGAACGGTGGTATAGCCACTCCCCTCACCCATAGTACATTCTTTAAAAACTCGCGCGCAGTCATCGGTCTTGACATTAATAAACAGTTAAGCCCCATTTACGGTTTGACATTGGAAAGCAACTGGACCATCAACACCCAGAGCCGAATGGCCGCCCAAAAGAGCGGTACGGCATTCGATGCCTTCAACCTGATGTTGTTGAACCGCTTGAACCTGAACAACATGTTTGCAGGATACAACGGTCAGCCACGCTTGTTTGAAGTAGAGGCAGTAGGTGGGTTCGGTTGGTTGCGTCTGAACGATTTCTATGAGACGGGCGAAGGTGCCAATCACTTGGCATCAAAAGCCGGAGTAAACTTCAACTTCAATTTGGGCGAGAAGAAAGCATGGACCGTAGCCATCAAACCGGCTATCCTATGGGATATGAGCATGTGGGATGCCGACAGGGCTCACTCTCACCCCAACTTTAATGCCAACTATGCCAACTGGGAAATTACAGCCGGAGTGGTTTATCACTTCAAGAACAGCAACGGCAAGCACCACATGACGAAAGTCAGAGCCTACGACGCATCGGAAGTCAGCGCATTGAATGCTACCATCAACAACTTACGTCAAGACGTAAACTCCAAGGATGAAAGCATGAGAAATACGGCAAACAAACTCCGCAACGAGGAACAGAAATCCGCCGATTTGGAAAGAGCACTGAAAGAATGCCAGAACCAGGGTCCGAAAGTGATTACGAACAATAAGAAAACATTGGAGTCTGTCGTAACTTTCCGTCAAGGCAAGATTGTCATCGACGCGTCGCAGCAACCCAACGTAGAACGTATCGCCACTTATCTGAAGAACCATAAAGAAGCTAAGGTGAACATCTTAGGATATGCTTCTCCTGAAGGAAGTTCCGAAGTGAACGAACGTATCGCCAACCAACGTGCAGAAGCCGTGAAGAATATGCTGGTAAACAAATACAGAATCGACGCCCGCCGTATCACAGCTAAGGGACAAGGCGTAGGCTACATGTTCGAGGAACCGGATTGGAACCGCGTCAGCATCTGTACGATTGTTGAAGATTAATCATCATTAGACTGATATAAAAAAGACCGCTTTTCGCAAGCGGTCTTTTTTATACCCTTTGTCGTCCGAGAATCCTAAAACACTGTGATTCTGCAATCTACATATCACTCCATCAGGTTCCTCGTTTTAACATTTTTTTCTCAGCCAAACGATTTTTCAATCTCATGAGATTGATTTTTCATTCTGCGCCAAACGATTTCCCGTTTGCCTCATATCGGCAAAACGCCTTCGGCAAAGGCATTTATCCTCCCGCAAAAACAGTCCCTTTTATCAAAATTATGGAAAACATCAACAGACAGCCCCTGCTTCAAGAGCCAACTCCCGGCAAGCCTTACGGTCTATTTTCCCGTTCCCGGCCACCGGTACGACGGCCACACGCAAAATATGCCGGGGGACATGGTAGCGGGGCAGAAGCGCCTTCATCGCGTCAAACAGGCCGACATCATCCATCGGGAAATCACGGATAACCAACAACACCAAAGCCTCGCCCAACCACCTGTCCGGTACGGAAGTCAAGGCAAAAGGCACGTCGATAAGCTCTTTCAGCCGCCGCTCTTCCTCCTCTATCTGAATTTTCACGCCCCCGCTGTTTACCACATTGTCCGCACGCCCCACGATCGTGAACGTGCCGTCGGCATGCAGGCGCGCCACGTCGTTCGTCTCCAAATCGGAGGAGCACAATTCCGGTGCATGAATCACCAGCGTACCCCGGGCAGACAGCGACAAACTTACCCCCTCGAAAGGACGATAACCTACCGAAGCCTCCGGCCCGTTAAGTGGACGCAAAGCGACATGCGACAACGTTTCGGTCATGCCGTAAGTGGAATACACCCGGCAGGGCAAGTACTCTAAACGCCGTTCCAATGCCTCGTCCACCGCTCCGCCCCCCACGATGACACAACGCACACGCGACAGACGCTCCCGCTCGTCCGCCTGCTCCAACGTGTGGTAAAGTTGCATCGGCACGACAGACAGGAAATCCACCCGCCCCTCCACGTCGGCCAACGGATGCCCCGACGGACGGCGAACCCATAGATGCAGTCCGGCCACCAAAGCACGCACGACCATCATCTTAGCCCCGATATACTTCAAGTCCATGCACAGCAAAGCCGTGTCGCCCGGACGCAAGCCGAGGAACTCACACGTCCGAACGGCACTACGCATCATCCGCGCTTTTTCCACTCTCATCCGCTTGGGGACACCGGTGGAACCGGAAGTCTGCACTTCCACCGTAGACGTCGGCGAGAACCATTCCACCAGAAAGGCATAAACGGCCCGCAAAGCCTCATCTTCCTCTTCAACGGACAACGCGACCAGTTCGTGCAAGTCTGCCGCCGAGAAACGCCGCCCCTCCACGCCGACATGCTGCCGTTCAATCTCCGTCTGCCACATACCACAAACAATCTTTCCGGATCTCCAACGGCATCGGCACGTTGTCGGTGAACAACATCCCCGTGCCCAATCCCTGCGGCATCCGGGTGTGCCATGTGGCACACCATTGCGCAATGGCATTCAAGCCAACGTTCGACTCCAATGCCGAGGTAATCCACCATCCGACGTTCCTCTTTTCCGCCTCTTCTATCCACTCCCGGCAACCGGAAAACCCGCCATGCAGCGAGGGTTTCAGCACGATGTACTGCGGATGGAGCGCGTCCAACAGCCTCCGCTTCGCTTCAAGGCTGCAATGTCCTATCAGCTCCTCGTCGAAAGCGACGGGCAAGGGCGAAACCGAAGTCAGTCCAGCCATTTCGTCCCACTGCCCGGCCCGTATGGGCTGCTCGATGGAATGCAAATCGAGTTCGGCCAACCGTTTCAGCTTGTCCAAGGCTTCCGCAGGAGCAAAAGCCCCGTTGGCATCCACCCGGAGTTCCACCTCGCGAGCCGGAAAATGCCGACGGATGAAACGCAACAAGTCCAGTTCCTCCTCGAAACCGATGGCACCGATTTTCAACTTGACACAACGGAAGCCGGCTTCCAACTTTTCCCTGATTTGCCTGTACATGGCATCATGGTCGCCCATCCATATCAACCCGTTGATGCAGATACCCTCTTCACCGCGCGAAAAGGGCGTATCCCACAAGGCATACGTCCCTCGTTCGAGATGGTGCAAAGCCGTCTCCAACCCAAACAGCATGGAGGGGTATTCCCTCCACCGTTCCGTATCGACCTGCCCCGTACGAGCCACCTCCGCGCATATCCCGCGCAACACGCCTTCGTAATCCGGCAAATCGTCTACACTCAACTGCGGCAAGGGAGCGCATTCGCCCCATCCCTCACGTCCCGGACATGCTTCGGATGCCATCCTGACGTACCACGACCGCCGCTCCGTGTACACTCCCCGCGACGTACCCGCCGGCTTTTTGAAATGGAAAAGCCGGGGGAAAATATCTATACTGTACGACGGAATCATAATTCGCCGACTTCTGCCACGGAAAGTCCCGTTAGTTCGGCTATATCTTCAGCCGACATGCCTTTCCCTTTCATGCGCAGCGCAATCTGCCGTTGCTTTTCCTTTTCGCCTTCGGCACGACCGGCGGCACGTCCCTCGGCAAGCCCTTTCTCAAGCCCCTTGGCAAGTCCTCCATCCCAAGCTTCCTTCATGCGCCTTTCTTCCCGTTCCTTGGCATAAGCCTCCACCGCCAAGTGGTCGCGGTAAATCTTGATGCTCTCGTCATACTTCATCCTGTCCTCCTTGGAAAGAGCCGCAATGTCCACAATCTTTTCCAATTTCTCAAACACTGATTTCCTTGCCTTGAACGGCAACCTCTGCAATGTATCCATATTCTTCAACACATATATCCATCGTTCAAAATCCGTCTCACACTCCTGCTCCTCCTTGGTAAAAGAGGGCAATTCCAAAAAGATGAAGCGCAACTTGTCAGAAAACGCCTCATGCGTCTCCCTGTCCGAAAGGACGATATCCGTACGCAACTTGTGTGAACCGGAATCCAAGCAAAAGTTCATGAAAAACACACCATACACGGCCTTGAGCCGGAACTGCCAATCCGCCCCGCGTTCGCCCTGACGCGCCACGGCACGCGACAAATAGTACAACGCCCTTTCGCGAAAATTCACTTGCGGACGGTTTTGCATTTCCACGATGAACTGCTCGCCCGACTCATTCGTGCAATACACGTCGTAAATCACACCCCGATCTTGGGCAAAGGCAGGCAGCACTTCCTTGTCCAGAAAACGGATGTCCACAATATGCTTCTCCCCTTCCAACAGGCCGTTCAGGAAGTCTATCAGCAAATCCTTATTGATTTCCTGACCGAAAATACGTTTGAAACCCACGTCCGTAAACGGGTTGATGAACCTTGCCATATCCTGCTATTTTTACAGTCCCTCTTGCAAACTTACGAAAAAAAGCCGTCCATCCATGTCACCGTGCTGCAAAAAGACCTCATTTTAAGAGAAAATATGCAAAAATACAGCCGGGACAAAGGATTCCTTGCCCCGGCTGCCCAAAAGACTTTTTTAGAAAACTAATCTAAACCATGCCATGTGCCCGTCGCCATCATATTCCATGGACACCTTTCCCGTACCTGTCCAACCGTCTTCCGACTCTTCCATACGCATTTCCGCTTTCATTCAGGCACTAAAGGAATGACTCACTCCAATTTCTGGAAAGTAAACAGCAAACCGTCCACCCGTAATTCACCATTAACTAACGTACCGATGGTACCATCCGTGATATACACCTTATTGCCATCAAGCACATAAGTGTAAGTCCTCACATTTTCCGCCACGAAAGACACCGTCTTTCCTGAAATAGTTTCCGTATGAAACGCACCGGACTTATGGCCTATGTAGCAATTCGTCGTAAAACTTTCTACGGTATTAGCATTCAGGAAACGGTATGAAACGGCTCCTCCTGTAAAACCGTCTTCATCGGCATTGTCTTCTTCCACCGCTTCTCTCGCCATATCACGAAGGTCTGTCAACGGCAACCAATATCCTATGACGCCTCCGCCACCTGTTTCATCATCGTCCTTATCGCAAGAAGAAAAAAACACCAACCCCAATAACAGGCACAGTATGAATCCCGGCAACTGCCATAATTTGAAACTTTTCATATCCATCACATTTTATCTTTTAATTAATCATTTATCGGCCACCGGGCGTATGGCTCCCCCGAGACAACAGTCCATCCCGTCTGTCGGTCCAGGCTCACCACCAGTTTCTCCCAATCCATAAACCAATAGATTACCATAAGAATACTGCTCAAACGTGCCTGTCCAATAAACGCTAAGCCCATTGGTAAGGACTTCTGACCCTATCCGCCGCCCACACAAGGGGAAAAAGAGCTTGTTCCCGTTGGGAGCAATGAACAGCAGCCCTTCCACATTATTATACAGAACCGTTTTCACGAGACAATCTTCCACCAAGTCATCCATTTCTTTCCGCGTGGGCATGCGCAAGCGGCCTTGCGATTTCACGTAAGCAATGTCCAACTCCGTACCGCTTATCTCCTTCGGAGGATTCACCCCGGCATAATACTCATAACATCCGGGAGCAGGCACATAAAAGTCATAAGTATCAATAATCCCTTGGTACTTGACAGTGCCCGTAGGATCGCCCCATCCGCACAAAACGCCGGTCTGCTCCGGTGAAGACGCATCCCAATTACACGAGGCCCATTTCACCCGACCTCCCATGTCTACCAGTTCGCCAGCCGTAGGCACATCGATACCATCGTCAGCAGGCTTCATCGTGAATGTTTTCGTATTGCCATATTCATAAGCCCCGTCTTTCTCAAAATATGCCCTGTAATAATAGGTCGTATTCGGTGTCAAACCTTCCAGAGTCGTTTTGAAATCTCCTGTCTCCGACATACCTACCTGTACTTTCACTACCCCTTCATTGCCGGCTTCCGGTGATTTCGATGTCCCGTAAACAAAACCATAAGCATATACCTCAGGCACTGTCCCGGTTATGGTGCACGTCCCGGAAACCTCCACTGTGGTGGAAGATAATCCCGAATAGGGTTGCGTCAGGATGGTCACGGAATACGCATCCTTATCACCGTTGCCGCTGCCCGTCCCGCCGTTATCATCGTCGCTACACGATACAAAAAACATCATGCCCAAAATCCACATCCAAACCGGACATTTAAAACATAACTTTTTCATTTTTTTTAATTTAATGTTGTTCTCGAATTCAGTTTACCATGCAAAGATAGGCAAATCGAGAAGATGAAACGGAAATGAATAGTTCCAAGAAGTTGACAGAAATATTGCCATTTGATTAACATCCCTATTCCGTTCCGGAACTAAAAGGAAGGGAAAAATTTACGTCACACTTCATTTCCTGTGAAAGGTCTCCGAAAAAGTCATGATGAAGAATACAAGAAATACGCCACAACAAAGAGATATCAATATTTTCTTTGCCGAATATTTTATATACGTTAGGCCGTGTGCAACACAACTGTCTTGCAAACCATGTCACCGTACGTCCTTGCTCGTGAAGCGTGCAAGCTATAAGCTGTCCGATATGCAGCATACCCCTCTTTATTCATCCGGACTCCCAACGGACATGTTAAATCCAACATAAGAACTGCCTGTATATAGAAAAGGCGTAGGAATCTTACCTTTGCCCGTTCCGAGTTCCAAGGCCTTCGCATGCCCACCTGTCAAGAACGAGCAACGCAGAAAGCCCACGCCGATATGTATACGGCATGTCCTTTCCCCGAAAGGAAGGGACAGTACGTAAATATACATACCACGAGGACGTTACCGGTTGCCATCTGTTCTTTCGACAGGTCAAAAGGTGCGAAGTTCTGAAACCCGAAAGCCAGACGCTTGTAAACGTCTTCTCCATATATAATGCACATATCCTTGCCCACCCTTGGGCTTTCTGCGGAAATGTACAAGGCAAATATAGGAAAAAATGATGAATACTGATGTTCTCCATTCATTTTTTCTTCTTTTTGCAGTATCCGAACTTATCTAAACCTATTGGCCAGTAAACAGTGATAAACGAGTGATGAAGAAATTCTCCTATTGAAAATCAGAAGAAATATACTACTATGTATTGCATAGTACCAATATAATACATATCTTTGCATAGAACAAAGGGACGCACCGGCCGGACGTCTCCTTACTTAAACGCTAAAAGCCTATGAACGTAGACAATGCAAAATCACAAATGCGGAAAGGAATGCTGGAATATTGCGTCATGCTGTTACTGCGCAAGGAACCGTCATACGCCTCCGACATCATCACACGGCTGAAGGAAGCCGATTTGATTGTCGTGGAAGGCACGCTCTATCCGCTGCTCACCCGACTGAAAAAGGACGGACTGCTGAGTTATGAATGGCGCGAATCCACTCAGGGACCTCCGCGTAAATATTATGCCCTGACGCTCGACGGCGAAACCTTCCTGGCCGGACTGGACTGTGCCTGGAATGAGCTTTCCGCCACCGTGGGACACCTGAAATCGGAAAGCCCCATAAGGCTGCCTTTACAGGGAAAAGACTGAATCCTTAACTTTTAAATTCGAAAGCTTTATGAAAAAGAATATCACCATCAACCTGTTCGGTTCGCTGTATGCCATCGACGAAGATGCCTACGAACTGCTCAACCAATACCAGAACAACATGCGCCGTTACTTCTCCCGTAAAGAAGGAGGCGAAGAAATCGCAGAAGACATCGAACGCCGCATAGCCGAACTTTTCGACGAACTTAAAGCATCCGGCGTAGAAGCCATTACCATCGAACACGTGAGGGACATCATCTCACGCATCGGTAATCCGGAAGAAATGGACGGCACCGAAACGGAAGCGACTGCCGACGAAACGGATGATGCCCCAAAGGAAAGCGAACGCAAAGAAAACGTACATAAAAAACTGTTCCGCAATCCGGACGACAAAATGTTGGGTGGCGTCACCTCCGGATTGGCCTGCTATTTCGGTATCGACCCGCTGTGGCTCCGTCTGCTCATGATATTATTTGCCTGGTTCTCTTTCGGCACGACCATTATCATCTACCTCATCCTGTGGGTCATCGTTCCGGAGGCGTGGACTCCCGAAGACCGCCTGCGCATGCAGGGCCGTCCCGTCAACATGGAGAACCTGCGCGACGAAATCATGGACGGCGCACGCAAAGCCGGACAGTATGCTTCGGCCCCGAAAACCCAAAAGACGGTACGGGGATGCCTGACCGTCCTGTTAGACATTGTGACGGCTATATTCAAAGGTTTCCTTTTCCTCGTCGTAGGCGGTATCCTCCTCTTCGTTACAATCATGTTAATCGCCATCCTCATCGGGTTTTGCCTGTATTGCTTTTCCGCTTTTACGGGTGGAGTGAGCGACGGAGTGTTCAGTTCGCCTGCCGAACAGTCTTTCTTCAATGCATTGATCAACGGCAGCCTCCGCCAAGGCATCTATTGGACGGCATTGATAAGTTCCATCACTCTGCTTATCCTCACTTTGTATATCGGTACACATTCCATCCTGCGCATGGCGGGACGCATACACCCCATGACTTTACCCAAACGGTTGGCCCTCATCGGAGGATGGATTATCACAGCCGTAATCTTTATCGCTTCGATGATCCAAAGCAGCATTTCCTACGACTGGTACATACGGGACTACAGAGAGGAGCAAAGGATCCGCAACGATTCCCTCGAACATCAAAGGCAATTAAGCTATTTAGAACACGAAGGTTGGAAAGTCGTCCGGCACAAAGAATGCGGAAACAACTACGTGAAAAGCGGAGAATATTATACGGGCAACAGGGACGTGCAGTATATAGACGCATGGAACTTCAACCGGAAAATGGAATATGAGGTAGAACGAACCGTTCATGTGACACCGGGTATTTACCGTCTGGAAGCCGCCGCACGAACGGACGGACAAGGCTGTGAGATTTTTGCCTGTCATGATAACCGTGAACGGAAGGCTGACGTCCCCGTATATGGAAACCAAGGCGGGGAGATCTGGCAGGATGCCCAACGACAGCAGACGAACGGAAATATTACGCTCGGCATGTGGAAAGACATTACCGAAGCCAATAAAGGAAGAGGTTACGGCTGGAGTATAGTAAGGATAGACAGTATCGTGACGCACGACGGCACAATCCGTTACGGCGTAACGAATATCCGTAGCGGAAAATGGGATGGTGCGTGGTTCTCGGCCACGGATTTCAAACTGGAAAAGACCGGCGACCTGCCCAAACGACACAAACCGCTCACTCCGCACAAATCCACCCGCCGTTCATAGAAAAAGTTCCCTGATATGAGTTAGGTCCTTCACAGGATACCTCATATCAGGAAACTTACACAATATTAACCTAATTTCTACTATACCTCAAATCCGCAACCTATAGGGTTTAGTGGGATTTTGCTTGCAAAGCGACAA
>OLSG01002012.1_pt1 | contig 18713 bp, 9 predicted proteins | sample 1673041 | NCBI WGS metagenome assembly OLSG01 (sample SAMEA3136749, study PRJEB25190) | human gut metagenome | reverse complement strand
TGAGCCGTCTTGTCAAACTCGCTCCGTTGCAAACTTCGCTCAGACAGTGAAGCAGTCGGCTCATAACGCAGATTTCTGCCAGCTAAGAATATCTAAATATCTTGCAAATGCATAGGAAACAAACGCTTTTTCTGCGCTGGTTACTGGATATATGGTTAATATTTGAAAACACTTTTTGGGTGCTAGTGAGAAAATAAATCTTGCTTTTCAGAACAATATAGTCTAAACTGTAGTCATAGTAGAATTTATCACCTGTTGCCTGATCTGGCATTTCAAGGCAGGTTCATCTGACATTCGCTAACATTTTCATTAAAATATTTCAAAATTTGTAACACGGACAAGACTGAATGGATGCGAAAGAATAATATTCTGTCTTTTTGCCTTGTCTGAATGAGAGGAGGTGGAATTGATTAAAAATGAATTATTTTTTCAGTTATCAGTAGTTCGGGGGTTTTAGAAAGCCTGAAAAAGTGTTAAAATGAAAGCGAGGGATATAATGAATAATACGATCTTCGATGACGTATTCCGTACCATGATTGAGAAAATACCGCAGTTGGCAATTCCTTTAATCAATGAGGTATTTCAGACTTCATATTCGGAGGATGTAGAGATCATACAGCTTCAAAATGAGCATCATCAGGAGAATGGAGAAATCATCACAGACTCCTGTCTGAGGATTGGAAAGAAGCTGTATCATATCGAGTGTCAGAGTGTTGATGATTATACGATGGCAATCCGGATGATCGAGTATGATTTTGCTATTGCTTTAGATTCGGCCAGAAAGTACGGACGCAGATACCGGATGGAGTTTCCGAAGTCCTGCGTGTTATATTTACGAAGCGGGAAAAATACGCCTGATTTTCTGGAAGTGGAAGTAGTATTCCCAGATGGAAAGATACAGGTATACCGTATCCCTACAGTGAAACTTGATGAATATACGAAAGATAAAATATTCGAGAAAAATCTGCTGATGTTTCTGCCGTTTTATATTATGCGGTATGAGAAAGAGATACATAGAATAAATCAAGATCAGGAAAAGCTGCAGTCTTTGTTGGATGAATACGAAGACATTCGAGCAACGCTTGAAAAAGAACTGACAGAAACAGGAAGAGCAGAATTATACACGAACTTAAATAAGCTGATCACAAAAATATCGGACTATATCTGTCGGGATGAAGATATGGTTCGGGAAAGGTTAGGTGAGACTATGGGTGGAAAAGTGTTAGAATTGGAATCTGAAAGATTACGTGCGGAAGGAAAGGTTCTGGGAGAGTCTATTGGAGAAGCACGTGGAGAGGCAAGAGGAAAAGTCATTGGAGAGCTTCAGGGTGAAACGCGTCTTGGTGTTTTGATCAATCGTCTGATCCTGGATGGAAGAAGTGCGGAAGTTCAGGGTGCTGCGACGGATGCTGAGAAGCGGAAAGAACTTTATAAAGAGTATAATATGTAACGCAAAGGAAACTTCCTTCTGCTGGTCGGAAAATAAGAATAACTGGCAGGAGGAAGTTTTTGGTCATCTTTGGATTTTCATTTATGTAAAATTCTGAAAAAGATTGACAAAGCACTGGGTGGGTGTTAAGATTAGTTTGTTAAATAAATAGCGTTTAGCGCATATGTACAGCTTATTACTACGGTAATGATTGAAGAATCGTTGGGTGAGAATCCCAAACAGGGTTCCGTTCCCTTGCAGTATATTTAGTCTGCAGTTCACTGTATTCTTGTAATGGTATTCAAAGGGAATACTATAATGCGAAGGATATGAGTGAAAGTTCAATCTGTACATTATATTCCCTGCCAGTATGGTGGGGATTTTTTTTGCACTTTGATAACTGAATATCGGAAGTCGCTTTTTATCCCTTTAGTTTTCGGAAATCCGGTGAGATACCGGTACGGTTTATCCCCACTGTAATAAGGACGAACACTGCGAAACCATTGGAAAGATCCTTTCCGAGAAGGGCGGCAAGTAGGTTGGAACTTTAAGTCAGGAGACGGACTTTAGTAAAAATAAAAAACAAACATCTGTAGGCATAACGGAGGTTTATTTTTTATACCCTTTCTTATGGAAAACAGGTATCAAACGTGGTCTGAAAAGGCTGCGAAATGATATATTTTGCAGGATAACCTGCAAAAAAATAATACATTTAATTAAGGAGGAAACAAAATGAACATGAAAGTAAGAAAAAGCGTGATTGCATTCTTAATGGCAACAACAATGGTAGGAAGCACAGCAGTACCGGCTATGGCAGGTCAAATTACCGTAAAGATTCAGGCAACAGGATTGCAGGGAGAAAGTTCTGAAAACATAGACACAATCCTTTCTGACTCATTAGATATTGCTGACACTGGAAGTGTAACTGCTATGGACGTATTAAAAGAATTAGCAGCACCAGGTGAAGGAAAACCTGTCGAAGATATCAGAGTTATTGATGAAGAGGGAAATAAAAGAACTTATTATCGAAAGGGATTACTGGAATGGTATAAGAGCGAATACGGAAATTATATTTCTGCAATCAAATTAGACGGGCATAATAATAGTTTAGTTGGAAAATTTTTCGGCGAAAACGGAGCAGCAATTGATGAGTCATTAACGGGTAATAAAGGATTAGCCAATAATAGAGGTGCATATTTTAAACTCTTTGATTTAAATCAGACAGAAACAAACGACATGAAGGTAACTGAAAATTCAACTTGGAACAATACAGTACATTTTGCGAATTATTTATCTGAAAAAGATTACAACGATTATTCTGGTTGGATGTGTGTAATTGATAACAGTACTTATAACAATGGCGTAGATACCGTGCTTTCTGATGGAAAAGATCATACCCTTACATTAGATTTCTCTATGATGATGGGATTGGATTTAGGATTTGACAGCTATGTAAAAGCTGCTGATGGTACATGGGTTCCTGTAAGCGGATGGAATTAAACCAGATTAACACGTTAAACAATTAAACAAGATCTATAGGAATTAGACTACAAGAAATTGTAGTCTTTTTCTTGTGTATATAGGAAATCAGTATGAAAAATAATAAATGTATAAAAATTTGGCAATATATTTTGTTCGGTATAGCGCTCGTAATGATACTTATAAATTGTCGCATAGTTAAAGCAGATACCACAGAATTACGACAAAATGATAAAGGGCAATACTGCATCAGTACAGCAGAAGAATACTATTTTTTTGTAGAAAATTATCGTAATGCTCCATATAAAACAAGTACAGTTATCTTGACTAATGACATTGAAATAACAAATCAAGTAACTGGTTTGGGAACATTTTCAGGAATTTTCGACGGACAAGGGCATACTATTACATATTCTGCAACTGACAGAACTCTTAATAAAAAAGGAATTTCAGTAATTTCATTTAGCCTAGATTCCAATGGTGTACTTGAAAATCTAAAAATTAAAATAGAACAAACAAAGCTATATGTAGGGGATGTTACTTATTCAAACATAGTATTTTCAAGTAATAATGGTCTTATAAAAGGTCTTAAAGTTACTGGAAATGTAATTTTAGTATGCGATGATTTAACAACAAGATGGAATGTAGCAACGGGTATAGGAGCAGGAAGGGGAAAAGTAGAAAACTCTGAATTTTCCATCAGTTATGGTTTAGAAAGCACTATGACATCTGACGAAATAGCACAAAAAATTATTGATAAAAAAACTCTTTGGGAAATATGTCAGCTTGGAATTAAAGCTTCTTCACGTATACAATATAAAAATTGTGTAAATCATGGATGCTATAGCGAAAAAATATCTGAAATAGCAGAAAAAATATCTGAGAAATTAGACCCTGAATCAAATTTTTCAGCAGGAATATATGTAGTATATTCATTTCGTGCCAACGAAAGCTCTACAATTACAAATTGTTATTATGATAAAGATATTTTCAAAGATATTCGTGTTGTTACCGAAAAAACCAAAAGACTTTATAGCAGTAAAGAATTCCCTAATTATGAGGAATTAGGGAAAACAACTGCTGAAATGAAAGTAAAAGAAACCTATATCGGTTTCGATTTCGAAAAGGTATGGTCAATTTCACCAGATGTAAATGACGGTTATCCATACTATGATCCAAGAACAGTTGAAATAACTTTAGAGGTTCAGGCAGATGCAGAACCCAAAGTATGGAAAACCAATTATGATCGTGATTATAACCGTTTCAAAGATTATTCCACGAATTATCATTTTCCATATCGTGTTGAAATAATCGATGGCACAAAAACTAATATCTACGACGATGGTGATAATAACAAAGTTACTATAAATGGTGCAAAAATTGTCAATCAGACAGAAGAGACAAAGGAATTGATTGATAAATATGGTATCAAAGCAATATGTAATCCTGAAACAGATATTGAATCAGCTACTGTAGACACCAGCTTTTTAGGTCAGCGTCCTTTAACAGTGAAATGGATTAAAGAACCGGTTCTGCAGTTTGACGAAGGCCAGGAAGCACAGGCGGAAGAAGACGGATATACTTTCAAGATAAAAGTAATAAACGGTACTTGTGAAGTCAAAGATAATAGAGATGCAAGCGCAGCAGATGATCCGGCTAACTGGGAAACATATCTGACCAAAGCGGAAAAAGCCATCAAAATTATTCTGGATTACTGCAAAGATAAAAATGCGTTTGGACCTAAAGATTCACCTTCTTATGAAAACACAGATATCTGGGCAATCTTTACTGCAGCCAGATGTGGTTATGTTCCATATGACGATAGTACCTATTTTGACAGATGGTTTACAAATACTAAAGTTTATCTGCAGGAATTAAAAGATTCCGGATCAGATTTATCCAAATGGCAGGCAACAGATCTTTCAAAACTGATTCTTGCTATTGAAGCAATCGGATATGATCCAAGAGATATTTCTTCTGTAAATCTTCTGGATGCAGTAGGAAACAGAAATGGTGATAATTATCTTAATACGGAGTATGCGATTCATGCCATTAAATCAGGTGGCTATACCTCATCTACTTTTACTGATGATGCAATGGCAGAATGGGTACATAAAAGAGCTGAAAGTCTTCTGAATGCAGATAATGGTTCATTTTCAAATGCAGATAACACGATGAACTGGCAGCCGTTGGTTTACTGGTATGGTAAAGATGGTTTTGGAGATGTAAAGAAAGCTATTGATCAGGCATTACACAAACTTCCGGAAATTGCGCAGCGTGCAACAGGTTCTTTCTGTACCGCAGGGTTTGAAACAGGATGTATGTCCTATGGAAATAATGCATGGAATGATGCACAGGCATTGATTTTCGCATCCATCTATAATGTAAATGTATTAGACCGCAGTACAGGATTTACAAAAAATGGAAACAATCTCCTGGATGCATTCTTTGATCTGGTTGATGTGGATGGAGAGGTAGATGGAAGTATTCATGGATTTACTAACTATGACGTTCCACAGATTGCCCGCGGATTAAATGCGTTTGTCCGTCAGCGCAAAGGACAGAAAAACTTCTGGGATTTCTCAGATGTTAAAGTTCCAACCAAAACTGTCAACGACCTGATTCTTGCGCTTAATGATAACAGCACAAAAGAACAAGTCCAAGCAGCAAGAGACGCTTACGATGCATTAGACGAAACACACAAATCAATCTTCAATAAAGACACACTGAGAAAGCTCCTTTCTGCCGAGAACGGCAAAGGCGATTCTATTGACAAAGTAATCGCAGCCATCGATGCTCTCTCGGCAGCAGATAAGCTGACACTGGAAAACAAAGACGCCGTTGTAAATGCAAGAAATCTCTATGATGCACTTGATGATGAAGCCAAATCTGTAATCTCCAATTATTCTAAGCTGACAGCAGCAGAAGCTAAGATAAAAGAACTGGAGAAACAGCAGGAGCAGAAAGAAAAGGATAAGGCAGCAGCTGAGAAGGTAATCGCAGCGATTAATGCCCTTCCTTCCGCAGATGCCTTAACTCTTGATCCGTACGTTCTGCAGCTTCTTGACAACATACAGGCAGAGTATAACGCACTGACTGAAGCACAGAAGGCACTGGTAACTAACTACAGCGTTTTACAGGCACTGAGAAGCCTGATTCCTGATCTGAAAGCTGCAGCCGCAGTTGTAGATAAGATCAATGCAATCGGTGAAGTGACTTCCGATAATTATCAGAAGAAACAAGCTCTTGTCATAGAAGCCAGAACCGCTTATGATGCACTGACAGCAGATCAGAAGAAACGTGTTACGAACTATGCAGAGCTTGAAAAAGCAGAATTGTTTATCAGACGCCAGAGTACAGATGCAAAAGTAGGATATGTGATCTCCTTTATTGATGAACTGAATATCACCACATCCTCTACAGGTGCTTTGTCTGACGGACCTCTGAAACTGACAGAAAAGAATAACAACGTACCGACAGAGAAGATCTGGAATAGCTGGAAAGATTATGTGGCAAATGCAAGAGTATTATACAATACTCTTGATGATCAGCAGAAAGCTCAGGTTACAAACTTAAGTTCTCTGGAAAAAGCAGAAGGTTATCTCTATCAGCTGAAATCTGATGCACTGAAAGCAATGCTCAAGGCACTCCCGGATGCAGAGACTGTCCGCGCTTATGAAGCACCTCAGCCGACTACAGTACCTGCAGCACAGGAAGCTGTACAGTCAGAAGAGCTCCCGGCACAGGAAGTTCCGGCAGAAGGTTCTGATTTCTCAGACGGAAGCGCAGATGCATTTACTTCTGATATCAGTGAGCAGCCTGCAGCGCAGATGGATATTCAGTCATCAGAAGACATTGCAGATGTTTCGAATGAAGAGACCCCTGACTCTGTAATTGCAGATGAAGCAGAAGTACCGGATGCAGATTTCTCCACAGAAGAGGAAATTCCTGCAGCAGGTGATACTGCGAAACGTGCACTTACCGAAACAGAGCTGAAACAGATTGCAGCAGCTAAGAACGCTTATGATCAGTTAACAGAAACAGAAGAAACGAAATTCAGAAGTGAAAACACCGCACTGGTAGAGAACATGGAGAAGCTGATCGCCATGGCTCTGACTTATGAAAAAGGTCAGAATGAATACCAGCAGCTTTTCGCAGATGAAGCAGCTTTAATTTACGCAACTGTAAAAGACCACCCTGTAGACAGAGATTCTTATCCACAGGTAAAAGCATTCCTTGACCGTTATGCGAAAGATTACCAGGGACAGGAAAATGCAATGGCAGGTCTGAAGGTCAAAGTCGGAAATCAGGAAATGACTTTTGCAGAAGTGATCGCCGCACTGACAGCACAGGCTGACAAAGCTGGCAAAGATATTTCTGATGCACAGCAGGCAGATGACTGGATCAGTAACCTTCCGACGGCTGTTACCAAAGAGAACATTGCAGGTGTAGAAGCAGAACTTGCAGCACTTCAGAAACTCATCGACAGCATGAGTGCAGAAGGCAAGTCCTATATGTGGAATGCAAAGCAATTAGAGTTGATCAAGACCATTGTTGCAGATTATCATATTGAACTTGCAGGCAAACAGGACGCCTTCAAAGCAGATATGCCTGCTAACCTGCAGACAAAAGCCCTCAATTACAAGACAATCCAGGTAAGCTGGAGCAGTGTTGATAATGCAGATGGATATATAGTATACCGCAGAACAGAAACAGGAAGCTGGAAGAAGATTGCAGATCAGGTAACAGATATTTCCTATAAGGATCAGAAAGCAGTTACAGGAAGAGTTTACTATTACACAGTAAGAGCTTATTCTTATACATGGGGCGGAAAGACTGTAAGCAGTTACAACAAAGATGGTGTGATCGGAAAAGCAACACTTGGAAAAGTGAAAATCGCTACAGCAGCTTCCGAGAACTATAACACTATCCGTGTCACATGGAATAAAGTTTTCGGAGCTAACGGTTACAGAGTATACCGTTCCACTTCAAAAAATGGCAAATATACCTCCATCGGATCAACTGCAAAGAACAGCGCTGTTACCTTCCTTGACAAGAAAGCAGTTACAGGAACAACCTACTATTACAAAGTACGTGCTTACCGAAATGTAAATGGTAAGAAGGTTTACGGAAGTTATTCAATAGCAGTAAAGGGTAAAGCAGTCCTCTCTGCTCCGTCTCTGTCTGTGGGATCCACATCCAAAACTGCAGTTCTGGAATGGAGCAGGGTAAAAGCCGCTGATGGATATCAGGTATACGCCAGTGCTTCCAAAAATGGTAAATACACACGTATAAAAACCACAAAAGGAACTGGTATGACAGAAGAGAAACTTGCCACAGGCAAGACCCGTTATTACAAAGTACGCGCTTACCGAAAAGTAAACGGTAAAACAGTATATGGCTCTTTCTCTAAAGTAAAAAAAGTAGTCATTAAATAATAAAATGTCAGAACGCAATGTGTCATTATTGGCACACTGCATTCTTCCAAAAAAAGCAAAGATAATCAAAAGAAATAGTTTCTGAATGCATGAAAAGAATAATAAAAATATTTCTACTGGCTGTTTTTGGCAATGTTTTTCGCAAGTTTAGCGGGTATATTCATTTCAGAAGAATTTGTATTCCATAATAATATATCAGGGATCAAAGACCTGTCAGGGATATGGCTACATACTTTTGGATGGAATTTTGTGATAAACATTGTAATAGCCATGATAATTGCTGTTAAATTCGGAAAAAAAAGATAAATAAAAATAAGGCAGATGTTATTTCTCTCCTGTCATTTTGCAGGAGAGAATCATCTGTCATTTTGTGATTTAACCGAATAATTGCTAAGCGGAGGATTTTATCCGTTTGATTGTAGAATCAGAAAAAGCGGAGGAAGCAAGTAAATGAATAAACAATGGATGGCACTGCTTCTCAGTGCAGGAATGGCAGTTACTACATGTCCTGTACCGGGAGCACAGGAGCCACCGGCAGAACAGATACATACAGAACAGGCCGAAGAAAGTTCTGCCGCAGTACACAGTGATGATTCTGACAGGGAGGGGACTGCTGCGGATGAGTTTCAGTCTGAAACAGAACCGTCCGGATCAGAAACAGAAACTGGCGCATATGAAGAAGAAACATCGGAAAATGAAAATAAGAAAGACAACGGAACCATGCTGGATATACAGACCATGTGTTCTTATATTCAGAAAGCTGCAGAAGCAGAGGAAATAGATCTGGATTCAGAGATGATCGCAGATTTCTGTCTTGCCAGTGACACTTACGACAGTCTGACAGAGGATGAGCAGGCAGCGGTGAATTCCGGGATCAGAGAGGCACTGGAAACTGTCCGGAACCGTATTGCAGCTCAGATTTCTTCTGTCAATGGAGTAACAGTAACAGGGAATCCCTGGTATGTGCAGCTTCATGTACAGGAGAGTTCTGATGGACAGCAGACAATGCAGCAGCTGTCAGAAACTTATCCGGGTACTCTGCCGCAGCTTCTTTATGACATAGAGATTTCCTATACAGATATCCGTACAGGAGAAGCATATCAACCCATGACAATGATCTCGCTGGCCTTTCCTGTACCGGAAGGGTATGAGAGCCTGACAAAACCGAGAATCCTCAGATCTGCGGAAGATTCTTTTATGGAACTGACCCCACAGATGCAGGAAGACGGAATTTTCTATCTGGACAGTGCCAGAACTTTAACGCATCTGATCGTGGCAGATTTTCCGGCAGGTCTGCAGGGAATCTCTCTTAACAGCAGCTCCATAAAGATCAACCGTGGACAGAAACATACCCTTAAAGTAGTTCCAATACCGGAATCCGTTACGGAAAATTACAATGTTACCTGGAAGAGCAGTAATACTTCTATTGCAAAGGTAAGCAAAAAAGGAGTTGTCACAGCAGTAAAGAATGGCTCTGCTACGATCACAGCGACAGTAGCAGAGCATCCTGAGATGACAGCGACCTGTAAGGTAACTGTTATGCAGGGGGCGAATACCCTGAAGAAATCTGTCAGTCAGGTCATGGCTGAGACCAGTGCCTATATGCGTGCCACAGATACCAATCCTTCGGTAGGAAGTGAATGGTATGTGCTGGGGCTGGCAAGGGGTGGACTGAGTCTGAAGGAGAAATATTTCTCTACTTATTATAATCATACAGCAAATTATATTGAGGAAAAGAAAGGAATTCTGACCAATACTTCCAAATATACGGAGTATTCCAAGAGGGTTCTTGTGCTGACTGCAGAAGGGAAGGATGCCCGTAATGTAGGCGGTTACAATCTTTTTAAATACATTTCTGATCTTAGTCTGGTAAAGGAGCAGGGATTAAATGGTCCTATCTGGGCACTTCTGGCAGTGAACTGTCATCCGGAATATTCTTTTCCTGATAATCCGTCTGCCAAAGAACAGAATTCAGAAGAAGCACTGGTAAATTTCCTGCTGCAGAGTGAGCTGCCTGGCGGAGGATGGGCTTTGATGGGAAGTAATGCGGATTCGGATGTTACAGGAATGACCTTGCAGGCTTTGGCACCATACTACCATAAAGCAGGATATGAAAATGTGACTGCTGCCATTGACCGTGGACTTGCCCGGCTGTCTGAAATGCAGAACGATAGTGGTGGTTATTCTACCATGGGAGTCGAAACAGAGGAATCCTGTGCACAGGTCATTACTGCTTTGTGCAGTCTGGGCATTGATCCGGAAACAGATTCCCGTTTTATAAAGGGCGGACACTGGACAATAGAGAATCTCCTTACTTATCATATTGCAGGAAGTGGATTCATGCATGTAAAAGCAGGCGCCGGAAATAATGGCGGTGCTGCTGCAGGTACATTGGATGGTATGGCTACAGAACAGGGGTATTATGCACTGGTGGCTTATCAGCGTCTGAAAGACGGAAAAACAGGTCTTTATGATATGTCAGATGTAAGTATCAGTAAAGGGGGAAAGGGTGACGGAACCGGCACTGGTTTAAAGGAGCCGACTCCTATTCCAACTCCAACCTCTGCTCCTGTAGCAGACCCATCGGGAAGCAGCGGTAATGTAAATACGAAAAAGCCCGGTGGTTCCGGTAAATCTCTGGGCGGCAAGTCATCAGGCAAAGGAAGTTCAGGTAATGCAGGAGATTCAGGAAAGAGTGCTTCTGGTAACTCTTCGGATAAGAACTCTAAAAGCAGTTCCAAAAACAGTAAATCAAAGAACAGCAAGTCAAAGAATGGTAAAAATTCCGTAGGATGGGATTTTGAGGCAGAGCCTTATGTGGAATCAGAGGAAACCTCTCTGGCGGATGACCATGCAGATGGCAGCATAGAGTCAGCAGAGGATACCGGATCCGGTGTTCTGACTTCTGATAAGAAAGAATATGGTATGATCTTTGGATTTGCAGCAGCTGGTGCTCTGGCAGGAAGCGGCATTAAAGCAGGAGTGAAAGCTCTTATACGTAAGCGGAGGAAGAAGAAATGAGCAGAAAGAAAAAGGGACTTGCTCTGTGGCTTGCATTGTTTCTGGGAGTAAGTTCCCTCACAGGCTGCGGCAGCGGAAATGACAATATGACACAGCTTTCCCAAAAGGGAGCAGATATCATGAACAGTTCCGATGAGGAACAGGATACAGATGTAGAACCATTAAAAACAAAGACGCAGCTTCCGGAGGATGGGATTATCACCCAGGCGCAGATGGAGACCATTGCGGGAAAAGATGAGAAGTTTTATTTTGTGGGAAAAACAGACAGTGGTATTGGATATAAATGGACCTACAATGGAAGCCAGATTCAGAATCCTGTAGAACAGAAGCTTCTGGTACAGTGTACAGAGGACGGGACAGAAGAAATAAAGAAAGCTGCCAATAATGCACCGTATGCACTGAAGGTTACACTGGAGAAGATGAACCTGGCTGCTCCGGCAAAACTGACCCTTAATCTGAAAGAAGAATGGAACGCAGATAAAGTTCTCTATTGTCTGGAAGAGAATGGAAAGATTTATCAACTGGATACTGCGAAGATCTCTACCAGGGAAAGTGGCAAAAAGAAAGTAAAACGGACAACCCTTACTTTTAATGTAACAAAAACGGGCGGAGATTTTTATCTGATCGGAGGCTCCACCACAGGAGAAGCTGCAGACGACCAGGCGGATGATGAAACCAAAGATAATACCAAAGATAATGCAAAAGGAGAAGATACACAGTCAAAAGACAATAAATCTACCGGTAGTTCCTCAGACCAGGCAGATACAGATAGAAACCCGACCTCCGGGCAGGATGGTTCTTCTGCAGACAACAGTTCCGGGGACACATCAGGCAGCGGAGACAGTTCGGATGAAGATACAGCAATGACCTGTACCTTCTCTATCGAATGTTCTACGATCCTGAATAACTGGAATGACCTGAAGGAGTCCAAAGCAGAGTTTGTCCCTGCAGACGGATGGATCCTGTATCCTTCTGAAGTGGAATTCTATGAAGGCGAAACTGTATTTGATGTACTGAAACGTGTGTGTAATGAGGCAGGAATCCAGATGGAATCCGAATGGACTCCTATGTACAACAGTTATTATGTATCAGGTATCAACAACCTGTATGAATTTGACTGTGGCAAGGACTCCGGCTGGATGTACTGTGTCAATGGCTGGTATCCAAATTACGGATGTTCCAAGTATACGCTGGAAGACGGGGATACTGTAGAATGGCGTTATACCTGTAATCTTGGCAGGGATGTGGGGGATCAGTATTATGACTGATGCCTTCTCCAGATGCCATCCCATTTTGAATTTCTTTTATTTTGCCGTGGTGCTGGGGTTTACCATGTTTATCCAGCATCCGGTTTATCTGGCAGTGTCTTTTGTGGCTGCTACTGCATATTCCATGTGGCTGAACGGAGTGGGAAAGGTCCTGAAGATCAACTTTCTCCTGACAATTCCAAGTCTTTTGATCGTCGCACTGCTGAATCCGATGTTTAACCATTATGGAGTGACACCGCTGCTTTATATCGAGAGCAATGGAAACTGGGTTACACTGGAAGCATTGGTATATGGAATTGTTCTGGGATGTGTGCTCTTTATCATGATCCTGTGGTTCTCCTGTTATAACCAGATCATGACCAGTGACAAATTTATATACCTTTTCGGCAGGATCATCCCGGCAATGTCCCTGATGCTGTCCATGGCACTTCGGTTTGTACCGCATTTTATCGCACAGCTGAAAGTGATCCGCAATGGACAGAAGTGTGTGGGAATGGATGTAAGCAATGGGAAATGGTTTAAGAAAGTCAGGTATGCCTTAAATATGGTATCAATTCTTGTGACATGGGCGTTGGAAAATGCCATTGAGACAGCAGATTCTATGAAAAGCAGAGGATATGGACTGAAAGGCCGGACTGCTTTTTCTATTTATCGTTTCAATCGGAGAGATAAGATTTTGGGCGGGATGCTGGCAGTGCTTTTTGTGGTTTCCGGATACGGATGTTATCATGGCGCTGCTTTTTCCCAATATAATCCAAGAATCCTTCTGGCAGGGTTTACTATTTTCGGACGTGTCCCGAGGCAGTCCTGCAGTCCGGTACTTGCGGTCATTACGTTTATCAGTTTTGGGATTTTCTGTTTTCTGCCGCTGATGCTGGATCTCAGCGAGGAATACGCTATGAAAAAGAGCCGCAGTCATGTACACAGTGAGATGACGGTAACCTACAGACAGATTTATGAAGAACTTGCAAATGAAATGGAAGGAGAGCACAAATGAAGATAATAGAAGTGAAGAATTTTTCCTTCCGTTATGCAAATGGGGACAGGGATTCTCTGGAAAATGTAACGCTGGATGTAGAGGAAGGAACCTTTAATGTACTATGTGGTAAGAGCGGCTGCGGCAAGAGCACACTGCTGCGGCAGCTAAAATCAGATCTGGCCCCTTATGGCAGCAAATCTGGACGGATCTGCTATTATGGTCAGAATCTGACTGAGATTGATCACAGACAGCAGAGTCAGGAGATCGGATATGTATTACAGAATCCGGAGAACCAGATTGTAACAGATAAAGTCTGGCATGAACTGGCTTTTGGACTGGAGAGTCTGGGATACGATACACCGTCTATCCGCCTCAGGGTGGCAGAGATGGCAAGTTATTTCGGCATCCATCAGTGGTTTTATAAAAATGTGTCCGAACTTTCCGGAGGGCAGAAACAGTTATTGAATCTGGCAGCGATTATGGCCATGCATCCAAAACTTCTGATTCTGGATGAACCTACGTCTCAGCTGGATCCGATTGCTGCCTCTGACTTTCTGGAAACTGTGCGGAAGATCAACAGGGATATTGGTACAACTGTAATCCTTACAGAGCATCGTCTGCAGGATGTGATTCCCTGGGCAGACAAAGTATATGTAATGGATAAGGGCAGTCTGCTCACACAGGGAACTCCACGGGAAATCGGAGAATTTCTGAAAAAGGAACATCATGGAATGTTTTTGTCCATGCCGGTTCCCATGCAGATCTATGCGGAAGTAGAAAGTGATCTGCCGTGCCCGCTGACAGTCCGTGAGGGCAGAAACTGGATTACACAGGTGATGCAGAAAGCACGACATGACAAACTGGAACAAGTGCGCCATGACCGGGAACAACTGTTGAATGAGAGTTATCATGACGAAATGAATGTCGAAAAACATGACAGAGCTTTCGAAAAAAATAATGAATTCGAATCTACAAAAACGGATGATTTTACACAGAATAGCTCAACAGATATAAATATAGACACAAATGAGGTCAACTCAAAAAGCAACAGTAAATTACATAAAACATTAAATACTCTTAGAAGTAAGATACCTCATATGTCGAAAGAATTTGAAACTCCTGCAATTCAGGTAAAAGATGTATGGTTTCGGTATGAAAAGGATGGCAGAGATGTGGTGCAGGATCTGAATCTGGAAGTGAAGCAGGGAGAATTCTATGCATTGGTTGGCGGAAACGGAACAGGAAAGAGCACAACGTTATCCCTGATCAGTCGTGTCCGGGCTCCGTATCGCGGAAAAATCCTGTTAAATGGCGTTGATATCCGCAGGTATACAGATACTCAGCTCTACAGAGGCTATCTGGGTGTCCTGCCGCAGAATCCCCAGAGTATGTTTATCCGAAAGACAGTCCGGGAAGATCTGTATTCCATCATCGGCGGGGCAAAAGAGAAGAAATCTCCGGAATATACAGCTTCTATGAAGAAGGCAGAAGCCATCGAAGGGATCGTAAGCCTGACCAGACTGGAAGGGCTGCTGGATCGTCATCCTTATGATCTAAGCGGAGGAGAACAGCAGCGTCTGGCACTGGCAAAAGTACTTCTTTTGCAGCCACGGCTTCTTTTGATGGATGAACCAACCAAGGGGCTGGATGCAGAGTATAAACAGGAACTGGGGGAAATCCTTAAGAAACTTCAGGAGCATGGCATCACGATCTTTATGATCTCCCATGATGTGGAATTTGTAGCAGAGTATGCAGACAGGGTTGGTCTGTTTTTCCAGGGAAATGTGGTGACCAGCAAACCGGCGGCAGAATTTTTTGCAGGAAACAGTTTCTACACTACTGCTGCAAACCGTATGGCGAGACATTACTTTCCTGATGCAGTTACCGGAAAGGAGGTGGCTGCGTGCTTGAAGGAAAGGCTTTAGACCAGTTTATGGATCGATTCTGGGGAGAAACCCGGAATGAACAGCTTTTAAAATCCGGAAAGTCCGTGGTGGAACAAAGTTCTCTGGCAGACACTTCCGAAGACGATCTGGAAGAATATGAGTTGAAAGAGGATGGCATCATTATTCAGCCTATACACAAAGGAAAGATCGAGAAGCGTACCTGGATCGGACTGGTCATGTTTCTGGCATTTGTGCCACTGGTGCTTTTTATCCTGGTACATAAGTTTCATGGCAAACATGATGTTATCATCAGCCTGTTAGTGCTTGCCTATTCCATGATTCCATTTTTTATGGTATTTGAGGGGCGGCATCCACAGGCAAGAGAGATTATGGTCATTGCTGTAATGGCCGCCCTTGGAGTGGCAGGCAGAAGCGCTTTCTTTATGATTGGAAGCTTTAAGCCTATCGCTGCTATCGTAATCCTTACCGGAGTATCCTTAGGCGGTGAGGCAGGATTCCTTTGCGCCTGTCTGATCATGATGATCTCAAATATGTTTTTCGGGCAGGGACCCTGGACTCCGTGGCAGATGTTCTCCTATGGAATGATCGGATATCTGGCTGGAATTCTTTTTCAGAAAGGGATTCTCAAAGCCAGAAAGATTGATCTGTGTATCTACGGATTCCTGAGTGTGTTTCTGATCTTTGGAGGAATTATGAACCCGGCATCTATCCTGATGGCTTATGGACGGATCACTAAGAAAAGTCTGATCGCATTTTATATCTCGGGTGCACCGGTGGATCTGGTACAGGCAACTTCTACAGTGATTTTCCTGTGGATCTTAAGCAGACCTCTGCTGGAGAAACTGGAAAGAGTAAAAAGAAAATACGGGCTGCTGCAGCGGCCCGAAAATAAGGAGGAAAATGAAAATGACAAAGAATAAGTTGTTACAGGCTGTGAAAGGCCTGACTCTGGCAGCCGGAATGGCTGTTGGAATCTTTGCACTTGGACAGACAGATGTCCTGGCAGACACTCTGACTCTGACAGTGGAAAAGAATACTATCGGACAGGGTATGATCCTGGAACCTACACAGGTAGAATTTTCCAAAGGGGAAACCTGTGCAGATGTTTTGCTGCGTGGATTAAGCGAAAATGGGATCACACCCCTTTATGACACAAATTCAAGCTATGGTTTTTATCTCAGGGGAATTGCAAACTGTGACAGTGGCAGCCTGAATACGCCGGAATGTATCAAGAGAGTTCTGGCGGAAACATCTACATGGACAGGAGAGCCCTATAAGCTGACAGGAAATAAATATTCTCCGGATCTGACAGAGTTTTCCTATTGTTCAGCTTCCGGCTGGACTTATACTCTTGATAATGTATTTATGGGTGTAGGCATGGGGGCAAGCCATCCTTCAGACGGAAGTGTACTTCGTGTCATGTTTGCCCTGTGTGGCGGTACGGATATCACCGGCTGTGATCCGTATAACAATAATAAACAGATTTTTGAAGCCGCAGATAAAAGCGAGCTGATCCGTATGATGGGAAAAGCCAATGCGGAGCGTTCCAGATGGTCACAGGCCAGCGGTTTCTCCGGAGCCTATGCTGAGGCAGACAGCGCACTGACTACTCTGGATGCTTCTGCAAACAGGGTTTATGAAGCAACCCAGCTGCTGAAGGCCGTTGAGGCCGGGCTTCCGGCATCACCAAAGCATATTACTTTGAATGCTTCTGAGCTTTCTCTTTCCAAAGGGGACAGCTATACCCTGACTTATACACTCCTTCCTTCTGATTCAGTGGGAACAGTAACCTGGAATTCCTCCAACAGTTCTGTTGCAAGGGTAAATGACGGAGTGGTAACAGCAGCAGGGGAGGGTTCGGCAGTTATCACTGCCAGGGTTTCCGGAAGTGTTTATGCAACCTGTAATATTTCCGTATCTTCCAGACCGGTTGACATTACAGGTATCAGCATTTCCCCGTCAAGCCTGGCGCTTTCAACAAAAAGTGGTTCCAGAACACTGGATTATACCATTTCTCCAAATGGCGCGAAACCTTCTTCCCTGAACTGGGCATCTTCAAATACTGCAGTGGCAGCTGTTGACGGAAACGGAAAGGTAACTCCTGTTGGCACAGGCTCAGCAGAGATTACCCTGACTTCTGATAATGGTACCAAGGGTACCTGTCAGGTAACGGTAACTGCCCCTGCGGAGGGGATTACTCTCAGTGATAAGACTCTGACCCTGGCAATTGACAGTGGGGCTCATGCACTGACATGGACCTTCAGCCCTCAGGGAAGTGGTGGAGAGCTGGTATGGACTTCTGACAATGTACATGTTGCAAAGGTGGATCAGAAAGGAGTTGTCACACCGCTTTCTGTAGGTGAGACAGATATCCGCGTAAAAACAGATCAGAATGTAACAGCTGTGTGCCATGTAGTGGTAAAAGGTACTGCAAAGGATCTTTTTGCAGCAGGAATGCCGACTGTGAAAGCATGCAAGGCTTCTGGAAATACAGTAATGATTACCTGGGATAAATATGATGCTGCAGATTCCTATCTGATCCTCAGACGCAGGATGGGAGAGAGCCGGTTTACACAGATTGCGGAGACAAAAGAGCTTACTTACACAGATGCCAGGACAGTAGGGGATACTCTCTATTATTACAGTGTACAGGCTGTTTCAGGCAAATGGGGCAATGCTGTGAGGAGCAGCTACGACAAGAATATCTCAGTAAAAACACAGACAACAACGCCGCAGCCGACACCGGGACAGACTGTAAAGCTCAAAACACCTGCTGTAACCGTAACAGCCGGAAAGAAACAGGCAAAGCTGAAATGGAAAAAGATAAGCAATGCCCAGGGCTATGTTGTATATCGTGCAACATCCAAAAACGGAAAATATAAAGCAGTCTCAACAATTAAAAAAGGAAGCACAGTTTCTTATACCAATAAGAAGCTTACTTCTAAGAAAACCTATTATTACAAGGTACGTGCCTACCGTGTGGTAAATGGGAAAAAGGTTTACAGTGGTTATTCTAAGGTGAAAGGCGTGAAGATTAAATAACAGTTTGAAAAGGATTATGGAAGGGGCTGTCGGGAAATAGATAGTTCTAAGAGAGGGAGGGTGTGACTCATACCGATTCACACCCTCCCCCAATTTTTTATCAAAAAAAGAAAAAAAATGGCTAACGACAACCATCTTTCTCTCCGTTAC
>OLSG01002000.1_pt1 | contig 18781 bp, 14 predicted proteins | sample 1673041 | NCBI WGS metagenome assembly OLSG01 (sample SAMEA3136749, study PRJEB25190) | human gut metagenome | reverse complement strand
ACCCGATGCCGAAGACGGAGGAAGAATTCAAAGACATTTTCAAGACGTATGAATTTGAGGGAGTGATTTATTTTTCTAATTATCTTACATTCCATGGGACGATGGAGGGTGAGATTGAGACTTTACACAAGCTATTACATTACTATAAGGGGAATCTGAATTCCAGGCTTCTGTATATTACAGGACCGGATAGTTTATATGAAGATACAACAGGAAAGACGCTGATGGTCCGCTCGGCAGAAGAGTTCTGCAGGCAATACGGCGAGCTGCATCAGATCGCTGTCAAGATTCTGCGTGTGCCGTATCTTTATTCCGGTACTTATGAGGAGGATTATTTTTTCAAGCTGTTCTCAACTGTGATCAATAAGAAGCAGATTACATTTGAAGAAGCACCGGCACAGGAGATGCATTTTCTTGCTTTGAGTGATCTTGGGGATTTATTATACAAGATTTTTGATAACTGGGGAGAGGGGAGCGCCTGTCTTCAGGTTCCGCAGGTATTTCATTTTACTTTTCAACAGTTCGGGGAGAGACTGGCACAGATGTTTCCGACTGCAAACATTACCTATTTGTCAGATGTGCTGATCCGGGATGGGATATCTGATGACCACGTTCTGAGAAATGAATACGGCTGGTTTCCGAAGATTTCTCTTTTGGAGGATCTCACAGAAATTTATGAGGATTATTGTGAGAAAACGAACCATAAGACACGGAAGATCGATGTAGTAAAAACTTTTTTGAAAGTACATGATAAAATCGTGAAAATCGCGGAATTGCTGCTCACATTTTTTGCTTTTGAAGCACTGAACCGGGTAGCGGGAAATCAGGTGCAGTTTCAGATGATCGATCTGAGGCTTGTTTACATCGTGCTGTTCAGCAGTCTGTACGGCATTAATTACGGGCTTGCTGCAGCGGGGCTGGAAACACTTTCATTGCTGGCAGCATATACGAAAACCGGGATCGGCTGGACGACACTTTTCTACGAACCTTCGAACTGGATTCCGTTTATCTTCTATTTTGCAGTCGGCGCGATCTGTGGTTACATCCGACTGAAGAACAGAGATAATATTCAATTCATGAAAGAGGAGAATAAACTGATCCTGGATAAATTTCTGTTTATGAGAGAAATGTATCAGGAGACGCTTTCTGATAAACGGCAGTACAAGAAGCAGATTCTGGGAAGCCGTGACAGCTTTGGTAAGATTTTTGATATTACGAAAAAACTGGATATCATTCTTCCGCAGGAGCTTTTTATTGAAACTCTGCATGTGATGGAATCAGTTCTTGAGAATCATACATTTGCGATTTATTCAGTTGGAAAGAATCAGAGCTATGGACGTCTTGAGATCGCATCCCAGGGAATGACAGATGTGTTGAAAAAATCCATTTGTCTGGATGATTATCTGGAAGCGAAAGAGACGATTGTGTCCGGAAAGGTGTGGGTAAACCGGAATTTCCTGGACGGCTATCCGATGTATATGAACGGGATTCACAAGGATGGAGAGCTCGTGATGCTGATTTTCATTCAGGAAGTGGGAAATGAACAGCTTTCCCTCTATTATCTGAATCTGTTCCAGATTCTCTGCGGTCTGGTAGAAACAGCACTTTTGCGCGCACTGGAATATCAGGAGGCAATCAAGAACAGGCAGTACGTGCAGGGTACACGTATATTGAAGCAGGAGTATTTTGAAGAACGGCTGTATTCCTTCCATTCTATGAGGGAGGAGAATCGGGCATCCTATGTGCTTTTGAAGCTGGAGTATCCGAAGATGACACTGGAAGAGGCAGACACAGCGCTACAGGCTTCGGTCCGTGAAAATGATGTCTGGGGGATTTCTGAAAAAGGAGAGCTCTTCCTCATTCTTTCACAGACGGACAGAAGTTCCTTGCCGATCATTCTTGCAAGACTGGAAAATGACGGCTTCGTCTGTCATGAGATCGATACCGTGGAGAATGCAAATACAGGAGAAAAATTATGATTCAGACAGTGCTTGGAGTATTCCTGATCCTGTTACATATTGTCTGCTGTGTGCTGGTCTGGCTGGGGATAAAGACACATCTGCTGAAGGTGAAAAAATATCTGATGGCACTTGTGATCTTCGTTCCTTTCTGGGGAACAGTGTGCGTGCTGCTTTTGCATTTGCAAATGCTGACCAGAAGAGACAATAGGATAGAACCGGGAGTGGAAAAGCTTCGTGTAAATGAAGAGATTTATAAAAATATTTTTCAGGCAGTTTCGGATACGGACAAAAAGATCGTTCCGTTAGAGGAAGCACTTTTGATTAACGAACCGAGAGTGCGCCGTGAACTGATCATGGATGTGTTAAATGATGATCCGGAAGAATATATGGATCTTCTGAAACAGGCCCGCATGAATGAAGATGTAGAGGTTGTCCATTATGCAATCACAGCCATGGTTGAACTTTCCAAGGAATATGATTTTCGTTTGCAGAAGATGGAGAAGCTGTATGCGGCATCACCGGACGATCCGGAGATCCTGGAGCAGTACTGTGATTTTATGGAAGAGTATCTGAATCAGGGGATTCTGGAAGCCCAGATGGAGAGAGAACAGAGGGAACGTTATATCCGTCTTTTAAGACAAAAGCTGAAGGTGAAAACGACGCTCTCCACATGTGTGCGTCTGTTCCAAAATCTGATGAAAACAGGAGATTATGTTCAGGCGGAAGAGATTCTAGGGCTGATGGATCAGAAATGGCATCGGAAAGAGGAGTTCTGGATTTTGAAGATCCGGTATCTGGCAGAACGAAAAAAGGGAGCGGAGTTGCAGCAGTGTTTAAGACAGATGAAAGAGGAGCAGATCTATCTGTCGTCTAAGAGTAAGGAGGTATTGGCTTTTTGGCTGGATTAAAATCATTGAAAACATTTCCGTTTAAAAGTATGCTGGTGATCCTGGGTGTATTTCTGATGATCGCGGTCGTCCTTTTTGCTGAACGAAGTGGAATTCAATATACTGAAAAAAACAGAAAAGTCGCATATCTCAGTCAGGAAGAAGTGGTTACGGAACAGATGGCTGCGAAATCACTGCCGAAGACCTGTCTGGTACTTCGTAACAGTGAAGATGAGGCGAGTGTGGCTGCATGGGAGCAGTTTCAACAAATTTTTAAAGATATGAAGGTTGGAACAGATGTGGTAGACCTGCAGAGTGCATCCTCTATTCCAGATTATCATGCTTATGAAACGGTTGTTGTATTACTGAGTGATGTAAGTACGTTGAAAGAGAATCTTATGGAACTGTGTGATTGGGTGTCAGAAGGTGGGAATGTACTTTTTGCCCTGACACTTCAGAAAACAGCGTATTCATCAGTGATTGAGCAGAAGCTTGGAATCATTTCTTCCGGATATGACAATACACTTGTAGACAGTATTTATTTTGAACCGGAATTTATGCTTGGCGGCGGACAGGCTTATGCAATCACGGATCCGTATGACTCTGCCTGGGCAGTGCAGCTGAGTGAGAATGCGAAGGTTTATGCGCATGTCAATAAAAAAAACGGTCAGCCTGTCATTTGGGAGAACCAATATGGAAAAGGGAAGTTTGTAGTAGACAACTTTGGACTGTATGAGAAAGCGGTGCGTGGATTCTATGCGGCTTCCTACAGTCTCCTTACTGATGTGGGGGTTTATCCGGTGATCAATGGATCAGCATTTTATCTGGATGACTTTCCAGCACCGGTTCCGGAGGGAGATGCTACTTATGTGAAGCGGGACTATGGAATGAGCATTAGTGATTTCTATATGGATGTGTGGTGGCCGGATATGCTGGAGCTTGCATCCGATCACAACATTCGCTATACCGGTGTGATTATTGAAAATTATGAGGATGCGACGGATGGAACGATTAAGAAACAGAAGGATACCAGACGTTTTCAGTATTTTGGAAATATGCTGCTTCATCAAGGTGGAGAACTCGGGTATCATGGATACAATCATCAGCCGTTGAGTCTTTCAAATGTGGATTATGGTGATGTGCTTCCGTATGATACATGGAAAAATGAGGCGGCCATGAAAAAGGCTGTAAAAGAATTGATCCATTTTGGAGAGGATACATTTCCCAGTGTATCAATGTCAGTCTATGTACCGCCGTCCAATGTATTGTCAGCAGAAGGAAGGGAGATGCTCGCGAAAGATTTCCCGGAGATCCGGACGATCGCCAGTAATTATTTCACCGGTGAGTTTGCATATGTGCAGGAATTTGAAGTTGCAAAGGATGGGATTGTAGAACAGCCGCGTATCATCTCCGGTGCAATTATCGATGATTATATGAAGATGGCGGCACTGTCGGAATTAAATATGCATTTTGTGAACAGTCATTTTATTCATCCGGATGATCTTCTGGACGAAGACCGCGGTGCGGCGCTTGGCTGGGAAAAGATGAAGGGCAACCTCGCTGATTATATGGACTGGCTGGTGGATTCGGCACCGTCCTTGAGACAACTCACCGGTTCAGAACTATCCGGTGCGATCCAGCGTTATGGAGCGGTTACATTTACAAAGACAGTGACAGAGCAGTCTATAGAATTGAAGCTTAAAAACTTCTATGATGAAGTATATTTTATGGTGAGGATCAATGAAGGAACACCAGGTGAAGTTTCGGGAGGAAAACTTACACATCTGACAGGAAATCTCTATCTGCTTCAGGCAAAGGAACCAACAGTAACTATTGAGAAATTAGAAGATTGAAATACAAAGCGGTAACACGCGACAGATAAGGAGTTAATTGTGAGAATCTGTCTCATATTGGAGGGGTGTTATCCCTACATATTTGGAGGTGTATCCACCTGGATGCACCAGTATATCAATGAAATGAAAGAGCATGAGTTTGTTCTGTGGGTGATTGGGGCAAATGCGAAGGATAAAGGGAAATTTGTCTACGAGCTTCCGAAAAATGTTGTAGAAGTTCACGAGGTCTTTCTGGATGACGCCTTGCGGCTGAAGGATTCAGGAAAAATGCTTCATGCCTTTACAGAGGAAGAGACGAACAGCCTGAAAGAGCTGATGCTGTGTAGACGCCCGAATTGGGAAATCTTGTTTCGGCTCTATCATGACCAGAAGCTGAATCCTATGTCTTTTTTAAGAAGTGAGGAATTCCTGAATATATTGACGGAGTGCTGTATAAAAGATTATCCATATACTCCGTTTGCGGATGCATTTCACACAATGCGTTCTATGCTGCTTCCGGTCCTTTATCTAATGGGAAGTGAAGTGCCCAAGGCAGATGTCTATCATGCAATCTGTACAGGATATGGCGGACTTCTTGCATGCCTGGGCGGGTATGTTTATAAGAAGAAAGTGCTGCTGACAGAGCATGGAATATACACAAGAGAGCGTGAAGAAGAGATCATTCGTGCAAAATGGGTACAGCCGGCATTTAAAAAGCAGTGGATTTCTTTCTTCTATATGCTGTCGGATATTATTTATACGAGAGCGTTTCTAGTCTCAGCATTATTTACCAATGCCATGCATGCACAGATCCAGATGGGATGTGACAAGGAGAAATGTCGTGTCGTTGAGAACGGAATCAACTATGAAAGGCTTTCCCCTATTCCATTGAAAGAGGAAGACGGATGGGTTGACATCGGTGCGATCGTGCGTCTGGCACCGATCAAGGATATCAAGACGATGATCTATGCGTTTTATGAGCTTTGCACGACAAGAGAACATGTGCGTCTCCACATTATGGGAGGCGTCGATGATGAGGAGTATGCGCAGGAGTGTTATGCGCTGGTCGATCAGCTTCATCTGGAAAATGTGATCTTTACAGGACGAGTGGATATCATCTCTTATATGGAGAAGCTGGACTTTACAATTTTGACGAGTATATCGGAAGGACAGCCGCTGTCTGTTTTAGAATCATTTGCTGCAAGGCGGCCTTGTGTGACTACAGATGTAGGATGCTGCAGGGAGCTTCTGAATGGTAACGAGGAGGATCGATACGGAACAGCAGGATATTGTGTTCCACCGATGTATCGAGAGGGGCTCGCGCAGGCAATGGATCAGATGTGCGCTTCCAGAGCTCGGAGACTCCGCATGGGGGAGAATGCACAGAAACGAGTGAAAGCATATTATCGAAAAGAAGAAATGATTGAAAAGTACCGGAAGATGTATCAGGAGGTGGAAGAGGCAGATGGCCGGAATCGGATTTGAGTTAAAAAAATTATTCCAGAAGCGCGGACTTGCAGCGACGGCAAAAGCGTATGGGTATGCAGGAGTGATCTGTACAGGTCCGATGCTGCTCGGTATCGTGCTGTTGGTAGGAATCGCTTTTATCTGCGATCATACCGGTGCGACGAGACATAACCGGGAACTTCTGAACTGTATGATTACTTACACACTTCTCGCTTCGTTGACCGTGACCAGTTTCTTCTCTATGGTCGTGACGAGATATATTGCGGATATGCTGTATGAAGAACGCCACGAGGCGGTGCTTTCTTCTTTCTGGGGTTCAACAGCGATCCTGCTTGTAGTCGGCGGAATCATGTATGGGATTTTTCTTCTGTTTTCAGGAATCAATCTGATCGATCAGTTTTTGTGCCTGGAGTTTTTCGGAGAATTGATCGTCACCTGGAATGCGATGAGTTATCTGACAGCGATCAAGGATTACAAAGGGATTCTTATTTCATTTATTACAGCGGTAGCGGTATCATTGTTGGTCGGATTCCTATTGATCCTGATTGGGATTCCACATGTAGAGGCGTTGATGATCGCAGTTACGATCGGTTATGGAATCATGCTGCTTTGGGATGTGACGCTGTTGTACCGTTATTTTCCGCAGAGAGAGATCAGTGCATTTTTCTTTTTACGCTGGGTGGATCAGTTCCTTCCGCTTGCGTTTACAGGCTTGTTCACGAACATCGGACTATTTGCACATCTTGTTATCATGTGGTGCGGACCGATCCGTGTACATGTTCAGGGATTGTTTTATGGAGCGCCGTATCATGATGTACCTGCGATGATCGCCTATTTGACGATCCTTATTACAACCGTTAATTTCGTTGTATCTGTGGAAGTGAATTTCTATCCGAAATATCGGAATTATTATAGTTTGTTTAATGACAAGGGAGAAATCAAGGATATCCTGCAGGCGGGAAATGAGATGAGAAAGGTCTTAAACATGGAGCTGAAATATACGGCGTTAAAGCAGCTACTTACAACGGCACTGGCTATTTCGATCGGACAGCTGCTTCTGACATATCTTCCGCTTGGATTTAATGATCTTATGGAAGGATATTTTAGGACACTCTGTGTCGGCTATGGACTCTATGCAATTGCTAACACAATGATGCTGATCTTACTTTATTTTACAGATTACAAGGGAGCATTATTTGCAACAGGAATGTTCGCCGCGTGTACGACGACATTTACCTGTGTGTCTTTATTCTTCCCGCAAGTGTACTATGGATTCGGATTTTTACTGGGAAGTGCGGTGTTCTTTTTGATCTGTACACTGCGTCTTGGATATTTTATAAAAAAACTACCGTATTATATTTTGAGTGTACAGCCGATCGTGGCAGAGGATAAAACAGGTTTCTTCACACGGCTTGGATGCTTTTTGGAAGAGAAAATAGAGAGGGGAGATAAGCTTGAAAAAATATAAATTACTTGCGTTGGGATGTGCCCTTTTATTAGGAATGTCCTGTTGCCTGACGGGATGTACCACCCCGGAGAACACAGGGGATATTTCAAAGAAACAGACAGAACAACAGGAAGAGATAAAAAAGGCAGAGACACAGGATATCAACGACGTTCACCTCAGGGATAAGGATAGTCTCTATGAAAATGATGACGAGACGAGTGTTGTGACGATGTATCTTACTGTTTCTCAAGGAAATTCTTCAGAGGGTACGGATCACACCTGGAAGGAGATCAACAGTTATTCGGCCTATGATTATGACAAGATGGGAGTAGACCGTTACCAGACAGCGGCGCTTCTTCAGGTTGGTGATGAGTCAGGTCCGCAGAGCGGGGAGGTTGGATATGGTGAAAATGTGCCGAATGCTACCGTGCAGATCAGAGGACAGACATCGAGCCGTAATTCGCAGAAAAACTATAAGATTGAGCTGAAGAAGAATAAGGGAACCTGGCGTGGACAGCGCACGATCAATCTGAATAAACATCAGACAGAGGGAATGCGTTTCCGTAATAAGCTGTCCTACGATCTTCTGAAAGGGATACCGCAGCTGATGTCTCTTAGAACTCAGTTCGTACATTTATATGTAAGAGATCTTACCGAGGGGGACAGCTCAGAATTCCAGGACTATGGATTGTACACACAGGTGGAACAGCTGAACAAGACAGGAATGAAGAACCATGGAATGGATTCGAAAGGACAGTTGTACAAAATTAATTCGTTTGAGTTTTTCCGCTATGAAGATGTAATAAAAAAAGAAGACGATCCGACCTATGACCAGAAAGCCTTTGAAAAGCTCCTGGAGATCAAAGGAGATTCAGATCATACGAAACTGATTCAAATGCTGACAGATCTGAATGATATTTCTCAACCGATTGCGGATATCCTGGATCAATATTTTGACAGAGAAAATCTGACGTACTGGATGGCGTATCAGATACTGACCGGAAATATAGATACACAGAATCGTAATACATATTTATATAGTCCACAGAATTCGGACACATGGTATCTGATTGCGTGGGATAATGACGGCTCTTTCATGAGAACCGAATATAACATTAAAAACCGTTCCGATCAAGGCAGTTGGGAATGTGGAGTCAGTAATTACTGGGGAAATGTTCTCTTTCAAAGATGTCTGCAGTCGGAGGATTTCCGTGAGAAACTTGACGCGGCGATCCAGGATCTGAGATCCTATCTCAGTGTGGATCGGATCAGCAGTATGATAGAGAAATATCGTACAGTTACTCAGAAGTATTTAAATCAGATGCCGGACCAGATGTATGCACCGTTGACTGAAGCGAAGTATGAAACAATTGCATCGGCAATCCCTTCAGAGGTAGAACAAAATTATGAACTTTATAAGGAGAGCCTGGAAAAGCCAATGCCGTTTTATATTGGAAAACCGGTGATCGAGGGAAATACGTTGAAGCTTAACTGGGATGCATCATATGATTTTGATGCAGAGACGATCACTTATACAGTTGAACTGGCAAAAGATTATAAGTTTAATGAGATCGTATTTCGTCAGGATAATATTCAAATTCCGGAAGCGGAGACTACAGTTCCGGCAGATGGTCAGTATTTTGTGCGTATCCGTGCGACAAACGAATCCGGGAAGACGCAGGATGCATTTGATTATTATGTAACAGATGACGGAAAGAATTATGGTATGAAATGTTTCTACATTACAGGCGGACAAAATGTTGAGGAAGATATTTATGAGGAATGATTTATCAAAAGAACGCTTCCGTAATGAATGGAAATATCTGATCAGTACCAGTGAGAAAGAATTGCTGGAGCTGAGGATGAAGCATTTGCTGAAAAAGGATCCAAATGCAAAGGGAAATGGTTATATGATCCGCAGCCTCTATTTTGAAGATTATTTCAACAACGCTTATGCGGAAAAGGAATCTGGTGTCCTGATGCGAAAAAAATACAGGATCCGTATTTATGATTGTAGTGACCGTTCGATTAAGTTGGAGCGGAAGAAGAAATTCGGAAGTTATATTTATAAAGAAAGTGCTCCGCTGACAAAGGAAGAATTCTATAAGATCCTTGATGGAGATTATAAATTTTTGTTAAGCAGTCCATATTCATTGTGCAGAGAATTTTATGTGGAATGCGTCAGCAATCTCATGCGTCCACGTACGATCGTTGACTATGACCGTGTACCGTGGATCATGGATGAGGGGACAGTCAGGATTACATTTGACAGTGATGTGAGGGCAGCGGTCGGAAGTTATGACATCTTTGATCCGTCCCTTCCGACACTTCCGGTGCTTGAACCGGGGAAACTGGTTATGGAAGTGAAATTCACAGAGATGCTTCCACAGATCGTGCGTGACTTGCTTCCACCAAATGCACAAGAATTCACAGCAGTATCAAAATATGTACTCTGTTATGAAAAATCGCAGTATTTGCATGGATTTGAATATTGGAATGAAACACAGGAGAGAAAACTATTATGAGTATACAAGATATGATTAAGAAGTCGGTGCTGGAATCCGGCGTATTTGACAGCTTTAATGCACCGAAGATGGCAATTTCGCTGATCGTGGCGTTGCTTCTCGGAGCAGTGATCTATATGGTTTACAGCAAATTTTATGTAGGGGTAATCTTTTCCAGAAGCTTTGCAGTTACTTTGGTCGGAATGACGCTTCTTACCTGTATGGTTACTCTGGCGATCAGTACGAACATTGTGATCTCACTTGGTATGGTCGGAGCGTTGTCTATCGTTCGTTTCCGTACAGCGGTGAAAGATCCGATGGATCTGCTATATCTTTTCTGGGCGATCACTACAGGAATCACAACCGGAGCAGGAATGTATGTGCTGGCTCTGATCGCGGCAGTTGTGATGATCGCAATGATCTTTTTGTTCTATCATAAGCAGCAGAAGGGCAGGATCTATATCGCAGTGATTCATTATCAGGGAGATGAGGCAGATGATGAAATTATCCGCAACTTTGGAAAAATGAAATATTTCATAAAGTCAAAGACGATGCGTGGAGAGAAGACAGAGATGGCGGTTGAAGTGTTCTGCCGCCAGAATGATCTTGATTTCACAGAGAAGATCCGGAAGATCGCGAATGTGGAAGATATTACATTGATCCAGTATAATGGAGAGTATCACGGATAAAATGAAAAGATTATAACTGGTTGATTCATTAAGAATATATATTCCCTTTCGTGGACAGAATGGATGGAAGTATTGAACTGAAGAGCAAAGCAGGTGTTGGGACAACAGTTATTGTAAAAATTCCGTTCAAAATTGGCACACAGGATAAAAACAGTAATTTATCAGATAAGCCAGTAAGCCTTGATGATTATTCGGTAGAAGGCATGCGGGCATTGGTTGTGGAAGACAATGAGTTGAACATGGAAATTTCCAGATGTATACTGGAAGACAGCGGTATGGAAGTTACATGTGCAGTAGACGGGCAGGAAGCAGTTGAAATCTTCGAGAAATCTGCACCGGATTATTTTGGGGTAATTTATATGGATATTATGATGCCGAGGATGAATGGTCTGGATGCGGCAAGGACAATCAGGGAAATGAAAAGAAGGGATGCCAGGAGGGTTCCGATCATTGCAATGTCCGCAAATGCCTTTGCAGAAGACATTATCAACAGCCGGCTGGCTGGAATGAATGTTCATCTTGCAAAGCCGCTGGATGCGGAAAAAATGATTGTTGCCTTAAAACAATGCATGGCAGATAATAGCGATGTAAAACTGCACGAAGATTTGTAGGAATAAAAAGACAGAACATATAAAGTTGTTATATGGTCTGTTTTTTTTATTCCTTAGAAGAAGCAGGCTGTGAAAATTCATATGTCTTTTAGGGTACGGTTTGAATAACAATTTATAGAATCAGGCGATTGCTCGAAAGGGCAGTCGCTTTTTTTATACACAAAAATAAGAAAGCGAGGAAAACGAAATGAAAGAATTCTGGAATGCAATTCAAATGGTGTTCACTGCAATCGGGGGGCTGGCTGGGCTATTTCCTTGGCAGCTGCGACGGACTTGTGGTTGCACTGGTGGTCTTTGTAGTGGCCGATTATCTGACGGGGGTAATGTGTGCCATCTCTGAGAAGAAGCTCTCCAGCGAAGTGGGATTCCGGGGAATCTGCCGGAAGGTGCTGATCTTTATTCTGGTCGGTATTGCAAACATTCTGGATGTGCAGGTCATTGGTGCAGGTAGTGTGCTGCGTACTGCGATTATCTTCTTCTACATTTCTAACGAAGGGATTTCCCTTCTGGAGAATGCCGGAAGAAGGAAGAAACATATCAGCTGACCATGCATTTTGCAAGACAGATGAAAGAAAAGGGATTGATTACTGACCCAGAACTGCAGGCAATCGATACAATGATGCGCCAGAAATACCAGCCTATCTTTGTCACATTTATAGAGCAGATATAAGTGGATATAGAAAGTGGCAGCTTATGCAAGAATCTCAATGGGAACCGAGCTGATGTTCCATTCATTTTCCGCTCAGGTCAGTCACTACAGCCAGCTAATCCAGAGCAATCCGCAGTGGCAGTATGCCGGAGTTTATGCTGACCGTGGTATTTCCGGTACGGGGACGAAAAAACGTGCAGAGTTCAATCGCATGATCGCAGACTGTGAAGCCGGGAAGATTGATATCATCCTTGTGAAATCGGTCAGCCGATTCGCAAGGAATACACTGGACTTGCTGCAGACTGTCCGGCACTTAAGGGAACTGGGCATTTCTGTGCGGTTTGAGGAACAGAACATTGATTCCCTGACAGACGAAGGGGAACTGATGCTGACACTGATGGCATCTGTGGCACAGGCAGAAAGTGAAGCTATCAGCGAAAATGTAAAGTGGGCGATTCGCAAAGCTTTCCAGAAAGGAATCGGAAATACAAAACGCAGAACTTTTGGCTATCATTGGATGGAGGGAACGATGACTGTGATCCAGGAAGAAGCGGAGATAGTTGAGAGGATTTTTCGGGATTTTCTCGCAGGTGAGTCTCAGACGAAAATAGCCGGAAAACTGACACAGGAAGGTGTTACGTCTGTCAATGAAAATCCGATTTCAGTAAGTGCAGTCGGAAATATTTTGCGGAACATCACGTACACAGGGAATACTCTTCTTCAGAAGACGTTTATCCGGGATCCGATTTCCAGAAAGAAAGTGATGAATACGAGGGAACTGCCACAGTACTTTGTGAAGGACACCCATGAGGCAATCATCGACATGGATACTTTTGAACGGGCGCAGGAGCAATTTGCCCGAAACAGGGAAATGGGACGGTTTCCTTATAATTACACAGGTAAGAAATATCCATTTACGATGAAGGTGATCTGTGGCCGCTGCAAAAGGCACTATACCAGACAGCTTTGGAATACCAGTGAAACTGGCAAAAAGCGTCTGACCTGGGTCTGTACAAGTTATTAAAATTTACAATCCAAAAAGTAAATAAGAAGCTGAATAAACTGTGTGATTGATGTTCTGGCATACTTCGTCTCAAAACAGTGAAAGTTTCACAGGCCTTTTGGGCCGCGTTTCTTGAAAAAAACGGTACCTTATGTTACAATAGTCACCGATATAGACAACGTTGATATTTTGACATAATATTTGAAAGAGAGTCGCTTCACTTTTGAAAACTGGAAAGAAATCAGAATAAAATAGTAAAAATAAGGGATTTAGATAAAAACTGAGTAGTGATATCAAAATCCCTTTTTGGGGTACAATGAAATAAAAAGGTGATCGGATGGCAGACAAAAGAAAAGATTGGCAGAAAGAGATTGAAGAGTTATCGCTTGAAGAACTGGGAAAAAAAATAAAAAAAGATAAAAAGAAAGTTATGCAAAATACGGTACTTATAATAGCAGCAGCGTTTGTATTGATTGCACTCTGTATTGCCTGGTTTGTCAGTAATAACCGGGTAAGCGGAACTTCTGGAACAGTCAGTGCAAAATATTCGGGGATAGAGATCGGCTCAGAGGGAAAAGCCGGTGTTCATGATGATCTTTTGAAGACGATAAAAGATGGAATTACCAGCTATTTTCCTAAAGAGAAAGAAGCGTATGATACCTCTCAGGGTGGAAGCATAAACTGGATGCTGAGTGAAGACAGTAATATGAACAACTATAAGGATGGAAAAAGCTTCAAGGAGACCGGAGCGGAGTATAGAAAAGAGTACGCCATGGAGCCGGGCACGAAAGGAAAGTTGAATTTTTTTATCAAAACATATGAGGCAGGAAATTTATCTTTGGACTTCTCTCTGGATATTTCTCCGTTTCATATTGGGTCAGATAATAATCCGGTAACTGTGGAAAATAGCACTGTGGAAACAGGTCTGCTGAGTGGTCATATCCTGTATTTCCTGGGAGAAAAACAGTCTGATGGGAAGATAGCATATACATGGATCAAAGACGGAAAATTTAAAATTGAGATACAGAATGCAGTAAAAGATAAAAAATACGACTATTCAATTTACTGGGTATGGCCATTAAATCTTTCTACAATACTCCTTAATAATGGTGACAGTTTTCTTCTGAATGGAAATACCGTGGAATTTGATGATAAAGACTCCACAGGAACACTTAGGAATACTATTATAATAGATATGACTAAACGTCCGGAAAAGTATTTTTTCAGTTCACTGACGGGGCAACCACTTGATACAAATTATGATGAAGTAAAAAAAATTTCCAAAATTCATGAAAACAGCGGAAAGAAGGATGGTATATATGACAAACAGCTTTTTGTTGACCTGTCTTCCTATTATAATCAGGCTGACATGAAAATAGGAGCAGGGATTTCTTTTGTCACAGCAACTTTAAGATATATGGGAACAACAAACAAAACGACAGAGGCACAGAATGAGCGTTAATACAGACGATAAAAAAAAGAAACGAAAATTGATCTTGTCCGGTGCGGCACTGGTGATTTCAGCTCTGCTTCTGGCAATTTCCTATGCATGGTTCTGCACACAGAGAGAAATGACCACAGCAGCATGGATCAAGGCACCGATTATACTTGATATCCGTGCCGGAAATTATCAGGATATCAAATATCTGGATATGGGAGATATCGAGGTAGGAGAAGGTAAAGACGGTTCAAAGGATTATGTATTCTGCGTATATGGAAAACCGGGGGATTACTATTCCCTGCAGTTGGCGTACACAACGAATATTGCATTCCATTATGATGTGTACAGAGCGAATTTAACCGAGAATGGATCTGGCGGAGTCACTTTTGAATCCCCGGGTAATAAAGCAACTTTTGATATTGTTGGCAATCCGGTTATAAGTGGTCTTTCCATGAATGAAATTAAGGCGAAAAAAGAATCTCCGGCAAAATACCAGAGTCATGCGCTAAGTTATGGTGATGAAAAAAAAGAAAACATAGTTGCAAGCAATAAAGTGCAGACCAATAATGAACCTCTCTATTTTCTGGCAGAAGAAAATGGGATTAAGGTAATGAGACCATGTAATATTATAGATGATGGTAAGGCGTTTCTTGATTACTATGTAACTAAGACTTCCCATACCTAAAATGGGATTCGCACCTTGCTACGAAAATAAAAATCGCAGCCAAGACTTGAACCTTGACAACAAATGTTTTCAACAATTATGAAAGCATCACTATAAAGCAGTCACAGTATTGGCTGCCAGCAGTAAGATATTGATCGTATTTAAGAAATGTTAGCTTTGAGCTTCCACATGATAGCCATGCTTTTCCAATTCCCGTATATAACGAGAAAGCTGTTTTTGCTCACAATTCTTACGCCTGGTTTCAAAACAGGATTCGTCAAATAGAGTTCCTTGTTTTAACATTGTGTAGATGATGACAAGAAGTTTTCGGGCAAGTGCGACAATGGCTTTTTTGGCTCCTTTTTTCTGTTTGATTCTCCAGTACCATGCAGAAAGATAGGTGTTTCGTTTCCCAGCAATCACCCAGGCAATTTCGCAGAGCATACTTTTTATGTAAGGATTGCCTTTTGTGACAGAGGTGCTTTTTCGTTTTCCAGCACTTTCGTTATTACCTGGGCACAGACCGGCCCATGAGCAGATGTGTTCCGCAGTTTTAAACGGCTTCATATCAATACCGATTTCAGCAATAATTGCACAGGAAGCAGTTGTGCTTATCCCATAGATGCTATTCAACTGCTCAACTTGTAAAGTAAATGGAGCCATATCTTCCTCGAGACTCGTTTCGACTTCGGTAAGATGCTCTTTTAGAGAATCGTAATGAGTCATGAGAATTTTTAAAAATGTCTTTTGGTGTTCTGACAACGTTCCGTTCACAGACATGAGAATTTCATCAATACGGTTTCTGGTCTTGGTTTTGAGACAAGAATCTAAAGCGGCTTTATCAATCTGCCCATGTTCCATTAAATGCAGAATGATGTTTCTACCCGAAGCACCAAAAATATCAGAAATAAAGGATGACAGACGGAAGCCGGAACTTTGTAAGAATTTCTCAATCCTGTTCTTCTGTGATGTAATATCGTGGATAACGCTCTTACGGTAACGATTTAGATCGCGAAATTCCCGAATTCTTTTTTCGGGAATAAAACTTCCGTTCAGAAGTCCGGCGCGAAGCAAGGTAGAAATCCATTCGGAATCCCGCATATCGGTCTTTTTGCCAGGAACATTTTTCATATGGCGTGCATTTACAACGAGCAGGGTAATATCACCAGAGAAGGCATCTTCCAGTATTTCATAAATCGGCATCCAATAAATACCGGTGCTTTCCATAGCGACATGATGACAGTTTTGAGAAACGATCCAATCTCGTAATGCTATCATATCTGGAATTAATGTAGTAAACTCACGAATTTCAGAATGGGTTGGCTTGCCCAGAGGACCAGTCAGGATACATGCAACAATTTTTTCTTTATGGACATCCAGACCACAGGAAATTTCCAGAAGGTCTTTCATATAGAACCACTCCTTTACTATAGAATTGGCAGGAGATTTGCCCGAGATAATACGGACTTTGCTACTCGTGCTATTCATAAAAGGTGCGACAATATGCTGTGCTCATGGGCAAAACATTTACGTTGACAAACGGGGGACAGAACCTCCAAGGTGCAATCAAACTTATTCCTGCCTAAGACTATTGTAAGGCAAGATGAGAAGTTAAAAAAAATAGTGGATCCAGTACCCTTTTTTCAATACAGGCTGTGATAATCTTTCATTATTTGTTGACAACTCAAAATAACTCAATCAAATTTCAGGCAATTCGATTGCTTTCAAAAGAACTGGCACAGATTTTTGTAGTTTTAAACATTTTTATATGTTCGTGAATAATTTAGGATGAGTAATGTATATTCACTATATAGTATTTTTAATTTCTTCTAAACCTTTCATTAATGCATCTTGCACTATACTTACATTGTTACTATATTCTTTTTTTTCTCGCTTAATTATGTCAAAAAGTTCTTTTATAACACCATCCACCATAATAGTTATACCCTCAACTCTTTCTCCAGTTTTTTCATTTTCAAATTCTTCTGTCATTATTGAAATAGTTTTTTTCATTAAATCAATCCTCCAATTAATTTTGTTTTTCCCAATAACGCTTCTCTGCTGGAATAATGTCTAGAAAACTCTTGTACTTTGCATTCCAACCTACTGGTACATAATCTTCATATGACGCAGGTTCTATATACATAGAATAAAATAGTTTTTTATCAAAATCAACATACAAACTTGGCCTATAATCATCCTCTTCTTGATTTTGTAAAAATAAATTTTTTAAATCTCCTGTTGAACATTCATCTTCTTCAATTCTCTTTAAAAAGAGTAAAACATTGTTTTCCTCTATACATAACAAATCCTTTCTTTTTTCATCAATATATTCTTCCTTGATTTCACGTCCTATTTTTCGATATTCTTCTATTCTTTTTTGATAATCCAAATACCAAATCTCCTTATCTGAAATGTACCATTTACCACATCCTTTATATATGACATAAGTAATAAATTGTTCATTTAAATCAATTCCAATCATTTCTATTATCCTCCTGATATTATTCTACCATTTGTTGCATATTCCTCTATCCATTCAATCCATGGTGCAGGAAACTCAATACAAGTTCCTGGAGTTGTTGGATCTGTTAACTTTGGGGCACTTCCGCCTTGATTTAGAGGATTATTTTTATATCCTGCTTGTGGTATTGTATATTCTTTTACCATATCATCTAACCACTTTGGAACTTCAAATTCATAAATATCCGCTCCAGGTCTATTATTTTTTATATAGTATTGTGAGTGTTCACCATTATCTATGCTAATGTTCAGATTTCTATCCTTCTTATTTATGTAAACATTTCCCTCACTATCAATAACGACTCTTTGCTGACTAGATTGATTTCCTTCACCACCCTGTACACGTCTATATGTAACAGTATCTGTACCACTCTCAAGAGCCTCACGCATCGCAGCATCATTATTTGCAAAAATACTTCTTAACTTATTCTGTGTTGCTGCCATTATCCCATCAAGGATTTCTCCTATGACAACACCTGTTACAAAATCTGCCACCATCTGTCCTGGATCAAAAGCATATGCCCACTTCTCATCCCATGACATACTGTCATCAAAGACTGCATACGCAAGTCTTTCACCTGCTGATACCGTTGTATCCACAACACCCTCTACCAAATGGTTCATTCCTGGAAATCTTGCTCCAATTGCCCCTGTTATAAAACCACTGACAGCCGATATTCCTACATCCCGTAAAGCTTCTCCTGCACTTCGGACATTTCCCGTCGAAATCTCCTCTCCTGCTTTCATCGCTGTCGTAGATAATGCACCAATACCCGCACCTATAAACGCCCCGGCTAAAATACTTCCAGCACCAAGCGTTGCTATACTAATTGCGGCACCAATGGCACATACTGCAACTACTCCAAGACCGATTGCAAGGTTTCTCGTAAATCCATCCCAGTCAAATTCACCCTCCTTAGGTGCATCATCATAGGGCGGATACCCAGTATACTTACTGGCTGATATTCCTGCCAGCCTGCCCAGCATATCCACACTGCCGTTCACACAAAGACTGGATGCCCCTTCTGCATACAATGCCATGATATCCGACATTCCCTGCATGGCAATCCCTGTCATGCTCTCCAGCCGGATTCCTTCTTTTG
>OLSG01001998.1_pt1 | contig 18790 bp, 26 predicted proteins | sample 1673041 | NCBI WGS metagenome assembly OLSG01 (sample SAMEA3136749, study PRJEB25190) | human gut metagenome | reverse complement strand
ATATTTCTTTTATCTTTATTTTCCGTTTTCTTATCCTCTTTTATTAAATATTTTACAAAAGAATTATATACTCTTTTATTCTTCTTGTAAAGTAATGTTCTATAATAAAAATCTGCTGCATTCAGAAATACTACTTTTAAGAATCAAATTTACCGAATACCCACTCACTATATTTTTCATTCACGTTATCTCATCATAATTACTGTTGTAATTCTTTGCCAAAATGGAAATTCAATTTTACAACTTTCCAAACATTCACTCAATTCCAACTCAATTTCCCCACAATGCCTTTTTCCTCCAATTTTCGTATGCTTATCTCACAGCAAAGCAGTACCACACCGGTATGACCTGCTAAATCAATACGAAAACGGAGGTATTTTTTATGCGAGAACTCAGAAACACAAAAATCATCGCTGTAGATCATGGCTATGGCAATATGAAAACAGCAAACACCGTCACGCCAACCGGAATCAAAGCCTATGAAACAGAACCACTCTTCTGCATCATTCCATATTTCCCATGAAGAATGTTGTAAATTAGTACTATCCACAACGATAACAGGTAATTTAATTATTCGTATTTTTTCCCGATAGTGTAAATCGAAACTACCATACCACCTAATATCATAATTAAGAAAATTTTATTCAAAATATCCCATAAAGCTATATTGAAACAATTGATTATTATAATACCTGCAAGAGGATATAGAACAACCGTTGCAAGTGTCCATATTTTTAAAGTTGTGCAGATGCATATCCAATTTCCATTGTTAAAAGATAAACCAACTAGATGTATCCTAAAAATTCCTTGTGAAACATAATTTATCTTGTTGGCATCATAATATGTTGGTAATATGTCTTTGGCAAAGAAACAAAACCATGCACCAAATAAAAGCATTAACCCTGTAACCAGCAATATATCATCTTTCATCTCAGCTATTGAATTCCCAGATACGACTAACATAATAATTTCTGTAATAGATATTAAAAAGCATAGCAAATATGCTAATATCCAGTTTTTTCTATGCTGATGAATAGAATTCCTAACAGCCATATCGAGAGAGCCTACTACCAATTCCTCGACTTCTTTTGTATCAATATTTTTCTGTGTATCTATTTTTTCTCCACGTAACAATTCTGTAACGGTAACATCTAATATATCAGCTATTGGTATGAGTAATACGACATTAGGCATACTAAGACCGGTTTCCCTTAGTTAAAAATATTACTCTTGTTGATTACTCAACTTTTCCGATAAATCGGTAATATATCTCAATTTCCTGTATTCTTTCGTTATCCTCATTCGTTGTTGCTTCATGTATGAGGATTTTTTCTATCATGGCATTTAATAATGGTGCTGTCAGTTCCTTTGGTACGGAATATTCCTTGATTAACTCAATCCACTTTTCAGCACCTATCATATCCTGTTCCATTTTACTTAGTTCTTCTCTTAGGCTTGTTATCTGCTGTTCCAGTTCTATCTGTTCTTTTTGGTACTTGCTGGACAACATCACAAAATTTCGCTCTGTTATCTTCTCACAGGCTCTATCTTCATACATTTTCGCAAATAAACGGTCAATCTCATTTTGTCTGTTCTCGGCTTTCTTCAATGTACTTGCCTTTTTCTTCTTTTCCCGTATTCGCTCTGCATTGCCGACTTTCTGTATCTTGTTCAATACCTTTTCTTCGTCCTGCTGTACTGCCTTAGCCCAATACTGCAAGCGTTCCAATACGGCTTGATACAGCACATCATAACGAATGTAGTGCATAGAACAATTACCTTTGCCAAACTGCCCGTAGTAACTGCAAGCATAATAACTGTAAGGCGTTTTATTTGCCTTATTCGTTCCAAATCTCATAGACCAGCCACAATCCGCACACTTGACAAGCCCTGCAAAAATCGGCGTTGCCTTTTCCTTTGTCTGTCTGCGTCTTGATTTTATCTGCTCCTGCACACGATAGAACACTTCCTTGTCAATAATCGGCTCGTGAGTGTTTTCTACTCGAAACCATTCACTTTCGGGTTTACGCACTTTCTTTTTACTCTTGAACGATACCGTAGACTGCATATTGTGAACACTGTTTCCGATATAAACCTCACTTTTCAATATCGCCTTGACATGAGCAATCGTCCACTCATAACGCTTACTTTCGGGTTTTCCCTCAAAGATATGTGCAAAAGTACCGTATCTTGTAAAATTTAGCCATGACGCTGTCGGAACTTTTTCTGCTCTTAACTGCTTTGTGATTTTTGCACTTCCGTAACCTTGATAGGCTAGGGAAAAGATTTTTTCAATAATCCATTTTGTTTCATCATCAATCAACAGTTTTCCTTTGATGTCAGGGTGTTTCTTATATCCTAACGGAGCATAAGCACTGTAATGAGCCCCCTCCGCAAACTTTGTCTTAAATGCTGATTTGACTTTACGGCTTGTATCTCTTGCCACCCATTCATTGATGATGTTCTTAAATGGTGCAATCTCACTTTCGCCTTTTTCGCTGTCTACACCGTCATCAATCGCTATGTAGCGGACATTATGACTAGGGAAATACAATTCTGTATATTGTCCTGTCATAATATAATTTCTGCCAAGACGGGAAAGGTCTTTCGTTACAACACAGTTGATTTTTCCTGCCTCTATATCCTCAATCATTCTTTGAAAACTCGGTCTGTCAAAATTTGTTCCCGACCAGCCGTCATCAATATATTCATCAATGACATTCAAATGATGTTCTTTTGCATATAAACGCAACATACTTCTCTGTGTGGTAATGCTGGAACTTTCGCCCTGTAATTCATCATCTCGGCTTAACCTAAGATAAAGTGCAGTATTGTAAATCTGTTGTTTCATTGTCAGTTATCCTCCTTTATAACTAACCCGTGTTTACAATACCTGCTTGCAAGTAAAGTATAACACGGGTACTTTTTGTCATTCAATCTATTTCTTACAACTGCACTGATTTTATGCGATTGTCTGCTTTGCTTTTTCCAGCATGACATCAGTTAGAAGTTCTTCCATTGTTTTGCCCTTTTCGGAAAAATGCTCTTTTACTACAATCTTTGTCTTTCCTCTGTTGCCAATGCCACACTTGCCATTTTTCTTTTGAATTGTTTTTACAGCATTATCAATAACACATACCCCCTTTCTGTAAAATCTTTCTAAGCAATTCAACGGCTTTTGTCATAGCCCACAGGAGTTCCACCTCTGCATAGTTCTTATGTAGCCGTACCCATTGCGTGCGACGCTCTGAACGCTCAAGCTGTGGCTGTACGGGAGTAAGAATAGTGGTTCTTGCGGATTGAAACGCTCAATCTGTTTTTCTATGACTTCTCTTAATTCGTCATTCAATGGCTGTTTCCCTTTTTCAATGCGGTTGTAATATTCACGGCTGATACCACAGGCAACAGCAAGCCTTGTTTGTGTTACTCCGTATTCCTCACGCTTTTGTCTTAGTTCTTCAATAAAGTTTTTATCATTCATTCTAAAATTCCTCCAATCAAAAAAGCAACTACCGTATTTGATAATTGCCTATACTTAAATTTCTGCAAAAGAAAAAGACAATCAATTTCTCGTTTGAAATCAACTGTCTTTCCTATGTCTTGTTCAATTTTCCCAAGTGATAATGGCATAATTTATATCACACCATGTAAAATGCAGTTTCGCCTTGTAAATACAGCGTTTTCCGCTTGTTAATGTATATTGACTCTTGTTTTTTGTGCCCCCCTTGTTAGATAACGGGGGCTTTGAACGGCTCGCTAACGCTCGCCCAACCGCCAAAGTGAACCAGACACTCGCCAGCAAGCTGGCGTGGCTCTATGTCTTCGACCGCCACCGTGTCTGGATCACTCCGTCGGTTTGCAAATTTTTAAACTTATCTTTGTATAACCTGAAATTTAATAGCGTAAAACAAAATAAATTACATATACCCAACTAAGCAAGCCATGAAAAATTGCCCACCCAACTGATTTCCATGTTGTATAACTTATGACCATAGCTAAAGCACTACCGAATGTAATACCTGATTTAACAGTTTTTTGTACTATTGTTGTTTTATTTTCTTCCATAATTTTATTACTCTCCAATCTGGGATTTATTTGTGTCTTGCTTTGCTGATAAGTTCTTCAGCAATAACACTGAGTGCCATACAAATACCACATACTGCCCCCATATAAACTCCTATTGATTTGCCAATATACTCTGTTCCAGACTTTGTAAGTTCGTAAATAGGTATTCCGAGTATTTTAACAGTTAGTGTATTTACATCTGTACTATATGCGTTAGTATATCCAAAGTAAATTGCGACGCTCATCAATAGCATTGCAAGAGCAAATCCAACTATCAGCGCAATCAGAATTTTAATTTTTTTCTTCATATATTTTCTCCCCGATAAATTCCACTTTTCTTAGTTCTATAAACTGGAATTGTCACTTCCGGCATAAACAAAACGGATGTCCTGCCGGATCAAACATGGTTACAAAATCATTTCCTCCAAATTGACTTTCCGCTTTCTTGGCTCCCAATGATTCCGCTTTCTTAACCATTTCTGCAACATTATCAACCTGAAAATCAAAATGCATCTGTTTTTGTTGTTTTCCTGTATCTTCTGGCCATACAGGAGGAACATAATCTTTTTCCTCAATAAACAAAAAAACAATCCCCGAAGAACTACTGACAGCCGGTCTTGCAAATAGTTCACACATTTCCCAACCTAATAATTCTCCATAGAATCTTTGCAATTTTCTTTCATCATCACAATCAACCATAACATTCCCTAATACCACTTCATCTACCATATTTTTAACATCCTTTCAAATTCTAATTTAGCTGTTCATTCTTTTTATAGTTTCCTCTATGGAAATACATTCAGCATAACGTTCATGCCACATAAATTCGTTATAATATCGGTAACTTTTTTGGCTATCCATATAATTATTGTTTATCGTCGAATTTGCAAATGCAGGTACAATCAAATTAAAGCCATATTCAAATCCGCTTATTACTGTTGCATTGATACATTTATCGGTTTGAAGTCCAACAATAATTATGTCTTTTTCATTATTTTCTGCTAAATACTCAACTAAACCAGTATCTTTAAATGCACTGTTCACACTTTTAACAAACAATTTCTCATTAGATAATGGCTTAAATTTTTCAAATACTTCAAAACCATCAGTACCTTTTGTTAAACCGCTCCCAATGCCATCATCATGTACAACATAAATGACTTCAACATTGTTTTCTCGTGCTTTTTTAATTAACAGTTGAATATTATCAATAAACTCATTGTAATTATATAATTCATCATTAACAAGTGCCTTTTGTGTATCTACAACCAATAAGACCATTTTTCCACTCCCCCTTAATAAATTTCAATTTATATGTTTCTCTGTATTTACATTATACCATTTTCCAATACCTGCTACAATGTTTCAAAATCTTAAGACTACTATTTTTTCTGCTTTTGAAAAGCTACTTATCCGTCCATAATTTGTAAAGGGTGCTAAGCATTGCTTACGCAACAAGCCCTTGACAAATCATATCCCGATAAGTTTAGAGTAATCAAGCAGAAATGAAATAGTCTGTTGTTTCAAGCCAACGAAAAAGAGATACCAGCACATTTATGCAGTATCTCTAACTTAACAGCATTATTCTTTTATTCGCAAGCAGGTAAACACAGGTTATTCCTTAATATCCTTTTGTTTGGGAAACTCCACGTTCCCATTTGCTGACCGTTTTATCTGATACATATAATTTTTCAGCCAAATCCTTTTGAGTTAAATTCTTTTCCTTTCTTAATTCGGTTACAAATAAACCAAATTTTTCATTACTAATTTGATACATACATCCACCTCCTGCACACATATTATAATGGGAGTACGCATAAATCAATCGACTAGCAGTAGAATTGCAGAATATTAGCACAAATATATCAAATAATCTCCCCATTATAATTATTTCTGTGAAGTTATATTCGGATATTTTTTAAACGCTTTTTCGCTTGGCAGTATCTTCTCTCTTTGGAGGTTACTGTCCACCATCGCTATAACCGACTGATCATCATCCAGTTCCCGGATAATGACCGGCACTTCCGTAAGTCCTGCCCATAGTGCAGCTTCTTTTCGTCTGTGTCCGGCTATAATTTCATATCCATCACCATGTGGATTTTTTCTCACCAGAAGTGGAACTAATACGCCTTCCTTCTCAATACTGCATCGCAGTTCAAACAGTTCCTGATTTCTCTCTACTTTAAACGGGTGTCCTTCAAAGCTATGCAGCTCTTCCAATTTCATCAGTACAATACCTACACCCGGCTCGTGATTCTCTAATGAACACATTTCTTTCTTCTTTGCCATTTTTTATTTTCTCCTTTGCCTTTGAATAAAAGAAAAGGACACTCATCTTCCAGAAGTTCTGAAAACAAGCGTCCTTTCGGCTTTTCTCTATGCTATTGAATAAAAAATGTTAATTCTGTCTGAATGTATTTCCTCATACCAGATGCAATACTACTGACACTTCGATGCCATTCATAATCTGCTTTTTCTTGCCCTGTTTGCCTGTTGGTGTGAAACTCATATGCCTCGCAAAGTGCCTGAAATTAAGGACTTCTACGAATTCACCCGATGTAAACAACACACGACTTCCACATGCACCGTGTTCGGGAATAAATCCACACATGCAATCTTCTCTACCTTATATCCTCTTCCCTGGATCATCTCCAGGTCCCTTGCCAGGCTGGTCGGTTTACATGCGATATAGACAAGTCTGTCGACCCCGAAATTTAGTATCTTCATCAGGGCTTTTGGATTCACTCCGTCACGCGGCGGATCCAGCATGATAAGATCGGGTACTTCTCCAAGTTCATCGATGACTTTTAAGACATCTCCTGCCCAGAAAGCACAGTTGTCCAGTCCATTTAATTTTGCATTGACCTTAGCTGCCTCAACTGCTTCTTCAACAATTTCAACACCGACTACTTTCTTCGCTACCGGCGCCAGAATCTGTGCAATTGTTCCGGTTCCACTGTAAAGGTCAAAAACTACTTTTTCATTCGTATCCCCGATATATTCTCTCGCTTTTTCATAAAGCACTTCTGCTCCAAGTGAATTTGTCTGGAAGAAAGAAAATGGTGTGATTTTGAACTTCAGTCCAAGTAATTCCTCATAGAAATAATCCTGACCAAAAAGTACTTCTGTTCCTTCGTCTTTTACAATATCTGCGAGACTGTCATTCTTCGTATGGAGAATTCCGACAATCTTTCCGGTAAGCTCAAGTGCCTGAAGTGCTGCTGCCCATTTATCCAGAAATTCCTTTGGTTTACTGTCAAAGCCTTCTTCTGATGCTGTTACAATATCAATGAGGATTTCTTCCGTCTTCACTGCTTTTCTCACGAGTAAATGTCTGAAATACCCATCATGTCTCATGCGGTGATAATATGGCAGGCCTGATTTTCTCGCACATTCCAGTGTACAGGCCAATATCTTTCTGTAATCACCGTCTACAATCTGACAATCACATACATTGACTATGTCGTGGAAACTGCCTCGTTTGTGCATACCAAGTGCCAGCGGTCCGTCTTTGTATTCGTCACCAAAAGAGAACTCCATCTTATTACGGTACTCACTTCTTACCGGACTTTCCAGTACACCTTCCCAGATATAGTCGCCGTCAACTGCCTCATCCATCATTGCCTTGACCTGTGATTCCTTTAATTTTACCTGTTCTTCATAAGGCAGATTCTGATAAGTGCAGCCGCCGCACTGTCCGAAATGCGGACAGGCAGACTCTATCTCCTGAGGCGCTTTCTCGATTACCTCCAGAAGTCTTCCTTCTGCTTTTCCTTTTTTCACTTTATTTACTGAAAAACGTACCTTCTGACCAGGCACACCATTTTTTACAATGACGCGTCTGTCCTCCTGTGATACATTTACAATTCCTTTATTCGGGAACTCTACGGATTCGATGACTCCTTCGTATACCTGTCCCTTCTTCATAGCGTTCTCGTCCTCCTTTACAGACTATCTATTTTTTATAATGAGCTTTCCAGCGTTTACCATCCTGTTCCAGCTTCATATGAGAAATGCTCTTAACATATTTTTTGAACTGGGAATATCCATAATCATTTAGTTTGAAATCTTTGTATTTATCATACACACGATTTCCGATGGCACCAAGATCCATACCTGCTTCTCCGGCACCTTTCACCAAATTACGTACAAACTGGTCTACGTCTTCTTTTCTCGCACGGTTCTCTTTTAATGTAACCCAAGCTACATGACCATGTTTCACAAGTTGTATTCTGTCAAATTCCTCAAAAAATTTGGAAAGGCTGCTATATCCGTAACTTCGCACGTCAAAATCCGGATAAAGGCTGACCAGTCGGCTTCCTACTTCGCCAAGTCCGGTCTGTTTATTATTATCCTGATTCTCCATGATCATCTTAATAACTGCATCTTCAACCTTCTCACGCCCCAGCACTTCATGAGATTCTCCCCCTCCATCTTCCAAGCCTTTCTCTGACAGAAGATTTTCCAGAATTGTGAATTTGTCACATGCTTTTCGAAATGGCTCCGGCGTCTTATTTTCGCCCATTCCAATAACCATCTTACCGCTCTCTCTTAATCGGCTCACCAGTCTTGTAAAATCACTGTCACTGGATACAATGCAGAATCCATCCACATCCTTTGCATAAAGAATATCCATCGCATCTATAATCATCGCAGAATCTGTGGAATTCTTTCCCTGCGTATAAGAGAACTGCTGGATCGGTGTGATCGAGTTCTTAAGCAGCTCATCCTTCCAGCTTGAATGTTGCGTATTCGTCCAATCTCCATAAATTCTTTTGTACGTAATATTTCCATATTTTGAAAGCTCTGTTAAAATCGGCTTTATATACTTTGCAGATACATTATCTGCATCAATCAACAGAGCAAAGCATTGTCCATCCATCGTCCACCTCGTCCTGTAAAAAAGCAGGCATCTCAGCCTGCTTTTTACTTACTTGTTTTGTTGTTCTGAACCTATACCTGATCCTCGTCATTGAAGAAATCATCATCGAAATCATCGTCAAAATCATCCTCAAAGTCTTCCAGATAATCCGGGGTAAAGAAGCAATATACTGCATATGCGATTGCTGCAACTGCTGCCACAGCACCGATCACTGCCAGTATCCAAAGAACTGTCTTGGAAGCTTTCTCTTCTTCCTTTTTGTTAATCAGATCGTTCAGCTTTGTTGTTGCAATAAGCTCATCAATTTTACTCATATCCCTCGTCCTTTCCCTTGCCCTTTGCAAGTCTCATTATTGTATATTATTATAACACTGGTCTTGCAATATTACTACACATTTATTTTATAAAATTTGCAAGTATAATTTGAAGGTATAATTTGAAAGCTGCAAAGTTTGTCAGTGTAAAATTACCTTTACAAAATTCTCTGCTTCTGCATATTTCTTATATCTTCTGTAATTTTGCGAATGCCGCAAACATCTTCTTCGTTCCAGGCCCGTCAAAATTTACCGTCACTTCGTAGTCACGTCCACCTTCGACTATCGACAAAACTGTACCTTCACCAAATTTTATATGGCGTACACGGTCACCGACTCCATACTCCAGCTTTCCCCCTGCAGGCTTTCCAAAGGATTTTCCCTGCTGTACTGCTGCAAATGCTTTCGTCTTAAATGCCTGTCTCGCCATCTGGTAGTCCGTTTTTCTTTCCGGTTCTTCATGATCCGCGTGGTCTGTGAGACTTTTTCCATTTCCTGAAAATTTATTTCCCGTAGATATCAGTTCCAGCGGAACTTCCTTTAAGAAACGTGACATTTTATTATACTGCGTCTCACCGCGGACCATACGTCTTCTTGCACAAGTCATAGTCAGTTCATTCTGGGCTCTTGTGATACCTACATAATAAAGTCTTCGCTCTTCCTCCAGTTCGTCCGGATCATCAGCTGTTACTGTCATATAGCTCGGGAACAGTCCGTCTTCCATTCCGGCAAGATAGACGCGTGGAAATTCCAGTCCTTTCGCACTATGTAAAGTCATGAGCACCACATAATCACTGTTCTCATCCAGATTGTCAATATCTGCCACCAGAGCGACTTCCTCAAGAAATCCACTCAGTGTTACCGGTTCATCATGCTCTTCGCATACTTCTTCATAAGCAACGACTTTATTTAAAAGCTCATCGATATTTTCAATTCTCGCCTGAGCCTCTATCTCACTCTCTGCCTGAATGCTCTCGATATATCCGGTTTCGTCAATAATTTCCTGCATCAATTCATGAAGTGTCAATTCCTTTGCATCTACTTTAAAGTGCTCGATCAATGCTACAAATGACTCAAGCTTTGACACGCCTCTTCCGATATCCGGGATAAGGTCAGCTCCCTTAAGACATTCATAAAATCCTTTTTCATGCATCGCAGCATACTCCTGCACACGATTAATGCTGGTAAGACCGATTCCTCTTTTTGGTACATTGATAATTCTTCGCACCGCCAGGTCATCCTGACCATTATCTACGGTTTTTAAATATGCAAGAATATCTTTAATTTCCCGTCTTGCATAGAAATTAATGCCGCCAATAATCTTATATGGAATATTTGCTGTTACAAATTTTTCCTCGAACATACGGGACTGTGCATTCGTACGATATAAAATGGCGTTGTCCTGATAGTCGCACTCGCCCTTTTCCACGTGTTCTTTTATATCGGATACTATGTATTCTGCCTCATCGAATGCAGTATCAAACTGACGAAATGCAATCTTATCACCATCTTCATTGTCTGTCCACAGCGTCTTGTCCTTTCTTCCGTGATTGTGGCTGATCACAGCATTTGCTGCATTCAGGATATTTGCTGTGGAGCGATAATTCTGCTCCAATTTAATGACTGCTGCCTTTGTAAATACTTTCTCAAAATCCAGAATATTACGGATATCTGCCCCACGGAATTTATAAATAGACTGATCATCATCTCCGACTACACACAGATTCTGATACCTGGAAGCAAGCAGACGTACCAACTCAAACTGCACCCCGTTCGTATCCTGGTACTCATCTACCATAATATAGCGGAATCTCTCCTGATAATATTCCAACACATCGCGCTGTGTCTGAAATAACTGAACTGTCTTTAAAAGCAGATCATCAAAATCCAGTGCATTGTTAGCTCGGAGTTGCTTTTCATACTCTTCATACACATCCGCAATCTTTTTCTGATGAAAATCTCCGCCCGCCTGAAGCCGAAATTCTTCCGAAGTCAACATCTCATTTTTTGCATGAGAAATGGTTCCGATCAGCATACGCTCTTTGTAGATTTTTGTGTCAATCTGTAACAGCTTGCACACATCCCTCATCAGTGTCTTCTGATCATCTGTATCATAAATTGTAAAATTCGTGTCATATCCAAGCAATGCAATATGGCGTCTTAGTATCCGCACACACATAGAATGGAATGTACTCACCCAAATACTTTCTGAGCCGAACCCAACCAGATTATCCACACGTTCCCGCATCTCTGCTGCCGCTTTGTTCGTAAATGTAATTGCCAAAATATTCCATGGATTGACGCCTTTTTCTTCAATCAGGTACGCAATCCTGTGGGTCAGGACTCTTGTCTTACCTGATCCCGCTCCTGCTAAAATAAGAAGCGGTCCTTCCGTGTGAAAGACTGCTTCCTTCTGTTTATCATTTAACGTATCATATATATTCAAGTTCTTTTCGTTTCCTTTCTTATTATTTTCCACCTGTCATCTTCTCATGCTCTCGCATGATCTCATCATGAAGTGCCACCGATGTCCAGTTCTTATTCATCTCTGTCAAAACGGCTTTTAACGGAACCTGAACTTTTTCTTTTCTCATACGCTGCAATGCCTGATCCAGCATACGCTCATTTTCCGGACACATTAAGAGCATCTCATCTTGAAATACAGCTTCTATTTCTTTCGCTTTAACACCAGCTTCTTCATTTATTGATTCCGTTGTTCTGCCTTCTGCAACTTCACCAACCGGAAGCAAGTATTCTTCTTTCTCCACATGACGGACTCGGTATCCTAAAAATCCAAAAATCAATCCAATCTTCCGACCTTTTGTCGTCCCTTTTAAATTATAACAAAGTACTGTTGCCCGCACCTTAATCCTCCTGTCTTCCAATAACCAAGAATATTCCAAAGCATATTTTCATATTATAACAAAGATAAAAAAGAAGCGCAATGACCTATGAAGCTGATAAGCTATTGTTCCTGTGTTGAACAAGCGCTATCACTGATTAAGAATCTGTTTCTATAATACGGTATCCCACTCCGACTTCTGTAAATATAAACTGTGGCTGACCGGGATTTTTTTCGATTTTTCTACGGATATTTGCCATATTCACACGCAGGATACGGTTATCCCCCTTCATGTTTGGTCCCCAGATTTCTTTCATCATGTAATCATATGTCAGAACCTTGCCTGCATATTTTCCAAGGAGACTTAATAACCGGAACTCATTCTGGGTCAGTCCTGCGTCTTGTCCCTCCACATAGACCCGGTGTTTATCATAATCTATCACCAATTTTCCATTTAAAAATGTGACTTTCTGCCTCTCTCCCTGATTCTTGCTTGTTCCCCGGAAATGTCGAATCGCAGCCCGGATCCTTGCAAGAAGTTCTGATGTTCCAAATGGTTTTGTTATGTAATCATCAGCTCCCATATCGAGCGCTTCTACCTTATCTTTTTCATGATCTCTGGCAGAAACTACAATAATCGGCATGTTGGACCACGCACGGACTTCTTTTAAAATCTTCATGCCGTCCATATCCGGAAGTCCCAGATCCAAGATTACCACATCTGGACATCTGGAAGTGATCAGACTATATGCTTCCTTTCCTGTCTCAGTCGCGATCACATCATAATCATTGGCCTCCAGGATCGTCTGTATAAACTTTCGAATATTTTTATCATCTTCTACTATTAATACACGGTCTTTAATCTCCATTCTGTTCTTCCTCCTCAAGCGGTAATGTAAATGAAATCTTTGCTCCGCCATCTATCCTATTCTCTGCCCAGACTTTTCCCCTGTGCGCATCTATAATACTTTTACATACCGAAAGTCCGATTCCCATACTCCGTTTATTATCGTACGTCTCACCTTCCCGGTGACTGATCTGACCTGTAAATAACATGGGCAGAATCTTTCCATCAATTCCTTTCCCATTATCTTCAATAGAAAATATAGCTTCTGTTTCATTCGCAGATATGGTTACCTTCACCTGCGTCGTCGATCCTCCATGTATCACAGCATTTTCCATAATATTCACAATGACTTGCCGGATCAGGATTGGATCCATCGGAACAATAACAACTTCTTCTGGAATATCCACCTCGACTTTTATGTCCGGGAAACGCTTTGAAAACTTTACAACTGCACTGCTGACAATCTCTTCTGCCAGTTCTTCGTGTGTCGTAAGTCTTGTTCCTTCATCATTCATCCGGGTAATGGATAACAGGTTCTCCACCATCCGTACCATCCACTGTGCCTCTTCTTTGATGTTCAAAAGCAGCTCTTCTTTCTGCCCTTCTGTCAAAACATCTTTATTATCTATAATTCCAGCCGCTGCTCCTTCTATAGAAGTAAGAGGCGTCCGGATATCGTGAGACACTGCTCTTAGAAGATTTGCTCTCATTCTCTCTTTTTCTGCCTTTAACCGCACATGCTCCTGCATCTTGATCTGAGTCATCAATGCACTTACTGAAATAGATACTGTCAGCATTACAATAAATGTAAGCGGATAGCCGGTCACAGTAAAATCCACTTGGAAATATGGATAGGTAAATATATAATTGACTCCCACAACTGCCACCATAGATGCCAGCACTCCATAAAAATATCCTTCTGTAAGTCTGGATACACAAAGTACTGCCAACACATAAATAAGCGGCACATGCGTGTCTGTCGGAACAAGCGGCCGCAAAATAAAACATATAGCTGTCGCTGCTGCCAGCATTGCAGCCGTAATAATTATATTTTTCAAAATTTTCATATAGATGTTCTCCATTCCACTGCCAAAGTGATGGCGCAATACACCTCTTTAGGTGCTCCTATTATATCACATACATATGTTAAGATTTTGCTAAAATATTTTCAATGTTAAAAAGCTCAATTTCCCCTGAAAAATAGGCGTTCCACGGAATCTGTAGTCATATATTTGTCGCTAACGTGTCGCTAACAGTATATATTTATCTGAATCGTCTCGCGCTATCACACATACTTCTTTCCACCATAATATGCAGCAATCCAGCCGCTTGGAATCTTGATCCAGATGTCACTACCGACTTTTCGAACGTCCTTGCAGGTTACGCGAGTGCCTTTCTTGAGTCTCCCGTTATCGTGCGCGTGTTGCTGTGCATTACTGGATAACTCCGCATAAGATTTTTCCGGATTATTGGTTCCCGGACCGGTTCGGACGCTCAGGTCGTCCACCTGTGTTGTATATACTTGTCCGACGACATAAGCTCTGGTACTCTTTGAAGCGGAAGTCACTCCAGATCCATTGTCCAGGACTACAACTGTATGTCCCTTTGTGCGTGTAACAAGAATATCCCCTCGTTTCAGATATGTACTTTCCTTGCAGCGCTTATCATCTTTCAGGATTTCGAACGCTCCTGTCTTTCGCAATTGATATTATTCGCATCCCCATAAGCCGGCGTAATGTTCGCCAGTGTAATCGGCCAAATAATTATCTTTTTGCCCTTCTGCAGCTTCATGTGTGTCTTTCTCTTCTCGCCAAGTCCGTACATCACATCATCACTCAAAATATAATCACACGCATCATCACCTGGCTTCACTGAGCCTGTCAGTGTTAATGTAAGCTGTGCACCTGTAACCTCACTGGATCCCCAGCCTTTGTCGGCGTAATAAGTAAGCTGTTGAATGACCTCATTTAAGCTCTGCGCCATATTTGTTGTCAAATTCGCAAGCGACGCCCAAGTAGGCTGTCCTTCTGCCGGAGACGTGTTGATGAATGCCTCTGTCTCATAGTTGATTTCCGGAGTAATCGGATTACTTGGGACATTTGGCTCCGCGAATATCTGTAAATCCATGTTCTTCATAATATCACCCTTTCTTAACAATATATCTTACAGTTCAAGATGCAGGAATAATGATACACCCCGTCCTCATCTCGCCCTATCTTACTTGGTTCCTTTGCTACTGTTGTGTCCAGCCACGAAAATGTCTTTCCTTGTGGATACTTCTTTAATCCCTGCAGGTATCCGGCAATCTCGCACAGTTGTTCCAGACAACGCTTCTGATCTGCATGCCGGCACAAGAACAATACCGGGATTGTCTTGACCTCTTGCTTGTTGTAACTGACAGACTCTGTGAATCCTTCACCAAGTTCAGCATATATGCCTCCATCTTTCGGAAGCTCTTCCAGAGAAATCTCCGTGCCGAGATTGCAGTTCTTCTCTGCCGTATCTGCAATTAGTTCTAATAATTCTGTCAGCATCACTTAAGCCTCCTCTTCAACGCTGCCTGGAATACTTGCTTCCATTGTTCACCATATACTTCCCTGGCATACTTCGCCCACTCTTCATGAGCGAGTGCCGATGTGAAGGAAATCTTTTTGGGTCCATATCTTCTTTCTGTCGGATTACCGTACATCACGTCTCCATTCCATAGATACTGCGCATATGAAGTATGCCAACGCATCGTATATTTACCGCCTGTGGCTTTTTTATCACTGTTGTCCAGTCCGCTACCTTCAAGATCTCCTTGGTCATGTGGAACATGTTTTGACGCATCTTGCAACGCCTGTAGCCCCATATCTGTCAGTGCCTCGTTACTCGCTGCCTTTATTAATGCAGCTGCCTGTGGTGTTCGCAATGTAACCCGGGTCTTAATCTTTGCCATATCTCACCATTCCTATCTCGTAATGATGCAGTTTTAAATTATCATACAGAGTCTCTACCGTTTTTATCTGGTGTTTCTGGCCGTTGAAATCAACTACTTGATCAACTTCAAAAGAAACATCAGAAGGTCTGCTGTTGCGACAGTCATAGAAAAGCGTAGCAGCCAACTGTACCTCTGCATTATTCTTATCCCGGATAATCTGTTTGGATGGCTCTATCCGGATGTTAGACAGTTCCTGTCCTCCATTCAGTTCGCCTTTCCCCCACTTATCCACATTGACTCGCTGATACAGGGTGGCTGTGTGAATCAACAGTCTTTTTGGAATCGGTCTCATCAACAGCTCCCTCCTCGATAAGTCAGACCAGTCGGCCACAAGATTCTTTCCGCCCTCGGCGAAAATATGGACTGTTCCGTGGATCCGTTGCCAGAAGATGTTCCAGAGTATGAAAACTTGCCAAGTGTTGCTCCTGACATTCCATTTCCCATATCCATCTCTGCCCCGCCGTTCGCGTCCAGATATTCAATCTGTGCGCACACCGCATTCTTAACAAGCTTCTGCGTTGTTTCCGGCATCATAGGGAGACCCTCTTCTGTAAGCCTGTATAACGTCAGCTCCTCAACAATCTCTCCGGCTCGTTGACACAATACAGAGAAACCGGCAGATTCTACCGGCTCCCCTTTGAATACATCATTGTAATATATTTCATCCACATACATTCAGATCAGCTCCTTACGCCTCTGTGCGCTTCACATATACGGTCTGTGGTTTTGAGATCTTCACACCGTAGATCTTACGACCCTGTACTGCAGAAGCTCCGATATATTTTCCAGATCCACCAAGATCCTGAATATGGACATCCACACCCCACTCCTGCACACGATGGCACCAATTCGGGTGACCGGCAATAAATTCAGTTGTAGTCTTCTTAGATGCAACGATTTTCGTATCATCAACCATTGTATTTCCTGATTCAAACAGTGCGAATCCAGCAATTGCTCCTGTTGCACCTGCCTCTTTCATTCTCTGAGAGAGATCTCCCTGGCGAATAAAGTGGTCGTCCATCATCAGCACCGCCATGAACTCTGGAGAGCAAATCATCCATCGTCCATCTGTCGGAACACCAATTCGTGTCAGATAGGTCTTGGCATCAAGCACATGTTTGTATGCATTTGCATCTGTAGCAGATGTTTTTGTTGCACACACTTTAATACCTTCCGTTGTCTCCAACTTATTGATAGATTTCTTATCCATCTCCAATGCAAGTGCGTATCCAGCTGAATCCAAGCGATCTGCAACCAGATTATCCGGAACTGCTGCGGCATCATATCCGTCAATCAGCTCATTGACTGCTTTGTCCTGGTCGATGTCCAGATCAATATATCCGGTCGAACCTTCGTCCAGGTCAACTCCCGTAGCTTTGTCATAATCCTTGACCGCCACTTCCGTGTCTCTTACCGGAATCTTAACCTTTCCGGCTTTTGGATTTCCTTCGTAGTTAGTGTTAAAAATATAGTTATCTCTTGTAACAAGAGTCTGTCTGAGCTTTTTGTCCACCAGTGAAGACCAGCGCTCCTGGTGTGCGTGTGCAAAAAGCTGTAAATACATCATAAATTTCATACTATTATCACTCCTTAATCATCTTTTAATCCTGGGTTCTTTGAATAGAACGCCGCCTCAACACCAGACATTTTCTTTCTGCGGCCATTCTGTCTCTGTCCCCAGGACTTGCTTCTTGATTCTTCTTCATCATCCTCCTCGTCTTTATCCTTGGAAGATTCTTTGAACTGTGGGTATTTCTTCAATACCTCGTCGATAGCGTCCTCGATATCCATATCCTCATCTTTAGCCATGTGCACTCTGGCCAGTGCAAGAACATCATCCACACAAGCCTTATCCACGTCATGCTCCAGGCATGTCCATTTCATCTCCATCTCATCTGCCTTGGCAGCCTTATCACGGAGCTCCTGTGTTTCAGTATCATCATCTTCTTTCTCGCTACTCTCTCCGGTCTTGACCTTACCGTTCGGTTTCTTTCCAGCCTTTTTCTGCTGTTCTCTCTGCCATTTTCTTTTTTCTCTGGCAAGACGTTTCTTGACGGCATCATCTACATCCTTCTGGGAAAATTTCTTTTCATTCTCTTCTAGCTCATCATCGTCACTGTCGTCATCGTCGTCTCCTGGATCATCGTTATCATCATCTCCGCCTTCATCTCCCGGATCATCATCGTCTCCGGCAAAAAGCTGCAGGTTTATTGTCCAGTATCTTTCTTTCATGTTCATGTTCTTCATGATTATCCTCCATTTCTCCGCTTAACGCCCGTCGGCAGCCGTAGCTTGTACGTATTCAGTACCATAAGTTCTCTGTATGTCACTTACGGCAATAAAAAAAGAATCTACCAGAAGGCACCCCTTTTCTGATAAATCCTTATATTCTATATCAATATGCCCGTCAGCAATGTGGTAAGCGATCTCGTCATCTGTAAGCGCTTTGAGCGAATGTACAAGTCCCTGTGTTAATGCTGATACGGCAGCACAAATGATATCATTTCCAGTTTTTGCATATCCTGCATGGCCATCCACTGTAAGACCGGTTCTGGTAATATTTATTGCAATCAATAGCATCACCTCCTAAAAATGTGTATAAAAATACCACCAACCATTTCTGATCAGTGGCGTTAATCTTCCCTATGATTCGGACATTTTAAACAGATTTCCTTATAACCAGTGACTTTTCGCACCGCTTCCGGAATTGTCCAATCAGGTGCCAGTCCTTCAACATTCATATGGATATCAAAGCATATCCCATCTTCAATTTCAGTCCCCAATAACGGACATTTAATCTTTTTTGATGCCATATTTTTCTGCCACCTCCCTGATTTTTAGTGTTTGTTCATCGAATTGT
>OLSG01001996.1_pt1 | contig 18798 bp, 28 predicted proteins | sample 1673041 | NCBI WGS metagenome assembly OLSG01 (sample SAMEA3136749, study PRJEB25190) | human gut metagenome | reverse complement strand
TTATTTACAAGCTCGCGTCTTTAGACGGGAGTAATTGACTAATACCCCATTTTCAGTAACTAGATTTTCTTTCCGCATCTGATTCATTATGGAAATTGCCGTGTTTGCCGAAATACGAAAGTGATTGATGAGTACGCCAACATAGATAACGCCTCTATCTTCTACCATTTGTACAGCTTCTGCATATTGTTCTTTCGTATATGATTTTTTGGCTGTTTCCGGCGTAGCCGGATGCGGGACGGCTTTCTTTTGCACATTCGTTGTTGTTTTTCTTGTTCTTTTAGACGTTTCTTTTTTTGCAACTTTTTCTTCTGGTATTGGATTTTCCTTTTTTGCTTTTTCTATCTCTTTATTTAGTGACAATAAATCAAGTTGTCCTTCAACTTGAACCTTTCTTCTTGGCATAGCATCTCCTCCTATCCCATGCGGTTAGAAAACATCGATCATTGTGATCGGAAGTCAGAAGATTGTCAATCCGTCAAAGCTTCTCCTTGCGGATTCGTTTTTCTGCAAGAAATCCCGTCACGAAATCTGTATCTTTTCCTTTACGATTTTCTGTTTTTCGATTGAAATATGGTAGTTTTATTATATTCTGTTCCCTTCTTTTTATTTTTTGCAGAAGGAAAAGCGTAATTTTGGAACCAGGTTCCAAAAATATCCGTTTTCATATTTTTTATAAAAAAAAGATGCCGACTAGCGACATCTTTTCTCTTGATTAAGCTGCATTTTCTTTTCTGAGGGACTGTTGGCAGAATGTATCGATCTTTTCGAACAAATCCTGGCGACAGGTATCATGAAGAATATCATGGCGATATCCTTCTATAATTTCCATATCGACATCCGCACCGGCATCTTTATAAGCTTTTTCGACTTTTTCAAGTCCGCCATGTTTGACATCAGATACCGGATCATCAGAGCCGGAAATAAGCAGGATTTCAAAATTTGCATGTACCAGTTCTTCTTCCGTTTGGATCATGCATTTCAAAAATTCATCGAAAAATCTTGCAGACATCTGAAGACGCACATTTTCATCTTTCAGATATTCGTTTCGGATCGTTGGGTCGCAAATAAGCCATTCAGCAGGTTCAGTACCTTTTGGACGTATTTTGCTGTTATAAGAATCAAATGCGAGTTTTTTAACAAGCTTTGACGCCCTATCTTTGTTCCTGCAGCAAAGCATCAGAATGATCCGAGCAAGCTGAAGTTCCTTTTTATCCGGCTGTCCTGTTCCTACCAGGATTATCTTATCCGCAGATGGATAGGAATGCTGATGTGCGCGGGCAATAAAAGAACCGAGTGAAAATCCCATCATCTGGTACGGAACATCTGGAAATCGATTCTTAACTTCCAATCGCATCAGTTCAGTATCGTACACCCAGTCTGTCCACGAACGTACATTCAGTACGTTTTTATCACTGATTACAGACTGTCCATGTCCTGCAAGGTCAATCATACAAACAGCGTAATGCCTTTTAACAAAATAAGCAGCGAGTTCCTTGTATCTTCCGGTATATTCTGTCATACCATGTATAACATGCAATACCTGTTCTACCCGCTTATCATCCGGTGTCCAAATAACTCCATGGACAGGTAATTTTCCAGCACCTCTAAAATTAATATTGTCAGTAATCATTCTTTCTTCCTCCTGTTGTTTATAATCTCGGTTGAAATATGGAAGAAAAATCATTTTTTTTTACAAAAAAAGAGACAGCATAAAGCTATCTCTTTCTAAGACTTACCAAATAAATGAAAGAACTTCTCCATTTACAACAATGGTATCTCCCTCTCCATTCTCCCATGTTTTCATATCAAAGATGCGATAAATTTTGCAGAATTTTTCAATTTCGGCTATTGCATCAATGATTGTCATGGTTTCAGGGATTAGGGAATTATTGAATAAATCCACGCACTTTTCATAAGGAACGATTACACCGTAAGTGATTATATTTTGATAATTTAATTCGATACCGGAAATGAATTCAATATCATCACCATTTACTTCAGCGTATATCTCTCGGTAAGCATCAAGTGCATTCCGAAATGTAGCTCCAGGAACTGAAAAATCGAAAAAATTTCCGTTTAATTCGGTATCGTATTTCTGATACTCTTCCAATACCTGTTTTTTGATACGTTCTTTTACGTTATTTGAGTCTTCCATGTCTATTTCCTCCTATGTTTTAATTGATTTCGAAAATAGTATGGAAGTGATAGCTGAATCGGATTTTCCAAAGGGGTTAACTCTGCTGTATACTTTTGAGCATTTTCCGGATTCCATTTTTCAGTCGTTTTAAATTCGTTTTTTCGTATTCAGTAAGATCTTTATTCCCGTGTACAACAAGATCCGACATATCCAATTTTTTGAACTCTACGTAAGTTTCGATAGAGATTGGGCAGGTATATACATCTGTTATAACATAATTAGGTGAAAACCCATGGGCTTGCCCGTGGGATGAAACCATAATTCTGTCAGCTAGATGAAACAGACCGATTGTTTCACAATTATAATATGAAAAACGATTTCTCACTTTAAGAACATACGTTTGTCAAATTGCTATTTGTTTGGTATAATAAATTATACATGGAACCCATTCACTTCGTCCATATAGGATAGAAAACGCATTAGCAGGAAAGGAGCAGTCATGGCGAACAGGATGCGACATCAGATCACAGATTATGAAAGAACACTTCGATATTACCACAAGACATCATCCAGACATGTTGTTGTGTTTGAGGCTGAAATTCCGGAAGACAACAAGCGGCATTTGTTCCGTCAGGCTGACCTGCTCCGTCAATGTGGAAATGAATTGCTTGGGATCATGAAACGGCGTTTGGAACAATTACTTCGGACGAAACGATACCGTGGGCTGCGAAAATATTATGGTAGTCTGAGCGAAAAACTGAAGGCTCTTGAAAAATTGAAAGTTCTTTCGGCTATCCAAAAGAAGCACCGGCAGGAACTGCTGGCTGAGTTGAAATCCGCAGGTGACTCCATGAAAGAGATGCAGGAAGACTATCAGGTTACATGGGATTTCTGCCGGAAAACGATGGAACATTTACGTTTATCTTATGGGCAGCCGAGTATCTTTGCCCTCTCCCGTGCGGAAGATGTCTGGTCTGCTGTTTCAAAAGTCCTGTATTCCGACGGGGATTCTCTCCATTTCCGAAAACGTGGACAGCTTCCGGAAATGCGTGCAAAACAGAGCAACCGGGGGATTCTCATATTCCTGAAAAATGACAAGCTTCGTTTCCGTTGCAATGGAACAGAGCTTCCGATCAGGCGTAATGAAAAAGATCTCTGGCTGATGGACGAACTGGATGCAGTTGAAACATACATGAGAGATCCGGATACATGGGACGCATATGCTGTGGATCAGATGCAGAAAGGCCAGAAGATTGTAAGCACTTACCGTCCCTGTTATGCTTCTATCGTATGCAAGGTCATCCGTGGGAAGCTTAGGATTTACATTCATCTGACGGTAGAAGGAAGTTCCCTGCCAAAGCGTACAAAGGATGGCTGTGTGAAACATCCCTGTTCCGATGGTGTCGTAGGGTGTGATATCGGAACCCAGACTATTGCATACACATCCGGCCACGATGTTGGACTGGAAAATCTTGCGGAACGTGGACAATCGATCCGGCATACGGAGCGCCAGCAGCGGCTGATTCTGCGGGCAATGGACCGGTCCAGACGTGCAACGAATCCGGGAAATTACAATCCGGACGGTACGATCCGGAAAGGAAAGAAAATCTGGATCAAGTCGAACCGTTACCGGAAACTGCAAAAGAGACATCAGGAACTCTGTAGGATCGCCGCTGAGAATCGGAAGTTTGCCATCCATGAACAGGTTCATAAAATGCGCAGTCTGGGCAACGTCTTTGTAACAGAAGCAAAGAATGCAAAGAAGCTGCAGCGGCGCGCAAAGCCGGAGGATCCGCTCGATAAGAATGGGAAACCGAAGCGGAAGAAACGGTTTGGGAAGTCCATCCAGAACCGCTGCCCCGGATATTTCCAGATGAAAGTGAAACAGATGTTTGAATCAACCGGAGGAATTTATGTCGAAGTGCCTGCAGATTACCGGGCAAGCCAGTATGACCATACGGCTGACGATTATATCAAAAAGAAACTGTCCCAGCGGATGTTCTGTTTACAGGATGGGACAAAAGTCCAGCGGGACTGGTATTCTTCCTTTCTGCTGTATTGTATTGATCTTACTACGAAAACGATTGACCGTGAGAAATGTAAAATGGAGTTTGAATCTTTATTAAGGAAAGAACAGGTGATGATTGAAGAAATAATCCATTCCGGAAGACAGGTCATGAATTCCGGGATCCGAATTGCATAATAGAGAAAATAGAAAAGGGCATCTGACTGTGTGTCCTTCAGAATACAGGATAAACTGTATTTTGAGAATACGGACGGTCCGGCATTTTGCTGGACAATTGTGGCCGTCGGGCTGCATGTCCGTATCTGCTGCTCCAGAGCAGATGTGCCTGCCAAAGTCTATGGGCAACTATACGATGTACGCAGGTACTAGAATCCCGCCAGCAGAACCCCACAGGCTTGCCTGTGGGGTCAGTCAGTGGCATGCTGGTTCTTTTGCTTCACTAAGTAAGAGTATTATAAGTTCGCTCCAATTCTTCCAAAATTTCTTCTGGAAGAGGATCTTTCAGTGTACCGCATCCATTGAGGTTCACATACTCTCCATCGAAAAACAGATTGTAAATATACCTTTTGTACGGATATTCATCGAGACTCTCGAATGAAATGCCAATACTAATACGATCAGTGATGTCATACTCGAAAATTCCTTGATCTAATACCAGGGAATTGAATGTAACATTTTCATTTATGAATGATCTAATCATTTCTTTGGTCATTATATTTCCTCCTACGCGGCAGAATAGTTTATCGATATTTTCTCATTCACAAATGCACATAATGCATTTTTTACAATACTCTTTACAAAATGCGCAATTGCCTGCGTAACGCCGTTGCCGATTTGCTGTTGTCTGTCATTCAGGGATCCAAATACCCGGAATGTTCCCGGAAGTCCCATAAGTGCTTCTGCTTCAGCTACGGTAAGGATTCGATTTCCTACCGGTGGCATTAAATTCACTTTTCGCCAATTCGTAATCGTAACTCCCGGCTCATCCATTGCAAGCCTGCGGTATACATTGCTGTGCCGGTCCAGATCTGCCATTTCCGGAATATCCTTATAGTTGTGGCCAGGACGTACATGCTTCATCTTCTCAACCGTATCCGGACGAGCCTGCGTTACATCGCTGTAATGTATCCAATCACTGGTTACTTTCCTTAAAGCATCTCCAACTGTCTTTTTGGAAGTTAATGCTACATCAGGAATAACGATCCTCCCAATGCGACTCCCAATAAGAAGCATACGCTTTCTTTTTGTATATCCACCAAGCGCCCAGTCTTCTACTACCTGATAAGTGATCTGATATTCGGAAAGTTCTGTTAAAACTTTTTCCAGATACATACCATGCTCTTTTGTCAGAAACTGTGGTACATTTTCGATCACAAACATGAGTGGACGTTTTGCAAGTACAATCCGGATGTAATCGTCGATTAAAAGACGTTTTGCTTTTGCTGTTTCCTTGTCAATATCTGCGCGGTTCGCATTGCTGTATCCCTGACAGCATGGGCCACCGATGATAAGATCAATATCCGGTACTTGTTCTGCATCAAGATCACGCATATCCATACAGAGAATATGATCTCCGATATTGTGTTTATAGGACTCCACGGCTGATTTGTCAAAATCACAAGCGAATTTGATATCAAAGGTATTATCTTTGGCAAAAGGATAATCCAAAAGTCCGGCGCCTGAAAATAAAGATGCCACGTCGAAGACATATTGCAGGTCGCTTTTTTCTTTTGTTGAAAATAAACCAGCGCACCTGAGCATATCCATTAATGCTTCATCTTTTGTAAGCAGATCCTCTTTGCTGATCTCAAAAGTCAGATTTTCTTTTTCATCTAACATGGAAAGAAGTTCCCTGTCTGATAAAGATTCTGTGTGTACTTGTGATTTTATCACATGGACAACAATCTTATCTTCCTGGATTTCAACCTCCATATACCGAGCTAATGCGATTATTTCCCGGATCTCATGGTTTCTCAGATGGTTTGTGTGTTGCCCCTTTACGACTCATCTGATATTTTCCATCCTTATCTGGTATAATAATCACTTCATCTAATTTCCTGTCGACGACATATCGATACTTTGCACCTGCATAAAATGATTCGTTTTCCTGGAATGAAAATGTTAATCCTCTTTTACTCTTCTTAATTCTCATATTGATTTCCTCCTGTTATTTTTGATTTCAAAAAGAAAATGAGATAAGAAAAAGAGAAAAATTCATCAAAAAAAAAGAGACAGTATAAAGCCATCTCTTTTTCTGATCATTAAATTGTTTGTAATACTGAACTAAGGCATTCTTACACCTGTTCTACTGTACAAGAGAGTTTTTGAGCGATTCTTTCATCGGACCATTCAACTTCATGGAAAGCCAGGATTTTTTCTTTTATCACACCTTTTTCCTCTAATAGCTCTGGTACTTACAATTACCACCATATTCTATGGATATCTGATCAGATGCCTTTTCAGGGAAAGAAATTATTTCATCGAATTCATATGAGTCACCGGGTTCGACATGAAGGGACTGTAATTCTTTTTCCTTTTTTGCTAATACAGATCCATCTGGATAAGTAACTGTATAAGTGATCGTAGCAGAAGTTAAGTAGTAGTTGGTATTATTTGTCAGGGACAATTTCACGTACAGCTCTGTATCATCATTCACAAGTTCGTGATGAAGTGAATCAAGAGAACTCGAACCGGATAAAGGTTCTGTCTGAGCAGACGAAGTAGTATCTGAACTTCCATCGAAGCCAGTATTTTCATTATTTTGCGTAGGATACCCTTGCACTCCTGTTTGTGGCAGATCTGAATCCATATATAGATATCCGCATCGGAGGATTATACATACTGAGATTATGAATATTATAAATTTCCATCCGTCATGGTTATCATTATGGAAAGGTACTTCTTGTCCCGTATTGATTCGGTCCATCGCATCACCAGCGGCGTATCTTGGAATATTATTGCTCATTTTTTACCTCCTTATCATGTAAAAATTACTCCAATACAAATATGAAATTACGAAAAAAAAGACAGCATAAAGCTATCTTCTCTCTCAGATACAGAATCCGAATTGTTAATCTTCTTTCTGAGCATCCGTTTCTTTTGCCCATTCAACAAGAGTTGATAAGGGAAGCCCGGTCAGAGCAATTAACGTTTCAAAAATCACGTCCAGGTCATGCTGTTCCTTATAGTGACGGAGCAAGTATTTCACCCCATGAGCCAAATCTTTCTGTTCAATGTATATACCTTTTCCTGTTTCCATATTTGTTTCCTCCTGTGTTTTAAAATTTCAGTCAAAATATGAAAGAAAACAAAAAACATTTTTATAAATAATTTTAATTGCAAATTTGTGAAAAAACGGATATAATAATAATGTTGTACTCCCCCCTCATGGATTTAAGTACAACAAGGACGGCGTCGAGAAATCGAGCCGTCTTTTCTTTTCGAATAGAAAAAAGAGACAGCGTAAAGCCATCTCCTTTTCGAATACAGGAATCTGAATTACCAGTCCTCTCCAGGGTTTTCCGTCCTTTTTGCTCGATCAATCAAAGTTGACAAAGAGAATCCGGTCATTGTAATCAATGTTTCAGAAATCACGTCCCTGTCATGCGGTTCTTTGAACTTGCTGAACAAATATCCCAAGCCTTTGACCAATTCTTTGCGACCATTTTCCATTCGGTCCGATTCGAAATCATCAATGATGCATATGCCCAGGCGATTTGAAAAATCTCGCCATGCGTCATAGATATGTTCATCTTCCAAGAAAGGCTTACCGTCTTTCCCAACAAATACCATAGCATACTGGTTTTGCTGTTTTGATGCCCGCAGTCCATCCTCTTTCGTCCATCCTTTAAAAATTGTGGAAAGATTGTTAATTACATTTTGCAACGTATATTCGACAACCTCATATTCCAATCCATTCTCTGTTAACATAATTATTTCCTCCTATTATTTATAATTTCACAAAAAATATGAAAGAAATATATATTTTCATTTTTCACCAGCATGTGTATGCTAATTATATTGTACTACTCCCATTTTGTACAATACATTGGCGGTTCCACACTCCCATGGAACCGCCAAGTTCATCAAAAAAAAGCCACTACACAAAGTGTAGCAGCCTTTTCCTCTTATTTGGCATAAACGAAAATCTTTCGGCCCTGGAAATCGACGAAATCCACATATCTAGCTCCAGACTCAAGCAATTCGTTAATTCTTTGGTTTGCTTTTACTACATCTACATCCAAAATTTCTGAATGCTGTTTCTTTTCCATCAGATCGAGTTTTCCCTGAAAATAAGTATTCGCCATACGAAACGTATCCAATCCGAGCTGCGTATCCATGATATCCATTACTTTTCCTCCTGTTCTCTGTGAAGCTTTTCTAACGTTTCTTCCCATTTATTTTGGAAACGTCCTTGTTCCAGACAAGAAAATAAGGTCAATGTTTCTACCATCCCATCGATATAGCCATCGAAATAGCGTGCTTTTTTCTCGTCCGTTTCTTCCATGAGCTTCTGTTTTAACACTTCTACTCTTTCGGAAACGATTTCTGACCATACATCCGCAAATTCTTCGTTTATTTCTCTTTTTTGTTTTGCCATTCTTGTTTCCTCCTGTAATTATGATTTACAAAAGGAATATGAACGCAAAACAATATTTCGATTTTACTCTGAAAAAGAGTCAATCAGTCTTTGACAATTCTTGTATGCAATCGAATCTGTACCATGCCTTTTGCCAATGTCCTGCAGTCGTTCCTCAAATGAAGCCCGATTACCTTCCCCGTCAACATGCGTGTCCGCCCAGTTAAGCAGAGTAAGCTCTTTTGTCGGATTCTGAACGTCTGGATTGCCGTGGTATTTAACTTCTGGAGAATATGTATACCCTACCGATTCAAGGAATTTGCCACCTGCTTTTGCATGATCAGCATCAACCCATTGGTATCCGATATCATGTAGCCATCCAAGCAGAAACATTTCTTTTGCATACTTCTCATCGCCTGTTTCTGATAATGCTTTCTCTTGCATTAACTGTGCCACACCAAGAGAATGTTTCGCCCGATTTTCTGTGAAGCTATTTTGGACGGAATTTGCCGAATCATGCAATTCCATTCCGTGACTAGCTTCAAGGACTTTATCAGCAATTTCCGTTAGATGAAAAAGTCGCTGTTCCCGATTCTCAAATTTGCCTGTGTTCCATCCATCTCCGATTAGAGTACTATATATAAGTTCTCCAGAAATGTCTGGATATTCGCATATTAAGCTACCGTGGCGTAATCGAACGTATCCAACATTCTTTCCATCTTTATCGAATACATTATATTGCTCCGGGCATGCGCAACATGTGAGAACAAATTGTAACCCTTTAATTTCCAAACCATTTTCCTCCAATTATTTTTCCTGTATGTTTCCGATAGTTTCCGTCCGCTCAGAGTTCACCCAGTATCCGAGATCTTTTCTCCAATACCGGTTATCCTGCCAATCTACATAAAACCCAATATGAGCTGTGGCTGTATTGTCGAAGCTACTCTGATAGGCTCCGAAACGGACGATTCCAGGAATCTTGTTCCCGTCCGCATCTTTCACTTCCACTTTGTCATATTCATGCAGTCTTCGTCCATTGGACAACATTTTTCCGGTATAACGGCAAATTGTTTTCTTGTGAAGCCTCACACGACTAAAGTCGCGTGTTTCCATACCCGTTTTTCTGAGATATGGACTCACTGACTACAGATACAGTCTAAATACCGGGACATCTATGCTGACGCATAGAGCTCTGCGTTAAGACTAATTAAGGTAGACAGTGTGCAGGTGCTTCTCTTCGCACATTCTGGGACATTTGCCAGGATGTGCTGCCGCTTCGTTGCCGAAACGGGCTTCAGGAGCTCCCGGATAAAATACCGGGCTCCGATGTTATAACTAGCATTGAGATCGCAGTGATACAGTTTACCGGTCGTAAATTCACACAGACTGTAATGATTCATTGTCTTACCGGATTCCTTTCCACGGCGTACCCGGCCGCTTCCGTCATATGCAAGACGGCTGGTATTCCAAGCACAGATTCTGGCAATCCGCATGCCAAGGCGATGCGCTTTGTTCTCCACAATCTTCTGTACGGTACGGGCTTTCCAAAGATGGAGCCTTTGTTTTGCCCCACCCCGTTTCCTTCCTTGCATTCCTAAATGTTCAAATACAATCGTATCAGCCTGGTATTCTTCCGCAACTGCTACGATAAAGGATGCGGTTTTCGACGCAATACCATCATTGACGCCATTCGCATAAGCCCACAGGTTTCCCGTCTTCTTGGAACCGTGATGTTGTGCCCGTTTAATGTGGCTCAGTTTATGCATCAAACAGTCGTATTCTCTCGGAAGTTTCAGGAACTTACGTCCGAGGACCGTGCCATCTGACTGCATGACCGAGCAAACACAGGCATTGTTGATCCCAAGATCCACTGCAACAATGGTCTGTTTCTTGATCGGAGTGTTATGAAGGTCTACTTGTTCTTCGAAAGGAAATACAAGTACCCACTTCTTACCACGTTTCGTCAATTCCGGGGAACAGCGTTTCCGCCCTGTACAATGATGCCGGATATAATCCATATCACTCTTCCTAACATGAACGGGAATCCAGTCCCAGGTATTCCGGATGTAGACTTTGATCTGAAATTCATAATCACCAGTCTGGAGGTACATATTCCCTCTGTACAGACATGGAAATACAAATCCGGCTTTCGGGTATCCAGGCTGCTGTCCTCTGCATTTCACATCAGCATTCTTCCAGTTTTCCAGATTACTCAGATAGGAAGATGCCTTGCCAAGTGCACAGCAGATTGCGCTGCGGAGCAGGTAGCTTGGAAATTTATAAAACTCATGGTCGAAGTTGTATAGAACGACTGGCCGTTTCTTTGTCTTATGGGCCAATGATTCTACATAAATACAGCGGGACTGAAGTCCATTGATGACAGAAATAGAATCCCATTCTTTCAGGCAGACGTCAATCAGAAAATCTACTGCATCACGGTAGATCCGGACACTATCCTTCAGTATATGATTGTAGTGTTTGATTCCCACGCCGTAAGCGGTCATGATCTTCATAATCCAGCTCCTTTCTGTAAGATTCCATAGGTCTGTTATTTGTGTTCATTGTACCAAATGGAAAAATGATTGATTTTTTTCAGACGGATTATCAGAAAAAATAAAATTTATAATTTTTTTATAGTTGCCGCCTAACTCATGACTAAAGTCACGAGAGTGCGGCGGCATTCTTCAAACAACATATCATAATCCTTAATTATGATTTCTCTGAAACTTCTCTTTTCCTGTCTCGCCAAGAGCGCATTCGTTCGGCAGCAGCTGCTTTCTGCTCTTCTGTCATTTCTCTTGTTAAGATGCCGGATCTGAAAGAAATCAGCCGCTTGTTTGTCACATAAGTTTTGGCGACTAACTCATGGCTTTGAGAATAGTGTACTTCTTTTAACGTCCAAAGTGGTGCTTTTTTATTTGCTTCAGAAGCTAATTTATCTAACCGTGTCATTACGGTCGAATCTGAGGTGTATACTTCACACTCATCACTATCTCGTCCAAATCGAATGACAGTCTCCTGTGTCTAATGCAAAGGGAAAAGAACTATTATTCAGTGAACTGAAGTGTCATCTATATGGTGCAAAACCTAATTGGAGAGATATTTCAGAAATCAAGTATCGTGGAAAAGTGATTTATCAAAGATAGTCTGTAATGAAATGGGAAAAGGTGTCCGCATGGATGCCTTTTTTCGTGTCCGCTGCTCTTTCATCCTCGGTAATTCAATTACCGAGTAGTTCACAAAAGAGATAGCAAATGCTACCTCTTTTTCTTTTTGGAAAATTAACATCCGATATCTGTTAATACCCAATCTTCCTCCGAAAATAGATGATCTTTCAGGAAGTCTTGAAATGGTGTATAGATTTTCGCAGCATTGCTTTCTTCTGCATACGGAGCAGGTGTTGGGCATAGTCATAAAAAGTGCAGTATCTGGAACGAATCTTCAAATCAAAATTCTCCGATTCCTTCATTGGTTTACTGTCATCCATAAAATGATCAACCATCTCTGCAAATTCTTCTTTCGTATAAATTTTGCCATTCCATTCGTCATTTCTTCGTCCTTCCGTATCATTATTGCATCCGCTGCGATTGAGATGAAGAATCCTTCCGTCTGATAAATTAACAATTTTTGTTTTGAAAATAATTGGGTATCCCATGTTTGTTTCCTCCTATGTTTTATAATTTCATTGGAAATATGGAATACGGGAAAAAATTTGATTGTTTGCGTTGCGATGGAAGCTCCGCCTATAAGCGTTTCAGTGCTTTATGTGAGAGGTTTAGTAACAAAAAAGACAGAATCAATTCATCAGTTGAGTTTTCTCATCACTGAATTGAGTTTTTTCATCACTGAATTGAGTTTTCTTATCATAAAAAAAGAGACACCATTATAAGGCATCTCTTTCATTAATGTTAAAACTCAATCAGCAAATCTTCGCTAATGTAATTGCATATATACCCTTGTGATTCCAAATATTCACATGCCTGATTTACAACATCGTCTGTTGACCATTCTCCGGCATTTGAATCAATATATTCGTGAATCGTGTGTTTTAATGCATCGACAAGCTCAGTTGATAGCGGATTTTTCCCTTCAATCTGAATAAGCATTTCAACGTTGGTTCCGCATCCATCTACATCACTGTCTACGAATTTGATAATCTGTTTCATTGTAACATCCTCCTTATTCCGCCAAATCATCAATGATTTTTGGTTCATCAAAATCAGACCAATCAAAATCTGAGTCCTGAAGATTCTTTGCCTTTTCGATAGCTTCTTCATCTGTTTTTGCATCAAGATCTACAAACCCATATTTTGTGACCATAACTCTTTTCATTGTAGTTCCTCCTTAGTAATTGAATAAATATGCTTCTGCATATTCCGTACCGAATCTTTTGTACATCCATTTTCTGAAACGCGGATTCATATTACCGGAATGATAATATGCTTTGACACGAAAATCATCAATACTATAATCTTCGTCAATCAAGCACATTCCGTCTTCATCTGCGTAGTCAGGATCCTCTTCCGGTATACGGATATGGCCTTCTAATGCGATGCCAAATTCACAACGAGTGATTGTAAGGTCCACAAACTTATCCTTTTCGCACATAAACGATTTATAAATCTCAGTTAGTTCTTCATCGGTAAGCTGCGATGCAAATTTAAGTTCACTCATCCTCAAGCCTCCTAAAGCAAATCAAGTTTTTTGGATTGATAGATCTGCAAATCAAGTTCTTTGTCATCATCAATAAGAACGTAATATTCCTCTTCGTTTGGACCAATATATCCACGCGAAAGCTCGGCCCATTCGGTAATATCAAGAGTTGCCTTTGCAAGTTTGAAATCCTCCGTACTTACCACATAGGCTGTGTTTAAACGAATCATTTTACCGTCATAGCGCTTTACCTCGATGATCTTATTTGTTGGGATCTCGTCTAGCCGGTAGACATATTCATACCATGACGCTCCGCCTAGTCCGCCACCACAGGTCATTCGTACTTTGGTAATCAGAGTATATTCCGGAAAGCATTTCCATTTGGACGGTGTCTTTGGTTTACATAATTTTGCGTCTTCTACATACTCAAACTGTTTCATTTGGTATTCCTCCTCTTTTGTATTACATAATTTTTGCATCTGCGCCTAATAATACCCTATTCAAATGAAACTTAATACTAATTCATAATATCCAATTTCCCAATCATCCAGTCCATGTTCCTCCGCTGATTCAGAGTCTTTCAGAATGTCAAAAATCATATCAATTGTCATATCCAATGTGTATGATTTCCAATACTCTTCTTTTGTGATACTATCATCTTTTGAACCCAGGAAGTAAAAAGCATTATCCCCAATTTTACAACAGATTCCCATACAACCTGCATAATCATCCTCAATAGATATAATTCCGTTTTCAAAGCCTTTCTTAATCATTTCTTTTGTAATCATAATTATATCCTCCATTCTAAAACCTTGAAAATCTTGTGGACGGTGTCTTTGGTTTATATAATTTTGCGTATTCTACATACTCAAACTGTTTCATTTGATATTCGGCCTCTTTTGTATTACATAATTTCTGCATCTGCGCCTAATGATTCCATAATATCAATTGCTTCGTCCGTATCATCTTCTGCGATCATGTAACGATCGTACCCGTCCATATCATAATCGATATATTCCGCATCAAGTGCATTTGTAATATTCTCATACAGTTCTTTACATCCATTGCTGACATAAATTCTTGTCATTTGTAATATCCTCCTTCAATACAACTACCAATCCAAATCGTCATCCACTTTCCACCATTTAATAACAAGTGGTTCGTCTGTGACCAGATTGACATTTTTCCGAAGAAGATCATCAAAATCAGCTTCATCCATGTCTTTCAGTGAACTTACAAAATCCCATGGTGCTCCGGCACTCACACCGATAAATGTCCCGTCCGGATCATCGATATCAAGAATAATATCCTCATTGAACTCAATGTAATCCTTCAGAAATGCACCAATTCCAAAACGCCCCTCGTTCTCGTATTTTGAGAACCAGTCTTCCATGTTTGAATTGGATAAATCTCCATCCAGGTCTTCAACGAATTCTTCATAAAGATCTGCATCAAATTCTTTCAGCATTTCTTTTACAGAATCCCATTTGATTTCTTTGATGTCACTTGAACAAATTCCATCCAGTGTTCATATCGATTACTGATTTTTTCGTTAGAATGAAATGGAATATTCGCCATCAGTAATGAATCGGCAACCGCTTCTGCCTGGGAATTTGTCCGATAAAGAACAGCAATATCCTCCGGTTTTTCACCTGATTTAAGCAGTTCTTTGATTTTCATGGTTACTTTGGATATTTCGTATTCTCTGGTTGGCGTAGGCATGTATTCAATCTGTCCGGTTTCTGATTTGAAAGCAAGAAATTCCTTGTCAAATCTGCTTTTATTGAGTTTGATCAGATTGTCAGCAGAATGGATAATTTCCTTACTTGACCGATAATTGGTACTTAACCGGATCATGACTGCATCCGGATAATCCTTTTTAAAGTTCAACATAACCTGTGGCCTTGCTCCACGAAAGCCGTAAATGGACTGATCATCATCTCCTACAACGGTCAGATTTCCGTTTTCTCCGGCAAGCAGATAAATAATATCCCTCTGCAGATAGTTCGTATCCTGGTATTCATCTACCTGAATATACCGATATTTGTTACGAAGCCACTGTAAACAATTTTTATTATCCTTCATTGTCTGATAAGCCTGAATCAGCATATCATCAAAATCAACCACATTCAGATCATTTTTGTACTCCTCGTAACCTGTGAAAAGGTCTTCAAAAAGTGTTTTGTCATTGCAACAGATAGGATTGTAATCATCTAACGGGATCTGGTTATTCTTGATTACAGAAATTTCTGTTAAGATACTGTTGATAAATTCTTCCTTATCATTTACCTGCTTATTGCCACGAAGTTTTTTATAGAAATAATCTCGCGCATCGGTTAGGATATCTTCATTCGAATATCCTGCAAATTTGCGTAAAATCGCGAAACATAAGCTGTGGATAGTTGAAAAAGTCACATCATCTTTTCCGTAAGACTTTTGATAACGTTCCCGCATTTCCTTTGCTGCGGCATTGCTGAATGTGACCATCAAAATTGATTCTGACGGGATATTGCAATCAGCGACCATGTGATGAATCCGGCGTACAAGTGTTGTTGTTTTACCGCTTCCGGGGCATGCAATAACAATCAACTGTCCTTCGGTCGTGTTGATAACAGCTTCCTGTCCTTCATTTTTCTTCATGTCCATTTGTATTTTCCTCCTATTATTATATAATTTCGTAGGAAATATGAAATTCCATGAAAATATATGTTCACAAAAAGATAGTATTAATTTGGCAAAACGGCTGCAGATTTTGTATTGTGCGTTAGCCTTGAACGTCTGACCTGAATGGCTTTCACGGAATGATGAATGATTCTGGAAAGTTGACTGTCCGTCATTTTATGTTCCAGTACCATCCGGTCTTCTTCCACCGTCCACCTTTGCGGTGGATAAATTGCTGTTTTGGCATAATATTTCTTTCTCTGGCGATCGCATGTTTTTCGCCAAAGAGAAAGGTCACGATACCCTTCTTTTCGATTCATCATAAAGCCTCCTTGTATACACATATTGTCAGTATACAAAGAATATGGAATCTTATATTTTTACAGAAGAAAAACAGGACATTTCTTGTGCCCTGTTTGTAATTAGATAGTCGAACGATCTGGCAATACATTATCACGTCCGGTATCTTTTTCAAATTCCATTCTTAATTCTTTACGCCGTTTTTCGCTTTTCCCGCGATAGGTTTTGTATGACATGTCGTACTTCAGAAAAAGCCACGAAGAAAGGGTTGCTGCTTTTCGATAATCAGGATTAGCACCCTTGATTCTTGTCATTTTGGATGGGCCAAAATGGAAATCATCTTTATGAAAAATATTAAGAAAATGTTGATCTGTATGTACGCGGCTCATGCTTCTCCTTTCCGTGGACAGCTACATATTTTCCGTCCAAAATGTTATTATTCCAACATGTATCCGAATAAGAATCCGTATATTCGATTTGGTACGAATTACAGCGAAATACTTCTTTAATTTTGTTGTTAATTAGCAAAAGATATACTTCCTCTCCTTCGAAAAACAGATTGGTTTCGTCATGGGTAACATAGGTATCGAATCGATTAGCAAAACAGATTGTTTCTGTATATTTTTTCTCATGTCCAGAACCAGATATCCGTATATTAGTTGAGATGATTTCCGTTTTTTGCAATTGGAAATCACCGGAATTTATTTTTTTGCGTACACAGAAAAACATAACTAACCATACTGCAACAAAAACAACAGCTACAAATATTATCCAAGGATGCAAATTTGTATTTTTGGTTCCGCAAATCACAAAGAAAAAGCATAATCCCCAAAAGACAGCATGTACAAATAAAGGATTACTCACTACCGGCAGTAGCATTTTCCTGTATATTTTTGTATTAGATGAAGATTTTTCTTTCCGATAATACAAAAGCAAAAGATCACGATATAAAATATCCGTATTGACATGCTGATATTCTGGATTATTTGCGACTATGTCCAATATAAATTGTCGTAGCATTTTTGTGCCATCCCACGGAGGAAGAAAATTATTCTCTTCTTGTTTCTTTTTGAAATCCTTATAGATGGTGATTTTTACTTCTTCAATTTCTTTTTCTGCATTCATTATGAAAAGTCTCCTATTCGTTTCAGTTCCTTATGTCTTCATGATGATATAAAATCATAAGCCGTACATTTTCTGGGAGATCAGTCATAAGATCATAACCAATTTTTGCATGCATTTTCATAATCTTCCACTCATCATCAGTAAGTTTTCCAGGCTTAAATAGGATACTGGCAGGTATCTTAGATTTGCCAATATCATGATATTCAGCTGCAAGACATATCATCGAAGCTATATCATTATTAAGATTTAATACACGACAAAGCATATTGCAGAGCGATTCTGTACGTCTGCAGTGCACTGCTGTCTTTTGATCCAATTTCATTATTACTCCTCCTGTATATAAGCAGATTTCACTTATAAACTTGGAATAATAAAACAGTAGAAATTTTTGAACATTGACACAAGAACAGATGTTCGGTAAAATAAAAGAAATTGGAGGGAAAAACAATGATTTTTCGTGTAGACAGGAACACAGGATTAACAGATTATTTAAACGGGAAAAATTATATATCCATAGCATGTGACTGTTGGTTTACCGCATCAGGTGAAATTCATCCGCGTTTTTTCAAAGTGCAGGAAGACGGAGATGTGATTACGGTTCCAATTAAAGTAATCCATTCACAGGAAAAATATTATTTCGGTGTTTTTGGAATGACCTCGTTCAAATGTAGCTGTATTATCCATAATAAACAGCAATTGGTATACTTATATTTCTTCCATGAAGAGCATATCTGGAAATTGGAGTGGATCCGAGAATGACACGAAAGTTAAATTTCACTGCAATATTTGAGAAAATACTGCAAAATAAACAGTCAAATTTTACAAAATCAAAATTTCCCCATCACAAAAAGCCAGCTCATCAAGAGCCGGCTTTTCCTGTGTTCTTAGAAGAAAAAATATCCATGTCATCATTTAGACCGTCCATTGCAGCTATTTTTTCCAGAGCAGAAATGGTAATATCGATTTTTTCTTCCCGCTCATGATTTGCTTTAACTTCTAAGTCATTTAACAACTGTGATAGAATTTGCATGATACGATCCTGATTCTCTTTGGATACAGACTTGTCGGCATCCAGTAAAGAAAGAATTTCTTTTTTGTATACACTCTCCCATTTACCGGTTGAAATGATAGAAAACGTACATCCATCAGCAATCTTGTGATCGATTTCTTCAATACTGTTTCGTATCTTTTCATAACCAGGCTGTGATATACAACTTATTGAAGATCCTTCTGCTGGTTTCTGGTTTTGAATCAAATTGAAATTGTATGTTTTATCTTCCATGTCATGGCAAATATCAAATTCATCAGATTCAT
>OLSG01001986.1_pt1 | contig 18857 bp, 16 predicted proteins | sample 1673041 | NCBI WGS metagenome assembly OLSG01 (sample SAMEA3136749, study PRJEB25190) | human gut metagenome | reverse complement strand
CCTTCGGCATCTCAGGTGGCTATTTTTCAGACCGTCAAAAAACTGCATTCTTGCTCTATTGCGTGTGTAGGGGCGACCATTGGTCGCCCGCCAACTTACCGCAGCAACGCATTTTCCGGGACAGTTTCCTGCAAGGCTAAAGACAGCGAAAAGCGCAAGGAAATTTTTGTCTGCTGGGAATTTCAGAATCTGCGCAATAATTCGTATCACAACATTACCACCGAGGAAGGAAAGTTGCTGCGCTGCAACCGTTCTATTCAGGCAGAGGGTGCCTTCGGACAGCTAAAGCACAATCGGAATTTCAAGCGTTTCCTTACCGGCGGCAAGGTCAAAGTGCTGGCGGAGCTTCTGTTTTTGGGGCTTTCCCAAAACATTGCTCACCTGCTGGCAAAGTGCAACAGTGGACTGCAAAATCTGCATTTGATTCAGCCTAAAGCATACCTGAATTTCTGATTTTTGAAGAATTGGAAAACAGGCTCCTCTGGAAAACAATCGTTATTCAGAAGGGCCTGTTTGAGTTATCTGTTTTTTGGAAATTAGGGGGTCTATGGCGAGTGTTTTTGTGCTTCTGGAAACATTTAACCGTAAAGGTGCTGCTGCACTTGGAAATTTTCCTTGTGCAACAGCCGCTTCGGAAAATTAAGGGAAGGCAAACGTAGAGCACTCGATCGGGTTGAATGAAATACTAATACAATATACAAGCAAGGGAAATCTTGTGATCGCTTATTTCATAAGGGTTTCCCTGCTTGTTACGCTACAAATACAATATGACCCTATCCTTATACGAATCAAGTAGTGCAAGAAAGAAGGAGATCTATTTATAAAGTTACTGGATTTTTTGTTCTTTGGGCTTATCGCGGGATGGGCGGCTCTGGCTGCGGAAAAAACGGTGCCGCAGCGGTCCGAAGGGGTAACGTGAGCGAAAGCGAACGTTAGCAAGCATTGCATGTGTTTATACACACAAGCATATCAGGGACACCCTGAAACCCATTCTCAAAGGAATATCCATCAACAATTTCGAAAATGGTGCAGCTATACTATGGATAATCGATGCATCTATGCAGGACTTTAATAGAGTACTGGATAGAATAAAAAAATAAAATCATCGTATTGCGACGGGGAAAAGACCGCCATTGATATCGGCAAAAACAGAAAATAAATGAATAAGACTTAGATTTTTTGCCGATAATGTGCTATACTATATTGCAAGTGGGGATACTATGATCTATATTTCCGTCGAAGATGCGGCAAAAAATGGAACGTGTCGGAGCGGTCTGCCCGGAATTATTGCGCTATAGGCAAAATTCATGGGACAATTCTTGCCGGAAAGACTTGGAAAATCCCGGAAACAGCGGAAAAGCCAAAACGCAAGAACGCAAAAATAAAAAACGACCTGCTGTCTGTTCTGCGGGAGGAAAAAAGGAAGCAGAGGAAGGGCGGAATCTACCACAAAGTTCAAATCGATTTGACGTACAATTCCAATCATATCGAGGGAAGTCGCCTGACGCATGAACAGACCCGCTATATTTTTGAGACGAATACAATTGGAATGGAAAATAGTGTGGTGAATGTTGATGACATTATAGAAACCACCAACCACTTTCGATGCGTTGATTTTGTTATTGAAAACGCGATGCAGCCGTTATCAGAGACATTCCTCAAACGGCTGCATTTCACATTGAAAAATGGGACAAGTGACTCCAGAAAAGACTGGTTTGCGGTCGGTGAATATAAGCGCGTACCGAACGAAGTTGGCGGGCGTGCCATAGCTGAGCCGGAAGAGGTAGCGTCTCAGATCAAAGCCTTGTTGGCTGCGTATAATGGATCCAAAACGCATTCTCTGGAACAAATTGTGGCATTTCACCATGACTTCGAATGTATTCACCCGTTTCAAGACGGGAATGGGCGTGTAGGGCGGCTGATCCTTTTTAAAGAGTGCCTGAAAAACAATATTGTACCGTTTATTATAGAAGATGATTCAAAACTGTACTATTATCGCGGCCTGCACGAATGGAATCAAGAACATGGGTATCTGATGGATACCTGCCTTGCAGCACAAGATCGGTTCAAAGCGTATTTGGACTATTTCAGGATTCCATATTCCGAGTGAGTTCTTCCCGCAGCTCCCGCTTATACTTGTAATACGTATTCCGTGCGATGCCAATCAGCTTGATGCAGTCGGCATCAGTGAGAGTTCCATCGAAATCACGGCTGTATTTTTTGATCTGCTCCTTGCAGGGGGCAGATTTTTTTATGGTAAGCTTTCGCCCCGGCGTCTGGCCAATCTGCTTGCCGTTCAGGCGCGCCGTCAGGATGCCCTCGCGGGTACGCTGGTGCAGGTCGTCCACCTCTTTCTGTGCCTGGGCAAAGGCAAGACGAATCTGCTCCTTGGCAAGGTCGGCGGTGTAGCGGTTCAATGCGTCCATAATGCCGGAAACAAAACAGTCCGTTGCGGCGCTGCCGGTCTCCGGCGAAGAGCTGACCTGCCGTTGCAAGGCCTGTTTGTAGGTGTCGGTGTTGATGTGAGGCTCCTTCAAAAAGCAGAGCGTCACACCGCGGTTATACAGCGCTTCGTACAGGGCGCAGCCCTCCTCGGCGCTGCGGCTCATGCGGGAAACACTGTCAAACACGATGGTATCCCCGGGCTGTACAACGTGCAGCAGCTTGTCCAGCTCCTGCCGTCCGCGGCAGGCCGTGCCGGTGTAGACCTCCCGCACAATATGCGCTGCAGGGTAGGCAGCGGCAATGTTGCGCACCTGGCGCTCGATATTCTGCTGTAGTGTGGAAATGCGGCAGTAGCCGTACACGGGCATGGTGGTATCACTCCTGACGTTCCTTTGATTTGATATAACATTATACAGCGGAACCCAGAGCTTTGTCAATAAGTTTTGATATTTTATGACATAACCTTACTTTTGGTACAGTCGGTGCAAGAAACCAGGCAAAATACAGTCGCAATAAATATGATATTATGTCATGATGACATAATATCTCTGAAATCATGGAGCTTTAAATGTGGTTCCATGCTGTGATTGGATCTGTTATTAGGTATAGAAAAAAGCAGACCCGGCAAGGTCTGCTTTTTTGTAAATAAAGATGCTGATGTTATTGAGCCGGAACGTAGCTGAGTCTTTCTGTCAGAGAAAGGCGGTGCACACCGTTGCTGTTGGGTTTCAGATCGGTGATGGCATCCAGCGCGGTGCAGATCTCCTCCAGCGTGGCGCGTACATCGCGCACCGTCAAAGGCAACAGGCCGACGGTATCGCTGGCGTGGTTGATCTGGTTGCGGTACTGCTGTACCTTCTGGTAGCCGAGGATCACCTCGATCAGCTTAGCGCGCTGGGCCTCGTCCAGAAGCAGCAGGCCATCCTGAACGGAGCGGTCCAGATACCGGTTCAGCTCGTCGTCAGTGGCAATGCGGAAGAACGTGGTGTCGTCGGCGTTGGAGGCCGTGCGGTCCAGCCGCAGGTCCGAATCAAAAATCAGGCCCGGCTTGTTGTTCTTCTTGATCTCCGCTGCCATCAGGGCGGTGCGGCAGAAGTGGAAGTGGAACAGCGGATACGACCAGTTTTTGCCCTTGTTCTGCAGCTGGGACGCCAGGAAGTCAACGCCCTTCTGGGTGGGCTGCACAAAGATGTGGCTGCACACAAAGGCGGGCATCTGCTCGCTCAGCAGGGTGAACGCCTGCTGGAACATATCGTGGTTCAGGCACCAGCGCACCAGCGTGGGCAGGGCGCGGGCCTTCTTTTTGTCCAGGTTGCGGAACTCCTTTTTAAAGCCATCGTTCAGCAGGTCGTAAAGCAGGGTATCCAACTTGTTGCGGGTGACGTTGGTGTCCTTCAGCACATCGGTCAGGGCAGCTTTCAGGGCTGAGATATCGTCCAGCAGGCGGGCCGCATTGCAGAGCAGCAGATCCTCCGAGAATTTCTCGATGCTGTTCAGCAGGGTAGCCGTCTTGGGGGAGCTGACGGCGGAAACGCGCAGGTAGCCGGACAGCCGCCCCGTGCGGCCCGTGGCAAAGAACTCATCCGTGGCGGAGATCAGGTCAAACAGGTCGTACAGCTTGTCACTGTCGCGGACAAGTAAGGGTTTGCCTTCCACCAACTCGGTATACAGCACATGGGCGGTGACGTCGCGGATGTCGCGCAGGTAGCGGGCCACAGCCACCAGCAGCATGGCGGTGTCACGCATACCGCCGGACAGGTCGATGTAGAGCGTGTCACCGGGTTGAACCTTCTGCACAATATCCTGGATGGCCTTGGCCTGGGCGCCCTCGTTCATGCTGTCGGGCACGGGGATGGAGACAAAGCTGTCCGCCGGGATCCCGGCTGCGGGCAGGACCTGCTGCCGGAAGTAGTCCAGGGTCGTGACAGACGCGCCGCCGTCCGGCGCGGGCACGCTGGCAACATTGCGGACGCTGGCGCTGCAGAGGGCCAGGACCGTATCGGGGCGGCGCTCCTTCTGCTTTTGCAGCTCATACAGGACCGTCTCGTTGGTTTGCGCGCGGCTGTAGGCACCGTTTTTGACGTCTGGCTTATAGGCACTCATAAAGAACAAAAGGATATTGCTCATGATCTTCTCCTGACGATAAAAGGGTAGAATAACGAAAAAAGCACGCCCGCCGGGCCGGTTTCAGCCGCCGAAGGGCGTGCTTTTTCTATAGGGCGGAGGAAAGGAAAAGTTAAAGGAGGGTGGGAAAATTCCCGCAATGGGGCGGGTAAGATACATCCCACAAATCCTTCCTTGGATGGATGAAATTTATTGTTTCAATTCCCGCAACGCGGGTAAGATATACAACAACCGTTTCCCAAGCGTTGTAGGGGCGAGCATTGCTCGCCCGATGGGTTGCCCGTCAGGTTGTGTTTTACGGTAGGTTGCGGGCGGGGCATGCCCCGCCCCTACAAACTGCCGTAAGGTTTTGCGGTTGCGCACAGCCTTGCAAGGCAACCGCAGCGACATTCCCGCAACGCGGGTAAGATACATCATGGCATACAATAATAAATGTACGATAGATATCATGTTTCAATTCCCGCAATGCGGGTAAGATACATCAAGTATCTGAGGAGGTACTTATTATGCTTAAGGTTTCAATTCCCGCAACGCGGGTAAGATACATCTTCCAAAAATAAAAAGCAAACAAATATTCAAAATCGGTTTCAATTCCCGCGGCGCGGGTAAGATACATCTGCAAAAACAACGGAAACACACGGTGTCAATGCACCTATCCTTGTGCAAGCCGCCTGTTTTGCTCCTTTATTATAGCACGCACGTCGTTTTTTGTCTACGTTCTGCACAAAATCTGCTGGGCGGCACTGCATTTTTCTGCCGGGGGCCTGCGCGTACCCCCTTCTTTTGCAGGCAAAAACCGGGCCGAAAAACCGAGGTACGCGCAAAGGGGCAGGCCGTATGCTCTCGAAAAGCGTTTTGCAGCAGCCCGAAGCCCTTACTCCTCCCGTCAGGCTCTCTCCCCCACCGCCTGCGGGCGGAGCCCCCTCCCAGAGGGGGCCGAGAGGAAAAAAACGATATTTTTTTATTTTCTTTTTAACTTTCCCCGGCACCGGCCCTATAGCAGGGGTGTAAGCAGAAAGCAAACCCCAACCGAAGGAGGTATACCGCGGTGTTCGTCAACTTTACCAACCATCCCAGCGGCAGCTGGGGCGCGGCACAGCGCCGGGCGGCGCAGGTCTACGGCGAGATCCTCGACCTGCCGTTTCCCGATGTGCCGCCCGCGCTTTCCGCCGCTGCGGTGGCCGCCCTGGCCGACGAGTGGGCGGCGCGCATCCTGGCCCTGCGCCCGGCCTGCGTGCTCTGCCAGGGCGAGATGACCCTGACGGCCAGGGTCGTGCGGCTGCTGCAAAGCCGCGGCGTGCCCGTGGTGGCCGCCTGCAGTGCCCGCTGCGCCGCCAGCCGCACCGACGCCGACGGCTGCACCCACCGCCAGACGGAGTTCCGCTTCGTCCAATTCCGGGAATATCCCTGAACCGTTAAAAATCCACTTTGCAGGAGGTGAAACGCCATGCCCGACTTCTGGGAGGTCTTTACGGATCTGTGCGAGCAGATCCACGACGGCTACAACGATAGCCGCAAGGAGGACTGACACTCCTCCCCCTGTTCTTCCGTCCATCCACCCCATACCTAAGGAGGCTTACCATGTCTTTCTTCGATGACCTTTCCCCGCTGGGGAAGATCCTGTGCGGCGCTGCCCTCGTGGCCGCCGCCCCCGTGGCTGCTGCGGCAGCCATCCCCGTCTGCGCCGCCATCGGCACCGTGGGCGTTGGCCTGGGCGCCAGCTCCGCCGCCGTGGTCACGGCCAGCGTCACCGCCGTCGGTGCGGTGGAGACCGCCGCCGCTACCGTTGGCACCGCCATGGGCGGCGTCGGCGTGGCCGAGGCCGTGAAGGACGTCCGCGAGTGACGCCCCTTGGCCGGCCAGCCTGCCTCCCTCTGCAAAGGGAGGCTTTTTTAATAGAACGGTCACTTTTTTGTATATATACTGGAAAAGTGACAAAACAGTTGGTATAATGTTCGTAAAAACACAGGAAAAGGAGGAAGAATCTGTGATACTTGCACAATATACGATTCGTTCCAAGCAGGAATACATCTTCCGTTCCAACCGGCTGCTGGACATTGTGGGCGGCACCGAGATGATCCGCGATGCGTTCGACTGGGTGTTTGCCGCAGCAGAGCAGGAGGGCGTCACATGCCAGCCTGCGGATGTGCTGTTCAAGCTGCAGGCGGTGCAGGATGCCTTTGCTGCCGGGACGCTTGGCATGGCGGAGTTGTTCCGGGGCGGCGGCAACCTGACGGTGCTTTACCGTGACCGGGACACCTATCTGCGCGTCAACCGCCGGTTCAGCCGCCTTGTGCTGGAAAACGCCCCCGGCATGGTCCCCATGGCCGCCTGCTGTGAGGCGAACGGCCAGAACTACAGCGCTGACTACAGCGCCCTGATGGCCGCGGTGGACGCCGAGAAAAACCGGATGCTGCCGGGCCGCGCCGACTACGCTGCGCCCTTTGCCCTACGGGACCGCACAACGAACCAGCCCATCGTCTGCCGCGTGCCCTTTGCGGGCGGCCAGCGGGAGCTGACCGCCGAGAGCCGCAAAAAGTGGGAGAAGGGCCAACGCTCCGACAAGCGGAACGACGGAAACCGCCTGCTGGATGAGATGACCACCGAATGGCAGGAGGAAAGCCTGCTGGCGGTCATCCACGCGGACGGCAACAACATGGGCGTGAAGATTCAGTAAAAGCTGAACGGCAGCATCGACTATGATTTCTGCGTCAGCACGATGCGCGCCTTCACCGCCGAGATCGCCGACGCCTTCACCCGCACAGGCGAGACCTCGCTGCGGGATACGATGGCGTACCTACAGAAAGAAGGATACCCAGGTCTGAAGGAGACCGCCTACCACTACCGCATTGTGGTGGCCGACGGCGACGACTTTACCTTTATCTGCAACGCCCGCTTTGCATTGGAGTACACGCGCAACTATCTTAAAGCCGTGCATCAGAAGAAGGACTACAGCTCCTGCGCGGGTATCTGTATTTTCCACAGCGGTTACCCGGTGGCGCGCGCCTACGCCCTGGCAGAACAAGCCTGCGACAACGCCAAGAAACCCGTGCATGAGACCCACGCCGAGGAGTGCTGGCTGGACTTCCACTACCTGCACAGCGGCATTGACGGCAATCTGGACAACATCCGCAGCTGGCAGAAAACCGACGCCCTGATGGCCCGCCCCTGGCTGGTGGAGGATGGCAATACGGTGTTCACGCTGGAAAAGGCGAAGGCACTGATAAAGTACATTCAGGACCACAAGGACCAGGGCACGAACCGCAGCAACCTGAAAAAGATCGCCGCCGCGCTGGAAGAAAGCCGTGGTGCTGCCAAAATGGAACTTGCGCGGGTTCAGTACCGCGACCCGGATTTTGCCGATGCGCTGTGTGCGTTCAGCCCCAACGAGGATTACCAGCTGAAAGCGCTGTATGACATTACCGAAATTTACGATCTCTGGATCGCCGGAAGGGGGAAATGACCGATGGATGTGATCCGAATCACGCTGCACTCCGACCTGTGCGCCGGAAATGGGGAAAGCCGCGGCAACGCGGTGGATACCGACATTGTGCTGACCGCCGCCGGTCTGCCGCGCATCCCCGCACGGCGGCTTAAGGGCTGCCTGCGCGCTGCTGCCGGGGAGCTGGCCGCCCTTGGCGATGAAGCCGCCGCGTACACGGCGGAGCTGTTCGGCGATAAAGTGGGCCGTCAAGGCTGCCTGTGGGTGGGGGATGCCGCCCTGCCGCAGGAGGCTGCGTTCACTGCCTGGTTGAAACAGAATCCTGCGTGGGCTGACCACAGCCGCGTGGAACAGCTGTATACAGACGTCCGCGGCCAGACCCGCCTGAAAGACGGCGTGGCCGATGACGGTAGCCTGCGCTTTACCCGCGTGCTGGGCCAGTATGACCCGCTGGACAAAACCAAAGCGCTTGTGTTTGAAGCGTCGGTGCGGCTGGAAAATGCCTCGCCCGAGGCCGTGCGCCTGCTGGAGCACTGCTGCGCCGCGACCCGTCACATGGGCACCCACCGCAACCGCGGCCTGGGCAATGTGCGGCTTGCGTACATCCGCGGCGCGGGCAAGCCTGCCGCACCGCAAAATCCGGCCCTGCCCGATGCGGGCATGGTCACGCTGACATACCATGTACAGCTGAAAATGCCGCTGACGCTGCCCGGATGCGGCGAGCAGTTGACCGCCATCCCGGCGCGCAGCGTCATTGGCTGCCTGGCCGGGGCGTATCTGCGGCAGGGAACGGCGGCGGATGCCGCTTTCCGCCAGCTGTTTTTGGATGGCACGGCCCGCTGGAGCCCGCTGACGCCGGTGATCGGCGGGGAAGTTTCCTACCCAGCTCCGCTTGCGCTGGTCTACCTGAAAAACGATGGTGTATATGCTAACCGTTGCGCTGAGACCCCGACCGGCAAGCAAAAGACCTTGTCTGGCGTCTACACTGCGCCTGGCAAAAACGGTTTGCTGGCGGCATCCGTCCCGACGATAACGACCTACCACCACAAGCATCGCGACGCCAACTCCGACGCGACGCTTTATATGCAGCAAGCCGTGCAGGCCGGGCTGGTCTATGGCGGTACGGTGACGCTGCCGACGGCGCTGGCCGGGCGGGCCGCTGCGCTGCTGAGCACCGCCCCGCTGCGGTTTGGCCGCAGCAAAACTGCCCAGTACGCCGTGTGTGAGCTGCTGGGCCGCATCACCGCCGCGCCCGTGCAGGAGGCGCAGGTAACGGTCCGCAAAGGCGAGCCATTCTTCGTCCTGCTTGAAACAGACCTGATTCTTGACACGGATGCCCCTACGCCGGAAACGGCTGCCGCTGCGCTGCTGGGCAGCCTTGGCGTGGCCGCCCACCGCACCGGCAAAGATTACTTACTGTATTACACGATTGGCGGCTATAACGCGATGTGGCAGATGCAAAAGCCGCGCCGTACCGCAGTCTGCGGCGGCAGTGTCTACAGCTTTACCGCCGATGAGGACACCGCACTGCCGGCGCACTTCACCCCGGACACCGCGGAACAAGTACAGGAAGGTTTCGGCTGCTGCCGTGTGCTGAATCAATCGGAGATGGCCGCGCTGACCGTGGAACGCAAAGCGGCGGTGGATACATTCGATCCCACGGCGGATGGCGATTGCGAGCCGCTGCGCCGTGCGCTCATGCTGCAGCAGGCAAAAGAGGTCATGCAGACAACGGCATGGAACCTGGCAAACGGTAAAACCTGCCGGCTGGACACCGGCGCACTGGGCCGCCTGCGCCTGATGCTGGCCGAGGCCGACAGTTTGCAGGACCTGCGCAACCGAGTCAAGAGCATCAAGACCAAGAACAAACGGGAAGGCGCCGACACACTGCTGAAAAGCCTGTACGGCACGGACACCACGCCCGCACTGCCTGCCATGCTGGCGGCAGACCCGGAATTTGCGGGCGAGATGGCGCAGTCCTTCCCGCAGCTGCAGCAAAGCATTGCAGACTGCTGGAAGCTGCCGCTGGAAAGCACGATCCACCTGCTGTACTACCGCCGCGAGAAGGAGGAAACGGAAAATGCGTGAGAAGCTCAAGCTATATTATCGCTGCCGGTTCACCCAGCTTTCGCCCCTGCGCCTTTCCGGCGGCAAGAATGACCGCACCGACAACGACCTGATGCTGGACAGCCGCGGTCTGCCCATGATCCCGGGCAGCGCGCTGGCCGGTGTGCTGCGCGGCAGACTGACCCGTGAGGAAGCCAATTTGCTGTTCGGCAGGGACACCGTGGGCGATGCCATGACTGAGAGCGCCGTACTGGTGGGGGATGCCGCCCTGCCCGCCGACGCGAAGGTGCGGTTCACCCACCGCGACGGCGTCGGGCTGGACAAGCACAAGGTCGCCGTCAAGGGCGCAAAATACGACTTTGAAACGGCGGAGTGCACCGCGCCCTACACCGCCGTAATTGAGTGGAGCGGCTGGTCGGATGACCCCGCGCTGCCGCTGCTGGACGACCTGCTGGCCGGGGCCACCGCCGAGGGGCTTGCCTTCGGCGGGCGCACGACCCGCGGCTATGGCCGCATGACGGCGGAAGTCTGCAAAAAAGTGTTCCGTTTCCCAACTGATCTGGATGCCTGGCTGGCCTTTGACCCCGACGCCGCGGACGCTTTTGCCGACGCGGACGCCGTAGCCGGTCACGAGACGGTCCCGCAGGAAAATGTCTTGTGCGCTGAACTGCGTATGACAGGCAGCTTCATCGTGCGGCGGTACACTTCCGATGTGGCTGTTGATGAGGACAAAAGCGGGCCGGATTACTGCGCACTGGAAAATGGCAATGGCCGCCCGGTGCTGCCTGGCACCGGCTGGGCAGGCGCGTTCCGCCACCACATGCGGGCCATGCTGGATGAGATGGGCGGCACTGCGCAGCAGAAAGCTGACGTGAACGCGCTGTTCGGCTATTCCGATGACGGTGTACTTAAAAAGCGCTCAGCTCTGGCTTTTGATGAAACCGAAATTTCCGGCGGGCAGGCGTACACCCTAACCCGCAACGCGTTGGACCGCTTTACCGCGGGCACAGCCAGCAAGGCGCTGTATACATCCTGCGTGCAGCAAGGCGGGCAGGGAACGCTGACGATCCGGCTGCGCAGGGGCGCACTGGATGTATTCCAGCGGCAGCTGCTCGGCGCAGCACTGCTTGACCTTGACCGCGGCTATCTGACAGTCGGCGGTGAGAACAGCGTGGGCCGCGGGCGAGCCACAATCACAGCCCTGACGCTGAACGGATACCCGTTGCAAAAAGAAGATCTGCTCCACGCTTTGGCGGAGGTGGAAAAATGAGCGATAACAAACCATGGGTGAAGGATAGCGGCCATGCGACGGAATCTGAGCTGGCAGCGCGGGTACAAAAATACCCTATAGATGGCTGCTGGGCGGCGTTTTACACGGACCGCTTTGCGGCGGGCCGCACTGCCGACGGTGTCCCATTGTCCACGCCGGAAAACCTGCTGGAACTGGGGGCAAGTGGGGTGGACGGCGCGGCGGTGGTCTCGGCCATCTTCGCCCAGGACGACGTGCTCTGGCTCTGCCGGAGCCGCGTAGGCCAGCCGTTCCGCTGGCGGTTGGCTGTGGACGCGGGAGACTACCTGACCGAAACCCAACTGCTGGACATTGCCGAACAGGATGGCGACAGCATGATGTCCACCAGCGGCGGGCACTACACCCTGCCCGCGGACAAGGACGACGCGCTGCTTCTGCACGAATATCTTGACTACGACCCCGAAAACGGGATGGCCTTTGTGGCCGACACCCGTTGGGTGGGCTTTGCAAAGGGGGAACAATAAATGGCAAACGTCGTAAACCCCTATAACTTTGTTCCGCTTGAACATGCGCCTTCGCGTACTGCCTTGGATGCTTACTACACTGGCAAGCTCCTGACCGGGCGGCTGGACTACACTTTGACCACCGACACGCCGCTTCTCATCCCGGATTCGGCCAAGGTCGTGAAGGATGAGAAAATCGACCATAAGAGATACCCGTTTTTCCGTCTGCCGGACGGCACACCGGCTATCCCGGGCAGTGAGATGCGCGGTGCCATGCGCGCCGTGTACGAGGCTGTAACCAACAGCTGCCTGTCCGTGCTGCTGGACAGCACGGAGGAACCGTTCAGCCAGCGTCTGCCCTCGACGAACGGCTTCAAGGACCACGGCCTGCTGGGCATCGACCCGGAGACGGGGAAGTGGGTGCTGTATGCGGCGGATGTAGTGGACTACCTCAAACTGTCCGAGGGCCGCGACGGCTCCCTCATGTGCAACGGCTGGCTGAACTGGTACGGTCATGAATACCACAGCGGCCAGCACACCCGGCTGCGCCCGGACGGGCCCTCCGGCTGGCTGCAATTCAACCGGCCCATCACGCTGTACAAAAAAAACTACCATGTGCGGCTGCTGGCACCCAAGGCGGGCCGCCCGGTCATCTTCCGCTGGCAGGACGACACACCCTACCGCGCTTTGAGCAATATCCTGAAAAAGTCCGCCGACAACGACCCCCGGAGCGCCGCGCACGGCGACCTGCTGGCGGCGCTGAAACGTGTGCATGACAACGACCCCAAGCAGGGCGGGCTTGTGCCGGTCTGGTATCTGCTGGCCGACGACAACGGCACGCTGCGCTGCTATCTGAGCGGCGCATCCATTGGCCGCGTCATGCAGGGCCGCAGCTGGACCGAGATCATGGGTAATTACGCCCCCTGTGCGGACACCGACGCCCTGTGCCCCGGCTGTGCGCTGTTTGGCACGGTCAAGGGCAAGGGCACGTCCGGGCGCGTGCGGTTTACCGACGCCGAGGCTGCGCAGTACGAGAGCCTTGGCAATAAAACGCTGCCGATTTTGAGCGGCCCCAAACCCAGTGCGTATGAATTTTATCTTGAAAAGCCGAAATCAACCTATGAAACGAGCATTGGGTTCTGGAATTACGATTTCTGCTCTCTGGAAGAAACCAAATGCTCTCCGGACGGAACCAAACAAACGATAAAAAAATTCCGCGTGTACACCCCACAGCCGCGCGGCAGAAAGTTCTACTGGCACAGCGCGCCCCGCACGGAGAACGAGCGTTCCAACCAGAACGCCACGCTTGAGGCCATGAAGGGCACATTCAAGGGCAGCGTCTACTTTGACCGCATCACCCGCGCACAGCTGGAGGAACTGGCCTTTGTGCTGACGCTGGGCGAGAACACGCCCGCCAGCCCCCGCCTGCACAAAATCGGCCACGGCAAGCCGGTGGGCTACGGCAGCTGCAAAATCACCCTGACCGGCGGCGAGCTGCGCACCCTGGCGCAGCAGGACGGCACGCTCTGCTACACCACCGAGCCGCTCCCCTTAGATTCCCTGTTGGCCGCCCATGGGCGCATCGACACAGACAGCACGTCCGTAAAGAGCCTTTTGAAAATTGCGGACAAGCGCAGCACCCAGAGCAAGACTGTGGAATATCCGAGTGCCAAAGACAAAAACGGCAACGACAAGATTTTCAACTGGTTCTCCCAGAACCGCAAGCACGCAAAGAGCCTTGTTACGCTGCCGCACCCGCTGGACAACAACATTACGCTGGAGCCGAAGCGCGGCCCTGACCCCGCACCACGGCGGGAGGGCTTTGCCGCACCGCCGCGCCGGGAGAGTTACACCTCCACGCCCCAGCACGAGGACGCGCCCTTGTGCGTCGGCAGGGTGTACACCGGCAGAGTGACGGGCATCAAGCCTTACGGCGCGTTTGTCGATTTGGGAAGCCGCCGCAGCGGACTGGTACACATCCGTGAAATCGCAAACCACTTTGTCCAATCCGTTGACGACGAGCTGCAAATCGGCCAGACCGTGCGCGTCAGAGTGCTGGACATCAAACAGGAGGGCGGAAAAGAGAAGATTTCGCTTTCCATCAAACAGGCATAAAACCGAATAAAGAAAAAATACCCCTGCCGGGAGAAAATCCCGGCAGGGGTATTTTTATTGGATTCCCGCAGGTAAGGAACGGGTAAGATACATCCACCATGCAAAGCGCTAATATCATGTGATACCGACACCGTTTCAATTCCCGCAGTGCGGGTAAGATACATCGAAGAATATGTGCAATATCTGATTCGACGAAAAGTTTCAATTCCCGCATCGCGGGTAAGATACATCCTACGTCAAGGCTCCCGAGAACCACATCGTAATGTTTCAATTCCCTCAGCGCGGGTAAGATACATCAGCCGTTGGAAATGTTAAAGGCTATAATCTAGTCCGTTTCAATTCCCGCAACACGGATAAGATACATCTGACATGCTGGAGATGACGGCCATCAACAACACGATGTTTCAATTCCCTCAGCACAGGTAAGATACATCCCCAAAAGCCCCGCCAAACACAGCCGCCGCGCATCGCGCCCTTGTGCAAGCGCTGCCTTTGTTTTTTACAGTATAGCACACATACCCACACTTGTCTACATCTGCCCCAAAGACGGCGGCTTTCCCTACAAAAGCATCCGGAACATGCCAAAGCCCTGGCTGTTGCGGTCCCCCAAGCCGGTCTGGTACAAAAGGCAGAGCGTCTCCGGGTCGCCGTCCAGCAGAAAATCCCCCTCCCAGCCGGTCAGGTAGATGCCCTTGAACTGTGTCACCCGCTTGCGCGGCAGGCGGGTCCCCATCGGGCGCAGCGTGACGGACGGGTCCGCCGTACTGCGGCAGGCGGCCAGCTTGTGGGCCGTGTTGGCAATCAGCTGGGCGGCAAAGGCGTCATCGTCGGGGCGGAGAAAAAGCGTCTTGCCACCGGGCAGGGATTTGTGCAGCGTCAGCGGGCTGACCATCCGCACCGGCAGCGGCGCGGCAAACCAATAGTGATCCTCGCTGCGCAGGTCCCGCAGGGGCAGCACGCACCGCCCCAGCCGCAGCGCGCCGGCCCCGGTCAGGCTTTTGCCAAGGGCATACAGCAGGTCCTCTACCGGGCTGCGCACCTCCAGCTGCACAAGGCCCGTAAAGGTGATTTCATTGCCCTGCACGCGGTAGCGCCCCTCCAGCGGACCAAAAGTGAACAGGCGGAAGGTCTGCCCGTCCCCGGCAAAGCCCTCGTCGTGCAGCTGGGGATAGCTCCCGCGCCAGGCAGCGTACAGCGCCCCCTGCGTCAGCTGCTGGTAAGCGATGGGCAGGCAGCACCCCGCCCCGGCATCCAAAGTAAGAATCAGGCTGTTCATAGCGGTTCCTTCCGTAAAAATAGCAAAAGACAACCCACAGGCAAATGCCCTGTGGATTGTCTTTTGTGTTTCGATTCCCGCAGGGGCGGGTAAGATACATCTGCAAAGGAGGTACATAAGTCCTTAAATATTTCCGAGTTTCAATTCCCGCAGTGCGGGTAAGATACATCGGCAAAAACAGCGAAGAATAAGGCTTCCGGATCTGGTACACCTGTGCAAAATGCTGTTCTTGTCTTTTATAGTATAGCACAGATGCTTGTACTTGTCTACATTCTGCCCAAAACACCGTTAATTTTGCTTTGATTTTTCGCTGTTGGTCGGTGCGAAGCCCTCTTTTTTTCACTGATTTTAGGCCGAAATTTTAGGGGTTCGCACCAGATCCGCGTCCGTGCCGGCATAAAATACAAAAACTTACGGATTTTCTTTAACTCTTCCAACTGCAGGCCCTATTGGTATGGTGTAAGCAAAACAACCTACCTGCAAAGGAGATACTGATATGTTCACTTTCCGTAATGTCCGAATCCTCTTTGCGGCCGCTCTGCTGGCCGCCATCTTCTGCCTGGCTGGCTGCAGCACAGCCGCCCAGGCCGTTCCCCAGCCCGCCGAGACCTCCCGCAGTGCGGAGGCCACGCCGGAAACGGCGGCCCCGGCGCCCACCTCCACCCCCGCGCCGACGGCTACCCCGGAGCCGACGCCCGCGGCCATCGTCCCCACCAACGTGACGCTGGACCAGGAGGGCGGCATCCTGAACCGCGGGATGACCTGGACCCTGCGCGCCACCGTCCTGCCGGAGGACGCCGCGGACAAGACCGTCCGCTGGACCTCCTCCGACGAGAGCGTCGCCACCATTGATGACGCGGGCGTCATCACGGCGCTCCACCCCGGCCAGACCACCATCACGGCGGCCAGCGAGGCCGGTGGCGTCTCCACCACCTACACCCTCCTCGTGCAGGAGGTCGCCACCTGCAGCTACTGCGGCGGCACAGGCCACACGGCCAGCGCCTGCCCCAGCAAGGCCGCCGTTGAGCAGACCCAGGCAGCTTCTGTGGCCCAGCAGGCGGCGGAACCGGCGGCCCCTGCCGAGGCTGCACCCCAGCAACCCGAAGCGGCTCAGCCTGCCGAGCAGGCTGCCGCTGACCCCGGCTACGCGGTCGACTGGGCAGGCCGCCGCATCTACTCCCAGGGCGACGCCGATATCCCCGAGGGCGGCGTCGTCCAGCGCCCCGATGGCTCCCGGTACATCAAGGGACCCCTGAACGTCATCTTCGGGTATGATTCCTGCCCGGAGGACACCGACCTCAGCCAACCCGGCAATACGCCGTTTACCGGGGACTGCGTTTTCTGCGGCGACTACGGGCATGATGTCTACCACTGCCCGATCCTCGCGGCCGAGCAGGACCCCGATGCCTTCTGCGGGGACTGAAAAGTCCCCCTAAAAAATCACCACCATCCTCGGCATTCCCTGCACGGTAATCGGCTTCCTCCTGGATGCCGTCGCGTCCGCGTTCTTCTTCGCGGCAGCCCTGACCATTACCTTCCCCCATCACGCGGAAGATCCTGCAAAAGGCGTACAACAGCGCCGACGGGACCCCTGACCGCAGCGAGAAGCGGATGCTGCAGGAGCATCCGCTGACCTCCAAGATCCTCCGAGTGCATACGGCACTCTTTTCCGTGGCCGGCGCCTGCATCATGGTGCTCGTCTGGCCCCAGAAACCCCTGGGGCAGACCGCTTTCTGCCGTGTCGTCAACGCGGTAGGCACCATCGCGATCTTTGTGCTCATCGCGGTCGGCTTTATCCTGATCGCCATGGCCTTTGCAGCCCGCAAAAAGGCCTAGCGGAACGCGGGCAACCTCTGAAACATGCCGGGCAATGCCCGGCATGTTTTTTTGTTGATTCCCCTGCCTGAATTTGCTATACTATACACAGGAAATGCCGCCCGCCGCGGCAGGAAAGGAACCTACCTCCGATGAAACGTATCTATATTACAGCGATCCCGCTGGACAGCAACTTTGCCATCACCCCCTATGCAGCCGAGCCGGTCAACTACACCCAGACCACCACACAGCCCACCTGCTACCCCATTACCCCGATCCTGGCCGATACGGCTCACGACGGGGATGAGATCAAGGTCATCGCTGTGCGCCAGGTCAACAGCCCTCACAGTGAGAACCTGGAGGTTTTCCGCCGCGAGCTGGACAGCCTGGGCAAGCCCTACACCCTCGTAGACCTGACAACGCCGGAAAACCAGCAGCGCGACGGCCTGCTGACCCTGTTTGAGGCGCTGACCGACGCGATGGAGAGCGATGCCTGCTATTACGCCGATGCGACGTTCGGCACCAAGACGTATCCGCTGGTATTGTCCTCGGCCCTGCATTATGCCGAGAAGATCCTGGACGACACCGAGGTCTGCGGCATCTACTACCGCGAGCTGACGCGGGAAAGCGGTCAGGTCAAGAACGCGCGCCAGTATGACATCAGCACACTGTTCACGCTGGACGGCATCGTTGATATGGCTGCCGATGCAGAGCTGACCGACAAGAAGGCCTTTATCAAGCTGATGCTCCACCCCGACCGGGAGGTGTAAGCCATGGCGGATTACGCAAAAGACAGCGAGAAACAGGCCGCTCTGCGCCGTCAGATCGAGAAGCACCCGATCTGGCAGTACCCGCCGGAGGAGCGTCTGCAGCACAACCGAGAGTGGCAGAGCTTGTATCTGCTCGTGTTTGAGTTTAAGGAGTTCCTGCAGAAGCTGGAAAATCGACTGAACAACGCCGAGTATGATACCGGGCTTTTGAAACAGGACGAAGATGCCATGCTGGATGCGCGCTATACCCGCCGCAGCAAGCTGCGCAACAAGCTGGACACGCTGACCTTTACCGAGGCGATGCGCAAGGCAGTCGCCCGGTACGACGCAAGCTCCGGCAAGGAGTTTATGGCCTATTTTGATACGATCTATGCCAATGCCATGCACGAAGCAATGAACAGGCAGTCCATGCGCGAGCAGGGCGACATCCGCCTGAACCGCGGGGAGGCGCGTCTTTGGAAGCGTCTGTGCGAGCTGTGCGATAAGCAGGGCATTGACCCGTCCGAGCTGTCGGACGCCTTCTATGATCGCGCTGCCGATATTCTGGATGTGGATGCGGATGCCTTGAAATCTATCGGACGCAACGCTACCGCCGCGCGGCGCACGGTCTCCCTGAATGACCCGGGCAACGACAGAGACGACGGCTCGGGCTTTGATATGGCCGACCCGAACCAGGAGAATATGCAGGAGCATCTGGAGCGCACAACCGAGGCGTTGCGCGCTATTGCCATGTTTGCCAGCAAGGATGTAAAGGAATACCCGCGGCTTTTCTTTACCACCGATGTGCTCGGCCCCCTGTGCACCGACAAGCCGGAGCTGCCGCCGGAGCGGTACTGCGCCCTGCTGGAAAAGCAGGAGGCGCTGCTGTGGGAGCAGATCCTTGTAAAAGGCTACATACATTACCTGTTTGAGCCGAACAAACCGGAGCGCCTGCGGGCAATGCTGGATATAGCGCCGACCCACCCGCTGCAGGACAGCAGCGTGGCCGCTTACCAGCATGTGACCGCGGCAGCCGTGAGCTACCAGCGCCGCCGGTACGCAAAAATATTGC
>OLSG01001978.1_pt1 | contig 18919 bp, 16 predicted proteins | sample 1673041 | NCBI WGS metagenome assembly OLSG01 (sample SAMEA3136749, study PRJEB25190) | human gut metagenome | reverse complement strand
GAATGGTGTCTCGATTCAAGTTGTCTAAAACCCTTGACACGTTTCTGAGAGAAGGTGACGGCTCTGCCGCCGAGTATATAATTTCGGCGGAGCTGACACTACTTTTGTCACCTCTAACAGTCTGATAGCCTTAGAAAACGTCTCCACCATCCGTACCTCGCCGTTCAAACATATTCAACCGCGCTGCCCCTTGGGAAGCCATTTCTCCTGGAGGGAGAAATGGAAATAGGTTCAGTTTGTAACAATGGTTGCACCAGCGGTCTTCTTACCCCCACATACATAACGCTTCATAAAAAACGAAATGATCGTTACCTCATAGAAAATCTCTTCACTCTTATCTCTTTACTCTTCTCTAGACCCTTAATAGACCCTTAAAGGTCTCGCGCCGTTGACCGTCTTGGCTAAAAAATAAAAATTATGAATATTTTACAACCACCTCTCAACTCTCGCAACTCAAATCTCAACTCTGTTTTTAGCGGTATCGCGGGATGACCGTTCGGCTTTATAAATTAAGAATCATAAAGTCTTTACAACCGCCTCTCAACTCTGGGCACTCAACTCTCAACTCTATCTTTTTTTCCAACTCTCTGCGCTCAACTTGGGGCTCTATCTTTTTTCCAACTCTCGTATCTCAAATCGGGGCTCTATCTTTTCCCATAGTGAACATTATCCAATATGCAGCGCTCATAGTTCATCGCTTATAGCTCTCTTTTCATGCTATAATACTTGTAACAATCCAATTTTTCCACAAGGAGGATGCTATGGACTACACAAGAATTCAAATGAAGGTAGAAGACGGTATTGCCACTATTACTCTGGACTATGCGCCTACTCTGAATGCACTGGATATGCACATGGCAGGGGAGCTGGAGGCTGCGCTTCGGAGAGCTGAAGGAGATCCGGCAGTCAAAGTCATCGTTCTCACAGGAAATGGCCGTGCCTTTTCCGGCGGCGGAGATATTCGTTTCATGAAAGAACACTGTGATGAACCAGACTTCGCAAAGAAGTCCATGGCACCTCTGGCAGGGAAACTGTCTGATATTGTTCTTTACATGAAGAAAATGTCAAAAATCATCATCTGCGCTGTAGCAGGAGCAGCAGCCGGCGGGGCGGCTAATCTGGCGTTTGCAGCGGATTTCATCTATGCGGCAGATGATGCGAAATTTATTGAAGCTTTCGTAGGTATTGGTCTCTGCCCCGATACCGGCGGCGTATATTTTCTGCCACGAATGATTGGCACCCATCGTGCTTTTGACCTCTTCGTTACCGGAAGAGTGGTTGACGCGAAGGAGGCACTTGAAATCGGCCTTGTAAAAGAAGTGACTACAAGAGAGGGACTGCTGCCAGCTGTCTACAAACTGGCAGAAAAACTGAAAGACGGCCCTCTCCTGGCTTACCGTAATATGAAGAAACTCATGTACTACAGCATGTATCAGGGATTTGAAGATTTCATGAAAGAAGAAACCATTTATCTGGCCGAATGTTCAGGAAGTGAAGACTTCAAGGAGGGCATCACCGCATTCCTTGAAAAGAGAAAGCCAGGCTTTCAGGGTAAATAATCATGAATACCAAAGAATTTGAGGCCGGTGAAATCCGGGGTACTCTCTATGGAAAAGAAGGGGCCCATACTATCATCTACATACTGGAACCTATCCCCGTCACCTGTAAAGTATCATCCCTTGCGGAAGAGTATCCCGTCGTCCTCTGTGCTCTTTCCGGCATGAACTGGAATCGGGATCTGTCTCCCTGGACAGCAAAAAAGGTCTTCAAAGGAGAAGATGACTTTGGCGGAAAAGGGGATGCTTTCATAGAAATCCTGGTAAATGATGTGTTCCCGAAGGCGGAAAGCATGGCGCCTTCAGTCTCCCGCCGCATGATGGCAGGGATTTCCATGTCCGGCCTTTTCTCCCTCTACATGGCGACGAAATATGAAAAACTGGAAGGCATCGCCTCCATCTCCGGCTCCCTGTGGTTCCCCCGCCTTAGAGACTACATGAAGGACAATCTCCCCCTCAATAAAGACATGAGAATTTACATTTCTCTGGGAAATAAAGAAAAGAAAGTGCGAAATCCTCTCATGGCAAAAGTGGAAGAAGAAACCCTTGCCATAAGAGATCTCCTTGCCTCTTCCAGAAGGCATGTGATCTATCAGGAAAACGAAGGCAACCACTTCGTCCACGGAGAAGAAAGACTGAAAGAAGCCCTCCTCTATCTCATCACAGGAGAAATCTGGCAGGGATCGCACAGTGTGAAATAAAGCTATGAGCAATCAATGAAAAGACCTCTGAACCTTTTGGTTCAGAGGTCTTTTGAGCTCATTAGCGGTACTGATGGATTAAAAGGGAAGATTTGAGATTTGAGTTACGAGAGTTGAGCGGTGGTTGTAAAGACTTTATGATTTTTAATTTATAAAGCCGAACGGTCATCCCGCGATACCTTTTTCTAACATCCTGCGGTTTTCCCCTATCCCCGTGTCGTCCCGACACGGTACTTTCCCCGGAGGTGGAAGCCACACTGAGGAAACGGCTTCGCCGATATATAAAAATAAAAAATTTGATGTTTTTTTCCACCGCTCAACTCTCAAATCTCAAATCTCAACTCTATCTTTTTCCATAGTGACACGACTCCATAAATCTCTTTCGAGTACAAAAGGTTAGTGGAGAGCATGACTCAGGTGGTGAGGAAAGCCGCACTATGATACGCTAATGGTCTCGCGCCGTTGACCGTATTGGCTAAAAAATAAAAATTATGAATATTTTACAACCACCTCTCAACTCTCTTCGCTCAACTCGGGGCTCTATAAAGGAAGGGCTGCAGTCACAGCCCTTCCTTTATTTCTTCCACCTGCCTTCTGATATCTTTTATATTTTCCCCAATATGCCGGATGGTTTTCATAGAGCCGCTTCTGTAGGGCGCATCGGTGAGGAGCATGGTTTCTCCTGTTTCCTTATCGGTGATTTCGATGGGGCCGAGATGGAGTTTTCCGTCGATGATATGGAAGGCATCGGTGTGGATAAGTCCGAAGGCGGTGTCGATGGAAACGTCGTAGAAATCTACTGCTTTATACCGGTTATTGAAAGTGCCTTTGATTTCTTTGAATGGGATGAGCATGTAGGTGCCCTTGCCTGAATGGAAGGTACCGAAGGCGGTGATGCCTTTCGGGGATCCGTCGGAATGGATTTCTCCGTCCAGGTTGACAAGGCAGTAGAAATGAGGTTCGTTAGTAGGGATGCGACTGTCCAGGTCTTCGCCATGAAGATAGATATTGAAGACCCGGCTGTCCAGATGGTAATCTCCATGAGCGGAGGCGGTTCCTCCATAGACTTTTGTATGTACATCGGTGAAGATGAAAAGTCCGCTTTCGTAATGAACTTTTCCTTTCACATTCTGGAAGGTAAGGGCTGGGATGTGAAGCTCATGGGCGGTGATGACTCCGTCGGCCACCGGATGAGCGATGGGTCCCTTTCCACTGGCAGTGAGAGTCATGGGATCATGGATATTTCCAAAGCCAAGAGAGGCCGGATCGATGGAGCGGGCGGTGAGTTTCACAGTAGAAGGAAGGCCCTTTTCTTTGGAATCCACAGAAAGGTCGAGCTCCACCCCTTCTCCTTCTGCCATGCCGCCAAAGTGGCCGGTGGTGAGATGAAGGTCTGTCATGCCCTTTGTATTGATATTTCCATCCAAAGAGAGATGGTTGAAAATATAATGCCTGTTTTCATAGAAGGTTTCCACATGGCCGTCGATGATATGTATTTTCAGCTGAATGGGCCTTCCTCTGCGGTTGAAATTCCGGACCCTTTCTTCCACGCTTTCCTCTTTGTCCTCTTTTTCAGCTTTGTCTTCCTCTAAAGCAAGGAAATCCATTTTCATCTTACTGTCAAAGCGGACGGCAAAGGCAGGGCGCTCCAGGGTGACTTCCTTCAGGGTGGTGGATTTCATCTGTCCTGTAATCACATCCCAGGGATTCACCTTCAGCGTGCCTTTGGGGATGCGGACGATCGGATCTCCTTCCGGGCTGTCCCAGGAAAGATTTTCAAAGGTGACGCCGCCGTGAATATTGGCGGTGATAGATTCCACCTGTATGGTACCGCGGAACATGTCCTGCCGGCTGACTTCATAGTTGAAAATCCAGGCAGCTCCCAGACTGGCCAGTTTGGCAAGGAGAAGGCAGATGAGGAGGAAGAAAATAAGAAGGGAGGGCACAAGGACAAAGGGAGAGGTCCAGTGATGATTCCTGAGAAATGTTTTCCATCTGTCCATAGATAGCCCCCCTTTCGTTACTGATGAGTGCGCAGGTATTCTTCGATACGGCGGATCCGTTTATCTGTATCAGGATGATCATTCATGAGCCGCTGGAAGAGAGAGGATTTTCCTGAACCGTAAATAGATTCCAGATGGGCAAGGCCCATGGCCAGTTCCCTTCCCAGTCCCAGTTCGCAGGCGTAGCGGTCTGCTTCATACTCCGCCTTCCTGCTGCCAAATCTTGAAATTACGATCATCGGCACCTGAAGGAAGATGTCAAGGATCTGGTACTGCAGTTTGATGAAAAGAGCAAGGAGAGAAAGGAAGAGACCCAGGAAAGGAATCCACATGAAGAGCCGGAAAATCAGGAAGAGCAGGTTGTACACCAGGATAATGACCTGACCGAACCAGGAAAGGCCGACGCAGATGAGACCATATCGGGTGTCCCCATGCTGTATATGTCCCATTTCATGAGCCATGACGCCTATCAGTTCATCTTCTGGAAACTGGTGGAGAAGAGGCTCCATGATGACGATACTCTTTCCAAGAGAAAAGGCGTTATAAATATTCTCCCGGCCTACGTAAAGGGGATAATCAGAAGGATTCAGATGGGCTCTCTCACAGACTTCTGCCAGAAACTGCCGGAGGAGACTCTCCTCTTCCCCGTGAGGCGTCCTTCCACTGTTGGAAAAGACAAAGAACCGTTCCATAAAAGGAAACTGCACCAGAATGGCAGGAATAAGAAGAGAAGCCAGACTGAGCTTAATCAGCAGGGTCCCATCATTATAGGGGATGCCCTTGTACCCCACCATAAAGGCCAGGGAAACCATGATGGTCCAGAAAGAGTAATTCATAATGAAGTTCACGATAAACGTGAGAATGATAAGGATCATTGATGTGATTGACATGATTGACTCCCAAAATAATTTCACTGGCGGCGCTTACCACTTATCGTCTATAGAACAAAAAGAGCCCCGAGCCCCGTGCAGAGAGCCCCGTGCAGAGAGCCCCGAGAAGGCCGTAGGCCCTGCCGAAATATATAGCCCCGTTGGGGCTCTTTAAAAGGGGGGCTGTACCTGCACAGCCCCTCTTCTCATAAATCTTTGAAGTGGAAGGATTTCCTTCCTTCTGCATAATCGCCTACGATCTGGCCATTGCCGATGAGGCGGTATTTATAGGATACCAGTCCTTCAAGACCTACAGGGCCTCTGGCGTGGATTTTGGATGTGGAAATCCCTACTTCTGCGCCGAAGCCATAGCGGAAACCGTCGGCAAATCGGGTGGATACATTCTGATAGACACCGGCAGAGTCTACAAGTGCAAAGAAACGGCGGGCGGTCTCTTCGTTTTCCGTGAGTATGCAGTCTGTATGATGGGAACCATAGGTATTGATATGACCGATGGCTTCATCCACATCGTCCACCAGTTTCACTGTGATGATCAGATCCACGTATTCCCGGTGATAGCTTTCGCCTTCTGGGATGAGCTCAACCGGTGTGATTTCATTCACTTCCTTATCGCCCCGGAGGGTCACTCCTGCTTTGCGGAGGGCATTTGCCAGAAGAGGCAGGAAATGGGAAGCGATTTTCCGGTGAATCAGCACTGTTTCAGCAGCATTGCAGGCAGCCGTATACTGGGTCTTGCTGTCCACAATGATGGGGATGTCCTTCTTCTCATCGTAATCTTCATCCACATAGATATGGCATACGCCGTCTGCATGGCCAAGCACAGGAATATTCGTATGGCTCATGATGTACTGCACGAATGCATTGGAACCCCGTGGAATGAGGAGGTCCACATATTCATGGCAGGAAAGGAGCTCATCGATTTCATTATGAGCCTCTGCCTGAAGGAGGCAGTTCTCCGGAAGTCCTGCAGAAATGGCTGCCTCTTTGATGAGTGTAAAGAGGATGCGGTTTGTGTAAGTCGTTTCCTTCCCGCCCTTCAGGATGGCGCAGTTACCGCTCTTCAGGCAGAGAGAGGAAATCTGAACCAGTGCATCCGGCCTTGCTTCAAAAATGACGCCGATGACCCCGATGGGGCATGTAATGCGGGTGAGGCGGAGCCCTTCATCCAGCTCCCTGTCCAGCGTCACTTTTCCGACGGGATCCTCCAGAGTGAGAAGACTCTTCAGTGAACCTGTCACATCAGCCATCTTTCCTTCATCAAACTTAAGACGCTTCATCACAGCAGGCGCCACATGGTTTTCCTCTGCCAGCGACAGATCCTTGTGATTGGCTTCAAAAATTTCTTCCCTGTGATCTTCCAGAGCCTTCAGGATATTTCTAAGTCCTTCATTCCGCTTCTCAATGGAAGAGGCAGCCATCAGGGGAGCCGCCATCTTCATCTTCCTGGCTTCTTCTCGAATATTCATACCTGTCTCCTTTACATACTTTCTTTTCATTGTACCCTTTTTAGAGACTTTACACCACTGGGGAAAGCGAGAAAGTTGCCATGAGGTCATCAGCGGCGCTGCACTTTTGCCATAAGGGCAGAAGTGTCCCGTTTTGAGTACAAAAAGCCCCGCGAAGGGAAAATCGTCAGATTTTTAAAATTTATGTTATCGGCGGAGCCGACTCCTAATCTGGGCTCCCTCAGAAAGCTTCGCTTTCACCTGGGGAACGTTGCTGGAGGGGGACATGCCAGAAAATTTTTTTGCCATGCACTTTATTTAAGTCGTCAGCGCCGCTAATGAAACAGATTCAACTCTGTCTTTTATATACTCATCGGAGAAGCTGATACCTTCTCTCAAATCTTACAACTTAACTCTCAACTCTACTGCCCTTAAGGGCAGTAAACCGTCAGCGCCGTTAGTGAAATCAAAAAGGACCTCTTTCGAGGTCCCATTCATACTCATCGGCTCTGCCGGTCTCCTTCTCGGGGATCGGGGCCGTTCAATATATATTCTTCATGGACATTTTCATCATCTGGGGCATGGCCTGGCCGAAGAGGCGGTCCATGGCATCCCGGGTGACGAGCCAGGTGCGGCCTGATTTTCTCCGGTCACCGTCCTGCATCCGGGCAGCTGCGTGGCCGGCACCGGCAGCGGCGCTTCTGACGACGCCGCTGTCCCGGTTCCATATCTTTGCCGCTTCAATAGTAGAGAAGACAAGAAGGAGGGGATTCAGGAAAGGACCGGCGGACTCTTCCTGTTTGTAGACCCTGTCGGCCGCACTTTTCAGTATGAGCCATGTATTTCCTGATGGCCGTACTTCATCGATGCGGAAGAGTTTTCCTTCGTACGCTCTTTCGCAGTCCGACTGGATCCGTTTCGCATCGGCGTGGTAAATTTTCGCCGCTTCCTGCGGGGTGAGCACTTCTTCCAGCGGGTCGAAGGGAAGGTGGTAGATTTCCATTTTCCCAAGGTCCATTTCCATTTCATCAGGAGAAAAGGCGATGACCATATTTTCTCCGGCAGCGATTCCGCTTCCTGCAGGAAGGCGGCGGCCTGAGAGGAAGGCCTGATAGGCAGCTCTCCCTTTTTCTTCGGAGATGGAAGTGTAGAGGAAATCCACCGGTCCATCCATTACCGGAAAAGCTTCTCCCTGAAGGATGGGCGGTCTTTCATGAAGGAGGAAGAGCCGGGGGCCTTCGATGACGATCCATCCTTTTTCCGGAATGGAAGAGGTGAGATAGGCTTCGTAGGCCTTCTGGGATTCTTCTTCATTTTCTGTATGCGCATAGATTCGAATCATCGTATCACCTATAGAGAGGAATTCATATGGATGCGGCCGGCGAGGAGCTCCTGATTGATATAATCATGGATCTTATCCATGGGAGTATCAGGGGAAATCTTTTCCCACACTCTGGCGCCGGCGCCATGGCTTCTTACGTGGCCTTCATAATCATAGGTGGTCATGGAAAGGCTCTGGATCCTTTTGTTTGGCACATCCATCTTCACATGGAAAATAGCAGAGGAGAAATCTTTATCCTTCTCAGGATAGGAGAGGCGGAGCCAGAAAGTGGCATAGCCGTTTTTGTAAGAAATGGTATTTCTTTCCACCGCATAGCTGCTCCCTTGATAACGGATGGATTTTTCCGTATATAAAGTGACCCAGTCGGGATTTGTGAAACGGGGGAGCGGATTTTCTACGAAGTGGGTGTAAAGGTTCATGCCGAAAGAATGGGGTGTCACTTTGTCCCAGATTTCATCCTGCTGATAGGTCTCTTTCTCTTCCACTTTGCCATCGGCATCAAGCACCCTGGAATCCAGGATGCGGTATGTTTTATTTTCCCGGTCAAATTCAATGGTAGAAAGGGTGGTCTTTCCGTTGAGCTGGATTTCAAATACAAAGGAAGAGCGGAGACCGCTGTCCACATAAGAATCGGTGTCCATTTTCATGCCTGTCTGTCCAGGCAGATCGATCCAGTTGGCAGAGAAGGCAGCGCCGCCGCCAAGGAGGCAGAGGGCCAGTGCCATAGTCCATAATTTCTTCATAGAAATCTCCTCTCAGAATGATTTCACCATTTTAATCGCCCGGAGGTCCTTAGGTGTCAGGAAAGGAAGACAGGGCTTGCCAAGATAGAGGGAAAGGGTGGAAACAAGGCTCTGGATATGAGGCGTTTCCACATGCATCATGTCCGCCAGATCCCGAAGGCCTGCCAGGCCGCAGTAAAGATCCCTGGAGAAACAGGAAGCATCAAGTCCTTTCGGCCCTTTCATATCTTTGAGCACCGGATTTTCCCTGATGGCCTCATAGAGAGAATTTTTCTTTTCCTTCAGGGAAGAATTCAGCATATCCAGAAGACCGACGGAAAGATTGATGGAAAGCGCCTTGGCCACTGCCATCCTTTCATTATCGCAGGATTCTATGTAGGATGCCATCTTCGGTGTCAGTCCCTGGAAGAGAAGGAGATCTTCGCCCTTCTCGATCGCAGGGAGATGGAAGAAACAGGATGGCACATAGAGGATGGGGTCCGTATTGGAAAGGGAAGCAGCCGCAGGATTGGATACCCGGCTCACTTTCTGGAACATCTGATGGAGAAGATCACTCAGATTCTTTTCATCCCCCATAGATGCATAACCCACATTCTCTTCCATACCCCGGAAATCAAGAACTTTGAAATCCTCAGAAAGTTCTGCTATCCAGGGCATGCTGGCAGTTTCTGCAATCGTAAGAGGCGGCATTTTCATTCTTGAAAGGATGCGGAATGCTTTGATGGCACCCCAGTATCCATTCATGAAAAGAAGAGTCTGCCCTTCATGAAGGAGGGGTGCCGCTTCTTCTACCACCTTTTCATAATCCACAGGATGAGAACAGATGAGGATCACATCGCCGTAATCCACAGCCCCTTTCCAGCTGGTGATGAGCGGAAGGTAGAGAGAGGTCTCTATCTTTCCTTTCACCTTGAGGGGCGATTTGTTCCACACATCTTTTTTCTTCTCATCACTGACAAATAATTTATAGGGAATTTTCTGTAAATCAAAATAGGAGGCTGCCGCCAGAGCGGTGCTGTTCTCTCCCAGTATTGTAATATTCATAATATCCTTTCTCTATGGTGTAACAGGAAGCAGGAGGTAATCAGATGAGGATGCCCTGCAGATGGTCTGTTTCATGCTCGATGATTTCAGCGGTGAATCCGGAGAACCGCTTTTTCTTCTTCCGGAATTTTTCATCTTCATAGGAAACCTCGATCCACCTATGGCGGGTGCAGGGCCTTCTTCCTTCAAGAGAGAGGCATCCCTCTTCCGTTTCGTAAGTTTCAGAAGATACCTTCGTAATCACCGGATTATACATGACCATGGGGATATCCTTATCCATGATGGCAATCACTGCCTTCGTGCAGCCGATCATATTTCCTGCAAGTCCTACGCAGTGGTTCTTGTGGAAACGAAGGGTGTCCAGCAGATCTTTTCCCCAGGAAGCATCCTTCCGGTCAGCCTTCTCAGCCTTTCTTCCCAAAAAGAAAATATCTTTAACAATAGGGCGGATCATAGACTCTCCTTTATCATAAAAAAACGACAGATGTCTGCCGTTTTCCGGTTATAATGAAAATCCGTCGGTCTCATCTCCTGCTTTAGCCAGCCGGCGGACCAGATCATCGTAGGTCTCTCCCAGATGGTACACCAGTATGTTCAGCGCAGAGCGTACCACTTCCGGGTCAAACCTCTCTGCCCTTGTAGTGATGGCAGTATCAAGGAACACATTCTCGTCTTCCCCGATAATATATTTGAAAGTGGCATGATGGGCATTGAGATCATTGAGATAGGCAAGAAGAGTTTTTCTTGCCGGTCCTTTCGGCGCAGTACCCAGATGGATGCGTATCAGGATGTACAGACTGTTATTTGTAATCACCGCAGCCACCAGTTTGTGGGACTTTCCGGCGGGAAGAGCGGTCATGAAGACCGTAGTATCGAAAGCATCATGAGTATCCTGACGGCGGAAGAAATTGAGCCCTTCCTTCTTCGTATACTCTTCAAACATATCTGCTTTTACATTCTTTGTATGATTTCCGTGAGGAAATAAATTATTGTCAGCCATAGTCAAACCTTTCTGCAAAGCATAAGAAATATATATGTACTTATTATACAGGATGAGCAGAGAGAAATACATGAAATATACAAAATAAGGAGGAAATTTTGCAAAATAAAAATCCTGTCAAGAGGTACCAATCTATCTTCATATGCATATAGAAGAGTTCTATATCAAGGGCTTTTGAAAGTCCTGGAAATCTGCTTTATACAGGGAAAGATGAGAAGAGGGAAATGGAGGAAATGAAAAAACCAGATTTTATCGTATATAATAAAAATGCATATAGAGTCACCATTATGATTTTAGAGAATACTAGAGTAAGATTTTAAAGATTACAGGATAGCATAGATACACTTACTTCCTATGATGTAATTAGATAGATTCATAGAGAATAAGAAAAAGCCCATTTTCCCGAAAAACCGGGGTTATAATGTTTCCATCAAAAATTTGAGCGGGAAATCGCAGAAAGAAATGTGGTGATCTTATGGACTTAATGATGCTTCCGGCTTTTGCAAAATTTGCCCTCTTCATGGTGGCCGTATTTATTTCCAACATTGTGCAGGCTCTGACAGGATTTGCAGGGGTTATGCTTTCTATTCCTCCCACTATCCTTCTATATGGACCGGATATGGCCAAGGCAGTTATCAATGTCATCTGCTGGATGGTCTGTGTCTTCCTCATGATTCAGAACCGGAAATACATCAACATCAAAGAACTGGCCCGCATCGTCATCTTCATGCTGGTAGGCATGGGTATCGGCATCCACCTTTACAATGTGGTCAATCCTCATATCCTCGTTCCTCTCTATGGAGGCATCATTGTGGCAGTCGCTCTGAAGAGCCTCATCTTCAAACAGTCTGCTTCCGACTTGCCAAACTGGATTGCTATTCCGGTCCTACTCGGTGCTGGTGTTATCCATGGCATGTTTGCTTCCGGCGGCGCACTCCTCGTAGTCTATCTCGTTTCTACCTTCCGTGATAAAGATTCCTTCCGTGCCAACGTGGCTGCTGTATGGTCCATCCTGAACATGGTCCTCATGTTCAACGATTATGAAAAGGGACTCTACAATACAGAATTTCTTGAACTCCTCATCCTTGGTGTCATCCCCCTCGTCGTTGCTATCTATCTGGGAAATAAAATCCATCATATGATCAATCAGAAAATGTTCAACCGCCTTACCTATGGACTTCTTCTCGCCGCAGGCAGCATGATTCTCATCTGATGCCCTTTCGGTACATCGAAAGTGAATTTAAATATTGCCGAAATATTTAGCCATGGGGTATAATAAGACAGACATATAAAGGAGGTTCTATGAGTACTTTACTTACCATTCTCATCACAGCACTCATTGCCGCCTGGTTCTTATACAGCATCTACACCATGTGGCGGGGCAGTACAGGAAGAGACTGTGCCAGCTGCTCCTTAGGCGGCGGCTTCGACTACTCTGTCTACGGCGTAAAGAAAGTGGCAGCACCCCGGCAGAAAGTATTCGTCATGAATACCGGCCATCGCATCGTGGTAGATGAAGAGGCGGCAAGAAGAAGAAGAGAAAGAATCCGTCAGATGATGGAAGGAAAGAAATAAAGAGCGCTGAGCTCAGAGCGATAAGCGATGAGCGAAGGTGAAAAATCGTCAGATTTTTTACATCTAATTAAGAAAACCTCTGAATCGAAAGATTCGGAGGTTTTTGGCTTCATACTTCCGGCAACGCCGCCTTCCTTAATGTGGGCTCCCCCAGAAAGCTTCGCTTTCGCCCGGGGGAGCGAGAGCGGACGGAGACGTTGGCGGAGGGGGAAATGCCCCCAAAAGCTCAGAGTTTTTGTGGGCATGAGACTTATTTAAGTCGTTCGCGGGATGACCGTCAGGCTTTATAAGAAAACCATAAAGTCTTTTTCCATCTTTCAACTCTCTGCACTCAACTCTCAACTCTGTATTTTTCCAACTCGGGGCTCTTCTTGCCCCAAAGGGCAAGAAATCGTCACCGCCGCTAAAGGACGCCCTGTTCCCATTAAATGTTATAATGAATTATATTCCGGCTCCCTGCGGGCCATGGTTCTGCCTTTCCTCCTTCCGGCAGGCGCCTGAAGTCTGGGCAGGTATAAAGAGGAGATTATTATGATCGGTGAAGAATTACAGAAGAAACAGGATACTTTAGAAAGTTATCTGAAAGAGTTAGGAAGTGTAGTGCTTGCCTTTTCAGGCGGCGTGGATTCCACCTATCTCATGTACGAAGCGAAGAAAGTGCTGGGCGATAAAGTGATGGCTGTCACTATGAATCTGGCTTCTGTGCCGGAAAGAGAAGTGGCGGAAGCCATCGACTACTGCCAGAAGGAAGGGATCCGTCAAAAAGTGGTGAAGATGGATCAGTTTTCCATCGAAGGATTTGCAGAAAATCCGGAGAACCGCTGCTATCTGTGCAAACATTTCCTCTTCCATTCGTTGAAAAAAATCGCAATGGAAGAAGGATTTACCCATGTCATCGACGGCACAAATCTGAACGATGCGTTCCAGTACCGTCCGGGGATGAAAGCTCTCTCTGAACTTTCCATCAAGAGCCCTCTCCGTCATGCAGGCCTCTATAAGGCAGACATCCGAGCTCTGTCCAAAGAAGCAGGACTTCCTACATGGAGCAAACCATCCTTTGCATGTATGGCTACCCGTTTTCCTTATGGCGAAAGGATTACTGCAGAGAAACTCTCCATGGTGGAAGGCGCAGAAGATTTCCTTTTCTCCCGGGGATTTGCCCAGTTCAGAGTCCGCATCCATGAAGGAAATATGGCTCGCATCGAAGTGCCGGCTGATGATTTGTGGAAACTCTTTAAAATCCATGAAGAAGTGGTGAAAGTATTCAAAAAGCTGGGATTCACCTATGTGACCATGGACATGGAAGGATACCGTATGGGGAGCATGGATGAAGTGCTTGACTTAAAGTAAAGGAGTCTTTATGGACATCAAAGATATTCTGGAACAGGTGCAAAAAGGAAACCTTCCTGTCAGCGCGGCAGAAGAAATGCTGAAGAAAAATCCTGCCATCCGTTCCTATGAAGAAATGGGATTTGCAAAACTGGATACTGACAGAAAGGGACGCTCTGGTTTTGCAGAAGTGGTATACTGCCAGGGGAAATCAGACGAATTCATCGGACAGATTTTCAAGAAACTTTATGAAACCGATGGAGAGGTCTTCGGTACCCGGGCAAGCCATCATCAGTATGAACTGGTGAAAGAATTCCTTTCTCACATCGCCTATGATCCTATCTCCCGCATCATGAAACTGGAGAAAGAAAAGGAACATATCGGCTGCATTGCCATCTGCACCGGTGGCACTGCCGACATACCGGTGGCGGAAGAAGCCGCCCAGACCGCCGAATATTTCGGAAGCCATGTGGAAAGGATTTACGATGTCGGAGTGAGCGGTATTCACCGCCTTCTATCTAAAGAAGAAATCATCCGTAAAGCGAACTGCGTCATTGCAGTAGCCGGCATGGAAGGCGCCCTTGCCTCTGTTATCGGGGGACTAGTAAGAAATCCAGTCATTGCGGTGCCTACCTCCGTAGGATACGGCGCCAGCTTCCACGGTTTATCCGCTCTTTTAACCATGATTAATTCCTGTGCCAATGGTATCGTCACAGTCAACATTGATAACGGATTCGGCGCAGGCTACGTAGCGACCCAGATTAACCGTCTGGCTGAAAGGGGACACAATTAATGGGAAAAACTTTATATCTGGAAGCCACTTCCGGAATTGCAGGAGATATGTTCGTAGGAGCCATGCTCGATCTGGGAGCTGATCAGGAAGTGCTGAAAAAAGCACTCTCCACCATTTCTGCCAAAGGATTCACCTATGAAATTACAAGAGTCAATAAAGCAGGCATCGACTGCTGCGACTTTAACGTCAAACTGGATGCAGAACACGAAAATCATGACCACGATATGGCCTACCTCTTCGGACATTATGAAGGAAAAACTGTCGAAGAACATCACCATCATGAAGAGGAACACTGTGGACACCATCACGGCGAAGGCCATTGTGGTCACCATCACCATGAAGCAGGTGAAGACCATCATTGCCACTGTCATGAAGACGGCCACGAAGGCTGTGGACATCACCACGAAGAGGGTGAAGAGCACCACTGCCACTGTCATGAAGATGGCCACGAAGGCTGCGGACATCACCACGAAGAGGGTGAAGAGCATCATTGCCACTGTCATGAAGATGGGCCTAAAGGGGGCGGACACCATCATGGGGAAGGTCACAGTGGTCATCATCACGAAGAAGGACACCACTGTCCTCATCATATGAAGGCCATGGAAGTGGAAGAACCGCATCTTCACGTTCATGATCATCATTGTCCACACCATCATGAAGACATGACGGAAGAGCATCACTGTCATCATCACGGGGAACATCATCATGACCACTTCCATGGAGAAGGACACCATCACGGCCATCATGAACACCGTAATCTGGCAGATGTGGAAGCAGTCATTGATTTAGCAGACATGACAGATGCGGCCCGAGAACTGGCAAAGAAGATTTTCCGCATCGTAGCCGTTGCAGAATCTGAAGCTCACAATATTCCAGTAGAAGAAGTCCATTTCCACGAAGTAGGGGCTATCGATTCTATCGTAGACATCATTGCCGCCGCCGTATGCTGTGACAATCTGGGAATCACCGATACCATCGTTACCGGGCTTTCCGAAGGAAGCGGCACCATCCGCTGCCAGCACGGCATTCTTCCTGTACCCGTTCCCGCCACCCTTCTTATTTCCAGAAGATACGGCATCCCTCTGGAAATCATGAAAGCAAGAGGAGAATATGTTACTCCTACCGGTGCTGCCATTGCTGCCGCCCTGACCACCTCTCATGAACTTCCCGTTTCTTTTACCATAAAGAAAATCGGAATCGGTGCAGGGAAGAGAGACTACAAAGAAAGGACAAACATCCTTCGTGCCATGATCATTGAAACCGGGGAAGGAAAAGATGAAATCGTCAAATTGGAAAGTGACATCGACGATGCTACTGGTGAAATCCTTGGATACACCATGGAAAAACTGATGGACGCAGGGGCGCTGGACGTTCATTACAGCCCCATCTACATGAAGAAAAACCGACCTGCCTGGGAACTTACGGTCATCTGTAAAAAAGATAAGAAAGAACTCCTGGAAGACATCATCTTCCAGGAAACTACCACCATCGGCATCCGTGAATTCCCCTCCGTTATGCGGACCATCCTCGAAAGAGAAGAAAAAGAAAAAGACACGCCCTATGGAAAAATCAAGGTGAAAGAAGTTACCATCAAAGGAGAAAAAAGAATTTATCCAGAATATGAATCGGTAAAACAGCGGGCAGAAGAAAATCATCTTCCTTTCCAGACAGTCTTTCTGGCCGCAAAAAAATAAAGACATCTTAAGAGACCTCCTTATCTTGTGCAGATAAGGAGGTTTTTATATGAAAACATAGGTAGAATATATAAAAAAATTCTTTTTTATAAATGAACTTAATTTATATATATGCGGTTCATCGATAAATCAAAATATGCTAATATAAAGAAAGAATAGAACGATACGTTTTAAGACTACAGGAGGGATGAAGGGGCTATCAGTATTTCAGGTATCCAGACTCTTTTTTATTGACACAGGGGAGAGCCCTTGGAAAGGAACTGACTATGAACAAAAGAACATGTAAAAAAATAGCAGCCATGCTGGCGGTATCGATTTTTATCGGGGGGTAGTCTCTTCACCGGACTGAATACCGTCCATGCGGAAGAGATTAATAAGGCGGAAGTTATCAAAAAAGTAGCTGCAGGAAAAGCTTTAAGTGATGATGAGAAGAAGTGGTTTGATACCTTCTTTGGCGGAGACAGAACACTTACTCCAGAAGAATATAGTTGGGTGGCGAATGCAAAAAAATATATAACAAAAAAAGATAATATGGTCATAGTAGGTACTGACAATTTTGCATATAATTATTCTGCAACTGGTGCTATTTTTGGATACAAGAATTATGGTAATACGTCCTCTTATATGTTTGGGACCAATAATACTTCAACAGGTTGGTATGGTGTAACGATTGGTTACCAAAATGGAGTTATAGGTAATTCGGGTGTCGCAATAGGGAGTACTAGTATAGCTGGAATTGTTGGCGTATCTGTTGGAAGTTGGGCATTTGCAAATGATGCAGCTATTGCTCTTGGTGGGCAGAGTCTGGCTCTAGGTCCCAGTTCATTGGCGCTAGGTTATATGGCTTCGGCTGGTGCAATGGATGCCATAAATATTTATAAAAATAGTGATGATGGTTATGGAAGTGGATGGACAACAAATCAGGAATTTAGCGAATTGCAGAAAGACTTTCCTGAAATATATGGGACATATGATGCAAACCAAAGTCATGCTGAGCGTAATAGGGAAGTAAAACAGAAAATCTTTGAACTAAATAAAGCTTTTTTTACAGCTCAAGGAATTAACAGTGTTGATGATTTAATATCAAAAGCAAGTAAATATAATAATATAGATTCTGCCACTGCTGATACACAGGTAGATTCTATATTAAGTCAGCTGGGATGGAAATATGCAGTAACGCAGAAAGGCGGCGGAGCTTCGATTGCTATAGGCAGAGAAGCAAATGCTGCATCAGGGAAAGCTGTAGCAGCAGGTTTTCAATCAGAAGCTTCTGTAGCAGGCAGTGTAGGCCTTGGTGCATTTTCCAGAGCGACTGAAAATGATATGGTTGATGATGGGACGAAAGGTGCTTTCAGCAATATCGTTCTCAGCACTGAGGGCACTGCGGTCAATGGAATCAATGAATATCTCCTTGGACCAGTTGCAATTGGCGGTAAACAGGTTGGGAATGAATCGGCCATTTATCTCCGTCAGTTGAAATACCTTGCCGATGGTACGGACGATACAGATGCTGTCAACTTGAGACAGCTGAAAGAAGCTGTAAAAAATAGTGGTAATTCCGGCGGCGATGATAATAATGGCGGTGGAAATACAGGCTCCTCTATCGTTTATGAAGCAGGGGATAATATTACTATCACTGACAAAGAAGGAAACAGCAGTACAAAGATTATTTCTGCCACCGGCATCACGGAAATCAAAGACCAGGTTAAAGAGATGGGCGAGAAGGTAAATACACTGGACGGCCGGGTTTCAAAACTTGATGGCCGGGTAGATAAAGTGGGGGCCGGTGCGGCAGCTCTTGCCGCTCTTCATCCGCTGGACTATGACCCTGATGACAAACTGGATGTGTCAGCCGGCTACGGTCACTATGCAGGAGCCTCTGCGGTGGCTCTCGGTGCTTACTACCGTCCGAACGAAGACATCATGTTCAGCATCGGCGGCTCCTTTGGAAATGGTGAAGAAATGATGAATGCCGGCGTCAGCCTTAAAGTAGGCTCCGGCAAGAGCGGTACCACCACCTCCAAGACCGCTATGGCAAGAAGGATCCAGGAACTGGAAATGAACAATGCGGCTCAGCAGGAAAGACTGGCAATCCAGGATGAAAAACTGGCCAGACAGGATCAAAAACTGGCAAATCAGAATGAAAGGCTGGCAAAACAGGAAACGGAAATCCAGGAACTGAAGGAAATGATAAAAAAACTGGCTAAATAGAGGAATGAGCGAGGAGCATCGGCTTAGATGATAAGATAAGATGCAGAGCTCAGAGTGATAGTGGCTGAAAATAAAGAGAGTGCGACATGGTAATTTGGATCTGTCGCACTCTCTTTTGGGTTTTATGGAAGCACTGATTTCTTAGGACTATGATCAGAATGAAATGTTATTCGAGAGGCTCTTCTTTGCTTCCAGCTGACTGAGTCATTTGATTCACTGGGGTACATCGAGGTGGTCGGCCATTCATCTTTCAAAGAAGTTCAATTTTATATTTCCTGTAATGTCGTTCATGTGCTGAAGACTGCAGGCCAGTTCTATTCCAAGACCAATAGAAGAGGCGTCGGCATCGTATTTATATTTGCATCTCCCGAATCTTTCCACAATAAAGTGGGGATGTAAAGGATGAAATTAAGAATCAGAAGCACCATATCCATCGCTCTCACCTACTATATCCCAATCATAAAATAAAATTTTAGATCGAACTTTAACCTAACCCGCGAGAAGTCCTCCACCTCTTAGATGGGGGATGAAGGCGGGGATGGCGAATTTACGTAAGTAATTGAGCCATACAATTGCTTTTTGTCTTATTGGGG
>OLSG01001970.1_pt1 | contig 19021 bp, 19 predicted proteins | sample 1673041 | NCBI WGS metagenome assembly OLSG01 (sample SAMEA3136749, study PRJEB25190) | human gut metagenome | reverse complement strand
AGGTCATGACAGGAGATAGACGTTATGAGGAAATTTTCAGGAAAAAGAAGGAAGGAGTGCACAGTATGTGTGATGTGGCAGAAAGGTTAGAACAAATGGGCATTGCCAAGGGAATCGAGATTGGCAGGAATGAAGGAAAAACAGAAGGCAAGATCGAAGGAAAAATACTGGTATACAGGAATTTATGCCGGGAAGGTTTTAATGAGAAAGAAGCCAGGAGACTTACGGAGTTGCCGGAAGATGTGAGTTTGGAACAGTAAAAATTAGCATTAAAAAAACTGCATCCGTGGAAAAATCCCAAAAGTTGATGCAGTCAGGGATGTTCTGTCCGGGCTGCCTTACCCGGAAAAACCGTGCAGGTGAAACGGAATATTTCCACCGGAGTGTGGTCTGCATGACTGTTGGAAAAGCACCGCATGTGATCCTAGGGCAGGAAATGCTGAAACCGAGGGACGGAGCGGAAAAGGATGAAGGGGAGCTGACCGGAGGAAAACGCCTGGTCGAACAGCTCAGAAAAAGACATGGTCACTTTGCGGATGTGATCGTGGCAGACGCATTGTACCTGAATGCACCATTTATCAATACCATAAAGGAAAATGGACTGGAAGCAGTCATCCGGCTAAAAGATGAGAAGCGTCTGATCTTTCAGGACGCCGGGGGATTTTTCAATCGGGGGGAAGGAGAAAAAGAGATCGTTTCAACGTGGAAAAAAGACGGTCGAGGTATGGGATATTTCAGGGTTTGAAATTGAAAACTGTCCACACAGGCTGCGGGTAGTGAGATACCATGAAAGCTGGCAGGAAAGAGGGAAGAAAGCAGAGAGATGGATGTGGCTGGTAACAACGCTGGAACAGACAGCCCCTGAGATCTTATGGGAGATGATGAACCGCAGGTGGGATATCGAAGAGAATGGGTTCCACCAGTTAAAGACGTACTACCATGCAAAGCACTGTTACGGCCATGCAAAGCACTGTTACGGCCATGCGGCAGTGGAAGTGATATTTAACCTGATGATCATAGGGTTCAATATGAGGGAGCTGTACCTGTACCAGAGGATCCAGAGGTTTGAAGAAAGCGGGATCACACGAAAGAGCGTGAGCCGGATGTCGGAGAAACAAATTTCTTATAAAAATACATGAAACGAAAAGCGAAAAGCGAAATCTCTGATAGTGCAGCGAAAGCATTGAAATTGCAGACAAGATTTGTTATAATAAAGATGCCTGTAAGACAGGTAATTCATTCATACTTGAGCAGCTTCCTGTATCCTGCAAGTACAGGAAGCTGCTTTATGAAAGCAAGGCAGAGGAAAGAGAAAAATAAGAAATATCTAAAAGAAAGGTACGAAGAAGAATCAGGTTCTTTTTCGTGCCTTTTCTTTTGCCGGATCAGGAGCCGTTTCGTCATAAAAAAATCAAAAAACAGGAAAAAACAGGGAAAAACAGGGAAAAACACTTGAATAATAAAAAACAGCATGGTATAGTGAATAATGATTATTACATTTAAAATACAGCAAAAAATGATAAAGAAGGTGAAAAGAAAAAAAGAGATGTGGGGAAAATAAGAGAACAGGAATAAGATTTCAAAAGTATTTGAAATACCGGATTTATGAAAGGAGAAATCAAAAATGAAAACGAAGAAAATATTGGCAGGAGCTTTGGCTGCTGCTGTAGTAGCAACATCACTTCCGGGAATGGGCGTTCCGGTGTTTGCGGCGGGTAGCTTTTTAACTCCGAATTCGAATTGTTATACAACAGATAACCCATTTGCTTTTCCAATGGGAGCAGGAGAAGTAAAAACTTTAGAGGCAGAACTGGCAACTACGTTGTATAATGATACGTCTAATAATGAAAATAACAGATGGCCGATGAAAATTCAAACAGAAAATGGTGTGACAGCGGTTTATGATATGGCTAAAAACGGAGATTATGCAACTTATGCGTATACGGCAGAAGCAGGTCTGTATCTTGTGACAGCTCATTATGCATGCGGCGGAGATAACACTATGGTTTTGTCGGATGCGGATAATAAAAACGATAAGGTTAATACTGTTTTTGTGCAGGTAGCTAGTACAAGTGTTAACAGGATACCACAATGGAGAACAAAGCAATTTTTGATGAGAATTAATAAAACAGGTGCGGGAACACTGAAAATTGCTTCCGACTCAGGTGAAGATGCTCCACGACTTGACAAGCTGGAGATTACTAAAATGCAAATGCCGAAATATGAAGGAGAGAACCGTTTTGCATTTCCAACCGAATTAAACGCTGCTACTCCGGCTACTCTGGAAGCGGAATATGGCATTATCACAAATGTAATAGGTACTAAGGAGGCTGAAAAAGATTATCCGGCACAGGAAAAAATAGACAACGACAGAGCTGATATAAACCAGCAGACAGGCAAATTAATTCCATGGACGGAAAACGGATATTTTTTGACTTCAGTAAATACAGGTGACTCTGTTGCGTATGCTTATCATGCTGAAAAGCCAGGAATATATGAGTTTAGAGCAACATATAGAAGTGGTTCGCCTGACAATCATTACACATGGTCATCAGATGACGCCAACATTGTAGCTGGAAGTGTACAGGCCGGACATGGCGATTCACACCAGACGCAGACAAAGACATTTAAGGTGGTTGTAAAAAAAGCTGGTGATGGCACTCTGACTTTTGCAGCACCGAACCCTAAAAGTAACGGCGTAGAAAATATGGCCATGACGGATAGATTTGACATTACTTTGGTTGTAGATAAGAGTGCTCTGGTAAGTGCAATTAAAGATGCGGATCTCCTGGATCTTAATAACTATGAAGATGCAGGAAAAGAGGCATTTACAACAGCCCTGACTGCTGCAAAGACAGTAAACACAAATTATACAACAAATTATACAGATACTCTGACTCAGGAAGATGTTGACAATGCTGTTAATACACTGAACACAGCAAAAAATGCTCTTACTTTAAAGGCAACGACAACAGATATCCAGATCAAAACACAGCCTGCAAAAAAAGTATATAATCTGGGTGAAGCTGTTGATACAACAGGTTTGGTTGTAGAGGCTGTTAAAAGCACTGGTAATGTTGAATTAACAGAGGCTGACTATACCGTAACAGGATTTGATTCTGCTACAACAGGAACAAAAACACTGACAGTAACATTAAAGGCAAATACAACCCTGACAGCAACTACTGATGTTGAAGTAGTTGACGGAGCAAAGCTTGATGCAAAGGTTGCAGAGGCAGAAGCAAAAAAAGCTAACAAACACTACACATTAGCTACGAAAAATGCATTTGATGCAAAACTGAGTGCAGCAAAAACTGTACAGGACGATATCAAAGCAGCAAATGGAGACAACAATGTAACGGCTTCAGGTACAGCAGTTACAGCAGCCAGAGTAGAAGAGGCAACTACAGCACTGAATAGTGCAATGAATGATCTGGAAGAAATGTATAAAGTCACAGTTCCGGCTGGAGCAGAACTTACCGTTGAAACCGGAGTAGAAAGTGAATCAGGAAGTGACAATGCAAATAAATGGGTTTATGTTCCGGTAGCAACAAAAGTAACGGTTACAGCTCCAAAAACAAACAGTGAAAACAAAAAATTTGCAGCATGGACATGGGATAAACAGAAGCTTTCTGAATCAAATGAATATGCATTCTATGTAGTTGGTGATATGGAACTTCAGATGACTTATGATGCAAACACAGTCAACGAGAAAGCGGTAGTACTGGTAGGTTCTACAAAATATACGACTGGAAGACGTTCTTTCATCGCAAAACGTTCTGTTTCTAAAAAATGTAAAAAAGTTTTAGAGTATGGTGTTGTTGTTACAGATCAGAAAGGCTGGGATACTTATTATAAAGAAAGAGTAGCTAATTTTGTAAAGGGCAGTACCAGAACAAAATGCTCTAAAAAAGTTGCAGCTACGGGCAATCTTCTTGCTTATAACGGAACATTTGTGGCAAATCTGAGAGTCACAGATAAGAATGAAAAATGGTATGGAAGAGCCTATGTGCGTTATCTGGATGAAAACAATCAGGAACAGACATATTATGCAGACAATGTGATCAAATATTAATTTTTGATAAGAAAGTTGGGAAAAAATATGAGAAAATATTATGAAGAACCGGATTTTATGGCGGTTATATTTGAATCCAGTGATGTGATCATGGTATCCGAAGAGGATTGGGTTGAAAATGATGAGGATAGCTGGGAAGAGAGTACAGAAGGCTGGAAATAAGAATGAGAAAGAGAATGATCTATGCTCTGCTGGCTATTTCGGTCTTTGCTATGCTGGGAACTGGATGCAGTAAAAAAGCAGAACAGAAAAGCGAGACAACAAAGTCAGCAGTACAGACAGAATCTGTCGGAGAAAGCATCGGTGATCAAACAGCCGATACAGAGAAGATGACAGAGTCTGAAACAGAAAAAAAGAAAGAAACACAGACAGAAATGTCAGATAAAAGCAGTGCAGCAGATGCTGATGACAGTTCTGTTGCCACCTCTGCTCAGGATGTACAGGAAGAATTAACAGAAGTAGCTGAAACAGCTGCAGAGGATTCCTGGGAAGACAGTGCGGATGGCTGGGATTAAAAAGTAAAATTATGTGATCAAAAGGTCTTTGTCTGAGAGGACAGAGACCTTTTTGACCTTATGATTCATGGAAACCAGACGATGGAAACACCGGAAATACCTGATTATGAAACAGCATGAGGAAGAAGTTAAGAAGGGAGAATGCATATGAAGTGGAAAAAGATCCTGACAGGAACATTGGCGGCAGCCATGCTTTTCAGTAATGCTTCCGTGGCAAATCGCAATGTCATGGCAAAAGAAACAGCAGTTGTCAGCCTGGAATCAGCCAGGGAAACATTGGGAACTCTGATGAATGAGGCGATAGAGAAGGTAAATATAGAAAAAGACGGTATCAAATATTCTCAGGCATCAAAGGACGCTGTGATGGTCAAATATGCAGCGGCCCGTAAAGTAAAAAATAATTCCGGGGCAACAGAAGAGCAGGTGGAAGCTGCGATAAAAGATTTAAGAGAGGCGTTAGATAATCTGGAACAGCTCTGTAAAGTGACAGTCGACAAAAGATTTACAAATGATATAAAAGTGACGCTGACAGCAGAACATGCAGAATATGCATCGGAAAACGAGGACAGTGCAGAATTTTATGTTCCTCTTAAGGAAAAAGTTACCGTAACAACATCCGAAAAGGATGGAAACATACCGTTTAGCGGTTGGGAAATGACGGTCAATAACGGAGGATCTTCGGAGAATTCCGGCACAAAAATAGTATCAAACAGCACAGTATATACATTTTATGTAACCGGGGAAACGCATCTTGAACCTGTTTACGGGGAAACAGATGAGAAGCCGGCAGAAGAAAAGATTGTTTTAACCTGCAGTACAGGGTATGAAACGGATTCTGCATATTTTCTTACAAAACGTGAAATTCCGAAAAAATACAGCGTAGTGGAACACGGAGTTGTTATGACGGACGAAAGAGGCTGGGAAAGATATCAAAACAAGGAAGAAGGCTTTGTAAGAGGTGCAGCCCTGACGAAACGATCCGTAGCAAAACGAAAAGGAAACAGCGGGATTTTTAAAGCAAAATTAAAGTGTGAGAAAAACAAAGTGTGGTATGGAAGGGCTTATATCATCTACACAGATGGAGAAACCACATATACAAAGTACTCAGAAATCATCCGTTATCCTCAGCAATAAGAGCAGGAGAACAACCGGTATGCAAATGCAGGAGATAAAATTAGAGGAAATCGAGCCGACGATCCGGAAAATCTTTGCAGCTGGCGGTGATTTTACTTTTTATCCGAAAGGGACGAGTATGCATCCGTTTGTTGAGCAGGGACGTGATAAGATCACACTTGCACCCATTCAAGATCAGGTCAGAAAATACGATGTCATACTTTATAAAAGAAAAAATGGTGCATTTGTACTGCATCGGGTAGTCGGAAAAAGAGCAGACGGTTATATATTTCGCGGGGATAATCAGTTTGTGAAAGAGTATGGCATAAAAAAAGAACAGATGATCGGGAAGATGACAAAAATCATCCGCAGCGGCGAAGTGATCCGGGTGGATGATGTGAAACACCGGCTGTGGGCAATGCTCTGGGTACATACGGCACTGCTCAGAAGGATCCGAAATCATTGTCATGATATCAGAAGGCAGAGAAGACGGCAGCTTTGAGAGCGTGATCAGAACAGCAAAATGGGACAGGGATGTACGTCTGACGTAGATCCCTGTCCGTGCAGATAAAAGGAGGAGGAACAGGATGAAGATCAGAGGAGACTATATGTTAGATACGATCGGCGGCGAAAAAATAGCAGTGCCGCTTGGTTCAGGCGAAAACAACCAGACCGGACTGATCCGGCTGAATGAAGTCGGGGCGTTTCTGTGGGAAAAGCTGATGGAAGGAACAACAGAAGAGGATCTGGTGCAGGATGTGACAAAACAGTATGAAGTGGGGACGGAAAAAGCAGCCGAAGACGTGAAAAAATTTCTGGAAAAACTCAAGAGCCAGGGACTTCTGGAGGACTGAAACATGGCAATGAAACACTACAGATTTGCAGATATTTCTTTTACGCTGGATGCACGCTATCCCTGGCTGGAGGAGCAGTGCAGAGAGTATGAAACAGAGCCGGGGGCCAAAAGCATCCACATTGCGGTCACAGAAGAAGAAATCGACAGGGAAAATGTATTTAAAGAGGCGTATTCAAGAGGATATCTGGAAAGCCTTGCCGTTTACCGGAAGATTTCAGAAGCAGTCCTGGATCACGATGCTTTTCTGTTTCACTGTTCGGCAGTAGCGGTAGATGGAGAAGCCTATCTCTTTACCGCACCGAGCGGAACCGGAAAATCCACACATACACGGCTGTGGCGGGAGCGTTTTGGAGAAAGAGCGGTGATGATCAACGATGACAAGCCACTGATCCGCATGGAAGAAGGAACCTTTTATGTTTACGGGACACCATGGAATGGCAAGCATCATCTTAGCGTGAATCAGAAAGCACCGGTAAAAGCGATCTGTCTGCTGGAGAGAGGAAAGACAAACCATGCACAGCAGATTTCGCCTGCGGAAGCATATCCGGGGCTGTACCGCCAGATTTACCGGCCGCAGAATGACCGGGGCAAGATGCTTAAAACCCTGCAGCTGCTGCACAAGATGGCAGAGTCTGTACCGCTTTATCGTCTGCAGTGTGATATTTCACAGGATGCGGTGCGTGCTTCCTGGGACGCATTTCACAGTCAGACGGACAGGCGGCAGGATGAGTGACTGACTTTTGATGGAACTGCCGGAAATATAGCAGGCAATAAGCAAGGAGAAAATGTTGAGGATGAAAGTGAAAGAAAAGCAGGCAGCACAAAGACAGATTGATATTGACACAGATAGTTTCAAGCTAAAAGACCAGGAAGAAAAACTTCAGGCAGGACGTTACATTGTAGAACTGGTCAGTGCAGTCCTGGCAGGAAGAGAGCCAGATGCAAAACCGGAGGATCTGCCTGTGAAGGCGATTTATCGTATGGCAAAGCTCCATAATCTCGACTGTATCGTTTATGATGGAATGAAACGTATTGCCGGGGAGGCCGATACGGATCTTATGGAAGAATGGGCAAACCGAAATACGATCTGTGCCGCCCAGGGCATCATGCAGCAAAGAGAAGCAAAAAACCTGGTAAAAGAACTGCCCGCAAGAGGGATCCGTGTACTGCCCTTAAAGGGAAGCATTTTAAAAGAATTTTATCCGCAGGCAAGGTATCGGCAGATGGCAGATGTGGATATCCTGATCGACCGCAAAAACATGGAAAAGGCACATACCGTGATGAAAGAGCTGGGCTATCAGTATAAAGGCGGAGACAGCGAAGATACAGTAGATAAATATTATAAACCACCGTGTGTATCAATTGAGATACACAGTCATCTGATGCATTACCATGCAGAAAACCATAAAAAGTATCTGGATATCTGGGAACGCTGCAAGGAAGAAAACGGCGTGTATCATATGAACTGGGATGATTATTATCTGTTTTTGATGGAACATTTTGCAAAACATTTTAATGAATCCGGAAGTGGGATCCGCTTTGTGCTTGATATCTATATATTTCTGGAGGCGAAGAAACAGGAACTCCACCCGGAATATCTGAAAAAGAAGCAAAAAGAACTCGGACTGGAAGAATTCTGCCGTGAAATGGAAGAGATAGCATACCGCTGGTTTGACGGCAGACCGGAAATCAGGGACAGCAAATATGAGACGGTAATACTTCTTGCAGGAATTTTTGGCATTAGGCAGTGGGCTTATGCCGGACAGCAGAAAAAATATCTGGAAAAATATAAAAATCCGAGGATCGCAAAAGGAATGTATTTGCTGGGCAGGCTCTTTCCAGATTATCATGCAATGGCGGCACAGTATCCTTTCCTGAGAAAACTTCCGGTTTTGCTTCCGGTGACGTGGATACTCCGTGCACTAAGGCTTATAAAAACCAGGCGAACAGTGATCAGGGGAGAACTCGGAGCATTAAAGAATAATATAAAATGATGCCAGGATTGTGGGAGTGCAACGCACGGAACAATCCGTAGGCATCATAGTTGGGGACTTTTGACACTCACATCATAAGATCGGAAAAGTAAGAAAGAAATAATGGATACTGAAATTTTTGACAGAATCCAGAAATGAATGTATGAAAAAACAAATCGAGAAGCCGCATTACTCAAAAGCTTCTCGATTTGTTTTTAAGTTTGAGAAATATAAAAATATGGATGTCATTATTATATTACGCTTTTTTAGATTTGTAAAGAGCAAATATACCAAATCCTGCAAAAAATATTGCCAAAGATGTAATCGGCAAAGCAGAACGGGCACCTGTCTGAGGTGATGTCTGGTTTGTACCGGTTAATGCAGTCTTATCACGGTAGATCAGAGCTACGACAGAAGATCCTGCATGGAAATATGCAGCAACCTGATTGTCACTGACCTTCTCACCCTGAAGGACTTCCCATCCATGCTCCGGGCAATAGTAAAGGATGTCAACCTGGATGTTGTCCGTCATATTGTTGGCGACAAAAGTAACTCTGACAGGATTGTCAGCACTTGGTGTTACACCGTCGAAAGTAAGATCCATCACCGGTGAAAGAAATTTGTATACTCCAAGATCAATATTTTTCTTGAGCACACCATTTTTGTCATGCAGATTGACGGAAGATGGAAGTTTGTCACCAAAAGCATTTTTGACGCTGCTGTTTCTTGCTGCGTTATTCAGGCGGTCTATCACATCCTGCAGATTGCGGCTGTACTTGCCGGAAGGAACCTTACCAAGCGTCACACTGCCTTTGTCAGAAGATGCCTGCGGCATGTCGATCGAACCGACAATACTGTTGGCAGCGAATACATTCAATGACAAAGCAAGCATGGCAATGATAGCTACTATAACGCTGAAAAACTTTTTCTTCATTTTCTCACGCCTCCATTTGAAACATATTAAATTGTAAATCGTTATAAAACGATAAGTTATTATTTATTTTAGCATAAAGCAATAAAAACTGCAATAGTTTGAAGAAAAAGTTTTGTCAAAAACGGAAAAAATAAGAAAAATTTTATAATATCTTGTAGTTTACAGAAGCATGGTGTATAATAGCAATAACTGAAGTTAGGTTTGAAAAGAGGAATGAGGAGCAGGATGAAAGGACAGAGCAGAGAGAGCAAAGAGCAGAGAGAGCAAAGAGCAGAGAGAGCAAAGAGCAGAGAAAAAAGGCAGTGCGTTTATTATTCTGGTATTGTTTATGTGCGTACTGGCAACTGTGGCAGCAGTTATCTTGATAAGCAGCCCGACAATAAGTGTACAGTATAAAGATATAGGTGGTGTGGTGATTGACAAACAGCATGCGATGATAGCAGCCGTTACAGCAGTGCTCAGTGGTATCGCAGCATTTGCAGTCAGACATCATCAGGAGTTCTGAGATGAAGAGACTGATCGTTGTAACAGATGATCAGTTTTTCATTGCCATACAGTATACATAAAAACATCAGGAGTTATTTTAATATGAGCCATACGAAAAAAACAAAAGAACATAAAGCAAATCAACAGTGGACAGAAAAAATGCTCATGCTGCTTCTGGCAGACAGCTTGATCATACTGATTTCTTATTTTATAGCATTACTTTTACGGTTTGATTTTGTATTTTCCAGTATCCCGGAAGGATATCTGACAGGATATCTGTGGTCCATGCCATTCTGGATCATCAGTACCGTTGTCGTGTTTTATATCTGCAGACTGTATCACAGCATCTGGAGGCTGGCAAGTGTTGCAGAGCTTCAGATGATCTTGATCGCATACGCTGTCCTGGCAGTGGTATATTCTGTTGGTATGCTGTTCATGGAGATGAGAATGCCGAGATCCTACTATTTCATAGGATTTCTGCTAAGCTTTTTACTGACAACCGGTATGCGTTTTTCTTATCGGATACTGCGTTTCTATATTAACAGCAGTAACACAGAGCTGAACAGTGAAAAAACAGAAAAAGAACATATTATGGTGATCGGTGCCGGTGCAGCAGGGCAGGCACTGATCAAAGAAATCATCAATTCAGACAAACTGGATGCACAGGTGGTGTGCATTATTGATGATAACCCGACAAAGTATGGGCGTATACTGGAAGGGATCACGATCGTCGGTGACCGATATCAGATTCCGGAAATGGTGAAAAAATACAGGGTCAGCCGCATTATTTATGCGATTCCGGCAGCTTCTCCGGAAGATCGAAAGGCTATCCTGAATATCTGCAAAGACACCGGATGCCGCCTTCAGACCGTTCCGGGAGTTTATCAGCTTGTAAACGGAGAAGTAAATATCAGCAGACTTCGCAATGTCGAGATTACAGACCTGCTCGGACGTGCCCAGGTAAAAGTAAATATGGATGAGATATTTGATTCCATAGGCGGGAAGACACTGCTGGTAACCGGCGGCGGAGGATCTATCGGAAGCGAACTGTGCAGGCAGATAGCGGCAGCACATCCGAAAAAGCTGATCATCTTCGATATGTATGAGAACAATGCTTACGAGATCCAGCAGGAACTCTTGAGAAAATATGGAAAAAGCCTTGATCTGGAAGTGCTGATCGGCTCCGTGCGAAATACGAACCGCATCCGCTGGATCATGCAGAAATACAGACCGGATGTTGTGTTCCACGCAGCAGCACACAAGCATGTACCTCTGATGGAGGACAGCCCGAACGAAGCAATCAAAAACAATGTTATGGGCACATACAAAACAGCAATAGCAGCTTCCAGAGCCGGAGTGAAAAAATTCGTCCTGATCTCCACGGACAAGGCAGTCAATCCGACCAACATCATGGGAGCCTCCAAACGCCTCTGTGAGATGGTCGTGCAGATGATGAACCGCCAGAGCGAAAACACAGACTTCGTGGCAGTCCGCTTCGGAAACGTGCTTGGCAGCAATGGCAGCGTGATCCCGCTCTTTAAGAAACAGATCGCAGAGGGCGGCCCGGTGACCGTCACCGATAAAAACATCATCCGCTACTTCATGACCATCCCGGAAGCCGTATCACTGGTCCTTCAGGCAGCACACTACGCAAAAGGCGGCGAAATCTTCATCCTGGACATGGGCGAACCGGTCCGGATCGATGAGATGGCACGAAACCTGATCCGCCTGTCCGGATTCACACCGGATGTAGACATCAAAGTCGAGTACACCGGACTGCGTCCGGGCGAGAAACTCTTCGAAGAACTCCTGATGGCAGAAGAAGGCATGCAGGAGACGCCAAACAAGCTGATCCATATCGGCAAACCGATCGAGATGGATGATGCAGCATTTAAAAAGAAACTCCGGCAGCTCGATGAAGCAGCCTACCAGGAAACAGACCGGATGAGAAAACTTGTGGCAGAAGTCGTGCCGACGTATCATCCGGAAAACGCAGGAAATGCATGATTTAGTCATACTAAGACAACAGAGAAAAGTAATATTAAGATAAAAGAGGCATAAATTAATGAAAAAATTTGAAAAAAAAGTCTGGCTCAGTTCACCGACGATGCATGGCCCGGAGATTGAGTACGTAAAAGAAGCTTATGAAACAAACTGGATGTCCACAGTAGGTGCCAATATTAATGAAGTTGAGCGACTGGCGTGTGAAAAAACAGGCTGTGCTTATGCCGTAGCACTTTCAGCGGGAACAGCAGCATTACATATGGCGGTAAAACTTGCAGGAGTAAAGCCAGGAGACAAAGTATTCTGTTCTGACATGACCTTTGATGCAACCGTAAACCCGGTTGTATATGAAGGCGGTATTCCGATTTTTATTGATACAGAGTACGATACTTGGAATATGGATCCAGTGGCACTGGAAAAAGCGTTTGAAATGTATCCGGAAGTAAAAGTGGTAGTGACCGCACATCTTTACGGAACACCGGGAAAAGTTGATGAAATCAAAGATATCTGCAAAAAACATGGAGCTGTTATCGTGGAAGATGCAGCAGAATCATTAGGTGCAACTTACAAAGGAGTACAGACAGGTACGTTTGGAAACTACAACTGCATTTCCTTTAATGGAAACAAGATCATTACCGGATCAGCAGGAGGTATGCTGCTGACAGACGACAAAGATGCGGCAGAAAAGGTACGCAAATGGTCAACACAGTCACGCGAAAATGCTCCGTGGTATCAGCATGAAGAGTTGGGATATAACTACCGCATGAGCAATGTAATCGCAGGAGTGGTACGTGGTCAGTTCCCTTATCTGGAAGAGCATATTGCACAGAAAAAAGCAATCTACGAACGCTACAGGGAAGGATTTAAAGATTTGCCGGTTCAAATGAATCCATACGATGAAAAGAACAGTGAACCGAACTTCTGGCTCAGCTGTATGATCATTGATCCGGAAGCTATGTGCAAACAGGTAAGAGGAGAATGCGAAGCATTATATGTAAGTGAAGCAGGCAAAAGCTGCCCGACAGAAATTCTGGAAGCAATTGCAGCAATCAATGCAGAAGGACGTCCGATCTGGAAACCGATGCATATGCAGCCAATTTATCGCATGAATGCATTTGTTACCAGAGAAGGCAACGGAAGAGCAAAAACAAATGCATATATCAGCGGTGGCACACTTGGAAAAGATGGTCAGCCGCTTGATGTCGGAATGGATATTTTCCACCGAGGTCTGTGCCTTCCAAGTGATAACAAAATGACTCCAGAGCAGCAGGATGTGATCATAGAGACAGTAAAGAATTGCTTTAAATAATAACTTCTGTAATGTATGGAGAAAAGAAAATGAAGAAGTCAAAAAAAATTACAGGTATTGCCGGAGCAACACTGATTGGTACAACTGTTTTTTATCTTAAAACCAGGAGAAAAGCGAAAAAAGAACGTACAAAAAAAGAGCAGATACAGCAAAAGGAAAACCAGCAGGAACAGAAAAAGCAGTCTCAGAAGAAAAGTATACAGGCACATAAATCGGGATTTTATGAAAAGTACATAAAAAGAGCACAGGATTTCTGCTGTGCTTTAGCTGCAATCATCGTTCTTTCGCCGGTGATGCTTGTGACGGCAGTTCTTGTACGGACAAAACTTGGTTCGCCGGTTATTTTTAAACAGGAACGACCTGGATTGAATGGTAAAATCTTTACGTTGTACAAGTTCCGAACTATGACAGATAAGACAGGTGCAAATGGTGAATTATTGCCGGATGAAGAACGGCTTACAAAATTTGGAAAACTGCTCCGATCTACCAGTCTGGATGAACTGCCGGAACTGATCAACATCTTAAAGGGCGATATGTCAGTAGTTGGTCCAAGACCGCTGCTTGTTCAATACCTTCCATTATATAATGAACATCAGGCGAGAAGACATGAAGTAAGACCGGGATTTACCGGTTATGCTCAGGTACATGGAAGAAATGCGATTACCTGGGAAGATAAATTCGATAAAGATGTTTATTATGTAGACCATATTACATTTCTGGGAGACTGGAAAATCATTTTTCAGACCGTAAAAACGGTGCTGACAAAAGAAGGTATTAACTCAGAAACAGCTGCGACAATGGAAACATTTCATGGAAGCCAGAATAAAGAGACAGAAAATATATAATATGAGGCAAAAAGATGAATAAATCAGTAGTTATCGTTGGGGCGAGCGGTCACGGAAAAGTTGTGGCAGATATTGTATTAAAAAATAAAGATAATATCGTAGGATTTCTGGATGATAACACCGAACTTGAAGAGAGCTTTGCAGGATTTCCAGTCCTTGGAACAACAGATCAGTATCAAAAATATTCAGATGCCTGTTTTGTGATAGCGATAGGGAATGCAGCAGTTAGAGAGAAACTGGTGAACGAGCTGAAAAATGTTTCATGGTATACAGCAATCCATCCGACGGCAGTGATTTCAGAACTTGATGCAAATATAGGCGAAGGAACTGTAATTATGGCGAATGCCGTGGTTAATGCAGGAGCAAGGATTGGAAGACATTGCATTATCAATACAGGTGCAGTTGTAGAGCATGATAATCAAATTGCAGATTATGTACATGTATCGGTAGGAGCGAAGCTTGCCGGGACAGTGACCGTTGGAAAATCCAGCTGGATCGGCATTGGAGCAAGTGTCAGCAACAATTTAAATATCTGCGGTTCGTGCATGATAGGTGCGGGAGCTGTAGTAGTAAAAAATATAAAGGAACCAGGAATATATGTAGGGGTACCGGTAGAAAGGAAAGAAAGAATGAAGAAATTAAGTGAGAAAAGTATGGGGGGGTATGCCTCCAAATAAAATATTTTGAAAAAAATGTGCAACTTTCAGTGAACAGGAGGGTTGCATAATGAAAACTTTAAAACTTTTATTTACTGGTATTGGCAGACGAGTAGAATTGATACAGGCTTTTAGACAAGCCGCAAATCATTTGAATATTCATTTAAAAATATATGGAGCAGATATGCTAGAAACAGCCCCGGCATTAATTTATTGTGATGCTGTGCAGAAAGTATGTAGTATGAAAGATGAAAATTATATACTGGAACTGCTGAAAATATGTGAAAAAGAGCAGATTGATATGCTTATTCCAACCATAGACACAGATCTTTTGGTGCTTAGCCAAAATGTTGAAAAATTTGAGCAGATTGGAACGAAAGTACTCGTTAGTAAAACAGATAAAATCGCTGTGTGCAGGAATAAAAACCTTACCGCAGATTTTTTTGCATCTTGCGGATTAAAAGCTCCAAAGACCGTCAATAATTATCAGGATTATAAAGGAACGTATCCATGCTTTATTAAACCAAAAGATGGAAGCAGTAGTATTAATGCTTTTAAAGTTGAAAATGAATCAGAATTAGAAGTTTATGCTGGACAAATTGAAGATTACATTATACAACCATTTATTGAGGGGACAGAGTATACAGTGGATATCTTCTGCGATTATGAAGGAAAAGCAATTTTTGTTATACCTCGTGTACGAATGGCAGTTAGAGCAGGAGAAGTTCTTAAAACCAAGATTACAATGGATGAGAGAATTATTGCTGAATGTCAGAAACTGATAACAGCTTTTCGACCATGTGGTCCGATGACAGTACAGTTGATTCGCCAGAATGAAACAGAGGATGATTATTACATTGAAATTAATCCACGTTTTGGCGGAGGTGCACCACTTAGCATGAAAGCAGGTGCTAGGTCAGCAGAAGTAATTCTAAAACTGTTGTCTGGTGAAAAAGTTGATTATTCCGATGTGATTGATGATGGAGCGGTGTATAGTCGATTCGATCAGAGTATTCGAATTACACAAGATAATATCTGCCAACAAGTTAAAGGCGTTGTGTTTGATCTTGATGATACATTATATTCTGAAAAACAATATATTAAAAGTGGGTATAAGGCTGTTGCCAGTATACTTGGAAGTGAACTGTATGCTGAAAAACTTTGGAAATATTTTGAACAAGGCTTGCCTGCTATTGATATGCTATTGAATGAGCTGGACTGTATAGAAAAGAAAGAAGAATGCTTGAATATATATCGAGAACACATACCAGAAATTTCACTTTACGAAGGAGTATCTGACTTGATTTCTGAATTATTACATAGAAATATCAAGGTTGGTGTTATTACAGATGGAAGAGTTTCAGGGCAAAAGAAAAAAATTCAGGCGTTAGGATTAGAAAAGTTAGTAAATGACATCATTATTACAGATGAGCTGGGTGGAATACAATTTAGAAAACCCTGTGATATAGCGTTTCGGATTATGCAGCATAGATGGAAAATACCGTTTGAGCAGATGATATATGTGGGCGATAATGTTGAAAAAGATTTTCAGGCACCGAAACAGCTTGGGATGAGAAGTATTTTTTTCAAGAATAAAGATGGTTTATATCAGGGTGAGGATATAGATGACATTCAAATGATAGATAGAATTTTAAAATTGAATTTTTAATCTAAGTGTAAAGAGCGTAGAAAAATAATGTAACCAAAAGAATTGAAAGTATCTGTAAGTGCAGAAAATGAAGTTATCTGGAAAGAAAAAAGCAAAAATTTTATAGTATAGAAGGGAAAAAATGAAAATATTAATTATTTGTAATTATTCATCAGGGCTATATAAATTTCGTGGTATGTTGATCCAAGAACTGATAAAGCAGGGACATACCGTACGTGCTATTGTTCCGAAACTTGAAGATCCAAATGAAATAAAAGAAGAAAATAATCTGAAAAAGCTGCATTGTGGATTAAAAAGAATTCCGATGGAAAGGCGTGGAATGAACCCGGTTCATGATGCAAAATTAATGTTTGAGTATTATAAAACAGTGAAAAAACTGCAACCAGATCTGGTACTTACCTATACGATCAAGCCAAATATATATGGTGGATTTGTATGCAGGCTTCTGAAAGTCCCATATGCGGTGAATATCACCGGCCTTGGAACAGCATTTCAGGGAAATGGGCTGTTAAGACATCTGGTAACAGCGATGTATAAAGTGGCACTGAAAAAAGCTAAGATGGTATTTTTTGAAAATGCAGAAAACAGAGATGTTATTGTAGAAGCAAGGATTATACCAAAAGAAAAAACTCACGTTTTAGCCGGAGCGGGGGTAGATCTTGAACATTTTAAATATTCACCGTATCCAAAAGACAGCGAGATAACAAGATTTTTGTTTGTTGGGCGTGTTATGCAGGAAAAAGGAATTGATGAATTGTTCCAGACAATGCAGCGTCTGAACAAAGAAGGATATAAATGTATGCTGGATGTAGTTGGGGGATTTGAAGAAAATTATTCTGAAAAAATCCGCAAATATGAAAGAGAAGGCTGGCTGCATTACCTTGGTTATCGGGAAGATGTAAGACCATTTATTGAAAAATGTCATTGTTTTGTACTTCCATCCTGGCATGAAGGCATGGCGAATACAAATCTGGAATGTTCAGCTATGGGGAGACCGATCATCACAAGTAACATTCATGGATGCCTGGAAGCCGTGGAAAATGGTGTGACAGGGTATTTATGTGAGAAACAGAATCCCGAGGATTTATACCGAATAATGAAGAAGATATGTGAACTTTCATATGAAGAGAGAAAGGCAATGGGATTGGCTGGTCGGAAACGTATGGAAGATATATTTGATAAGAAAAAGGTGGTTTCAGATACAATAGAAGTATTAAAGAAATGAAGCAGGAGAAGACATGAAAAAGATAGTTTTGCATATACTTAATACAGGTTCTTTTTCGGGAGCAGAAAATGTTGTGATTACAATGATCAATGCTTTTAGAAAATATGATCCACAACAATATAAATTTGTGTATGTATCATTGGAAGGCTCTATAAGAGAAAGGTTAAAGCAGGAACATATAAAATATGAAGCAATCGAAAAAGTTTCAAGACGGGAAATACAACGTGTGATACATAAGTATCATCCGTCTATTATTCATGCACATGATTTTACGGCGAGCATTATATGTGCATCAGTAGCAGGAAAAATACCAGTGATTTCTCATATACATAATAACTCACCATGGTTAAGGAAAGTTTGTATTAATTCTATTGGGTATGGAGTTTCTTGCTTTAAGTATAAATATATGCTTGGCGTTTCAGATTCTGTTTTTGATGAATTCATTTTTGGAAAAGTTTTTAAAAAGAAAGAAAGAATAATTGGAAATCCAATATCAATAACTTCTGTTCAGGAAAAGGCACAGATTGCGGAGTGTAAAGACAGTTATGATATGGTTTTTCTGGGAAGGTTATCAGAACAAAAAAATCCAGAAGCTTTTGTGGAGATTGTAAAAGAGGTAAAAAAACAATTGCCAGTTCATGCAGTGATGATAGGCGATGGTGAATTAAAAGAAAAAGTAGCCAGCAAAATCCAAAAAAATGGATTGCAGGAAGTGATCGAATTAAAAGGATTTTTAGAGAATCCATATGGGATTCTTGGAAACAGCAAAGTGTTGTGTATGCCTTCACGTTGGGAAGGTTTTGGCTTGGCAGCAGTAGAGGCGTTGGCTTTAGGAAAGCCGGTTATAGCTACAGGTGTAGGAGGATTACCGGGATTTATAGATGAATCATGTGGAAAAATTTGCAGTTCAAAGGATGAGTTTATACAAGAAAGCTATTATTTGTTAAAAGATATAAATTATTATCAAAAGAAAAGTCAGGGAGCAGTTTTCAGGGCAAATAAACTAGATAATATTTCAAAATATATAAGGAATATTGAGGTCATTTATGAAAGAAGTTGAAAAGATAAGTCATGTAAAAAAAAGTGATGTACTTTTAACAATATTCACCCCGACATATAATAGAGGATATGTGTTGGGAAAGTTATATGAATCATTATGCAAACAAACATGTTTTAAATTTGAATGGTTGATAGTTGATGATGGATCAGAGGATGATACATCTGCTAAAGTAAAAAAATGGATGAAAGAAAATGATAAGTTTAAAATCCGCTATATTTATCAGAACAATCAAGGAAAGCAATTAGCATTCAATACAGGTGTTGAAAATTGTGAGTTAGAATATTTTTTTTGTGTAGATTCG